>OATL01000133.1_pt1 | contig 68002 bp, 53 predicted proteins | sample 1476011 | NCBI WGS metagenome assembly OATL01 (sample SAMEA2579975, study PRJEB22360) | human gut metagenome | biome: human gut; feature: human-associated habitat; material: faeces | place: Denmark | collected 2008/2010
CATAGTTGGCGATAGGGCCGTCAAACCAGCCGCAGCGACGACGGCGGCCGGTGGTCACGCCGTACTCGTAGCCCTCCTCGGTCAGCGTGTGGCCGGCCTCGGACTCGTAGGAAAGCTCGGTGGGCATGGGGCCCGAACCGACGCGGGTGATATAGGCCTTCATGACGCCCAGCACGCGGTCGACGTTCTTCATGCCGACGCCGGAACCGGTAATGGCGCCGCCGGCGGTGCAGTTGGAAGACGTCACGTACGGATAGGTGCCGTGGTCGATGTCGAGCAGCGTCGCCTGGGCGCCCTCAAACAGCAAATCCTTGCCCTCGTCGATCATGTTGTTGAGCAGCAGGCTCGTCTCGGTGATGTAGGGGCGCAGGCGCTCGGCCATGGGCAGGTACTCGTCGCAAATCTGGTCCACGGTGTAGGTGGGCAGGTTGTAGATGAGCTCTAGCTCGGGGTTCACGCGGGCAAGAGCGGTCTCCAGCTTATCGCGGAACAGCGCCTCATCCAGCATGTCCTGCATACGCAGGCCAATACGGGCCATCTTGTCCTGGTAGCACGGACCGATGCCGCGCTTGGTGGTACCGATGTTCTTCTTGCCGAGCTTCTGCTCAAAGGCGCCATCCAGATCGATGTGGTACGGCATGATGACATGCGCGTTGCCGCTGATCTTGAGATTCTTGGTGGTGATGCCGTCGGCCTCGAACATGTCGATCTCCTCAAGGACGACCTTGGGGTTGACGACGCAGCCGTTACCGATCACCGACACGTGGTCGGAATACATGATGCCGGAGGGCACCTGGTGCAGGCCGTACTTCTTGCCGTTGACGACGATGGTGTGGCCGGCGTTGTTGCCGCCCGAATAGCGCACGACGGCATCAAAGTCGCCGGCGACCAGGTCGCAGATCTTACCCTTGCCCTCATCGCCCCACTGGGCACCGACCAAAACGGTTGACGGCATGTTTACTCCTCACATTCATGGACTGTCCGCACACCGCAAGTGCGCAGAAGCACAAAACATTCCCAGTATACCCGTGCAACGGGCGCCTGTCCTACTCCTCGGTATGCGCCCCATCAAGCTCATAGAACTTGGTGGATGCCGGCAGGAACATCAGGTCGACGTCGCCAATCGGGCCCGAACGGTTCTTGGCCACGACGATACGCGTAACGCCCTCGTCGGGTCGGTCGTCGCGCGAGGCCTCGGCCTCGTCGGCGGATCGGTCCAAGAACATGACGATATCGGCATCCTGCTCGATGGAGCCCGATTCACGCAGGTCGGACAGCTGCGGGCGCTTGCCGGTACGGGACTCGACCTGACGCGACAGCTGCGACAGCGCGATCAGCGGAATCTTGAGCTCCTTGGCCATAATCTTCAGACCACGCGACATCTCGGAGACCTCGACGGTGCGGCTCTCGGAACGACGTCCAGGCGGGGGACTCACCAGCTGCAAATAGTCCAGGATGATGATGGCCTTCTCCTTGTTATGGAGCATGCGGCGGCTCTTGGCGCGAATCTCGGTCACCGTGGTGCCGGGCGTATCGTCAATCAGAATATCGAGCTTGGACAGCGTCTGCGTGGCCTCATTGATGTTGGCCCACTGCTCGGGACTAATGCGGCCCGTACGGAAGTCGCTGATCGAGATCATGGCATAGGCGCAAATCAGACGCTGGGCAATTTCCTTGCCCGACATCTCCAGCGAGAAGAAGCCGACGGTATAGCCCGCGGCGGCGGCGTTGAGCGCCAAGTTCAGGGCGAACGACGTCTTACCAACGGCGGGGCGGGCGCCGATAATGATGAGCTGGCCCTCGCGGAAGCCCATGAGCATACGGTCGAGCGACGGAAAGCCCGTGGGCACGCCTGCAGCCTGACCGCCGGCCTTGCACACTTCCTCGGCCTCGTTATAGGCCTCGACCATAAACTCGGTCAGCGTCTTGTAGCTCGACTTAACCTCACGCGCCGTGACCTTGAGCAGTTTGCTCTCGGCCAGCTCCACGACCTCTTTGGTGTCGGTGGGGGCGTTGTAGGCCAGCGCGTTGATCTCGTTGGTGGCGCCAATCAGCTCGCGCAGCATCGAGTCGCGGCGAACGATGGCGGCATGGTGCTGCCAGTTGACGAGCGACAGAGTCTGTCCCATCAGCTCCAAAATGTACGCCTCGCCGCCCACGGCATCGAGCTTGTTGATGCTTCGCAGGTAATCGATCAGCGAGATAGAGTCAATGGGGATGCGACTGTTATACATATCGACCATCGCGGTATAGATGGTCTTATGAATGGGCCGGTAGAAGTCATCGGGCTGCAGCTCGACCTGGGCCTCTTCGACCACATCGGGCGAGAGCAGCATAGCGGCCAGCACGTTGGCCTCTGCATCTTGGTTTTGGGGGAGACCCAACTTGGAGCCACGGTCCTCGACCGTCAGCCCCGTCTCCCTATCGTCATATGCCATGAGCATCCTCATTCATATCGCTTGCGAGCATCCATAGTATCAGCCACGGCTATAAATCGAGCCGCGCCTTGGCAATCATCACCGAACCAAACGGATGAACGGTCCCATACACGGGACCGCATCTCAATGACTGCTATGAACTCACCCGGCGCAAAAAATAAAAGGGCGCCCTGGTCTCCCAGAGCGCCCTTCTTAGAACAAGATTGTTGCGTTGCAGCAAATGCTACTCGGCAGCAGCCTCGGTCTCGACCTCAGCGGTCTCCTCAACCTCAGCCTCGGCAGCGAGCTCCTCGGCGGTAACGCCGACGAGAACGACAACCTCGGCCTTGATCTCGCGGTACAGCGAGATAGCGACGGTGTGGGCACCGGCAACCTTGATGGGCTTACCGAGCTCGACGCGCTTGCGGTCGATATCCATACCGAGCTGATCCTTGATGGCGTCAGCGATCATAGCGGCGGTAACGGAGCCAAAGAGGATGCCCTCGTCGCCAACCTTGACGTCAACGGTGACCTGCTTGCCCTCGAAGGCAGCCTTGGTCTCGTTGGCGGTAGCCAGACGGACGGCCTCGCGCTTGGCGATGTTGTTGCGACGCTCGTCAAGCTGCTTGAGGTTGCCCTTGGTGGCGGCAACAGCGAGCTTCTTGGGGAACAGGAAGTTCTCAGCGTAACCCTGAGCGACCTCTACGACGTCACCCTCGCCGCCCTTGCCCTTGATCTCATCGAGAAGAATAACCTTCATGATGCGTCTCCCTTCTTAGCCGCGGTCGCGGTTGCCACGAGAGGAAACCACGGGGACGGTGTACGGCAGGAGAGCCATCTCGCGGGCGCGCTTGATGGCGTTGGCGATGTCATGCTGATGCTGCGTGCAAGCGCCAGTGACGCGACGGGGCTTGATCTTGCCACGGTCGGTCATGTACTTACGGAGAAGCTGAGTGTCCTTATAGTCGATGAACTCAGTGTTCTCCTTGCAGAACTGGCAGTACTTACGACGCGGCTGACGTGCAGAATAATCATTAGCCATGTCAAAATACCTTTCGTTTGGCAACTTCGGCGAGCCGAAGCCGCCTCTCACTCAAAAATAGGTGAACAACCCTTAGAACGGGATGTCCTCATCGTAGACGTCGACCGCGGGCGGCGTAGCCACCGGTGCGGCAGGACGCGCTGCGGGCGCGGGAGCTGCGGGGGCGTAACCGCCCTGATCGTAGCCACCCTGGCCACCACGGGAGCTCATAAACTCGATCTCATCGACGATGACCTCAAGCTTGCTCCTGCGCTGACCGTCGCGCTCCCAAGAGCTGTAGCGCAGCTTGCCCTCGATCGCGACCTTGTTTCCCTTTGCCAGGAAACGGCTCACGGCCTCGGCGCGGGTGCCGAACATAGTGCAGTCGACAAAGTTGGGATAGTCCTCCCACTCGCCAGTCTGCGCGTTGCGGCGACGATCGTTCACGGCGACGCCAAAGGACAGAACCTGGGTTCCGCCGGCGGTGGCGCGCAGCTCGGGATCGCGGGTGAGGTTACCGGTGATGTTCACTCGATTGATGCTCATAACTCACTACTTCCTCTTGGGGCACAAGCCCAGTCCAAAACGACAGTCTTACTCCTGGTCGTCGCGACGGACGATCATGTGGCGGACCACAGCGTCGGTGATGCGCAGGACGCGATCAAGCTCGGCGATCTGGGTAGGATCTGCGTGGAAGTTGATGAGGGTGTAGTCACCATCGGTGAGGTCGTTGATCTCGTAGGCGAGCTTGCGCTTGCCCCACTCGTCAACGGAGTCGACCTTGCCAGCGCCCTCAGCGATCGTGGTATCGATACGCTTCATAACAGCGAGACGAGTCTCGGGGTCGAGCGACGGGTCAACAAAGAACAGCAGTTCATAAGCCTTCATATTGTCACCTCCTCTGGGCAAATGTGGCTTCAGGTCGTGAAGGTGCGCCTGAAGCAGGAAAAGACTTGGTAATAATATCTTTCAACCTCCCAGGCTGCAAGAATATGCAGCTACAACCTCATGACCTCCACATATGTCCATGCTCACACGGCACTTCATGCGCATTCCAACCAAATGCTGACCAAATGCTTGACGGATCTGTGTTCAAGATACGGTGCCGTGGGGACAAGCTGAGCCAAGCCGCAGGTCAGCGGGCACAAGGCTGTGGTCGCAAAATGCATACCAGTGGCCCACAGCACCACCCAAAGATTTTTAAATTCATTGCCAAGTCGCTTATGAATACCCTTTTTTGAACAATTGAGTTGATCAACCACGCTGGTCGGAAGCCGTTTTTTGGGACCTCAAGCCCCACTGCAGCGCCAAGCACGGCCAAGCGTTTTAAAAAATGCCAACTTTTCTGTTTGCACTTTGCGATTCCTCGTGTATACTGACTTTCGCATTTAACGGAGAGTTGTCCGAGTGGCCGAAGGAGCACGATTGGAAATCGTGTAGGCGTCAAAAGCGTCTCCAGGGTTCAAATCCCTGACTCTCCGCCAGTTAATTCCAAAGCAGGCCTTCGAGCCTGCTTTGTTTTTACCCCACGCGGAGGGGTGGCAGAGTGGTTGAATGCGGCGGTCTCGAAAACCGTTTGGCCTGTATAAGGTCACGAGGGTTCGAATCCCTCCTCCTCCGCCATTTTGGTTGAGAAAGCTCCCGAAAACGGGGGCTTTTTTGTTTAGAGTCCCTTACAAGCAAATACGGCGGAGGAGGAGGGATTCGAACCCGTCAGGACGCGGAGCGTAAAGAAAACGCGCCAGTGGCGCGTTTTTAGCGCAGCGCGGTCGGCGCAAGCCGACCGAATAAATTTTGAGCTCCGCTCAAAATTTGGACATCCCTCCTATTCAGCCACGTCCCCCATTGCTTTCGATTTCACCTTGAATCTCAAACATGTACATCACCCTCCAAAAACGACTTTTTTCGGCATCTTTGGAGGCTGATGTACATGTTTGGTACCCATGACCGTTCCCAGTCCCTACCGTTTGCCGAGCAATAGGGTCGCAATCGGCGCCGAACATGTACTATGTACGGGCATTGTCCAAATCCGTAATCCAAAGGACCCCATCTTGCCCGTCGTCGCCGCTATAACCGTTACCTCACACGCCTCGGATGCCATGGTCGCTATTCCGTTTTGGCTCGAGATGTTCGCTGTTGTCGCTGCATCGATCTCGGGTGTGCTGGTTGCGCGCGAGCACAAGCTCGACCTGGTGGGCGCGGTCGCGCTCGCGGTGGTCTGCGGTCTGGGCGGCGGTCTTTTGCGCGATATGACGCTCCAGGTCGGCAACGTCTACATCCTCAACCAGCCGATGGCGCTTCCGCTTTCCATTGCCACGGCAGCCATCATCTATATCTTCCCGGCAATCGTCGATAAGCCCGAAAAACTCATTCCCCTGCTCGACATCATCTCGGTCGGCATCTATGCGGCAACCGGCGCGGACAAGGCGTTGGTGTACGGATTTGCGCCCGCCGTATGTATCATGATGGGCTTCTTTACCGCCGTGGGCGGCGGCATGCTGCGAGATGGTTTTATGGGTGTGGTGCCGGGTATTTTCCAGCGTACGAACTTTTATGCCATCGCGGCCATCGCCGGATCGGCAAGCTATGTAGCCCTCGTCATGAGCGGCATCGTGAGCAATGTCGCCGCGCTGGTCGTATGCGTTGTCGTGACCATGGGCCTGCGCTGGCTCTCACTGCGCTTTGACATCAAAAGCCCCACCGAAGAAGACATCGCGCGCTTTTTGCACCGCAAAAAGTAGGTGGCGCGGGCTCATCCTTCGAAATGCAACCGAGAGGTTCTTTTAGAGCGCTCGCACGTTGGGTACCCTGTTAGGTATATGCCGAACACCTAACAAAAGGATCAACCATGGCTTTCAATCAAACCGCGGCGGCGCCGTCACACAAGATGCGTCGCTGCCTGCTTATGGCATTCGCGCTCATCGCGCTGGCGATCACCGTGCTTCCCGCGGCGTCGTTCGCCGACACGGACACCGCAGGCAACCTACTTGCGACCGACAATGACGCCAATCCGTCCGGCGTCGAAGGTGACCTGTACTGGGCAGGTCAGGCCCTCAACTTGGACGATGCGTCCATCGGCCGCGACATAATTGCAGCAGGCGAGAGCCTCTCCATCCGCGACTGCACGGTGGGCGGCGCCGTCCGTCTGGCGGCACGCACCATCGACATTGCCAAGACCACGGTTGATGGCAGTGTGACCGTTGCTGGCCAGCATGTCGTTCTCAATTCCGACAGCACCGCCAACTGTTTCTACGCGATAGGCGAGACGGTTGCCCTGCGAGGCTCCACCAAGTCGGCAGCGCTTGCGGGCGATACGGTGACCATCGATGGCACCGTCGAGGGCGATGTCGAGGTTTGGGCCGACAAACTCATCCTGGGCAAGAACGCCCACATCACTGGCACCGTGAACGCGCATGTCTCCGAGGACCCCGAGCGCGCCGCGGGAGCCGAGGTCGGCGCGCTCAAGATCGACCGCACCGAGAACGAGGATACTTCCACCGTTAACGATGTCATCGGCGGCATCGTCGCCGCGGCACTCTCGACCTGCTTTGTCGCCCTGCTGCTCGAGCTCGTCTTTCCGCGCGCGACTGCCAGCGCCGCCGGCATGCTCCACCAGCGCCCCATGCCCCTGTGGGTGAGCGGTCTTCTGGGTACGATTGCTGTCGTCCCCGCCGTCCTACTGCTGATTATCTCTATCGCTGGCCTGTCGCTTGCCGGAGCCCTCTTGTGCGGCGTTATCGGCATCGCGTTGGTGTCGAGTGCCTTTGCGGGGTGCGCAATCGCCCGCATGGTCGGACACAACCAGAACCGCTACGCCATGGCAGTCGTGGGCGGCATCGCCGCGGGTGCGCTTACGGCAATCCCCCTCGTAGGCGATTTCATCAGCGGCGTGGCCTTCGTCTTTACACTCGGCTACATCATCCAGATCATCTGGCGCAACGCCCACCCCAAGCCGCAGCAGCCGATTAATGCGCCGGAACTCCCCACCGCTTAGCCGCCAACCACCACAAAGGGGACAGGCACCTTTGTGGTGGTACACAAACGTAGCGGGGCACCCGATCGCATCGACCGGGTGCCCCGCTTTTTCATGTCTCGTATTGATAGTCGAGGCGAACAACTACTCCTCAGAGCCGTCGTCGCGCTTACGACTACGGATGAGATGCGCCACACCAATGCACAGCACCGCGCCACCAGCAATCCAAGTGAACGTCACACCATTAAGGCCGGTGAGGGGGAGGTTGGAGCCCTTCTTGTTCTGGATGGTGAGGGTGACGGTGCCGTCGTTGACTGACGGGGTAACCAAAGTGGAGTCATTCTGTTCCGCGGTTACCTTCAGCGTATTCGGAGCAGCGTTTCCAGCAAGCGTCTCGCCCTCGAGTTTATCAAGGCCCTCGGCAGTAATGGTGAAGGTAAAGTCGGGCAGCGTGTTGTAGCCAGGGTTACTGTTCTCCACCTCGTGCACCGTGTAGGTACCAGCATCGAGGCCCGTTACGCTGATCTCACCATTCTCATTGGTTTTAAACTTGTGTTCAGTACCGCCAAGCGAACCGTTCTCCTGAACAAACTGCGTGCCCACAGTGCCAGATGCAAGCTCATCGGCGCCCGTAGCCTTGATAGTAAACTCAACGTCCTTGAGCTTCTTGTTGTTATCGTCAAAGTCCTCTTTGACAAGCTGGAGCGCGTAGGTGTAATCGCGAACGGTATCGGGCACAGACTCACCCTTTCCTTCGCTCATGGGATTGTTGGAATAGATGAGCTTAACTTCGTTGTCGTTACCTCTGCCGCCAACGGTAACCTTCTCAATCTTCGCGGGATTGAGTTTTGCTAAGTAAGTGACGACGACCCTGGAGTCCTTGGTGATGCTAATGGCAGAGGAACCGGTCTTGGCGGTCACAGCCTTCAAATCATTAAACTTAACCGTCAGAACATTATTGTTGCCAGTCGTATTGTATTCAACCGCGCCCGCGGGAAGGTTTACCTCGGTTCCACTCGTATCCTCGTTGTTCGCATAAACCGTAACATGGACCGAATCTTTGTCGGCAATCAGGCCAGCAGACAGTTCGTCGTAGAACTCATAGTAGTAAGTATTAAACGAGGCTACATTTTCGGCGACGGTGCCGGTCAGCTGATATTGAACATTCTGGCCAACCTGTGAGTCAGCCTTGTCGGCCCAATGGCTGCCGGGCTTGTCGTCCTTAATCTTCTTTGTAACCGTAGGAATACCAGTCTTCTCGGTAACCACGACAGCGCTGCCGCCCACAACAGCGAAGATCGGCGAGGTGCCAGTCTGCATCCGCCCAGAATAGTTGTCCTTACCACCGATAGAACCATTGTCCGTCAGGAAGAGATAATAGCCAGAGTTCTCAAAAGAAACTGGGCCATCCGCGGCGAAAGCAGCGCTAGTAGCCCCCTTTGGCTTGGTAGGTGTAGCACCCTTGAGCAAGTCAGCAATCTTATCGAGCAGATCGCCATCATTTACGACCCCAGAAGCGCTCTGGAGATTTGCGGCCATCCATTCGGCAACGTTCTGCGCGGTGGGTTTGGTGGGAAGCTGCGACTCGGATGGATCGTTCTCAATGCTTTTCTTGATGGCGTCAATAATCTGGTTCTGGATTTGCACATCTTCGATAGCCCATGTGACATCAGAAACAACTTTTCTGCCTGAGCCGTTCTCATCGTCCACCTTGGCATTAAAAATTTGATAGGCAATGAACTGAGTCTTTTTGTTCGGATCAATGGCATCCTTGTTATTTGCATTTTGCGTGATGGTAATGCTATTGGCCTCAGTCGTCGCGCCCTCAGCTGCAAACGCCATACTCACCGGGGCCATGACGCCGCCGAAGCTCAACACTGCGGTAAGTCCGGCGGTTACTGCCAGGTGGGCGATGCTCTTGGTTATCTTCATGTTTGGTCCTCTTTCTTGGAGGGTTCTCTAGTAACTTTTTCAAAACCAATGATCATCAGGTCGGTAGACCTGCGCGTCACTCGCTACGGAGGCAGTACGCCATTGAGCAAGGGGGGGGGACAATTATTTTTCACGGCGACCTCCTCCCCGCTTGATGACGAGCGCGACAACAATAGCCGCCACTCCGATGGCAGCCAAAGCCGCCACCAGCACCAACGCTCTATCTCCCGTCGAGGGCATAAAGCCTCGACTTGCTTCTTTGCTTGGGGTGTTGAGCACCGACAGCTCAATCGAACCCGTCCCGGCATCGGCGGTATCAACCCGCAGAGGGCTTTCGGCCGACACGGTCACCTTGGGCTTCGCGGCCGCCACCTGTTCAACGTCCAATCCCTCGGCCGTAACCGTCACCGTTCGTTTGCCCTCAAAGGCGGTGTATCCCTTGGGGGCCGCGACCTCTTAGACGGTGTAAACACCCGCGTCCACACCGCTCAATTCCACATGACCATCCGCGCCCGTGATGACGCACGCGGCGGCATCCGCCGACCACGAGCCATCAGTCGTCAGGATGCGCCCGCGGTCATCGATGATGCGCAGCTTGGCGCCCGCGAGCGGTTTATCGCCCGAGCTTGAGCGCTTGATCAGACTGAGTCCCCAGGTGTAGGCGCACGCGTCATCGCTCGGCGTGCGGGTGAAGCCGGCGTCGCCGGACTGGTCGGCGAGAGGAGAGCGCGGGTAACGCAGGTAGACCTCGTTGGGGTTGCCCTTGGTGGCGCCTCGATTGCAGTTGGCCCCCAACGGCGCATTGTAGACAGCAACCACGCGGGCGCCCGCGGCGAAGGTATCGGCCCCGCCGAGCGCGGCGATGAGGTCGCCGGTGCGGACGGTGAAGGCTCCGTCCGCCGCTACCTTGGTGGCGCACTGGGCCGTGATATCGGTCCAGCCCTTCGCGGGCTCGGTGCCGGCGCGGCCGTCCTTGCCGGCCTGGACCGCGTCAAAGCCGCCGTCCGCGCCCGCCGCCACGTACACGCGCACGCTCGCGACCACCTTGGAGGGGTCGAGCCCCGCGCCCATGGTGTCGACGAACCGCACCGCATAGGTGTCGTAGGCCGTGAGCCCCGCCGGGACCGTGGCCGAGAGGCGCCAGTACAGGTCGTCGGCGACCGTGGCGTCGGCGGCCTTCTGCCAGGCGGCGGTGCTGTCCTCCAGCACGTGCTTGGACACCTTAGGCGTCGCCGCCTTGGGCTTGACGGTGACGGCGCTACCGCCGACCAGGGCCATGATCGGCGCGGTGCCGGCCTCGTTCTGGGAAATGGCGTCGTCGTCGGCGACGATGAGCCAGTAGCCGCAAGGCAGCTCGGCCGCCGTGCCCGCGTTAAGGGCCACAGAAGGGACGCCGACTTTGCAAATTGCTCTGGCAAGTTTTGCCATCAGCGCCGTCGTCATGTGTCCGTCGGCATTCATCCATTCGGCTGCCGATTGCGCCGTCGAGGCCGAGCTATCAAGCCCCGCGTCATGAAGCACCGGAAGAACGGCTTGACGAACCGCGCCATTCGTCCACGTTACGTCAGTTGCAATTTTTTGGCCAGCATCGTCATTGTCGACAACGGTCGCCGAAAAGAGCTGGTGCGCGTCATACCGCGTCGCAACCGTACCGTCCACCGTAATGGCTCCGGTGTCGGCAGCACGGGCCGCCCCAGGGGCAATCGCGAAAGACAGAATAGCGACCATGATTATCGTCGCGGCAGCCAACAAGCGGCGGTTAAGCCTACTCACGGCTACCACCTCGACCTTGATCGCGATGGCGACGAGCATGCATCCACGTCGCAGCAAAACACAGCAGCGATGCACCAGCCAGATACGTCATAGTCAAGCCAGCCCCGCCCGCCTCAGGAAGCGTGGTCGAGTACCTGTTGGTAAAAGTCGGCGGCTCCCGGGAGCCATTGTCATACGTGACGACGGTGTCGAGCTGCTCATGCTCATTGTCGATAGTCACGTTAACCGTAACATCGTGCCCGACTGTGTCGTAGGCGATGTGGTCCTTGACGTTGTTCTCGGCGCCCTCGGGGACGACCTCAGAGATGGCGTAAGTGTAGGTACCGGCCTTGTTGTAATCGACATTGAAGGAGACGTTGCCCTTGGCGTCGTTGGTCACCGTCTGGAGCACCTTGCCATCGGCGTCCTTGAGCGCGAACGAGAACTGCCCCTTCTTGAATGTGCCCCCTTCAAGCACTTTCTTAGCCCGAATTGTTACAGTTCCCTTTAGACGATTGTCATAGACCCAAATCTCGTCCTTTTTGTCATCGCCTATGATCTCCGCACCGCCGGCGATGGTCTTTGCCTTAGCTAGCGCAGTTCGATAATCCTCGTCACTCGCGCTGCCCTTGAGCATGATCCACGTGGGATCGGCCTTGGCATAGCCAACAGGCGCCCTGGTCTCCACGAGCTGGTAGAGCACGCAACTGTTCATCGCCTTGTCGCTCGTGCCGAACGATATCTTGCCGTTGGCATCGGTCTCAGCGGTGGCAAACAACGCTCTGGTGCTCTCCCCACCCATATCCACGCTGTAGAGCATGAACTCCGCCCCTTTGAGCGTAGCACCGACCTGCTGGGCGTCGTACTTGGTCATCGTGATGCCGTAACCATTGCCACCCGCACTAGCGGAAGCGTTCTGGATGGTCCATATTCGCTCGTCAATCGCCGTGCCTTCCGTCACACCCGTAAGCTTGGCGGTATTGGAAAGAGACACCTCTTCACCGGGGTTTCCGGTCGGGATAACCTCGTACTCGACCTTGAGGTATTTCTCGTCGGGCACCTCAAGAGTCAACTTCGTACGCGAGCCAGATTCATCATTGACTTGCTCCATCTTCGACGAATAGTCCTTATCAGTCAGCGGTGACCAGGCGCCATTCACCCGCTCATAGACCTTAAGCGTCGACGGCACCAGCGTGCACTTGGCATCCATGGTATCGACGAGCTCAAGGAAGTCAGTGCCACTCTTAAGGGCAACAGCAGATTCGTTAACAAGAATGGTGTACTTTATTCGATTGCTACTACTGACCTGCTCACCGGTCTTTTTGATGACGTTGTTCTTGATGGTGACGGCACCGCTACCGAAGTCGAACTCTTTATCTCCCGACTTAGCGCATGCGGAGTTGGTAAACATCACCTCATTCTTAGAAACATCGAGTTCGTCGCGCTTGACCGCCGTTTTGTATGTGAGTTTCGCGTAGCCGGCATAGCTTCCAAGCTTAGTCGTGGGGATGGAGAAAGTGACCGTGTTGCCCCTGCCGCTAACGTTGCCGGCGGCAAGCGTCTGACCCGTAACGACCTCCTTGGCCTCGCTTCCGCGATGAAGCCCCGTATGCTGATCGTAGGGGTTTTGCACGAGCGTGTACGTGGCGGAACCCGCAACATAGCTCATGCCGTCCGGAAGGCTGTCAACGATATTCAGCGATTTACCGTAGAGTTTTCCGGCTCCATAATATTCTCCGGCGTCGCTCTTGTTACGGTTCGCGTACACCGTCCACTCAACAATCCATGCGCCCTTCTCGTCCGAGCCGTCAACGGCGCTCCATTCGAAGCCCTCCTTCCAAGACACCTTCGCCTCAGCTTTCGGCTTCTCGACCGCGGGCGTCGTTTCCTTGTTGACAACATACATTGGACTATCGGTGTAGTACGGCCAACCACCGTTCTGCCCCGGCACCGTAACCGATGCGAAGTTCGAGTACCAGCCCGATAGTGCTTCGGACGTGGTGGTATAGGTGATGACGGCGTAGTCCTCGCTCTTGAGGGCGGCCTTCACCTTGTCGTTAACATAGATATCAAGGTCGAAGTTTCTTTTGTTACCATTCTCCGATACGACCTTATTAGCCTGAGTATCTACAAGTTCATTTTTAGTTAGCTTCCAATCGACATCTGGAGACAGATCGGTTTCACCGATCTTGATCTTTATTGACTTGACATCAACACCAAGTTCTTGCTTCCACGCCGACTGAAACGTATCCTTCACCGTCACCAAACCAGGATTGGCCGCATTGACAATAGCCTTAAGCGCGACACGCGTCTCCCACGTCGCTCTACCCGTCGTCGCGGCTTCATCGGAGCTCACGAGCCTCTTAGTGATCGGCGTACCGACCAGCTGCGGCGTGAACTGACCTTCGCTGGCGCCGGAAACGGAACCCTCGCGCTCGATGGTCGCGTTATTGCGCACGGTGTCGTACGAGCTCGTGTCGTTCATCTTGGTGTGATAGACGATACGATAGGTGGCGCGCTTGTCGGCAAGGTCGGTCGGGAACGTGTAAGAAAACGAGTTCTGCGACGGATCGAGCGCGCCGGTCGCAAGAACCTCCGACCCGGAGCTGCCCTTGTAAACCGTGTAGCCCCCTGTATACGTTTGCTTATCATCCAGACGGTCAGTGAACATATAGCCGCTCATATCAACTTTGAGTTCGCCTTGATTGAGTGCGACAGTCCACGAGATATCGGAGGGCGAGCCCGAACCGTCAGACTTCTTGATCATGTCATAGCGAAACTTGCTGGGAGCAACAGTCACAGAGCCGTTTTGGCGATCGCTCGAGCTGCCCCACTCCCACGTTGCCGTGTTCTTGGATGCGTCCTGCTCGTCGACAAACTCGCCGTTACCCGCGGAAACACCGCTCTTCAGCACCGTCTCATACGTAATCGTGTGCTTCCCCTGGGAAAGGTTGCCCAGATTGTCGATGGTCACAGTCTGACCGTCGACCGTCGGCTGCGGACCGAGCTTCTTGCCATCGAGCGTGAAGCTGCCGTCCACAAAGTCGAAGTTAGCGCCCAGCGTATCGGTCAACTTGACATTCGTTGCATACGATTCGACGGTAAGCTTGACGGTCCACGTAACTTTGGCCACGCCATCGGCGCCCTGGGAGAAGGCTCCTGATTTCTCCCCTTTGACGGCGCCATCCGTAGTTGGAATATTGATTGATCCCGCACCGGGGAACTTGATAGGTGTACTGCTGTCCGAGCCAGCGTTCTTATTTGCTAACTCAAATGAAAAATTGGCTCCGACAAAAATTTCCGCAGGGTTTTTGTCGAGCCAGCTCTTGTCAAACGTAAAAATGACCTTATTGTCCTTGATCTCCCACGTACCAGCCTTTTCGGCAGTAGCCTCCGGACCCTCCATGAGGTCGCCACCGGCGTTTTTGTCAACGACTATGGTATCGGGGAGCTCGTAGACAGCGATGTAGTTCCGAGGCGTAGGCGCCTTATCACTTATGAACCGTGCCGAGAAAGCTCCGTAGAGCTTCGAAGTAGACGTTACGGCAGTATCACCCAAAGGCTTATTATGGTTCTCATCGGTATACAGCTTGACCTCAACCGTTGCCGTATCGCCGTTGATCTCAATCGGCGTCGGCGTCGTCGCATCCTCGGCGCGCACGGGGGCTGCACCGTGAAAAACTGCGGCGGTGAGGCTAATCAAAATGAAGATCAGGGCCGCCATACCCAGCGACCGTGAGCGGTGTGCGTCCATAGTTGTCCCCTAATTCCTACAACACGTTGTGGAATACGGCGAATCGTCGGACCGAACACAAACCCCAACATCAACGAGAACCTACCTAGCGCATTGCAAGAACCCACTGGGGAGCAACTTCTAAGACGGTTCGTCTATGCCACAATGCATAAAATACAATATAGATACCAGTCATGTAAACCGCAGGTAAAGAGGTCTTTTAATTTAATACCAGTTGATATTTACCTGTTAACAGTTTTGTATCATACCGGCTATATTCAGTGAAATTATGTATATGTTTAAACAATTTAACTTTGACTGGAAGGCCGATCGGAGGGATAGTCGCCCCAGCTGTGGTGCAAACGAACCTGTCCCCTTGCACCAAAAAGGGCGCCGACCATCGCGGTCGACGCCCTTTCTTGTTAGTCGCTATAAAGCCCAGCGCCTATTTGTTGACCTGGCCGGCGCGGACGGCAGCCTTTTTGCGGTCGGTGGCGTTGAGCAGACGCTTGCGCAGGCGGATGTTCTTGGGAGTGATCTCGACCAGCTCGTCGTCGGCGATGTACTCCAGCGCCTCTTCCAGAGAAAAGGTGCGAGGCGGCACCAGCTGCACGGAGATGTCGGAGGTCGAGGAACGCTGGTTGCCCAGGTTCTTGGTACGGGCGATGTTGACGACCATGTCGCCTGCCTTGCTGCGCTCGCCCACGATCATGCCCTCGTAGCACTCGGTACCCGGCTCAACAAACAGCTGGCCGCGCTCCTGCAGCGTACCCAGGGCGTAGGCAACGGCCTTCTCGGTGGTCATGGAGATCATGGCGCCGTTCTGACGGTTGCCGATCTCACCGGCGTAGGGACCGTACTCCAGGAAGGTGTGGTAGAACACGCCCTCGCCGTGGGTGACGTTCATGATGCGGTTCTTAAGACCCATGATGCCGCGGGTCGGGATCTTAAACTCGAGGTGCGTCACGATGCCCGAGGTATCCATGCTCGTCATGATGCCGCCGGAGGTACCGAAGACCTCAACGACCTTGCCCGAGTACTCGTCCGGGCACTCGACAACAGCCTGCTCGACAGGCTCCATCTTGTTGCCGTTCTCGTCCTTCTTAAACAGAACGCGGGGACGGCCGACCTGGAACTCAAAGCCCTCGCGGCGCATGGACTCCATCAGGACGGACAGGTGCAGGATGCCGCGGCCCGAGACCTCGACGCCGCTCTTGTCCTCGAGCTCCTCGATCTTCATGGTCACGTTGTTCTCGGCCTCGTTGAACAGGCGCTCCTTGAGCTGACGGGCGCCCACGATGTCGCCGTCGCGACCGACGAGCGGGGAGGTCGAAGCCTCAAAGACGATGGACAGGGTCGGCGGGTCGATCTCGATGGGCTCGAGCTCGACGGGGTTCTCGGGATCGGTGTAGACATCGCCGATATCGGTGCGGTCGATACCCACGACAGCGGCGATGTCGCCGGCGCCGACTTCCTGGCACTCGGTACGGCCCAGGTAGTCGAAGGTAAAGAGCTGCTTGACGGTAGCGGTGGCGCTGGAGCCGTCGTTCTTGACAACCAGGATCTGGTCGCCCTGATGGATGGTGCCGGAGTACACGCGGCCGATGCCGATACGACCAACGAAGTTGGAGTGGTCGATGGTCACGCACTGCATGGCGAGCGGGGCGTTCTCGTCAACCTCGGGCGCGGGCATGTCGTCGATGATCATGTCGAGCAGCGGGTACATGTCCATGTTGCCGTCCTCGGGATCATGACGGGCAAAGCCGTTGACGCCGCTGGCGTAGATGACGTGCTCCATGGCAAACTCGAGCTGGTCGTCGGTGGCGCCCAGGTCGGCCATAAGGTCGAGGCAGTCGTTGTAGGCCTTCTCGGGGTTGGCGCCCGGACGGTCGATCTTGTTGATGACGATCATGATCTTAAGGCCGGTGTCGATAGCGTGACGCAGCACGAAGCGGGTCTGGGGCATGGGGCCCTCAAAGGCGTCGACCAGCAGCAGGGCGCCGTCGGCCATACGCAGCACGCGCTCGACCTCGCCGCCGAAGTCGGCGTGGCCCGGGGTGTCGATGACGTTGATCTTGACGTCCTTGTACTCGATAGAGATGTTCTTGGCGAGAATCGTAATGCCGCGCTCGCGCTCCTGGTCGTTGGAATCCAGAACGCGGTCCTCGACCTGCTGGTTGGCACGGAAGGCGTCCGTGGCACGCAGGAGCTTGTCGACCATCGTCGTCTTGCCGTGGTCGACGTGGGCGATGATGGCGATGTTCCTCAGATTGTCTACGCGCATGTAGTTCCCCTATCTTCTATCCATATACAAACGGCACGCGTATGCGACCCGCCCAGCAACACAACGCTCAGCGGGAATATTGAGCCTTTTACCGAAAACTCGTTTATTTTAGCGATTTTAGATAAGAGGGGTTTCCTCACCTGCAGGTTCAGGGTCGCTCCACATAAAACCATCGCCGGCACCCATGCCCTCATACAGCACGTATGCCGAAAAACCACTCTCGAGCGTGGTTTCGAAGAAGCTCACGAGCAGAGCATCGTGATAGCCGCCGTCAATCTCAACGCAGCCGGTGTAGCCGATGGCATAGCGGGCGATACGGCCCAGGCCCTCGTCCTTAAGACCCATCTTGTGCTCGGAGATAAAGTTGGTAGCCGCCTCGAGGCACGCCTCTTCGCCATCCTCATCGAGCGCCGCCAGATAACGGTTGGAAGCGGCATCCTCAATTGCCACGACCACGCCAGGGTTTTCACCGGCGGCCAGGTCGTCCAAGAACGCACCGATCAGGTCACACACCATGGCGTCGAGCTCGGCGGAGACGTTACCGGCGTCCTGCATATCCTGTGCCATCTTTAGACCTTCCCATCGAGTCTGGCATCGTTACAGTTCTTGCGCCTCGGCGGCGATCTTGGCGGCAACGTCGCGGGCGCGCATCATATCCATCGCGCGCTTGTCGAGCACCTTGATCTGACTGGTCAGCATTACCGCATCGACCACGCCCCAGATCACGAGGCCCGTAGAGATCGAAAACCCAAGCGCACCAACTGTACCACGAAGGCGCGAGCAGATCGCCGCGACAAGGGCGGAGATGACAACCATCTTGATAAACGAGCCGCGGCGTTCGCGAAGCGTGCGGGCCTGCGTCACATAGGCAATGCGAGCCGCCTCAGAAGCCTCCGAGCGCATCTGGGCCTCGCGGGCGATCGCAGCCGCCTCGGCCGACATACCGCCGGCCATCAGCGAACGCTCCGCATCCTGGCCGCCCCGCATTTAGAAATCATCGGGGGAGAGCGTATGGACGAACTCGTCGAACTTCTCGAACTCCTGCTCGTCGTCGACTTCCTCGGCGTGGGTAGAAACAGTGCCCAGGCGATTCATGATGTCATCCTCCACAAACATGGGAGCATTGCTGCGTACGGCAAGGGCGATGGCATCGCTGGGGCGGGCATCGATCTTGCGCTCCTCGCCATCGGCCAGCACGACGATCGTCGCGTAGAACACCGGCGGCTCGGCGCGAACGATCTCTATACGCTCGAGCTTGGCACCCAGGGCGTCAACGGCATCGAGCAGCAGGTCATGGGTAATCGGGCGCTCGGCTCGGCCGCTATCGATGCCACGGCTGATTGCCGCAGCCTCAAACGAACCAGTCTGAATGGAAAGGGAACGCAGCGGCGCGGGCGAGTCCGATTTGCTGCTGCGCTCACGAAGCACGATAAGCGATGGCACGGGACCGGCGGCCATGACGATGGTCTCTATGTCGACACGAACCATGGAACACCTCCGGTACGTAGCGGTTAACACGCGGCAGGGTCGCCGCATTGAATAGCTATACTACCCAATCTTTCGCACAGCACACAAAACCAAAATGAGATTTATCGCAGACAAGAAAAAAGCCCCGAGGCAACGCCCCAGGGCTCTTCACGGTTTTGATGGTGGACCTGACAAGATTCGAACTTGTGACCTCCCGGTTATCAGCCGGACGCTCTAACCAACTGAGCTACAGGTCCATCATGGTGGAGGTTAGGGGGATCGAACCCCTGACCTCAGGCTTGCAAAGCCCGCGCTCTCCCAGCTGAGCTAAACCCCCACGGAGACAGTAATAAACACCCCAGCGGCGACTCGGCTCTCGCTGGGGTGTTTATTGCGAAAGAAAGTGGTGGACCTGACAAGATTCGAACTTGTGACCTCCCGGTTATCAGCCGGACGCTCTAACCAACTGAGCTACAGGTCCATCGCGCAAGGGATATATTAGACGAGTCGTTACGCGCGCGTCAACAACTTTTTTGAAAATCTTTGGGAGGGATGGTCGCTGGGCCGGCCAGATGGTTTTGGTTTGCTGCTCGGACAGTCCTGCGCAAGACGAAGGCCACATTAAGTGGCCTTCTTTGCGTGCGGAACTCGCGACAAACCAAAACCATCTGGCCGGCCCAGCGACCATGGGATCCCAAGGTTTTCAAAAAAGCGGTCGGCGCGCAGCGCGCCGACCGCCGATATAAGGGGTCTGATGATTTTTACCAGCTAGGACCTCTTACTCGTCGAGGAGATCCTCTGGCATGTCGTTGCCGTCGCCTAGGTCGACTGGGGCCTCTTCGGTATCGGCTGCGGCCTCGACACCTTCGCCTTCGGGTTTTTCCTTGGCTGCTGTCATGCGGGCTACGGCGCAGATGCGGTCGTTGTCGTCGACGGTCATCATCTTGACGCCCTGGGTGGCGCGGCCGGTCTGGCTGATCTCGTCGGTCTTGACACGAATGACCGTCGCGCCCTCTGTCACGATGAACAGCTCGTGCTGCGGGCCCACCGTCTTCATGGCCGCGAGGTTACCCTTACGCTCGGTCATTTGGATGGTGTAGACACCCTGGCCGCCGCGATTCTGCTCCGGGTAGTCCGCAACCGGCGTGCGCTTGCCGTAGCCGCGCTCGGTGATGACGAACAGATCGCCGTTGCCGTTAGTGACTTCCATGCCCAGAACGCTCACGCCGTCCTTCATACCGATACCGCGAACGCCGCTGGTATCGCGGCCGGTGGCGCGCACCTGCTCCTCGGAGAACATGATCGCCTTGCCCGCGGTGGTGGCCAGGATAATCTTGTCGCCCTCGCGCACGCGGCGCACGTTCAGCAGCGCGTCGTCGTCACGCAGGTTGATAGCGATCAGGCCATCACGGCGGCTGCGGTCATATGCGCTCATCACGGTCTTCTTGACCATGCCGCTCTTGGTGGCAAACATCAGGTACTCGTCGGCCGGGAACTCGCGGCAGCTGATGACGCTCGCGATCTTCTCCCCCTCCTCGAAAGGCAGCAGGTTGACGATCGCGGTACCGCGTGCCTGGCGCGTACCTACCGGCAGCTCGTGCACCTTCAGGCGATAGACCTTGCCCTTGCTCGAGAAGAACAGCACGTACTCGTGCGTGGACGCGATGAACATCTCGTCAATAACATCGTCCTCTTTGAGGTTGACGCCCGACACGCCCTTGCCGCCGCGCTTTTGGGCGCGGTAGGCGGCAACCGGGATACGCTTAACGTAGCCGGTGTGGGTGATGGTCACGACCATATCCTCGTCGGCGATGAGGTCCTCGACATCCAGGTCCTTCTCAACCTGGCTGATCTCGGTGCGGCGCTTGTCGCCGAACTTCTTGGAGATCTCGCGCATCTCTTCCTTAATGACGCCCAGGATCTTCTCCTCATGCGCCAGCAGGTCCTCGTAGTAGGCGATGGCGCGGCGCAGGCCGTCCAACTCTTCCTGAATCTTGTCGCGCTCCAGACCGGTCAGGCGGCGCAACTTCATCTCGAGGATGGCCGTGGTCTGCTCGGGCGTAAAGCCAAAGCGCTCGATCAAGCGGCTGCTGGCCTCGGAGTCGGTCTGCGAGGAGCGGATGATGCTAATGACCTCGTCGATATGGTCGAGAGCCATCAAGTAGCCCTCGAGGATATGCGCGCGGGCCTGGGCCTTCTTAAGGTCGAAGCGGGTGCGGCGGGTGACGACGTCGACCTGGTGGTCGATGTAGTGCTGCAGCATCTCGCGCAGGCTCAGGCATTTGGGAACGCCGTTGACGAGTGCCAGGTTGTTGGCGCCAAAGGTCGTCTGCAGCGAGGTGTACTTATACAGGTTGTTGAGCACGACCTGCGGAATGACGCCCTTCTTGAGCTCGATAACCAGACGGATGCCCTTCTGGTTGGACTCATCGCGCATATCCGAGATGCCCTCGATGCGCTTGTCGTTGACGAGCTGGGCGATCTTCTCCTGCAGGGTGCCCTTGTTGACCATGTAGGGAATCTCGGTAAAGACCAGGCGGCTGCGGCCGGTCTTGGTGGACTCCACATGCGCCTTGGCACGCACGGTAATGGAGCCGCGGCCGGTCTCGTAGCTCTGCTTAATGCCGGTACTGCCCATGATGATGGCGCCGGTGGGGAAGTCCGGACCGGGCATGATCTGCATGAGCTCGTCGACGGTGGCGTCGGGGTTGTCGATCAGGTAGCAGGTGGCCTCGATCGCCTCGGTGAGGTTGTGCGGAGCGATGTTGGTGGCCATGCCGACGGCGATGCCCTGGCTGCCGTTGACCAGCAGGTTGGGGAAGCGCGCAGGCAGCGCCACGGGCTCGGCGAGCGATTCGTCGTAGTTGGGCTGCCAGTCGACGGTGTCCTTCTGCAAGTCACGCAGCAGTTCCATGGCGGGCTTGGCCAGGCGGCTCTCGGTGTAACGCATGGCCGCCGCGCCGTCGCCGTCGATGTTACCGAAGTTGCCGTGACCGTCGATGAGCGGCGTGCGCATGGAGAACCACTGTGCCAGGCGGACCATGGCCTCATAGACCGCGGAATCGCCGTGCGGGTGGTACTTACCGATAACTTCGCCGACCGTCCACGCCGACTTCTTATGCGGGCGGTTGGGGTAGATGCCGCTCTCGTTCATCGCGTACAGGATGCGGCGGTGCACCGGCTTTAAGCCGTCGCGCACGTCCGGCAGGGCGCGCGCCGTGATAACCGACATCGAATACTCGATGAACGACTGCTTCATCTCGCGGCCAAACTCCGAAATCTGGAGCTGACCGCCGTTGATATCCTCGCCGGCCGAGGCGCCACGATCGACTTCGCCAAAGCTCTCCTCGAGCTCACCGTCGTCGTCCTCTTCCTCGTCATCATCGGCATCGGGGTTATAGGCGTCAGGATCGCCGTCCTCGCCCTGCTCAGCACGGGCAAGCAGGCGCTTCAGATCGTCGGGCATGCCGGCATCGCCGGCCTCGCCCATACCCTCGTTATTGTTGATATCGTCTGCCACGTTACCTCCTCATGGTTTGCGTGGTCCATTAGTTCCCTACCACGGAGACGGATTACCGGGAATGCCGGATAACCCTCCTAGGTTTTCCAGGTGCCCCAGGTTGCCCTGAAGGATGAGGGCGCACGCCTTGCGTGCGGCGCCCGAAATCCTGAAGGGCAAGATGGGGTGCCTGGGAAAGCTAGGCGTCAAGGAAACGCGCGTCGTGTGCATGCTTCTCGATGTACTCGCGGCGATAGCCGACCTCGGAACCCATGAGCTCGCGCACGGCGCGGTCCGCCACCACGGCGTCCTCGATCGACACGCGCTGCAGGATACGGGTCTTGGGGTCCATCGTCGTCGAGGCAAGCTGCTTGGGGTCCATCTCGCCCAGGCCCTTGTAGCGCTGAACGGTATAGCCCTTGCGCTTCTTGGTGATCTTGCCGTCCTTGGCCTTGCCGTCCTCGTCGTTGTCGTCGGGGTTCAGGCCCAGGCTCTGAATGGTGTCGCGCAGAATCTCGTCTTCGGGCTGGCGGCCGTTGGGATACACGTAATGGATCTTGTTGCGTACCTTAATGCCAAAGATGGGCGGGCAGGCAACATAGACATAGCCGGCATCGATCAGCGGGCGCATGTACTTGTAGAAGAACGTCAGCAGCAGGATGCGGATATGCGCACCGTCAACGTCTGCATCGGTCATGATGATGATCTTGTGGTAGCGCGCCTTGCTGATATCGAAGTCGCCACCGTCGCCGGCGCTCGTCGTGACGCCGCAGCCGATCGCGGTGATCAGGGATTGGATGGTGTCGCTCGAGAACGCGCGGTGGTCACCCACGCGCTCGACGTTCAAAATCTTGCCGCGCAGGGGCAGAATCGCCTGGATGTCTCGGCGACGGCCGTCCTTGGCCGAACCGCCTGCCGAGTCGCCCTCTACGATAAAGAGCTCGGTCAGCTCGGCATCGCGCACCGAGCAGTCGGCGAGCTTGCCGGGCAGCGACGCCGTCTCGAGCAGGCTCTTGCGGCGGGTCGCCTCGCGCGCCTTGCGGGCGGCGTTGCGGGCCTTGCATGCCTGCTGGGCCTTCTTGACGATCTCGCGGGCGGGCTTGGGGTGCTCCTCCAGATAATCGGTCAGTCCATCGGTCACGATCTTGAGCGTGAGCGCGCGCATGTAGGAGCTGCCAAGCTTGGCCTTGGTCTGACCCTCAAACTGCGGATCGGGCAGCTTGACCGAGATGACGGCCGAAAGGCCCTCGCGCACGTCGTCACCGCTCAGGTTGGCGTCCTTCTCCTTGAGCAGGTTCTGCTTGCGGGCGTAATCGTTAATCACGCGGGTGAGGGCGGTGCGGAAGCCCTCGAGATGCATGCCGCCCTCGGGGGTGTAGATGTCGTTGGCAAACGACATGACGTTCTCGCCATAGCCGGCATTCCACTGCAGGGACACCTCGACCTCGCCCATCTTGGTCACGGGCGCATCCGGATCCGATTTACCCTCGATATAGATGGGCTCCTTAAAGGCCTCGGGGACGTCTTTGCCGTCGTTGAGGAACTTAACGAAGTCGATGATGCCGCCCTCGTAGCAGAACTCCTCCACGTGGGGAGTCGCCTCGCGCTCGTCGGTCAGCACAATCTTTAGATTCTTATTGAGGAACGCCGTCTCCTGCAGACGGTTGTGCAGCGTATCGAAATCGTAGACACAGGTCTCGAAGATCTCGTCGTCGGGCCAGAAGTTGACGGTGGTACCCGTCGAATCCGAGGTGCCCACGACCTCCATCTTCTTGACGGTCTTGCCGCGCGAGAACTCCATCTCGTAGACGTTGCCATCACGGCGCACTTGCACGACCACGCGCTTGGACAGCGCGTTGACGACGGAGATGCCCACGCCGTGCAGGCCGCCCGAGACCTTGTAGGCCGAGTTATCGAACTTGCCGCCGGCGTGCAGGATCGTCATAACGACCTCGAGCGTCGGGATCTTCTTGATGGGATGCTCGTCGACGGGGATGCCTCGCCCGTTGTCGACGACCGTGATGGAGTTGTCGGCGTGGACCGTCACCTGAATCTCGGTGCAGAAACCGGCCATGGCCTCGTCAACGGAGTTGTCAACGATCTCCCACACCAGGTGGTGCAGGCCGCTGGCGCTCGTCGAGCCGATGTACATGCCCGGGCGCTTACGAACGGCCTCGAGACCTTCGAGAATCTTAATCTCGCCGCCATCGTAATCGTTTTCGTTTGCCACACGTCCTCCTTCAGCTAAGAAAATGTGTACAGCCTTACTAGTTTATCGTAAAAAAATACCCTCGGGAACGAGGGTATTTGGCTCTACAAGGCCACCAGATGCGATTTAAGGCTCTTTTTTGCTTTGCACGCCCTTGGCCCACTCGGCACTGGCTCTCATGGCATTCTCGAGGGCCTCGCGCAGTTTTTGATCTTCGATGGGCGCCACTTGGCGCTCGATCTCGCCGCGTTCGGCTTCGCTGAGATCGGCGTGCGGAGCCGGCGGGCGCTCGGTCACGGCCGGGCGCAGGCGCTCCTTGGCAGCCGGCGGCGTGTGACCGGGCGCGGTCGTTTTGAACACCAGGCCGTCCACATGCGCGCCGGCCCGCTCCATGCGTGCCCGGATGATCTCGCGCAGCAGCGTCATCTCCTGCGTCCACGAGGGCGAATCGAGATACACCAGCAGCTCATTGGACTCGGGCAGGTAGCGCAGGCCCGTCACGTGGCGTCCCTCGCGCGTGCCCGAGCACACCGCATTCCAGGCGCGATAGACCGCACGAGATTCCTCTGCAGCCTCCATTTGCGCGCGGCGCTCAGGTGTTGCGGCCGCCAGGATGCGCTGACGCTCGGCATCCAAAAAGCCGCCAAAGGCAACCGTTCCGTTCTCGCGCTCGTAATTAGCACGTCTCACCCATGCTCACCACCTTGGCTCGATCAAGCAGGTCATCGGTAAAATACCCCAGATTGGTGGTGGTTATGACCGTCTGGATATCATCACCGATCAGCTGCAGAAAAGCGCCTCGCCGCCCGGCATCGAGCTCGCTCATCACGTCGTCCAAAAGCAGCAGTGGCGCGGTGCCCAGGATATCGCGCGCCACGGCCACTTCTGCCACCTTCCAGGCAAGCACCAGCGTTCGCTGCTGGCCCTGGCTGGCAAATGAACGGGCCGATCGGCCCGCGACGGAAAACTCAATCTCGTCGCGATGCGGACCAACAAGCGTCACGCCGCGGCGCATCTCCTCATCGGCACGCTCATCGAGGGCCGCGAGCATATGCTCGTACGCCCAACCTTTCAGTTCCTCGCGCCCTTCGGCTTGAGGCAAATCCCCCAGCGTGGACACATAGGACACGTCTGCGTCCTCACCGGACGCCACCTGCCCGTACGCGGCGCGCACATGGCCCGCCAGTCGGTCGAGCAGGGCCAAACGATGCACGAGCAGGGCAGACCCGGCGCGGGCGATGGAGTCATTCCATGCGCCGAGCATCTCACGGCAGCACCAGGTCTCCTTGAGCAGGGCGTTGCGCTGCGCCACGCAGCGCCCGTAGGTGCTCGCCAAGTCGGCGTAACGGGCGCTCAGCTGAACGCCAAAGTCGTCGAGGGCGGCCCGACGCACGCTGGCACCGCGCTTGACCATATCCAGATGATCGGGGCAAAACAGCACGCTCGGCATAACCCCGCGCACGCCGGCAGCCGAGCACCTCTTGCCGTTACGGCTAAACGAGCGCTTGCCGTCCTCAACGCCCAGCCCCATATCGAGCACGCGGCCATCGCCCTCGAGCCTCAACTCGAGCTTGCACGAGCCCGTGCCGTCGTGCACGAGCTCGGCAGCGGTGGGATGCCTAAACGAGGTGCCGCTCGTCAAAAGCTGCAGTGCCTCTATGAGGTTGGTCTTTCCCGCCGCGTTGGGCCCCGCAAGCACCGTCACGCCTTCGTCCAGGCCAAGATGGTAGCTATCGAAACTGCGGTAGCGCGCGACGGAAAGGTTGCGGGCAAACATGGTCATGGCGCAGCGCTAGATGCGAACCGGCATGACCAGGTACAGGTAGTTGATCTTGTCGTAGGACTTAAAGATACCCGCCTGCGAGTAGCTCTTGAGCTCCAGCGTGATCTCCTTCTCCTTGGACAGGGCATTGAGGCAGCCAAAGATGTAGTGGTAGTTAAAGGCGATGGTGCCCGACTCGCCCTCGGCCTCGACATCGATCGTCTCCTGTGCCAGGTCCTGGTCATTAGAGATGGAGGACAGGCCCATCTGACCGTTCTCGACATCGATCTCGAACTTGACGGCGGGGTTCGCGCTCGCGATGACCGCCACGCGCTTGAGGGCAGCATTAAAAGCCGCCACGTCGATCTTGACGCTCGTCACGCACGAATCGGGGATGAGCTGCTTGTAGTTGGGATACACGCCCTCGATACGGCGCGACACGTAGGTGGTGTTGCCGGCCTCAAAGACAACCTGGGTGTCGGTGGCGCCGATCATGATGGTCGCCTGGCTGGCCATGATGCTCAGGGCGTCATTGAAGGCGTCGGCCGGAACGTTGAGCTCAAAGGATCCCTCGAGCGTCGAGGTCTCGACCTGGGTGTCGCATACGGCCAAACGGAAGGAGTCGGTTGCCACCAGGCGCACGGTGTTGTTCTCGACCTTCATGTGCACGCCTCCCAGAATGGGGCGGGCCTTATCGGTCGAAGTGACGCGCCATACGCGGCCGACCATCTCGGACAGGATGTCGGTCGGGAGCTCCACCGCGCTCTCGATAGCATAGGCAGGGAACTCGGGGAAATCGTTGGCGTCGAGCGTGTTGAGGCGGAAGGAGCTCTTCTCGCATCCGATCAACACCTGACGCTCCGAGAGCTCAAAGGTAACCGGGGCGTCGGGAAGGGTCTTCGTGATGTTCGAGAGCATCTTGCAGGGAATTACCATCTCGCCCTCTTCCTCGACATGCGCGGCAATGCGATGACGAATCGAGATGGTGTAGTTTGAGGTCTGGAATTCCAAGATGCCGTCCTGCGCCTTAACGAGCACGCCCGACAGGATGGGAAGGGTAGATGCCGAAGCGACGCCTTTCATAACGACGCCGATGGCTTGCGTGAGCGAGCTTTGGCTGACGGTGAACTTCATCTTTTAATACCTTTCTATAGATATAAATATCTTAATAATAGTAATAGCACTGACGAAACTGTTGATTACTCCCAAAAGCGCTGGTCAACCCCAAAAAGAGAATCGACAGCACCCTGTGCGCAACCGACCGTGTTTTCCACGTTCAAAACCTGCGGAAAACTTTTCGTCGCCTTGGGGTGAGTTTTAGACACGTTATGCCCGGCGTTTCGACAAGTTTTCAACAGGTGTCTCTATTTCCCTACGAGCGCAGTGTAATTTTATCTCGCAGCGATTTGAGATCCTCGGTTATGGTGCGGTCTTCCTGAATCATCTTCTGAACCTTTTTATAGCTCGTGCTGACGGTCGAGTGGTTGCGGTTGCCAAACTCCGCGCCCACCGCCGTGGTCGTCATCTCGCACATCTCGATGGCCAGATAGATGGCGATATGACGGGCTTTGGCTATGTTGGCGTTGCGCCGCGGTCCGATAAGCTCCTCGTGCGTCACGCCGTACTGCTCCTCGATGACAGACTGGACCGTCTGCACGTTGATTTTCTTGGCCGACGTATCGAAGTACTGGCTTGCGATGGCGTCGATGTCGTCGAAGCTGAGCTCGCCGCCCTCGCGCTCGCGGTCTCCCGCCTCGCCGGCACAGCGTTCGCAGAAGCTCTCGAGTTCGCGAATGTTGGTTCCCGACACCTCCGCCATGTGCTTAAAGTGCTCGTCGGTCAGATGCCCGCCATCGCCGCCATAGGCCGCCAGCAGCGAGTCGTCACCCGCCTCGGGTGCGGCAGCTATCGTGTTCTCGTAGTAGCGCTGCAAGATCTTGTATTTCATCTCGTAGCTGGGCTCCGCCACTAAGCAGAGCATACCGGCGTTAAAACGGCTGGTGAGGCGCTCGTCCATGCTCAGGTCTTTGGGCGCACGGTCGGCCGCGATGACGACTTTTTTGTTGTTGCGGATAAACTCGTCCATGAGCTGGAAGAAGTAGTCCACGCTCGCGCGCTTGCCGATGATGTTTTGAATGTCGTCGATAATGAGCACGTCTACGCCGTGGTATGCCTGCATGATGGGGGCGTTGCTCTTCTTTTGGCGGTCGAACTCCGTCATCAGGTCATCGAGGTACGCCTGCGAGTTGGCGTACTTTACCTTGATTTCGGGCGACTTTTCGGCGAGCTCGTTTTTGATGGCGAGCAGCAGATGGGTCTTGCCCAGCCCCGATTTACCATAGATGAACAGGGATGTGCATGTGCCGCGTTCGTCCGCGAGTGCGGCAAACTTGAGGGCCGAGCGATAGGCATGGCTGTTTTCGGGGCCGTAGACAAAGTTTTCGAAGGTGAATTTTGAGTTGGCCGCGAGCGGCGCGCCGTCGGTGTTCTGCTCGACCGGCGCCGCAGCTGCGGGGACGCTCATGGGCGATGTGGAGGCTGTTTTTGCGCTCTTTGCAGGCACCCCGCCTTTCATCTGGTTCATCATGCGGCGGAAATCGTCGGCCGATAGCGTGTTTTTGATTGCGATGCCCGAATCCTCGCCCAGTGTTACGTCGTGCGCGATAGGCATGTGTGTGGCGGGGGCCGCGGCGGATGCCGACGTCTGCACGGCGGGCATGGTTTCACGGGAAACATCGTCGATTTGACGCTCGGGAGCCGACACTGTGGTGGTAGCTGGCGCCGCCGGGGGGACGACGGGTGCCGCGGGTGCGGCGTTATCTGCCGCGGAGCCCTGTGGTGCCACGATGTTGAGCGCAATCGGTGCAAAGGCGATCTCTTCTAGGTACGCCTCGATGGTCGGCTGATGCTTTTTGAGCTGAGCGATGGCAAATCGCGAGGGAGCCTCAATCGTCAAGGTGTCCTCGGTCAGGCTCACGGCACGCGATTGCCCCAGCATGTTGATGAGGCGCGCATCTTGGCCGTCGCGCTGACAAAAGGCGATGGCATCCCCCAGGATGATGCTTGCTTCCTCGTCCACTGTCTCTCCCGTTCCTTAAGCTTGGGCCAGCACGCGAGCGCTTCCAATTTCGGTCAGATGGTATTTCTGCCCATGTTTGATTACCAAGCCCGCCTGCGCCAAATCGTTGAGCGTGCGCGACCAGGTGGGTGCGGAGTTTCCGAACGCCCGCGCCAAGTCCGTCGCGCCGCACTCTTGATGTTGGGCCAGATACCCTAATGCAGCGCTTCCGCGTTCGCTTACAAACACGTCCGACTGCGGTTGTGCGTATTGATTCGCCGCATTAGGATACATCATTTGAGCTGCTGGTTGTTGAGAACTCTGTATGGGCGGCATCTGCTGTTGAAAACTTTGCGGCCACTGTTGGTATGGCTGTGGCGGCATCTGCTGGGCCCAAGGGTTAAATTGCCCCTGCGGCATCTGCTGATACGGCTGCTGGTACCCCTGAGGATACGGCTGGGTGTATCCCTGCTGCGGCATGTATTGGGGCGGATACCCTTGCGGGTACGGTTGGTAGCCCATTTGCGGTACGGTTGGCATGGCCGCCGTCTGCTGCACGGCGCCTGTGTCCGGATCTGCCGAGCCTATGCTCTCCGGCATGTTTTGCGCCGCGCTGCCCAGCGGTGCCTGGGGGTCTTGCATGGGAAAACTACCGGGCTGCTGCATGTGCGTCATGGGCTGCTGCACCTGCTGTGCCACGGGCTGCTGTGCAAACGTGCTAGATAGGGGATATGCCGGCTGTTCCGTCTCGGGGCGCACGGCGGCCCCTCGCCCTCCGGCACGCTCGATTTCCTGCACGCGCTTGGGGTTCAGACTTACCGTGACCACGGTCCCGTTGCCCATGTTGTCCTCGATGGATACGGCGCCGCCGGCGTTTTCCAAGTACTCCTGCACCATGGGAAACCCAGCTCCGGTTCCGCGGATGTATCGCTTCATGTTGCTGTTTGCGCTGGTAACGCCAAAGTCAAACGCGCGCTCCTTGTCGTCGATCCCCGGTCCCTGATCTGCGAATCGGATGGTGTCGCCGCCGTCTAGGATCGAGATGATGGGCTCTGCAAAGTGGGCGTGGATAAAGTTTTCGACAATCTCGCGGATAACCATGAGCGAGATGTGCCCGCCCTGCTCTTTCATGCACTGGTAGACGGTGTTGGTTGTCTCTTCCAGATAGGTGCGCACGTCCTTAGGTTCGATGACGATGACGCGCGGCGTCGACAGCATGTCGTCATAGACCGCGATGCGTGCGGCATACATGGCAGTCTGCGCTTTCGCACCGCCCTGCTCTTCCTCGCCACGCTTTTCGCGCACGCCGGTGATGTGCTCGTTGTCAGGTGCCGGGTCTCCGGAATCGACCATGGTGTAAAAGTCGTCAGACATGCCGCTCGCAATCTTTCAGAAGGTTTCGAACAAATAGTAGCTCACCGTGCAATGTTTCTCATCTTTCGACAACTTTTCAGAACCTGTTGAAAACTTTGGAAAACGGGCGAAAAGTTCTCAACATTGACAACATGAACTGTTGAAAACTCGATGAAATATCATGAAAAGTTGCCATGCGGCTCAGATTTCGGTTGAGCTTATGGGGGAACCGTGTGAACTGCGCAACCTTTTACCTTTGATTTCTTGACATTTGAACATTGATTTCCCTACAATCTTCAAGCTCACGTGTCTATATCTGCGTCCGCGCTCCCGCGGACACTCGAAATGCAGCAGGAGGAACTTAAGATGAAGCGTACGTATCAGCCTAATAAGCGTAAGCGTGCCAAGACCCATGGCTTCCGTGCCCGTATGGCCACCAAGGGTGGTCGTGCCGTGCTCGCCCGTCGCCGCGCCAAGGGCCGCAAGCGTCTCACTGTCTAGCAGCGATACACACATCTCGCATGAAGACTATTAAGTCTCGGCAAGATTTCGAGCATGTGTTCAGTCAGGGGCGTCGTTTCAATCACCCTCTGATTCGAATGACCATATGTGAATCGGTTGGCGAAGGCGACTCCGGAAGGGTCGCCTTCGTTGGTGCTAAACGGCTCGGTTGTGCAGTCGTGCGCAACCGTTCTAAGCGTGTGATGCGCGAGGCCGCCCGCAGCTGCGGATTTCCCGTTGCGGGTTATGACATCATCTTGTTCGCGACTCCCAAGACGAGGATTTCCTCGCCGCAGGAGATGGACAAGGCATTGCGTTCGCTTATGAAACGCGCCGGCGTTGCCGGGGAGGAGCGATGAGCAATCACGTTTTGCGACGTGTTGCCATCGCTCCTATTCGCATATATCAACAGGTTATTTCGCCCTTATTACCTGACGCTTGTATTTACTACCCAACGTGCTCGCAATATGCCGTTCAGGCGATTGAGAAGTACGGTGTTTTGAGAGGCTGCTGGCTTGCCGTGAGGCGCATCGCTCGCTGCAATCCCCTGCACGTCGGCGGTTATGACCCTGTGCCCTAGCGGGCACTCGCTATCGGAGGAAAACTTACATGTGGGATTGGATCGTTAACATCCTTTTCGAGCTGCTCAAGCTCATCCAGACCTTTGCGGTCGACTGGGGCCTGTCCATCATCATCCTGGTGGTCATCATCCGTCTGCTGCTGACGCCGCTTATGCTCAAGTCGACCAAGTCGACGGCTCGTATGCAGGTGCTGCAGCCCAAGATGCTCGAGATCCAGGAGCGTTACGCCGACGATCCCCAGCGTCAGGCCGAGGAGATGCAGAAGTTCTACAGCGAGAACAAGTTCAACCCCATGGCTGGTTGTCTGCCGCTGTTGATCCAGATGCCTGTCCTGTTCGCCCTGTTTACGCTGCTGCGTAACCTGCCGCAGTACTTTAGTGACGGCACGTTCTCGTTCTTCAACATCCTGCCCGACCTTACCACCACGCCGAGCGCTTCCTTTGCCGATGGCTTTATGGTTGCGCTGCCTGCACTGGTTTGCCTGATTCTGTTTGCCGTTCTCACTTTGATTCCGCAGCTTTATATGTCGCGCAATCAGACTGGTCAGCAGGCCCAGAGCATGCGTATGATGGCCATTGTCATGACCGTCATGATGCTTTGGATGGGTTGGAGCCTGCCCGTCGGCGTTCTGCTGTACTACGATGTGTCTTCCGCCTGGCAGGTTGTCCAGCAGATTTTCGTGACGCAGAAGGTTATCGATAAGGCCAAGGCCGATGAAGAAGAGCGTCTTAAGAACGCCCCGCTGCAGGTCGAGGTTACTCGTCGCGAGAAGAAGCCGCGCCCGCACAAGAAGAAGTAGTGGGATAGTATTCTTATTTAGGTACCTAACTTTTGGAGTTCGTTATGTCTGAAGAGATCGTCGAGGATATGCTTGAGGAGGTTGCCCCGCAGGTCGCGGGCGATTATCCCGAGATTGCACAGCGTTACAAGGCTGGTGAAGAGCTGACCGATGAGGAGCTCGACACCATTGCCGATGTAGCTATTTCCATTCTGCGTTCCATCCTTTTGCACTTCGATGCGGCGAACTCTCCCATCGATGAGTATGAGGGTGACGAGGGCGAGTTGATTCTGGACGTAACCGCTCCTGATCTTGCTGTTCTCATTGGCCGTCATGGTCGTACCCTTGATGCCCTTCAGGTTATGTTCTCTTTGCTGGTGAGCCGCAAGCTCGGCTTTAGGTATCCGGTCGTCGTCGACGTCGAGGGTTATAAGAGCCGTCGACAGGATAAGGTTGCTTCTATGGCCCAGTCCGCTGCCGAGCGCGCTATTCGCACTCATAAGAGTGTTTCCCTGCCTCCCATGAATGCTTATGAACGTCGACTGGTTCATATTGCCCTTCGTGGCAACGATGCTGTCGACACGCATTCTGAGGGCTCTGATCCCGATCGCCATGTTGTGATTGTTGCTCGATAATCTTCTCGAGTCTATGCTAAGGGGACGTGGTTTCCACGTCCCCTTTTTTTGTCAAAAGTTCTCGATACACTGATTTTTGTCAGAAAGGAGTTGTCTTGTTTGTGTTAACTGATGAGCAAGTAAGCCAGATGCAGTGCCGTCTTATTTCGTATTGTAAAGACTATTCTTTGAAGGTCTCCGACGATAGCCTTCGAGTCTGTATCCAACATCTTGATCTTGTTCTGGAGGCCAATAAGACTACCAATCTAACGCGCATCCTAAATGTTGATGATGCAGCCGTCCTTCATATTCTGGACTCACTTGTTTTGCTGCCATATATTGATAAGGCTCCTGAAGGTGCTTTGCTGGATATGGGTACCGGTGCTGGATTCCCAGGTATTCCATTGACTATTGCAAGTGGAAGAAAGGCTATCTATATCGATTCCGTTGGCAAGAAGGTTGATGCCGTTAATTCCTTTGTTAAGGAGCTTGGCCTTAAGCATGCCCATGCTGTTCACGATCGTCTTGAAGAATATGCACGATCTCATAAGAAACAATTTGCTGTTGTGACCGCCCGTGCGCTCGCACCGTTGCCAGTTCTCGTCGAGTATGCTTCTCCTTTTCTAAAAGATAGTGGCCTCTTTGTCATTACGAAGGGGAATCCATCTGATGAAGAGCTTCAATCTGGACTTGCCGCTGCAAAGATATGCGGCCTTACCCCGCTTATGACGGATAATCTTGATTTGCCGAATGGTCTGGGTCACCGCGAATTTATTGTTTTTAAAAAAACTCGTCAGGCATCGGTTTCTCTTCCGCGTGCTAATGGCATGGCAAAAAAGAATCCGCTTGCCTAGATGTTTCACGTGAAACATAATGGATAGTGTCGAGTCGTTATGTTTCACGTGAAACATAACAGTCGATGTCGAATCGGATTGTTTCACGTGAAACATCCTCCGTTTAACAGCTTTAAATACACCAGGAGGGACCGTGGGATTTCGCGACGTTAAGCGTTCTAAGAGCGCAAAAGACACGCGTATCATTGCTATCATCAACCAAAAAGGCGGCGTAGGTAAGTCCACCACAGCTGTAAATCTTGCAGCAGCGTTGGGTGAACTGGGCCGAAAGACGCTGATTGTCGATTTTGACCCGCAGGGTAATAGTACGAGTGGTTTTGGAATCGAAAAAGAAGAACTTGATCACTGCATCTATGATGCATTGCTAAACGATGTTCCGGCAGAATCGCTCGTTCTTGATACAAATTGCAATAAGGTGTTTGTGATTCCGGCTACTATCCAGCTTGCAGGTGCGGAAATCGAACTTGTCAGTGCGATTGCCCGTGAAACTCGCTTAAAGGATCTGCTTGAGCCTATTCAGGATGAGTTTGATTTTATATTTATCGACTGTCCTCCATCGCTTGGTTTGCTGACCATTAATGCGTTAACAGCTGCGGACAGTGTTTTGATTCCTATTCAGTGCGAATATTACGCGCTCGAAGGTGTCACAAAGCTGCTTGAATCGATGAAGATGGTTAAAACACGCCTAAATAAGAACCTTGATACTTATGGTGTGCTTATGACTATGTACGATTCGCGCACATCGCTTTCAAACCAGGTTGTGGAAGAGGTTCAATCGTATTTTGGCGACAAGGCATTCAAGACCTTGATTCCACGTACTGTAAAAATTTCTGAAGCACCGTCGTTCGGTGAGTCCGTAATTACCTATGCGCCGCAGAATAAGGGCGCAAAGGCGTATATGAACCTTGCTAAAGAGGTGATTAAGCGTGCCTAGTCCTAAGAAGCGCGGTGGCTTGGGTCGTGGACTCAATGCGCTGGTCTCAGAAGCTGAATATGAGACTGGTGGATCTGTAGCGTCAGCAACAAATGCCGCTTCAGAAACTAAGCTTCCAATCGAAGATATCGTTCCAAACCCAAATCAGCCACGAATTCATTTCAATGAGACTGAACTTCGCGAGTTGAGTGAGTCAATCCAAGAGCACGGCGTTCTGCAGCCGCTTCTTGTGCGTAAGCACGGTAACGGCTATGAGATTATTGCGGGTGAACGTCGCTATCAGGCTTCAAAGCTTGCTGGCCTTGAAGAGCTTCCCGTCATTATTAAGGACGTTGATGATGAGGAAATGCTTGCACTCGCGCTTATTGAAAACCTACAGCGCTCTGACCTTAACCCAGTCGAAGAGGCTAAGGGATATCGACAGCTCATCGATTCAAGCGGTATGACTCAAGAAGCCTTGTCAAAGGCTGTCAGCAAGTCTCGCTCTGCAATCACCAATTCGTTGCGCTTGCTTGATCTTCCAGAGGTAGTTCAGCAGATGATCTTCGAAGGAAGGCTGACCGCCGGTCATGCTCGTGCAATCCTTGCTGTTCCGTATGAAGATGCGCGCATTAAGCTTGCTGAGAAGGTTGTTGCAGAGGGATTGTCTGTCCGTGCGACAGAAAATCTTGCTCCACTGTTTTCTGCCGGAGAGACGCCTAAGACGCCCCGACCTGCCACGCCTCAGTCCTTTAAAAAGGCAGCACGTGTATTGCGTCAGGTGTTTAACACAAATGTTCGAGTGAAGAGCTCGCGTGGCAAAAATAAGATTGAGATCGAGTTTAAGGATGAGGAAGAGCTGTCTCGCATTCTTGGCGAGATGATTCAATTTGACCAGGGAGATCAGGATGAAGAATAGAGTTCTGACTGCTCTTGCTTTGGCTGCAACTGTAGCGGTTGGTGCATTTGCAGGATTTAAGGTCGCAACAGATGATGAATTGCGTGGTCGTCTGCTTCGCGGAGCGCAGGATATCGTCGATACGTCCAAAAAGAAAATGGATGTTATGACTGAGGATGTCGCTATGCGTACTGCTCAGGTAACTAAGAATCCGAAGATTAATCAAGATTGGGTTAATCATCAATGGGAAAATGTAGGCTTTTAGGTACCTAACAATTACTATCCTTTATTGAGGGGTCCTTCTCTGAACGCCAGAATGGGGTCCCTTATTTCGTACGAAAAATTGTTGAACAACTGAGCGATACAGATTATTGATAGATATGAAACAGCCCCGGTTGCAATTAGGCAACCGGGGCTGTTCGATGTTTCACATGAAACGTTTAGGTTGTTCTCCCCTACACGTTCTTCTGGACCTTGAAGCGCTGTTTGAGTTGGCCGCAAGCGGCGTCGATATCGTTGCCTCGAGAGTTGCGGATCGTGGTCTCAATACCACGGGACTCAAGACGACGCTGAAGGTCTTCAACCTTATGGATCGGCGACGGCTTGAGAGGGCTGCCCTCGATATCGTTGAGCTGGATCAGGTTGACGTGGCACAGCGTGCCCTCGCAGAAGTCGCAGAGTGCCTGCATCTCGGGGTTTGTGTCATTGACGCCCTCGATCATGGCGTATTCGTATGTCGGACGGCGGCCGGTCTTTTCGGTGTAGAGCTGAAGGGCCTCGTGAAGGCGCAGAAGTGTGTACTTCTTAACGCCCGGCATGAGTTTATTGCGGGTGGATTGAATGGCGGAGTGCAGCGAGACGGCGAGCGTGAACTGCTCGGGAATGTCGGCAAACTTACGGATACCAGGAATAACGCCGCTGGTGGAGACGGTGAGATGACGCGCTCCGATACCGATTCCGTCAGGGTCATTAAGGATGCGTAGTGCTTTGAGGACCTCGTCATAGTTGGCAAAAGGCTCACCCTGGCCCATGAACACGACGCTCGTCGCGCGCTCACCAAAGTCGTTGGAAACGTGGAGTACCTGGTCAACGATTTCCTGAGCGGTCAGTGAGCGCTTGAGGCCGTTCAGGCCGGTAGCGCAAAAAGCGCAGCCCATACCACAGCCCGCTTGGGTAGATACGCAGACAGACAGCTTGTTGCGACGAGGCATGCCGACGGTCTCGACGGAGATGCCGTCGTGATACTCGAGCAGGTATTTACGAGAGCCATCCTTAGACACCTGCTTGGTGAGCTCGGTCGGCGTGTCGAAGGCAAATGCCTCCTTCAGCTGCTCGCGGAAGGCCTTGGGAAGGTTTGTCATGTCATCAAACGAACAAACGTTCTTCTCAAAAACCCATTCGATGAGCTGCTTTGCGCGAAAAGCGGGTTGGCCGAGTTCGGCGACAAGTTCGCGAATATCGTTTTGGCTCAAGTCGCGAATGTCTTGAGATTTAGTCCTGGGATTCATGGAAGCCTTTCGATTTTGGGGAAACGTAGAGGGTATCGCTACAATATGGTATCAGCTGCAGGAATTATAGAGGAGGAGTCTGCCCATGCCGGGTAAAAGCCTAGAGAACATGCACGTAGCGGTCTTGGCGGGCGGCCATTCCGCCGAACGCGAGATTTCGCTCAATTCTGGAAAGAATGTCGTGGAGGCACTGAAGGAGGCCGGCTACACCTCGGTGGAGCTGCTCGACACCGCCGCCGATGACTTTATGGTGACTATGGCGACCGGTGGCTTCGACGTGGCGTTTATCGCCATGCACGGCGCCGGCGGCGAGGATGGCGCCATGCAGGGGGCCATGGAGACGCTGGGTATCCCCTACACGGCGTCAGGCGTGCTCGCCAGCGCATGTGGCGCCGATAAAGAGGTTTCAAAGCTTCTGTATGCCAAGGCGGGCATCCCCATTGCCCCCGGCCTGGCGCTTGAGGCGGGCGACGAGGTCGATATCGATCGTATCGTCGAGATTTGTGGCGAGCGGTGCTTTGTAAAGCCCGCCGTCAACGGCTCCAGCTATGGCATCTCTCTGGTCCATGAGCCCTCCGAGCTACCCGCGGCAATCGCCAAGGCGTTTGAGTACGGCGACAAAGTGCTGGTCGAGAAGTGCATCGAGGGTACCGAGATTACCGTCGGCGTATACGGCGAGGATGACGTGCGCGCCCTGCCGATTGTTGAGATCCGTAAGCCCGAGGACTGCGAGTTCTACGATCTGGACGTGAAGTATGTGGACCCCACGGATATCCATCGCATTCCGGCGCAGATTTCCCCCGAAAACTATGCACGTGCCCAGGAACTTGCCTGCGCGGCCCATAAGGCACTCGGCTGCCTGGGCATTTCACGCAGCGACTTTATCGTGAGCGAGGATGGCCCCGTCATCCTCGAGACCAACACGATTCCCGGCATGACCGATACGTCGCTGTATCCGGATGAGATTCGCCACACCGATGACATGACGTTCCCACAGGTCTGTGACAGTCTGATTCGTATGGGACTTCGTCGAGCGGGCGTTGCATGCTAATCGAGGACGCTGTTTCGTCGGGAACGCCGCAGTTTGTCATCGATTCCTATGCCACGCTTGCCGAGCGTGCCAAAACCCAATCGTTTGGTCTCATCGAGGAAGATGTTATCGTCCTCGATACCGAAACCACGGGTCTTTCGGTGCAGGACAATGAACTGATTGAGATCTCGGCTGCCCGTCTTTCGGGCCGCGAGATCGTCGACCGGTTCGATACCTTCGTGCACCCCAAGCAGCTGATTCCCGCCGAGATTACCGAACTCACGAGCATTACAAACGCCGATGTGGTGGATGCCCCATCGGCCGTCGATGCCGTGGCCGCTCTCGCCGATTTTGTCGGCGGCTGCCCGGTGATTGCGCATAACGCCACCTTCGACCGTTCGTTTATCGAGTCGGTCAAGGGCGGTGTCAACGTCAGCGACATCTGGATCGATTCGCTGGCACTGTCGCGCATCGCACTTCCGCGCTTGGCCTCGCACAAGCTGTCTTTTATGGCCGACTTGTTTGGGTGCGATTCGGTGTCGCATCGCGCGAACGCAGACGTTGATGCCCTGTGCGGTGTGTGGCGCGTGCTGTTGGTTGCGCTTACCGACCTGCCTTCGGGCCTTATGGCGCGCTTGGCGGACATGCACGCGGACGTGCCTTGGTCCTATCGCCCCATTTTTTCTTTTTTGGCCGGCCAGAACCCGGGTTCGATATTTTCGCTCAGCGCCGCTCGTGCTGACGTGCTCAAGGCCGATCGTGCAGACGATCGCGTTGATGCGGACGAGTTGCCGGTCCTTAAGATGCCGAGCCGTGAAGAGATCGAGGCGGATTATGCCCCCGGTGGCCTAGTCAATCGCATGTATCCCACGTACGAGCCGCGCGATGAGCAAATCGCGATGGCGCTCGAGGTCCGTGACGCGCTCGTTACGGGAACGCATCGCGTGATTGAGGCGGGGACGGGCGTCGGCAAATCGATGGCTTACCTGGTGCCTTTTGCCGAGGCCGCACGCCGCAACAACATCACGGTTGGTATCGCGACCAAATCGAATAATCTTGCCGACCAGCTTATGTACCATGAGCTGCCAAAGCTCGCCGAACAGCTGGACGGGGGCCTGTCGTTTTGTGCACTCAAGGGCTATGACCACTATCCGTGTCTACGCAAGCTCGAGCGCATGAGCCGTGGTCAGGTTGAGATCACCACCAAGCGCGATCCTGCTGACACGCTCACGGCGGTTGCGGTAATCATGGCGTATGTGTGCCAATCTGCCGATGGCGACCTCGATTCGCTCGGCATTCGCTGGCGCAGCGTCAACCGTCCCGACTTTACGACGGCTTCGCGCGAGTGTGCTCGTCGTCTGTGTCCGTTCTTCCCTGACAAATGCCTGGTCCACGGGGCGCGCCGTCGTGCGGCACATGCCGACGTGGTGGTCACCAACCATTCTCTGTTGTTCCGCAACGTGGCCGCCGAGGGGAGGATTTTGCCCCCGATTCGTCACTGGGTGGTCGACGAGGCCCATTCCATCGAGCGCGAGGCCCGTCGCCAATGGGCGCGCGTGGTTTCGGCAGATGAGTCGCGCGTGCTGTTTGAGCGCTTGGGTGGGTCGAGTGCCGGCGCGCTGAGTCAAGTTTCCCGTGACCTGGCCACTTCCGAGGGCTCCACGCTCTACCTGGGACTCACCGCCAAAGCGACGTCGACGGTTGCCCGCGCGAGCATGGCGATTGCCGATGTGTTCGATGGTGTGCGCGAGCTCGGCCGTCGCGCCCGTGGGAGCTACGATAACGCGAATCTGTGGATTGGCCCCGAGCTGCGCGAGTCGGATGACTGGCACGATTTTTTGCAGTCGGCCCATACCGCAATTGATGCGCTGGACCAGGCGGATAAAAGCGTAGACGCGCTGGTGCAGACCGTCGCCGCCGATAAGCCCGAGGTCGTTGTCGACCTAGGCGACATTTCGCGCCGTCTGCACGAGCTGGACGAGAACCTCAAACTCATCATTGAGGGTACGGATGAGCACTATGTGTACTCGCTGCAGGTGAACCGTCGGCTGCGCGCGGGCGGGGAGTCTATGACCGCCGAGCGCATCGATATCGGCGAGGCCTTGGCGAACGAGTGGCTGCCCGAAGTGCACACGGCCATCTTCGCTTCGGCGACCATGACGGTGTCCAAGAGCTTTGAGCATTTCAACCATGCTGTCGGCCTCGATCGCATCGGTGAGTCGACATCCTCATCGCTGCACCTGGATTCGAGCTATGACTTTGACTCGAATATGGCCGTGGTCGTGGCTGGGGATATTCCCGATCCGCGCGACCGTGAAGGCTATCTTTCGGCGCTCGAGCGCGTACTGGTCGACGCTCATCTTGCCATGGGCGGCTCGGTGCTCACGCTGTTCACCAACAGGCGTGACATGGAGGAGCTGTACGATCGCGTCGAGCCCAAGATGGCTCGTGCGGGTCTGGAACTCAACTGCCAGCAGCGCAACTCGTCTCCTCGCCGCCTGCGCGATCGCTTTATCAACGAACCGACCTCGTCGCTCTTTGCGCTTAAGGCCTTTTGGGAAGGGTTTGACGCCAGCGGCGAGACGCTGCGCTGTGTCATCATCCCCAAGCTGCCGTTCTCGAGCCCCACAGATCCGCTCTCATGCGAGCGCAATCTGCGCGAAGACCGCGCCTGGGCGCGCTATTCGCTGCCCGAGGCCGTGCTCGAGGTCAAGCAGGCAGCCGGTCGCCTCATTCGCTCATCGACCGATTGCGGCGTACTCATCTTGGCCGACCCGCGCCTGGTGACGAAGGGCTACGGCAAGAAATTCTTAACGTCGCTGCCCACGAGCTCCTATCAGCGCATCGAATCGGCACAAATCGGGCGCTATCTACAGCTGTGGCGCGCACGCCACGAGCGGCGCCGCTAAAGCGGACAGGCGAGGGATTTTGCCATATCGCACAGACGCTCTGACAGGGCGGGGTCATCCAAGATGCGGATGGCCCCGCCCGCTGCGATTACCTGGCTTAACAGCCAGCGCTCGGAGCCGTAGCGCACGTTCACTGTTGAGCTGTCCGCCCCATTGGGTTCAATCGACATGATGCCGGGCCAGTCTAGGCGCTCTGCCAAGGCGCGCGGCATGAGAAGCTTCGCGCTCAGCTCCGCCTGGGCGAGTGAGTCGTGGAGGGTCGCGGGCTCCGGTGCGTGGCGCACGACGGAGTCGTCGGTCAAGACCAGGCCCTCGATTTTATCCATACGATAGGTACGCTGCTCGTCGACCGCGACATCCCAGGCAATCAGATACGTTTGGTCGCCGTTTGTTGTGATGCGCAAGGGGTCGACCAAACGCTCGCGCGCCTGCGTGTCATCCATCGAGCGATACGAGATGCGGCAGCGAACGCCGTCCCGAATGGCGCAGCTCAGCTGCTGCCAGTGCGATCCGTGGGCGACGGTGTCAAAGACGCGCTGGTTGTATCCGAGCTCTTTGGGAAGAAGAGCGCGCCGTATTCGAGCCGCCGCTTGGGGTTCGATCCCCAATGATTCAAGTTCATGGTTGAGCACAGCGCCCTCGGCGGCACTCAGGCGCAGCGGTAGCACGCGCCCCGCATCACCGGTGAGGACCACGCACTCGCCCCGGCGTTCGCAGATAATACGTGCGCCCGATTCTCGGTCCGCAAGTGTTGAGACGATCTCGAGAATCTCGTCGAGCGATGCCCCCGTGATATCAAAGCGGCTGCAAAGCTCGTCTCGTGTCATGCCGTTCTCGCCGGCAGCGTAGAGGGCCTCCATGATGTCGATGGCGCGCGAGAGCCTTTGCTCGCTGGTGAGTTTACGCACGGGCATGCTCATGCACCGTCCTTTCGATGAGGTGATTCCACGCCTGCTTGAGAGAATCGGGGGCGACGGGCCTCATGCCATCCATGGCATGGGCCATGCAAAACGAGGCTGCGGCTTCAAAGTCGCGCACGTCAACGGTCCAGGTCCACTCCGTTTCGGTGCGCATGAGTTCGCCTCGTCCGCGTGTGAGACCGTTGATCATATCGGCCTGCGCTTCACGCGCGAACGAGAACGTAGCCGCAACGGGTGGGCGGTCGGCAAAATCGAACTCAAAGAATAAGTAATCGTTGAGATTGAAATCTGCAGGAATGGCGTAGGCTTTCGAAGGTCTCCAGGCGCGAATGATGCGGTCGCAGCGGAATGTTCTGATATTGTCGGTGGCATTGTCGAGGCCGCAGAAGTATGCCGTACCCTCGCGCTCGAACATTCCGTAGACGCAAACGGTCCGCTCGCGTTGTTCACCGCGTCCGTTTTGGTACAAAAAGCGCAGCGCGCAACGCTCGGCAAAGGCACTCCATACCGCATCGACGGCGGGAGAGCGGCGGATCGGTGCCTCTCCTGTCGTCGACATGCCGGTGAGGTAGGCAATCTTGGAGCGAATGTCGGCAAGCGGCGCGGCAAAGGTGGATGAGCCTGCCGCGAGTGTCTGGTCGATGGCGTTGAGCAGGATGTCGGCATCGTCTGCGGTGATGAGACCGCCCGCGGCAAACGTGTGCTCGCGGTCGATCGTCCACGCGCTCTCCTCGGTTTCCTGCGCTCCGGCAGCACGAACCTCCCTGATAACGATGCCGCGTTCGAGCAGCTTGTCGCGATCGCGGCGGAACTTGCGCTTGTCTGAGTCGATATTGCCCGAGCCGTACCCCAAATCGGAATCCAGGACGATTTGCTCGGTCGTCAGCGGTTCGGGAGAACTGTTGAGCACAAAGAAAAGGTTGAGGATGCGCTGAGCCGTTTTATCGAAACCGGGCTCGGGTGCCCCCTTTTTAATTGTCGCGGTCGCGTCGATTGCCGTCATAGAATCCTCGCATGAGAAGGTCGTTTGATGCCATGATTTTAGTCCGATATGGAGATTAGGCTATATCCTTGTCCGCTCGCGGCGTTAAGATGACCCGAATTCGGTCGTTTGCGCTCGCTCGGGGTATACTTTCGACTATATACGGTTCTAATGTGCATGCATTGGGCCTATTTGTCGGATTATGGATGTGGAGCGCACATGGCGAACACCCAGAACTATATTAACCACCTGCTGCAGAACACCGGCATTACGCCGGCGTGCAGTGAAGAAGAGCGCCTGGCTGCTGAGGATATCGCTCAGATTTTCCGCAACCACGGCTTTGACCCCGAGGTGCAGGAATTTAATGCTCCCGCACCCAGCAGGTTGGCGTTTGCCGTTACCGGTATCCTGGCGTTTGCCGGCGCCTTGCTGATGGGCATCGGCGGCGGCATTGGCTTGGTCGGCACCTTGCTGGCCATTGTCGGTGCCGTGCTCTACGTGCTCGAGCGCACGGGGCATCCCGTGGTTTCGCGCCTGGGAAAGACCGGAGTGAGTCAAAATGTCATCGCCTATCACAAGGCCTCGGGCCCGCTTGCGTCTCCGCGCAACCGCCCGGTCGTCGTGGTGGCCCACTATGATTCCCCCCGCGCCGAGCTCCTTGCTCGCGAGCCCTACGCTCCGTGTCGCGCGCTCATCGCCAAGCTCCTGCCTGTCGCCACGATCGCGCCCGCGGCTGTCGCCATCCTGCGTATCCTGCCGCTTCCCGGCGTGCTCAAGGTACTGCTGTGGGTTGTCGCGATTCTGGCCTCCCTTGTGGCACTGGCCAACGCCGCCAATATCATCTCCAACCGTTTTGTGCTTCCCTACACGTCTGGCGCGGTGTGCAACAAATCCTCTGTTGCCGCCATGCTCGGTGTCATGGACAACGTTGCCCCCTATCAGGGCGAAAACGAGTTCCCCGACGACATTCCATTCGATACCTATTTTGGCGAGCAGAAGCGTCGCGCCGAGGAAATGGCGCGCGCGGCGGCCGAGTATGCCGCGGCCCAGCAGCAAAACGACTACGGCAACACCATTGAATATGAGGAACCTTCCTACGACGAGGACGAGTTTGGCCAGCCGGTTGCGCCTGTCGACGCACCCGAGCAGGACGAGACTTTTGATGGACAGATCGATGGTTTTGAGGGCGCCTCTGCCGACGAGACGCTAATCGGCGTTATCGCGCCCGAGGCTCAAGACCAGACTGCCCAGGCCGAAGTGTCCACCGAGGAAAAGTCCTCCGCCGAGCCGGCGGAGGAGCCCGCGGTGGTCGAAGCCGCCGAGCCCAAGCCCAAGCTCTATCGCAATGCCGCCGGCAATATCCGCTTTGGTTCGGATGCCATCCGTGCGCTCGGCATGCTGCCCGAGTCCTGCACGCTCGATTACGAAGAGGGCGAGGAGCCGGCGTTTGAGCCGGAGCCTGCTCCCGTTGCACAGGAGCCTGCGCCCGCGGCCAATACGGCTGGGGGGGGGGGCGGCGGGGCGGGCGGCCCCCGCGCCGCAAGGCACCCTCCGAGCCGGTCGCTACCCCTGTTGCTGCCGCGGAGTCTGACGCAAAGCCCGCACTCGATCCTGCAGCCGGTCTGGATATTCTGGCACCTGCCGCTCCGGCACAGGTTGAAGACGAGACCGCCGACGAAGACTATGACGAGTACCCGCAACGCGTGTCCTATGAGAGTGACACCGATTTCTCGGCCGAGATTCCCTCGACAACGCCCCATGCCGATATCGCTTCCGCGTTCTCCTCGATTGGTGCCAGCGCTTCTAGCTTCTTTAAGGGTGCCTTTGCGAAGGGCAAGAAGTTCGTCGACGACTTTGAGGAAAAGCGCGCCGCTGCCCGCGAGGCCGCCGAGCGGGAGGCCATCGCCCAACAGCAGGCCGCCGAGGCCGAGCGTGAGCGTGCGGCACAGGAGTTCGAGCAGAGCGAGGCCGAGCAGCTGGAGCCTGCCGATGTCGCCGATGCTACGACGTCTTTTGAGGCTCCGCAGCCGACATCCGCTGACGTTGCCGAGGCTACGACGTCCTTTGATGCGCAGCAGCCGGTCGATAGCACCATGTCATTTGATGCCACGATGACGTTTGAGAAGCAGGGCACCGCAATTGCCGAGCCCCTTCCCATCTCCGATGATGCCCAGGACGCCGCCGATGATTCGGTTATCGACGAGGCCGATTCCGTTGAGGGCAGCGCGCCCGAGCAGGTCGAGGCTCCTGCGATGGAGCAGGAGCCCCCTGCGGTTGACGAGACTCTCAAGACGGATGTGTCCAGGCCTTATTCTACGCAGATCTTTACCATGCCCGCACCGAGCGACCTCGGTGCCACGGTGGCCAATGTCGCTCCCACGCAGGACGAGACAGTCGACTCCCTCATGGCGCAGATTTCGTCTCAGGTGCCTCCGCGCCAGCAAATGAATATCCCCGATCCGGCCTCCGCGCCTGCGCCCTCTTCGTCGCCGCTGGCCTCGGTCCCCGATCCGTCGCTGCCTTCGATGCAACAGGCCAACGTCGCGTCCCGCACATCGCTATTCGATCTTCCCGATCCTTCGGCACAGACAAATGATCCCTTTGCGACGGCGCAGGGTCCCGAGCCCACATCGGCACCGGTCGCGACCCCCATGCCCATCTCCTCGGGCGCACAGCCGCTCGAGACCATCTCGGCTCCTGCTTCGACGGGCGCCAAGCCGCAGAAGCGTGGCCTGGGTGGCTTGTTCGGTCGCAAAAAGAAGAACGAGCAGGACAGCATGAGCGACTGGCTGGGCGTCGAGGACGATTACGATGCCAAGAAGTCTGGCCGCGGCATTGGCTCGTGGGATAACTTCGAGGATGATGACGACGGTTGGAAGGGTGGCGCCACCTCCTCCGATGGTGCTTCTGCCGAGGATATGCTCTCGGCTGTTGCCTCCATGGGTGACGATGAGCTGCTCGGCCACGATATCTGGTTCGTCGCAACGGGTGCGTCCGATTGCGACGGCGCCGGCATGAGGGCGTTTTTGGCCTCGCATCGTGACAAGCTCCGCGGCGTGTTCTTTATCAACCTCGAGTCTATCGGCGCCGGCAGGCTTTCGGTGGTAACGGTCGAGGGCGAGCAGCAGCTGTTTAAGGGCGATCGCCGCATCATGAATCTTGTCAGCAAGGTGTGCAAGTCGTTCCACGTCGATTGCGGTGCGTTCGAGATGCCCTATGCAAAAACCGATGCATCCGCAGCGCTCGAGGCAAGCCGTCGTGCCCTTACGATCGCCGGTGTGGACGGCCCGCGCCTTGCCTGCGCTCGCACCGAGGATGACCTGCCGTACAACGTCAATCCGACCAATATCGCTACGGTGTCCGAGGTCGTGACCGAGGTCATTCGTCGTTCGTAGACAGACCCGCTAAGGAGTCAGCGTGTTTTCGTACATCAAGCGCCATTGGCCCATCTATCTGATTTTGACCCTGATTGCTATCGCATTGGGTTTTGGGGCCGCGTATGTCGTTGGCGTTAAGGGCTCGACGCCCGAGACAACAATGAACGAAGAGGTGGAGCAAGAGCAAAGTTTGGGTGCCGACGGTATTTCCGAGTCCGATCAGGCAGCCATCGATGGCGGTTCGTCATCTGCTAAATAGCCGATTCATCGTTTATGCCCAAGGCGGGCGAGCCGGGAGACTGGCTCGCCCGCTGACTCCGTGGGGGGGGGGTGGGGAGCTCGCTCGCCCGCCTTTTTATCGTGCTAGTGCTTCTTTGTGGCTGATCTAAGGCGAGCGAACCATATGGCTGCAGTGCCCGAGGTCAGGAGTGCGGTGATGCATGCGGCGATGGGAACAGATCCCGTTGCCGGCAGGTTCTGAGGCAGGGCGCATCGTTGGATGACGCGGTCCTCATCATACGCCTCGAGTTTATCGCCACCGCCGTTGCGGCAAAGATCGACGCGCGCGCTGTTGGCAAGTGCGGTTTGGGGCGTATAGGACGACGTTGCCTGCATATGCACGACTGCGCCTCGGGCATCCGAGTTAAGGGCCGCCTTGGCATCGTCAAGATCGTCGTGTTCGTCTTTAAGATCATTCCGGGTCCACGAGCCCTCCTCGCTTCTGGTTGTAAAGTCGGCGGCTACCGCACCGTATTCAAAACGGATGCCCGTGATGACGGCGTCGTCTGCAAGATCAATCTCTTTCGTATCGAGCGTGACGGACTCTGCCGTCGGGATATCTGCTTTCCACAGGTGCCACCCGTCATAATCGACGAGACGCACATCGTCGCCCAGCAGCTTTGTAACCTCTTCCGTTTCGAGCCAAGGATTGAGATGCCCGTCGTCAAGCGTTGCATTGACCTGCTTGCCTGTATCGCTTGTTCCTGCCGGAGACGTTCGATACCACACGTTGCACAGCCCGTTTAGATCACCGACCGCAATAGGGGTTTCGACGGCAACAAGTTTCGCTGCGCCATCCTTGGCGCACTCAAGGTCGTCGGTGATGGTTAACTCGTCGACCCAGGTGCTCGACTCGTTTTTGGCGTCGATGGTATAGCTGAAGGCACCTTGCGTATTGGCCCGTGCTTTGGCTCGGTTTTTTCCGTCGCCGTTGGCAACGAGTTTGCTAATGACTGGCTGTGCAATCTCTTGGCGCTTATCGACGCTTCCCTTGATCTCGATGGGGGCATCCTTCATGGCAATGGTTTGAACTTCTCCCGTGGCCTTTACTTCAAACGTTATCTCTTCGGCAAGGTCGTAGGTACGCGGGGACATCGTTTCGCGCAGGGTGTAGGTGCCGGGTGAAAGGTGCTCAATGTGGTGCGGTTTGCCGGATGAAGTCCAAGAATCAATTTCGTTGCCATTGGAGTCGCAGAGGACAAGCTCGGCGCCTGTCACTTCCTGACCTCCGCATGCGTCGACTTTGGAGATATCGATCTTGGTGTAGTCGTTGGAAACGTCAAGGTGCACATCGATCACGGGCGTTTGCTGGTCAGCGTACGACAACTTCACAGTATGCGGGGTCGGGTTGAGCAAATAACCTTCGGGCGCTTGTGTCTCGACGACCTCGTAGGTGGCGGTACCGCATCCCAGCGAAAGATGGTCGACTCGCGCATGCCCTTGTTCGTCGGTTGTAACGGCGGCGACGGTTTCGCCATCCAGGGCAACGATGCTGCCGTCGGTTCGCACGATGTCGCCGACAGCGCGGATGTCAAACGTGGCTCCAGCGAGGATGCGCCCATCTACAGCATCCGTCTTAATGATTTCGATGCTTCCGGTTGCGGCGTCGTCATAGAACGAGGCGACGGCGACCGGTGTCAGATTTCTGTCGGCGGGAATCGTTATCTCCAGGTCTTCTCCGCGCAGATACGGTTCCTTGGCCGATGCCTCGCGCACGTAGTATGTTCCGGGATTAAGTGATTCGGGCAGCGTGACGGCGCCGGTTGCATCGGTTGTGAAGGTATTCATTACATTGTGGGCCGGATACCAACATGTTTGCGAGACGGGCTCGTGGTGGCTATCGAGCAGCTGGAACGTAAAGCCGGCAAGTGGTACGGTGCCGCCGGTCTGAGCATCGCGCTTTACGATTTGAATGTGCGTCGATAGGGCATGGTTGTCAATGATGTACTGAAGCTCGGCGCCGTCTGCGGTCTGCTCCGCCGTGATGGTCCATTCCCCTGCTTGCTTAAATCCTTCAGGGACCGTTTCTGCAACCTCGCGAACGGTGTAGCCCGCGCGGTCGTAGGGAATGGCACCGTGAGCGCCGGCGGGTCGCTTGCCTGCGCCAAACCATGCTTCGGGCTGGTCTTTGGTGGAGGCAAAGCCGTAAACGTTTGTGGTTAACGTGCCGACGACTTGTTGGGGGCTATTGCTGACAACTTCAAAGACGACGCCTCCCGCCGGCTGCTCAAGGCCGGACTCATCGTTATCGCCATGGTCCTTAAACTTCGAGATTTCAAGGTCGAAGGCGATAGGGATGTTGGGAATACGGCTTTCGAGCTCAACGATGCCCGTATCTCCGAGTTGCTCGGCACCGACGGTGTAGCTCCAACAGTCGTTTGAAATCAGGTAGCCCTCGGGCGCTTTCGATTCGTAGATGGTAAAGGTGCCCAGAGGAACGTCATTGAGGATCGCCCGTCCGTTTTCGTCGGTCGTAAGGGTGCGAGTCCAGCCGGGAGTGGATTGCGAGACGCAGGTGAATTCAGCGCCCGCAAGCGACGCCCCAACTTGGGCGCCGGCATCCGTGGCGGCATCGATTTTTGCAATACGCAAGGTGATGGTGCCGGGCTGCTCGTTGACGGTGACATGTTCGCCGCTGTTTTGTGTGGTGAAGGCTATTCGGTCGCTTCGGGGGATATAGCCTGCCGGGGCTTTGGTTTCGACCAGGTAATATGCCGTATTGGGCAAAAGTGTTGCTTGTGCACGCCCGTTTTCGTCCATCTGGATAGTGCCGACACGTGCATCGCCCGCACTTTCAAAGATATCGAAGGTTGCGCCACCGAGTCTGTAGGTGTCGTTGCCGGCGGTGATGTCAGCCTGGGACGATTGTTTTTGGAAAGATACGGAGACGGCGGGCAGAACATAGAGCATGTCCTGGTGTCGACCCTCGCCCGAGACCGGGCCGTGATAACGCCTGGCTCGATGTGGGGCTGCCTTAATGGATCCGGACTTAGCGCTGTCGTAGAGCCAACGTGCAGCCGCTACGGCCTCGGCGTTTTCGTAAAACCTACCGCTCCTGGCAACTCCCTTGCTATTTGTATACGAATAGGTGCCGTCGGGGCGCGTGGTTCCGTTGAGCATCCACACGGCAATCTGGGTGGCAGCACGGGCGAGATCGGGCGACAGATTGTGGCCGCCAAAGGATGTACTGGAGGGGTATCCGTGACAGACGATGGCGGCAAATTCGTCATCGAGCCATGTCCAGCCCTGGTCATATGTGCGCCATGGTCCTCCCGGCTTGCTGGGACCGGGGCAGTCTTGATTCATGCAGTACGAAATCGAAGTGTCCTGTGCCTCGTATTTACCGACACCGAAGGGGCCGCAACCGTCGCTTATGGTGCGGAAATTAAGGGCGTCACTCCCGTCGACGGCGAGTGCGGCCCCTGGGGCCAGGCAGCCGATCAGAAAAAAGAGGAGCAGGAGCAGCGGACCTGTTGCGATTGCGCTGTGGACAGAGTGCGTGGGTGCGTTGGACATGGCTGCTCCTTATCCCTCGTGCGCCGCACGGGGAGCCCGCGGCGCTTGGGATGAGGCTACCGCCGTGGTTCATGCGGGTAAGTACCAGAAGCTGACCAAAAGCTTGCCCGATTTCTGACAAATCGAGCTCAAATACAACAATCAGATAAAAGCGCAGGTAGAAGTAAATGAAAAAGGACCCTCACGGGTCCTTGTCTCCATATATTTATGAAGATATGGAAATAAATTCATAAACTAAACAAGAATAAAGATACGTGGATCGATGTGAAGACGATAATCTCACATCGATCCACGTGCAAGTCTATGACAGGAGCTGTTCGATTGTTGCCTTTTGGTCATCACTGGCCTGTATGGCGGGATCAAAGATCGCGGTCGAGATTGGAAGACCCTTTATATTGACCGCTACTTTGATGGCAGATATAAACAAATCGCAGGCGTCGTAGACGGCCATGAGCGACGAGATGCGCTTGGCGCACTCGATGGCGGTCGCGAAGTCGCCTGCCTGGTAGGCGCCGTGCAGCCTCACAAAGAGCTCGGGCTCCACGTTGGTGAGACCACACAGAACGCCGTTGCCGCCGCTCGCGCGGTTGACCAGGTAGTACTCGTCGAAGCCGGAAAGGACCGAGAACTCGGGGTTGACCTCGCGGACGGCGCGGATGACCTTGCGTGTGTGGCTGATGGTGTCGACCGTGTCCTTGATGCCGCAGATATTCGGATGGGCGGCGGCGAGCCTGGCCACGAGCTCGGGCGACAGGTCGGTGCCGGTGCGCGCCGGAAAGTTATATAGCACGACGGGCAGGTCGGTGGCGTCTGCGATTCCACCAAAGTACTTTTCGGCAGCGTCGTCGGTGGGCCCGAAGTAGTACGGCGAGACCGCCAGAACCGCGTCGGCACCGGCCTTCTGGGCATAGCGCGTGAGTTCGAGGACGTTGTCGTAGGTGGTGTCACCCACGCCGACGAAGACCTTCATGCGGCCGGCGACCCGCTCGACGGCAAAGTCGATGACCGACTTCTTGTCCTCGAGGCTCACGCTGTAGAACTCGCCGATGCTGCCAAACAGCAGCACACCGTTGATGCCCGCGTCGGCCAGGTGGTCCAGGTGCCTGCCCCACAGCTCGTAGTCGATCTTTCCATCATCGTCGGTGATGGTGATGGAGGGGCAGAAGACTCCCTCAAACATGTGTTACTCGCTTTCCGGGGTCACACCCCCACGAATCTCTGCACTGCCGAGAAGGACCTAGAGGTAGTAGGCCTTGACGGCGTTATCGTAGAAGACACCCTGCTTCTCGGTGTCGGTGAAGACGTCGGAGTCCTCGATGAAGCTATAGAGGTCCTTGTAGTCGAACTTGGTGAGGACGCAGGGGGAGTCGGTGCCCCAGATGATCTTGTCGGCGCCCAGGACGTCCTTCGCCATCGCGATGTACTCGAGCGCGGTGGGATATGGGTAGGCTTCGGGAGCGACGTTCCAGGGCAGCGCGGAGAGATCGACCCAGACGTTATCGTGGGCGAGGTACGGAAGCGCGCACTTGAGGATGTCGCCGTCCTCAAGGGACGGGGCGAGCAGGTGGCAGACGACAATGTGCAGGCCGGGGTACTTTTTGGCCAGGCGATACACGGCCTCGGGCTGGCAGCTGGACTGGTTGGGGCTGCCGATGTCGAGCACCAGGGTGGCGTCCTCGACCTGGGCGATCCTGTCGATGAGGACCGTCATCTCGGGGCCGTCGACCGCGAAATCGCGGTGGTAGCCGGAAAGGCCGCCGCCCACAGAGACCTCGAACTTGAAGACGTGGGCGCGCAGATCGTTGATGAAGTGCTCGAGGATCTGCTGGGCGCAGCGGCAGAAGGGGTCGAGCATGACCGCGGCTTTGAAGCGGTCAGGGTACTTCTCGGCGCATTCCATGGCGTACTCGTTCTGCAGGCCGTACAGGACGCCTTGCAGCAGGATGGCCTTCTCGACGTCGTGCTCGTCCATGACGTCCATGAAGGTCTCAACGAGGTACTCCTTGTCTCCCTTGCCCTCGGGGATGATACGGAACTCTTCGCCGGTGGCCCAGCGACAGTTGCCGTTGCCTAGGGGGCGCAGCTCTCCGGCCTTGCCCATGGAGCCGATGTGGTCAAAGACGTGGGCGTGTGCGTCGATCTTCTTCATTTTATTCTCCTTACGTCAAACAATGTCTAATGGATATATGGTCAGCGACGGATACGCTTTGCTGCCAGGTGGGCACCACCTCCAGTCGAGCCCGCAGGCGCGGGGCATAGAGTGGCCTTGCAATCCGGACGCTAGGCGGACTGCTCCTCGGCCTCCATCTCCTCCTCGGTCACGTCGTCGATCGGGACGAAGAGCGTGAACAGGAAGGCGAGGCCAAAGGCGAGCGCCAGCGAGATGCAGAAGGGAACGAACGCGCGGCTCATGAAGACGGGCAGCGTGGTGAGCGCGGGCAAAGCGAAGGCGGTGCCGGCGCAACCGAACAGGCCTGCCACGGCGGAGCCAATGCCGCCGGCGACGCATGCGCAGACCATGGGCTTCTTGAGGCGCAGGTTCACGCCGTACATCGCGGGCTCGGTGATGCCCAACAGCGTGGTGAGCGAGGCGGAGATCGCCTGGGAGCGGAACTTCTTGTTCTTGGTCTTGAGGGCGACGGCGAGCGCGGCACCGCCCTGGGCGAAGATCGCGCCGCCGAACAGGGCCATGATGGTGTCGAAGCCGTAGACTGCGACGTTGTTCATCGCGATGGGGAACAGGGCCCAGTGCAGGCCGAGGATGACGAGGAACGGCTGGAACGCGCCGATCAGCGCGCCGGCGACGAGCGGCGAGAGGCTGTAGACGGCCTCGTAGCCCTGCGCGAGCCAGCCGCCCACGATGGTGCCGAGGGGGCCGAAGACAGCCAAGGTGAGCGGGACGATAACGATAATCGTGATAGGCGGCGTGAACAGGCCGCGGAAGGTCTCGGGGATGATCTTGTAGCAGGCCTTCTGGACCCAGCTCGCGCAGTAGATGGCAAGAAGGATGGGGATGACGGAGCTGGAGTACGTCGCCTTCGAGAGCTCGAGGCCAAACAGGTAGACGGGCGCGTCCGCCGCCATGATGGTGGTGATAGACGGATACACCAGGATGCAGCCGAGAAGGACGGCGGTCACCGTGTCAACATCGAAGCGCTTTGCCGAGGTGTAAGCAAGAAACACCGGGATGAAGTAGAACAGCGAGTCGGCCATCGCGTTGAGGATCGCATACGTGGTCGAGTCGTCGGTGACCATGCCCGAGACCTGCAGAAGCGTCAGGATGCCCTTGAGGATGCCGACGGAGACGAGCAGGTTGATAATCGGGAGGAAGAACGAGGACAGCAGGTCGATGACCGCGTTGACGCCGCGCTGGAATGCGTTGGGCGTCTTTTCGGGGGCTTGCGTGGTTGTCACGGTTTCTCTCCTTTCTGGAGCGTCCTGTCAGACGCTGGCCTACATATAGTTGCAGATGTGCGGAAGGGCGGTCTCGGTATAGCCAAGGGCCTCGGCGCAGACCTTGCGGCCGTTGCAGACGGCGATGATGTCGTCGAGCATCCTGTCGCGCATCTCCTCCATGGACTCGGGGCCGTAGATCGTCGGGCTCGCGTCGAGGTCGGTGTTGTCCCTCATGGCCTCGTAGGTGCGCTTGTTGGCAGTCAGGCGATACACGGGCGCGATGGCGTTTCCGGTGGGGGTGCCAAGACCGGTCGAGAAGACCACGAGCTGGCAGCCGCCGGCGATGATGCCGCCCACGCTGGAGGGGTCGTTGCCGGGGGTGTCCATCACGACGAGGCCCTCGTGCGGATTGAGCTGCGCCGCGTACGGATAGACGGCGTTGAGGGTGCTGTGGCCTCCCTTGTGCACGCAGCCGAGAGACTTCTCCTCGAGGGTCGTGAGTCCGCCAGCCATATTTCCAGGGCTGGGATTGCCCTCTCGCATCTCGGCGCCAAACATCTGGACGTACTTCTCGTAGTCGTAAACGATCTTGAGGATGTCGTCCGAAACCTGCTTGTCCTTCGCGCGGCGGGCGAGGATGTGCTCGGCGCCAAAGAGCTCGGGCGTCTCGCACAGCACGGAGGTGGCACCATGGTTGACGAGCCAGTCGGAGACCTCGCCAATCAGCGGATTGGATCCAAGGCCGCTCGAGGGGTCGGAGCCGCCGCAGTTGGTGCCGAAGATGAGCTCGGAGATGTCAGTGGGCTCTCGGACGCACCGGTCCGCCTCGGCGACCATCTTGCGGGCAAGGCGCGTGCCCTCCTCGATCGCCCTGATGGAGCCGCCGACCTTTTGGATGACCAGGGTCTCGACGGGCTTGTTGGTGCGCTCGCGAATCGCGTCGACCACGATGTCGTTCTGGCAGCCCTCGCAGCCCAGGGAGACGCAAACGACGCCGTAGATGTTCGGGTTCGCAGTGTAGCCTGCCAAGGCCGCAATAGTCACCTTCTGGTCGCAGTCGACCTGCGAGCAGCCATTCTGGTTGTGGAAGGAGACGCAGCCCTCAACCGCGTTCGCGATCCTCTCCGTGGTGTCGGAGGCACAGATGCTCGTGGGAAGGATCAGGACGTGGTTGCGGATGCCGACACGACCGTCCGGGCGACGGTAGCCCATGAAGGTGCGCGTGCCCTCCGCGGACGAGGAGGTCTTGGTGGCGACGGAGTCGGTGTCGGCGACGACGGAGTCCTTCAGGTCGTCGGAGCTGGCGCAGTTGTGCGTATGAACATGCTGCCCGCGCTTGATGTCCGTGGTGGCCACACCGATGAACTCGCCATACTTGACGACCTTCTCACCCTTGGGGATGTCCACGAGGGCAATCTTGTGGAACAGCGGGATGTCGTCGGTCGCGGTAACGCTCGCCAGCGTGCCGTCCGGCATGGGATAGCGGGCCTCGGCGCCCGCCTCCAGTTGGTAGGTGGCGACGGCGACGTTGTCCCTCTGATCGATGACAACGGCGTTTTGGCCTTGGCTTACAACGTCTGACATGTTTCCTCCCTATGTCCACTTGAATAACGTTCGTATTTACGAACGTTATTCGTTATACGGAACAGTATAGATGAAATGCTAAAGACCTCACACGGGCCCGCCGCGAATGGTTTTGGTTGGCCGGTGAACGGTTGCTTTAAGGGGCACGCCGCTATACTTACGGGGAAAGTCTGGGCGTTAATGAACAAGGAGAGTTGCCATGCCCTCGCGATATAATCCTGCTGGCCACCGTTCTACCTTGCGGGTTCTATCAATCTTTGATGCCCTTTCGGCTACAAAGAGCGGACTTACCATGGCAGAGATATGCCGCATTGTCGGCGCTCCAAAGAGTAGTCTCTTCTCGATTCTGCACACCATGGCCGATTCAGATTACGTTAGTTATGACGAGACTACCGGTAGGTATTCGATTGGGCTTAAGACGTATCTGCTGGGCAAGGCATTCGATCGTGAGAGTGGGGGATTGTCCTCTTTTGAGACAGCTATGCGAAAGGTTGTCGCATCGTGCGGAGAGACCTGTCAGCTCGGTGTGCTCGACCACGGTCGTGTCCTCTATATTTCGCGCGTTGATTCCCCCCAGCACATCCGTCTTTCATCGGAAATCGGTAAGACCCTTCCTGCACACTGCACGGCGATTGGAAAGGCGATTCTATCTCGATGGGATGAGGAGTTGGTTCGCTCACTGCTTCCTGTCCCATTCGAAAAAACGACTGAGCATGCGGTAAAACACATAGATGACCTGATGCGACAGCTCGAGGAGGTCCGACGGTGTGGTTTTGCATATGATCATCAGGAGATGGCAGAAGGGGTTGAGTGCATCGCCGTTCCCATAGAAAAAGGCGGGCGTCTCTATGGTTTAAGCGTTTCGGTCCCTGCGTATCGTTTTGACACTGAGGTGCAAAACGGGGTAGAACATGCGCTTTCTGATGCGAGGGACCAGTTGGAGCGCGTTTCGTAGGCTTTTGTGCCGCAGTGCGCGGTGCGCGATTGCATAGTGATAACACGCCGCATTCATATTGCCCCCTTGAAATGCTCGGTATATACTATTCGAGCATTTAATTTATCCCAATGCGCAATTGCGGGCATCGCCAAGTGGTAAGGCATCAGCTTCCCAAGCTGACACTCGCGGGTTCGAGTCCCGTTGCCCGCTCCAGTAAAAAGCACAAGCACGGCACCATCACGGTGCCGTGCTTTTTTCAATAAAGTGCCGGGACTCGAACCCGCCAGGGTGCGAGCGTTAAATAAACGCGAAGCGTTTATAGCGAGCAGGCAAGGTCGCCGATAGGCGACCGCAGCCGGTGCGGATTTGCGAAGCAAATACGCGGATGTCCCGTTGCCCGCTCCATCGAGCACGGGAGACCTCGGGAGCGTCGGATTCGGCCCGCTTTGCCCGCGCATGGGCGTAGGTTCGGGCGTGTCGCCTGAAGCCCAGTGCGTATTTGCTTCGCAAATACGCAGACGTCCTCATGCCCGCTCTATGCCACAAAATGTTAGGTTAATGCCTGCTGCCCATACTCGCGCCCGCGCACGGTACAATGGTTGGGTTACGACCAACGTGCCAATAACCAAAAAGGAGCCGCTATGATCGATCGCTATACTCGCCCGGAGATGGGACACATCTTCTCCCTCGAGAACAAGTACGCCATTTGGCAGGAGATCGAGGTCCTGGCCTGCGAGGCCCAGGCGGAGCTCGGCAAGATCGGTATTTCTAAAGACGAAGCCCAGTGGATCCGCGATCACGCTAACTTTGAGAAGGCAAAGGTCGATGAGATCGAGGAAGTCACGCGCCACGACGTTATTGCTTTCCTGACCAACATGAAGGAGTACATCGACGCCGATGTTCCCGAGGGCGACCCCAAGCCCAGCCGCTGGGTCCACTACGGCATGACCAGTTCCGACCTGGGCGATACGGCTCTGTGCTACCAGCTCACCCAGGCCTGTGACCTGATCATCGAGGACGTCAAGAAGCTCGGCGAGATCTGCAAGCGTCGTGCCTTCGAGGAGCGCAACACACTCTGTGCCGGCCGTACTCATGGCATCCACGCCGAGCCGATGACCTTCGGTATGAAGTTTGGCTCTTGGGCCTGGGAGCTCAAGCGCGATCTGGACCGTCTCGAGGATGCCCGCAAGAACGTTGCCTTCGGTGCCATTTCGGGTGCTGTCGGCACCTACAGCTCCATCGAGCCGTTCGTCGAGGAGTACGTCTGCGAGCACCTGGGTCTGGTTCACGACCCGCTGTCCACGCAGGTCATCAGCCGCGACCATCACGCCTACCTCGCCGGCGTCCTTGCCACCACGGCAGCCACCTGCGAGCGCATCGCTACCGAGGTTCGCAATCTGCAGAAGACCGATACACTCGAGGCCGAGGAGCCGTTCCGCAAGGGTCAAAAGGGCAGCTCCGCCATGCCGCACAAGCGCAACCCGATCACCATGGAGAAGGTCTGCGGCCTGTCGCGCGTCGTGAAGTCCAACGCCCAGGTCGCCTTCGACAACGTCGCCCTGTGGCACGAGCGCGATATTTCTCACTCCTCTGCCGAGCGTGTCGCCCAGGCCGATAGTTTCATCGCGCTTGACCACATGTTCCAGTGCCTCATCCGCGTTATCGACGGCTTGCGGCTGTATCCGGCTCGCATGATGACCAACCTCAACAAGACCCGCGGCCTTATCTTCTCCTCCAAGGTGCTGTTGGCCCTCGTCGACACTGGCATCACCCGCGAGGACGCCTACGCTATCGTGCAGGAAAACGCCATGGCCACCTGGCACGAAGTGCAGGATTGTGTCTCCGGTCCCACCTTTAAGGAGCGTCTCGAGGCCGATCCGCGCTGCACCGTCAGCCAGGAGAAGCTCGACGAGATCTTTGATCCGTGGGACTTCCTCACCCGCATCGACACGGTCTTCGATCGCCTGGAGCAGGTGAGCTTCGAGTAGGGTTAACCTAATTCGGCCGTTTGCGGATGCATTCCAACCTTTGGCGCCTTGCCCATCTTGGGTGAGGCGCTTTTTTATCGCCGCATCAGCCCCGGGTATACAATGAAATCCGACTGCTGTTTCGATGAAGGGAGGCTTGTGCCCGGACGTATCAAGCGAGCCGCCATCGTCTCGTTTGCGCTCATGCTCCTTGTTGCCGCCTGTGTGGCCGCCCTGACGTATACCGTTCGAAGCAGTTCTTCCTCCTCGAATGAAGCCGACAAAGATCTCCCGGTACTCAAAATCGGCGTTACGGATAACGACCCCTATGTGTATGTCGATACCACGGGCGATTACGCCGGTATCGATATCGACATCGCCCGCGAGGCGTGTGAGCGTGCGGGGCTCAAGCCACAGTTTGTCGATATTGACTGGAACGATCGCGACCGGCTGCTCGAAAACGGTGATATCGATTGCCTGTGGTGTGATTATTCTCCCTGTTATCGCGAGGATAAGTATTACTGGACCGAGCCGTATCTAACCGTGACGGTCTCGGTTGCCGCCAAGAAAACGAGTGGCATCAAGTCCTTGGCGCATCTCGATGGAAGCAAGACCATCGCGGTAATTGCGGGCTCGGTGAGTGAACGCCGATTGCTCGCAGGGGATCTGGAAATCTCGCCGAACGTGCAAATCAAATCGTATGGTTCTGCCGAACTCTGCAAAGCCGCCCTCGCCAAAGGGTATGTCGACTGTTGGATGGCGGACGTTCAGCCGCTTGACCGACTTGTCGCCCGGTATCCCGGCCTTTACCGCGTGTTCGCTGACAACGTTATGACGGTTGATCTGGGCGTCGCGTTTGATGACAGCTATGAAGGACCGATCGTAAAGGATCTCAATACCGCATTGTTTGCCATGGACCGAGATGGCACGATTGACCGTATTGTGGGCAATTACAAGACAGGAGCGACGACGGGCGGGCAAGGAGCAAATCCATGACAAATGATGAGCACCGCTTGCGTCGAAAGACTCTGGCCGTCATAGCTGTCGGCGTTATTGTCAGCGCTGTCTTGTTAGGCCTGTTGTATACGGTTGGAACCCATCGCTGCCTCGAAAAAACGCTTGGGTTTGGCCAAGAAACCATGGCGTTTTTGGAAAACGCTTGCGAAAAATATGACCGCTATGAACAGGGGAGAAAAACCGAAGAGACGCACGATTTGCTCGCCGCGGTCGAATCGTTTGCGACGTTCCTGTCCTCTGATCGCGTTGAGGTTAACGACGATCTTATCGAGCAATTTGTCCATGCCGAGAACCTTTCGGGGCTGATGGTCATGGACTCCGATGGCCATATGGCTGCCCACTACGACATCGATGGTCGCGATCCGCTCATGTTGTGGCGAGAGGAGCTGGCCTGTGCGCCGGTCGCATCGATGTATCAAGGTTCCAAAGTGACCTACTCAACTGTCGTCGAGCGCCGTGGTGTCGTTTTTGCCGTCTGTGCTATCCCGTATGGCGACGGCGTCGCCTTGGCATACCGCTCATTTGTTTCCGATCCAGCGGACGACTATTCATATGCCATAGCCGACGTGCTTTCGAACAGCACCTTCCACCAGGGCCCCACGGTGCTTGTTATGGAGGATGCGGAGATTGTCTCATCCAACAGCGCCGATGCTGACGTGTCGCTCGCCCGATTCCTCACCAGCGCAGGGGTTGAGTGGAAAGACGATGGCCTAACGCGCATCGAATATCGAGGAGACAAATGGTACGCGGTGCGTGCGGCATACAAGGACTACCGCCTGTTTGCGCTGTATCCCAAATCTGAGGTCATGTCTGGCAGGATCACATTTGTCGCCGCTGGCGTCTTGGTGTGCCTTGCGTTTTGGGTCGTGGTACTGTTGGCTCGAAATATCGTTGATCGCCGCAATTTGGTCGAAAAGGATAAACAGCTCGGCATTATCAATGCCATAAGCGCCATCTACGATTCGACCTTCCTTTTGCATCTCGACACCCTCGAGATCGAGGGAATCAATATGTCGCCGACGATAGCGAAGATATTTGCCGAGCACAGCGAGGCATATGACTTTATGGACACGGTCTGCCGGGATGTCGTGAGCCCCGAAAGCCGCGAAGCGGTTGTGGGACTCGTAGATATAAGTACGCTTCGCGAACGTATGGAGGGCGTACCGTACTTGGCTGCCGAGGTGCGAGATTGTCGAGGCGCTTGGTACTCGCTACAGGTTGTCCCCCAGCATCGCGATGAGCAAGGCCGGCTGGAGTCGGTCGTCGTGGCGACGCACAACATATCGATGGTCAAACATGCCGAGGAGCTGACATACCAAGACAAACTGACGGGGCTTCGCAACCGCAACTACCTTGAATCGCGCGGAGATAGCCTGGTAAACGAGGGCTTGCCCGTGAGCGTGATTATGTTGGACTGCAATTATCTCAAGCGGACCAACGATATCTACGGTCACGAGATGGGGGATGAACTGCTGCGACGGACGGCGTCCGTGCTGCGGCGGGTGGCTGGTGCGGATTACCTGCCGATGCGCGTTGGCGGCGACGAGTTTTTGCTGGTTTGCCCCCATACTGACAACGAGTCTGCGCTCGGGCTGGAACAGGATCTCCGTCTCGGTCTTGCCGCGGTAAGCGATGAGGCACTGACGGTCAGCGCATCGATTGGCGTGGCGACCGTCGAGACGGCTGGAAATACGCTGGCCGATGTATATCGTGTCGCCGACCACAATATGTATCGGGAGAAGCGCACAGTCCACGCACGGGGTACGGGCTGCTAATCTTGCCCCCACTAATCTATGCATCGTAGGATGTTGAATCGGTGCTTACGATAATAAGTCGGGCCAGGCGGGGATAATAGACGTCTGAAATTTCTTTCTGAGAGGGGATCTCAATGATTAGTTTTGACTACAAGCCTCAGGGTGTATGCTCTCGCAATATCCACCTCAATCTTTCCGATGACGGCAGCAAAGTGCTGGGCGTCGAGTTTACCGGCGGCTGCGACGGCAATCTCAAGGCTATCTCCAAGCTGGTTGAGGGTGCTCCTGCCGATCGCGTAATCGAGGTTCTCGCCGGTAATACCTGCGGTATGAAAAAGACCTCCTGCGCCGACCAGCTTACCCGCGCTATCGAGGCCGCTCGCGCCGAGATCGCCTAATGGGTATCGCCGACCACATCAAGAACGGAATATCGCGCCGCGGCTTTGTGCTCGGTGGAGCTGCCGCGGGCGCTGCCACGGTACTTGCCGGATGCTCGAAAAAAACGGGCACCAGCGACGATGCCGCCGGCGAGCCGCAGGTTATCAAAGATGACTCAAAAATCGTCTCGATTACGGATGAGTACGAGGCTGTCGAAATCGACCTCGAGCCTGCAGCTTCATGGACATTGCCTTTGGGTACGCTGCTGTATTACTGCGACGGTGATTACGCCGCGGCGATGATGGCGCCCGCATCGGCGCGGCATGCCAATACGCTCGGCATGCTCAACCTGGGCGACGGCTCACTCACGACGCTCGTCGAGGATCCCGTGGAAGGTGCGGGGTATTCGTTTTACGATGTCCGCGCCGGCGATGGCGTATTTGCTTGGGTCGAGATGAACTTTGCGAATGCATCATGGAAACTCTATGCGCAAAATACGGCAGGTGCGTCGCTTGTCGGCGATGTGGTCGAGCTCGACCGAGGCGGCAAGGACTACGACCCGCCGCTGTTTACGGCGTTCGAATCGTCCGTCATTTGGTACAAGATGCCTGCTGCAGGCGGCAATAAGACGAGTCACGACTCGTATTGCTACCGCCGCTCGCTCGACGAGGCAAAGGCCGAGGCCATTTGGAAGTCAACGGGCCGCTTTGCATCCGCCCCGCGTGTGAGTGACGGCATCTTGACCATTTCCCCGCGTGTGCGCAACGACGAGGGCGTCTACTACGGCATGACGGCGATCGACCTGACGGACGGCAACAATACCAAGAGGGCTCAGCTGGTCCTTCCCTCATCGGTGTCTCCCTTCGAGGCCGTATATATGGGCGACACGTTTGTGTTCTCCATCGAGGCCACCTATAGCGGCGTGGGGAGCCTAGGCAACATGGGCACCTATATCGGTAACGAGAATGGGACGTTCCTATTCCTGTCGCGCGAGCCGCTTGCGTGTGCTGCCGGCAGAAAAGGCAAATATCTGGTCAAGGTTCAGGCATCGCATTTTCTGATCGATACCTCCGCCAAAACCTATGGTTCGCTGCTGTCGCCCGACCGCGCTCTCGAATATGGCGATTATCCAGCTACGGCGGGTAAATCGAATACGTTTTTAACCTATGCCACGGTGCGTAATAGCCAAGGAATTCCCGAGACGGTTACCGCCCGCCTGTTCTCTCTTTAGCGCCGAGGGGTTAAAAGGGCGCCAACGGGGGAATAAACGCGTTGTAATTGTGAGTGCCGCCCGCCGAGCCGCCGCACTGTAGCGGTGCTCGGCGGGCATAGGTGCGTTAAAATGGGCTTGTTCTTAGCTAATTGAGACAGGGGGGCCGTGTTATGGCTTCAGATGCAAAAAAGATTCTGCTGGTCGAGGACGAGAAGGCAATCCGTGACGCTGTCGCTGCCTATCTCGAGCGCGAGGGCTACTGGGTTGTTGGCGTCGGGGACGGCCAGTCTGCGATCGAGGAGTTCGAGAAGCACCAGTTCGACCTGGTTGTGCTCGACCTTATGCTCCCCAAGATTCCCGGCGAGCGCGTTTGCCGCACCATTCGCGACACCTCGGATGTCCCCATCATTATGCTGACGGCCAAGGGCGAGATCGAGGATCGCATCATCGGCCTTGAGCTTGGTGCCGACGACTACCTGATTAAGCCGTTCTCGCCGCGTGAGCTCGTCGCCCGCGTCCGCGCCCTGTTCCGTCGTGCTCACCAGGCAGACGAGCCCGCCGTTGAGGTGCTCGACTTTGGCGATCTGGTCATCGATATCTCGGGCCACAAGATCTTGGTCGAGGACAAGGAAGTAGACCTGACTGCTTCCGAGTTTAAGCTGCTCACCACGCTTGCTCGCCATCCCGGTCGCGTCTATAACCGTATGGAGCTGGTCGAGAAGGTGCTCGGCTATGACTTTGAGGGCTACGAGCGCACCATCGACAGTCACGTCAAGAACCTTCGCGCCAAGCTGGGCGACGACCCCAAGAAGCCTAAGTGGCTCTACACCGTTCACGGCGTCGGTTATCGCTTCGAGGCTCCGGCCAAGACCGATAAGTCGGACGAGAAATAGGGAAATCACATATGACACCTGCGCGCTTTGAAATTGGGCAAAAGCATAAGCAGGAGAACGAGGCGGGTTCCAAGGCAAGTTGGAACACGCCTCGTTCCGATTCACGGCCAGCGATGAGCTATCCCTCGCGCATGGCCTTGGCTTTTGCCCTGACGTCGCTCATGACGGTATTGGTGCTGGTGGGCGTTGTCTCCGTTGTGTGGGGTACCGTCTTTTCGGATTACACGCGCTCCAATATCGTCGAGATTGCCAATTCTGCCGCCGAAAAGCTTGCGACGTCGTACGAGGAAAACGGCAACTGGACTGCGGGCGAGCTACGCACGGTCGCGACATCGAGCTTGGTGTCCGACGACCTGAGTATGCAGGTTGTCAACAAAAAGGGCGTTGTCGTCTATGACGACTCATGGCCTTCGGCAAGTGCGACCGCCGATGTGCGCGAGAGCGAATCGGCGTCGAGCAGCTCGAGCGGTAAAAAGGCCTCGCATAGCCCGGTCTCGTCGGCGCCCACCGACTCCGATAGCGTTGCCAACGTCGAAATCATAACGTCTTCTGGCGAGCATGTCGGACAGGTGAAGCTATGGGCTATCGGCTCCGATGCCCTGCTCACCAAGGCGGATTCTGCGTTTAGGGAAAAGACTTTTAACGCCATGGCCCTTGCCGCGGTTGTTGCGGTCTGCATCTCAGTTGTTATCGGATCGTTCGTGTCGCGCATGCTTACCAGACCGATTCATCGTATAACCAGCACAGCCAAGCAAATTCGCGACGGCGATTTGTCCGCTCGTACCGGTTTGCGCGGCGACGATGAAATCGATCAGTTGGGTGAGACCTTTGACGAGATGGCCACCTCGCTCGAGAAAGATATGAAGCACGAAAAGCGCCTGACCTCGGATGTCGCACACGAGCTTCGCACGCCGCTCATGGCCATGCTTGCAACGGTCGAGGCCATGCAGGACGGCGTGTATCCCACCGACGATGAGCATCTGGAGACGGTCGCTTCCGAGACGCGCCGCCTGGCTCGTTTGGTGCAGCAGATGCTCGACCTATCGCGTATGGAAAACAGCACGGCGCCGCTCAATCTCGAACCGGTGGACATGGTTCCCTTTGTGCGGTCTATCGTCAACGCTCAGGAGCGCCTATTTGTTGACCGCGATCTGCGCTTGCGCTTTGCTGACGAGACCCAAGGTCACGACGATGTCGTCGAGGCCGATCCCGACATGATCACGCAGTGCGTCATCAACCTCATGAGCAACGCCATGCGCTACACCCCCGAGGGCGGTTGGGTCGTGGTGTCGGTGCTCAGTGACCGCAAGCATGTCAGTATTGCCGTTTCGGATACCGGTATCGGTATTGCCAAGGACGACCTGTCGCGCATCTTCGGGCGATTTTGGCGCGCAGATGCCAGCCGCGCCCGCGAAGCCGGCGGCCTGGGCGTTGGCCTCGCCGTGACCAAGCAAATCGTCGAGCGTCACCATGGCTACATATCCGTGGAGTCGGAGCTTGGAAAGGGTACGACTTTTACGATTCATCTGCCTCGCGAGCACACGGCGGACGCGGCATCTACTACAATGGAGCACTAGCTTTTCGCTATTCGGTGAAGGAGGGGCCGCGTTCCTGCCGCTCCGAGTTTGCGAAAACATGCGGGAAAGAACCCGCATTTCTGTCGTATTTAGGTAAGGAGTGACTCACGTGACAACGATGGAGCGTCGTCCGGATTCCCGTGGCAAGGTTCGTGATATCTACGATGCCGGCGAAAACCTGCTGATGGTCGCCACCGATCGCATTTCTGCGTTCGACTTTATTCTCCCCGACGAGATTCCGTTTAAGGGAGAGGTGCTCAACCGCATCTCGGCATTCTGGTTCGACAAGTTTGCCGATATCGTCCCCAACCACCTCGTCTCCATCGATCCGGCGGATTTCCCCGAGGAGTTTGCCGAGTATCGTGACTACCTCGCAGGCCGCGCCATGCTGGTCAAGAAGGCCCAGACGATTCCTATCGAGTGCATCGTCCGCGGTTATCTGACCGGTTCGGGCAAGAAGACCTATGACGAGAACGGCACCGTCTGCGGCATCCAGCTGCCCGAGGGTCTGACCGAGGCCTCCAAGCTTCCCGAGCCGCTGTTCACGCCGTCCACGAAGGCCGAGATCGGTGATCACGACGAGAATATCTCGTTTGAGCGTTGCTGCGAGATCGTTGGCGAGGACATCGCCACGCAGATTCGCGATCTGTCTCTCAAGATCTACAAGGCTGCTGCCGAGTATGCAGCGACCCGTGGCATCATTATTGCCGACACCAAGTTTGAGTTTGGTGTTATCGATGGCAAGGTCACGCTGATCGACGAGTGCCTCACGCCCGACTCCAGCCGTTTCTGGCCCGCCGCCAGCTACGAGGAGGGCAAGATCCAGCCTAGCTACGACAAGCAATTCGTCCGCAATTGGCTCAAGGCCAACTGGGATATGACGGGGGAGACCCCGCACCTGCCCGCCGAGGTCATCGATGGCACGTCCGAGCGCTATCGCGAGGCCTTCCAGATCATCACGGGCTCCCAGTTCACAAGCATGAAGGAGAACGCATAAGTGAGTACCCGTAGCGCCACGAACAAGCGCACGCAATCCCACGAAGTTACCGGGGTTGCGCGCAAGTCCGCCGCATCTGCTAAACCCGCCCGCCAAGCAGCGAGCTCCGTTCGCGTCGTGCCGGCTTCGTCTAAAGCTCGCCGCAAAGAGCTCGAGAAGGGTGAAAACCTGGAAGGCCTTTCCAAGGAGGAGAAGCGCGCCCGCAAGGCCAAGCAGCGTGCTCGCGAGGATCGTATCTATACGGTGTCGAATATTCTTCTCAAGCAGGATGAGGACTACACCAAGCGCCGTCGTATCTGGTGGGCCGTGCTCGCCATCGGCATGGTACTCGTCGTGGCAATTTGGGCTTCGCTCTACTTCGCTCCCGGCGGCACGGTGTCCAGTCCTGTTCAGATGGTCGGCATCGTTTTGTCCTATGTCATCATCCTGGGTGACTTTATCTACGACTTCGTTCGTATTCGTCCCTTGCGCAACATGTACCGCGCGCAGGCCGAGGGCATGTCCGAGAACAAGCTCAACGCTCTTATCGAGCGCTCGGCTGCCGAGGAGGACAAGAAGGACTCCAAGAAGAAGTAGCGTTTGTATCCATACATATCGCTAAGATATAAGGCGCGTCGTTTTTGCGGCGCGCCTTTTTACTGTTCTATAGATAGATGGAGTGGCACATGATTCGAGCTGCCCTAACGGTCGAGGAAGCTCTTGAGGGCATGAAGGCCCTTGAGCCCAAGATTAAAAATTATGCGCGTCTCGTTGTCCGCAAGGGTGTAAACGTTAAGCCCGGCCAGGAGGTCGTCGTTCAGTCTCCCGTCGAGTGCGCATCATTTGCGCGCGTGGTGGTTGCGGAGGCTTATGACGCCGGTGCCGGTCACGTGACGGTCATCTGGGCCGACGACGCCGTGACGAGGCTTGCGTACGAGCATGTCGAGAAAAGCTATTTTGGGCAGACGCCCGAGTGGAAGCGCATACAGCTGGATTCTCTGGCCCAGGACGGTGCCTGCTTTATCTTTATCGAGGGTGCTGACCCCGCCGCTCTCAAGGGCATCGATCCTGCCAAGCCCGCTGCCGCTTCCAAGGCGAGGAACACGCAGTGCAAGATTTTCCGCCGCGGACTGGATTACAACATCAACCCGTGGTGCATTGCCGGAGCGCCGGTCGTGGCTTGGGCGCGCGAGGTGTTCCCGGGAGACGCCGATGAGGTTGCGATCTATAAACTATGGAATGCGATTCTGCACACCGCTCGTGCCGATGGCAAGGACCCGGAGAGCGACTGGGAACTCCATGACGCCGCATTCGAAAAGAATCTGCGTTTCCTGAACGATAATCGTTTCGACTATCTGCATTACACCTCGGCAAATGGAACCGATCTGACGATTGGCATGACGAAAGGTCACGAGTGGGCCGGCGGCAAGGGCGAGACGCCCGATGGGCACCCATTCTTCCCCAATATTCCCACCGAGGAAGTCTTCACCTCGCCTGATCGTATGCGTGCCGACGGTATCGTGTATTCGGCTATGCCGCTCATTCATCACGGTAACAAGGTTGACGATTTTTGGATTAAGTTCGAGGCCGGCCGCGTAGTGGACTACGATGCCCGCGTGGGCAAGGCGACGCTTGCGAGCATCATTGACACCGACGAAGGTGCCGCTCGTCTGGGCGAGGTCGCGCTCATCTCCAAGAATACGCCGATCCGCGAAAGTGGCGTTCTGTTCTACGATACGCTCTATGACGAGAACGCTAGTTGCCATCTCGCGCTAGGTGTCGGTTTCCCCGAATGTATCGAGGGTGGGTATGACATGTCCAAGGAGGAGCTCCTGGAGCATGGAGTTAACGTCTCGAGCACGCACGTCGATTTTATGATCGGTACGGACGACATCGATATTACGGGCATTACGCCTGATGGACGTGAAGTTGTGATTTTCCAGAACGGCCAATGGAGTTGGGAATAGTCCCAGACCGTGGTACAATGCCACCCGCGGGCCGTTAGCTCAGCTGGCAGAGCAGGGGACTTTTAATCCCAAGGTCCAGGGTTCGAACCCCTGACGGCCCACCATAGAATAGAAAAGCGACTGGCGGATGCCGGCCGCTTTTTTGTTGCCGCGGCATGGGCTCGAACCGGTAGTGTCGCGAATGTTGGTGTAGAGCTCGGTTCTCGAGGGTAGTCGCAGGCTG
>OATL01000155.1_pt1 | contig 58704 bp, 44 predicted proteins | sample 1476011 | NCBI WGS metagenome assembly OATL01 (sample SAMEA2579975, study PRJEB22360) | human gut metagenome | biome: human gut; feature: human-associated habitat; material: faeces | place: Denmark | collected 2008/2010
ACCGGCGAGTTTTTGTAATTCCGGTGGCACATTACCGCCGCCATAAACTCCGCCGGATAGTGCGCTTTCAGCCATAACGTTTGATATGACACCAAAGCATAGGCCGCAGAGTGCGATTTGTTAAATCCGTAACCCGCGAATTTCTCCACCAGGTCGAAGATTTTCATCGCCAGTTCGGCGTTGATTCCGTTCTTTTCTGCACCTTCAGCAAATACAGAACGCTGCTTAGCCATCTCTTCCGGCTTTTTCTTACCCATCGCACGACGCAGCATATCCGCGCCACCGAGGGTATAACCAGAAAGCACCTGGGCAATCTGCATGACCTGTTCCTGATACAGGATGATGCCGTAGGTTGGCTCCAGTACCGGTTTCAGGCTTTCATGCTGCCACTGCACGTCCGGATAGGAGATCTCTTCGCGACCATGTTTACGGTCGATAAAGTTATCCACCATCCCTGATTGCAACGGACCGGGGCGAAACAGTGCCACCAGTGCGATCATATCTTCGAAGCAGTCAGGTTGCAGACGCTTGATCAGGTCCTTCATGCCGCGCGATTCAAGCTGGAATACCGCCGTGGTTTCCGAGCGTTGCAGCATGTCGAAGCTTTTCTTGTCATCCAGCGGGATCGCGGCGATATCCAGAGGCGGCTCGCCATTCTTCGCCCGCCGCTTGTTGATCATCTCCAGCGCCCAGTTGATGATGGTGAGCGTACGCAAACCGAGGAAGTCGAACTTCACCAGCCCGGCGTATTCAACGTCGCTTTTATCAAACTGGGTGACCGGATGTTTGCCCTCTTCATCGCAATAAAGCGGCGCAAAATCAGTAATTTTGGTCGGCGCGATAACCACCCCACCGGCGTGCTTACCGGCGTTACGGGTGACCCCTTCCAGTTTGCGCGCCATGTCGATCAGCGCCTTAACTTCTTCATCCGCTTCGTAGATTTCCGGCAGCTGCGGCTCGGCTTCAAACGCTTTCGCCAGCGTCATCCCCGGATCGGGCGGGATCAGTTTCGAGATACGGTCGACAAAGCCGTACGGATGCCCCAGCACGCGGCCTACGTCGCGGATCACCGCTTTCGCCGCCATCGTACCGAAGGTGATAATCTGCGATACCGCATCACGACCGTACATGTCCGCTACGTGCTCGATAACCTGGTCGCGTTTCTCCATACAGAAGTCAACGTCGAAGTCAGGCATGGAGACACGTTCCGGGTTAAGGAAACGTTCGAACAGCAGGTCAAATTCCAGCGGATCGAGGTCGGTGATTTTCAGCGCGTAGGCCACCAGTGAACCCGCACCGGAGCCACGGCCTGGCCCTACCGGTACGCCGTTATCTTTCGACCACTGGATAAATTCCATAACGATGAGGAAGTAGCCCGGGAAGCCCATCTGGTTGATAACCTGAAGTTCAGTCTCCAGACGTTCGTCATATTCCGGGCGGCGCTTAACACGTTCTTCCTCGTCAGGGAATAAAAAGGCCAGACGCTCTTCCAGGCCTTCTTTTGCACGCTTGACCAGATAATCTTCGGTGCTCATGTCCCCGGTCGGGAACTGCGGCAGGAAGTATTCACCAAGGCGCACGGTCACGTTACAGCGTTTGGCGATCTCAACGGTGTTGGCAAGGGCTTCGGGGATGTCGGCAAACAGCTCACACATCTCCTCTTCGCTACGCATATATTGTTGCGGCGAATAGTTACGCGGGCGTTTAGGATCGTCGAGGGTAAAGCCGTCGTGGATCGCGACGCGGATTTCGTGTGCGTCAAAGTCGCTGCTGTCGATAAAGCGCACGTCGTTGGTCGCCACGACGGGTAGACCGCGCGCTTCCGCCAGTTCCACCGCCGCGTGCAGATAGCTTTCTTCGTCCGGCCTGCCGGTGCGGATCAGCTCGAGAAAATAGCGATCCGGGAAGTGTTCTTCATAAAACGCGACACACTCATCTACCAGCGCGCTGTTACCACGCAAAAGGCTGCGTCCAACGTCGCCCATGCGCCCGCCGGAAAGAAGGATCAACCCTTCATTTAATTCGATAAGCCAGTCGCGATCGATGATCGGCCCGGCGGCACCGTACCCGCGCTGATACGCTTTTGAGATCAGCAACGTCAGATTCTGATAGCCGGTATTGTTCGCCGCCAGCACCGTCAGGTGGGTTAACTCATCACCCAGCAGGTCGCACTGGACGTTAAAATCCGCCCCGACGATGGGCTTAATCCCTGCGCCATGTCCCGCTCCGTAGAACTTCACCAGACCGCAAAGGTTGGTGAAATCGGTGATCGCCAGTGCTGGCATACCCAACGCCGCCGCCTTTTTTACCAGCGGTGCGGTTTTGGCCAGGCCATCGATCATCGAGTAGTCGCTGTGCACCCGCAGGTGTACGAAACGTGGTTCAGACATCTTCAGATTCCGGTTTACTTAATCTCGACACAAGAATCAGGACGCAAGTCCCAGTGCGCGTTTGACAGGCCCAAAGCTGCGCCGATGGTGTTCGGTCGCGCCGTGTTCAGCCAGTTTTTCCAGATGAAAAGCGGTTGGATACCCTTTGTGTTGGGCAAAACCATATTGCGGGAAAACAATATCCAGCGCCGCCATTTCGGCGTCACGCGTCACTTTCGCCAGGATAGACGCGGCACTGATTTCCGGTACGCGGCTATCGCCTTTCACCACAGCCATCGAAGGCATCGGTAATTTCGGGCAGCGGTTACCATCAATCAACACATATTCCGGCGCAATATGCAGTCCAGCGACGGCACGCTGCATCGCCAGCATGGTCGCATGTAAAATATTCAGTTCGTCGATTTCGTGAGGTTCCGCGCGGCCCAGACTCCAACTCAACGCTTTCTCTTTGATCTCTTCACAGAGCGCCAGACGGCGTTTTTCGCTCAGCTTTTTGGAATCATTCAGCCCGGCAATTGGGCGCGCCGGGTCAAGGATTACAGCAGCGGTAACCACCGCGCCAACCAACGGCCCGCGTCCAACTTCATCCACACCCGCAACCAGCTGCGTGTGTGGATAAACAAATTCGATCATTGTGCTAACTCCAGAACGGCTTGTGCCGCCTGCTCATCGGCATTGCAGCGGATCTGCTGATGCAGTTCACGGAAGGTATCGTGCATCGCGTGACTGGTTTTCCCGTTCGCCAACAGCGGTAACAGCGCCGCAGCCAGTTTTTGCGGCTCACACTCTTCCTGCAATAACTCTTTGACTAACTCTCTGCCCGCCAGCAAATTTGGCAGCGAGACATACTCGGTTTTCACCAGCCGCTTCGCCAGCCAGAAGGTAAAAGGCTTCATGCGATATCCCACCACCATCGGGCATTTCGCCAGCATGCACTCCAGGGCTGCCGTACCCGACGCCAGTAGCGCCGCATCACTGGCGACCATCGCCTCACGGCCCATTCCATCCAGCAGATGAACAGCAAGGTCCGGTGCGACTTCAGCTTTGATACGCTCAAACTGCTCGCGGCGTTTGGCATTCACCAGCGGCACCACGATCTCGAGATCGGGATATGTCTGACGCAAAAGCTGGGCCGTTTTCAGGAAATCGGCACTAAGCATTTCGACTTCTGCACCACGGCTGCCCGGCAACAATGCCAGACAGTGGGCATCGTAAGGGATACCCAGCACATCACGGGCACCATTTTTATCTGGATCTAATGGCATGGCATCAGCCATGGTATGACCGATAAAGCGGCACGGTACGTTGTATTTGTCATAAAACGCCTTTTCGAAAGGCAGAAATGCGAGCACCAGATCGGTGGCTCTGCCTATTTTGAAAACGCGTTTCTGTCGCCACGCCCAGACGGACGGACTAACGTAATGAATGGTTTTGACACCCTGCTTTTTGAGGTTACCTTCAAGAGTAATATTGAAGTCTGGCGCATCAATACCGACAAAAACATCTGGCTTCAGTTCGCCAAAACGCTTTGTCAGATCGGCACGAATATGCAGTAAGCGACGCAGACGCCCGAGCACTTCAACAATGCCCATCACCGCCAGCTCTTCCATTTCGTACCAGGCTTCGCAGCCTTCGGCTTGCATTCGTGGCCCGGCAACACCAACAAAGCGGGCATTGGGCACACGTTCTTTCAGAGCACGGATTAAACCGGCCCCCAGGATATCGCCGGAGGTTTCTCCGGCGACCAGGGCAATCGTTAATGGACGCTGTTCAGTCATTAACGAATCAGACCGCGCGTTGAGCGTGCAAAGAAATCGGTAAAGGCTTTCACTTCCGGATATGTTTCCGCCAGTTCAGCAATTTCCGGTTTCACTTCATCGAGCGTTTTACCGCTACGATAAATCAGCTTATACGCATTGCGGATAGCGGTAATCGCCTCACGGCTGAATCCGCGGCGCTTCAGCCCTTCGATATTGACACCGAACGGCGTTGCGTGGTTACCCTGCGCAATGACATAAGGAGGGACGTCCTGCGCCACACCGGAGCAGCCGCCAACCATCACATGCGCACCAATGATGCAGAACTGATGGACTGCGGTCATGCCGCCGATGATCGCGAAGTCGTCAACCGATACGTGACCCGCCAGCGTTGCGTTGTTGGCGAGGATGCAGCGGTTACCTACCGTACAATCATGCGCAATGTGCGCATTGATCATCAGTAAGTTGTCGCTGCCCACCTTCGTCAATCCACCGCCCTGGACTGTGCCACGATGAATGGTGACGCTTTCGCGAATGCGGTTACGATCGCCGATTTCCACGCGGGTCGGTTCGCCAGCATATTTCAGATCCTGGTTAACTTCGCCGATGGAGGCGAACTGATAAATCTCATTATCGCGGCCAATTTTAGTATGACCATTCACGACAACGTGAGATTTCAGTACGGTACCCTCACCAATTTCGACATGGGGTCCAACGATACAAAAAGGACCAATGTGAGCGTTCGCGCCAATCGACGCGCCCTCTTCCACAATGGCGGTTGGATGCACAAAGGCGGATTTATCAATCACGTATCAGGCCTCCCGGCTACGAGCACACATCATCGTTGCTTCGCAAACTACTTTACCGTCGACCAGAGCAACCCCTTTAAAACGGGTCAGGCCGCGGCGCGTTTTTTCGAAAGTGACTTCCATGATCATTTGATCGCCAGGCACGACCGGGCGCTTAAAGCGCGCTTCGTCAATACCGGCGAAGTAGTACAGCTCACCCGGTTCCAGTTTTCCTACGCTTTTAAACGCCAGAATACCTGTTGCCTGTGCCATTGCTTCCAGAATCAGCACACCCGGGAAAATCGGTTTTCCAGGGAAATGGCCCTGGAAGAATGGCTCATTGACAGAGACATTTTTTACTGCGCGCAGAAAACGACCTTCTTCAAAATCCAGCACGCGATCCACCAGTAAGAACGGGAAACGGTGCGGCAGAAGTTCTAAAATCTCTTCAATCTGCAGAGTATGAGTGTTAGTAGTCAAGATACTCTTCCTGTCAAAATATAAGAAACGACAATAATAACACGGCCTGCCGCAATCGTAAGAATGAGACAGGCCGTAAAGTTTGGCGAACAAAAGATGGAACGTTAGTCTTGTTGATTAACCTTGCGCTCAAGCGATTTCAGACGCTTGCTCATGTCATCAATGTTCATCACCAGTGCAGCGGTTTTGCGCCAGACTTTGTTGGGTTGCAGCGGAATGCCTGAGGAATAGACGCCTGGTTCAGTGATGGGACGCATCACCATACCCATGCCCGTAACCGTCACTTTGTCGCATATTTCCATATGCCCGTTGATTACGCTGGCTCCGCCGATCATGCAGTAACGACCAATTTTCAGGCTGCCCGCCATAATGACGCCACCGGCAACTGCCGTATTGTCGCCAATCACGACGTTATGTGCAATCTGGCACTGGTTATCAATGATCACACCATTGCCAATAACAGTGTCATCCAGCGCACCGCGATCGATGGTAGTACATGCGCCGATCTCCACGCGATCGCCAATAATTACGCGACCTATCTGCGGGATCTTCACCCAGTTACCACGATCGTTGGCATAACCAAAGCCGTCTGCGCCTACCACTGTTCCGGACTGGATCAGGCAATTCTGACCGATCTGGATCTCATGGTAAATGGTTACGTTCGCCCAGAGACGCGAACCTGCACCGATTTTGCTGTTTTTACCTACGAAGCAACCGGCACCGATAATCACGTTATCGCCCAGTTCAACGCCGGACTCAATCACCGCGTTAGCGCCAATTGAGACGTTGTTACCCAGCTTCGCCGTCGCGTCAATCACTGCACTGGGTGCAATGTTCTGCGCGGGCTGCGGCGTGGTATCTAAAATTTGCGCCATGCGCGCGTAAGTCAGGTAGGGATTCTTCACTACCAGCGCGGCACTTTTCGCGAAAGGAAGATCGTCCTGGGTCATGACAACCGCGGACGCCTGGCACAAGCCTAAATGCTCACGGTATTTTGGGTTAACCATGAACGTAATGTGACCTGTTTGTGCAGATTGCATGGACGCAACGCCGGTGATGACGATATCGCCATCACCGTGTAGTTCTGCATCCAACTGCTGCGCTAAATCAGCCAGTCGAATTGAAGGCATTACTTATTTAACCTGTTTCAGTACGTCAGCAGTGATGTCTTTTACATCGCTGCTGTTGTAAGCAACGGCGTTTGCATCAACAACCAGATCGATATCCTGGCTGTTGGCAACGGATTTCACAGCAGTCTGGATACGAGTAACCAGTTTGCCACGTTCTTCGTTGGAACGACGAGCGCGATCCTGCTCAAAAGCCTGCGCTTTCTGAGCAAAAGTCTGGCGCTGAGCCATCACGTCTTTTTCCAGCTTAGTGCGATCGCTGCCCGCTTTCATGGACTGCAGCTTTTTCATTTTAGCCTGCAGATCGGTTTCCATACGCTGCAGTTCGCTGGCACGGCCTTTGAACTCATTTTCCAGCGTGTTAGAAACACCGGTTTTCTGCGCTACCTGCTGGAACAGGCTGCCCATATTGACGATTGCAATTTTGTCAGCCGCCTGAGCAGAAGTTGCCAGTGCTAAACCGAGACCTGCCGCTAATAACCACTTTTTCACAATAAACTCCTTACCATCCCATTTGCACCGGAAGGTGCAGTTCTTTGCGTGGCCCGGCGATCTTATATTGATCGCCTAAAGTCATCGCTACACTACCACTACATTCCTTTGTGGAGAACACTTACCAGGTTTTACCGATGTTAAACTGGAACTGTTCTGCCTTGTCTCCATCGTACTTTTTGAACGGCTGGGCGTAGGAGAACACCAACGGCCCCAATGGGGACATCCATTGTAATGCGATACCCGCAGACATACGGATATTGCTTGGATCACTATAGTCCGGATATCCAGAATATTGGCTGGAATCCCAGTTTGTATCCCAAACGGTACCCATATCCCAGAAGAAGGAAGTACGAACCGAGTTAGCATACTTGTCGCTAATGAACGGCGTCGGGGTGATGAACTCGAGGCTGGCAACCGCCATAGCGTTACCGCCTACAGCATCATCCGATTTACACAGGTCTTTCGCGCCGTCCTGAGTCGCACATTCGTAATCATAGTCCGGATCATAATTACTGGCCTGATGCGGGAAGTAAACTGCTTTCGGACCAATGGTATTGGACTGGAAGCCACGCACGGTGCTGGAACCACCGGCATAGAAGTTCTCATAGAACGGCATCTCTTTGCCGCCTAAACCATCACCATAACCCCAGCGGGTACGACCCAGAACAACCCATTTGTGATCGTCATCAATCGGCACATAAGTCGCCGTGTCTAACGTCACTTTGTAGTATTCGTTATCCGATCCCGGAATGGTCACTTTACCGGTCAGGTTGACACGTGAACCATCTGTAGGGAAGTAACCACGGTCAAGCTTGTTATAGGTCCAACCATAGTTGAACGTGAAGTCGTCCGTTTTGAAGCTGTTATCCTGATCAGAGGTGCTCGGATGTTCACCCATAGAGTACAGATAACGCCACATCGCAACCTGCGGCTGCATGTTGGACAGGGAGTTATGAACATAACCCAGACCTGCACGCAGCGAGTTATATTCGTTGATCGGGAAGCCCAACGTCACGTCTGTACCATAACTCTTGTTGGTATAGTCGGACAGGTCGGCGTCATCTGCCTGGAAGTCATTATAGAAGAGACGACCACCGAGGCTTACGCCATCTACGGTGAAGTACGGGTTGGTTACCGACAGTTCAGCATAGGTCTGGTAATCGTTTTTGGTCCCGTTGATACCAACAGCATAACCTGTACCTAACCAGTTATCCTGTTGCACGCCAGCCTGGAAGCTCACGCCACTTTCAGTACCGTAACCAATCCCGAAGTTGAAGCTACCAGTGTTACGTTCTTTCACCTTGTAGACTACATCAACCTGGTCCGGGCTACCCGGAACACGTTGGGTATCGGTATCGACAGTTTCAAAGAAGCCCAGACGATTCAAACGCTCCTTACCCTGATCGACCAGATCGCTCCCCAGCCATGCACCTTCCATCTGACGCATTTCGCGACGCAGGACGGCATCTTTCGAGGTATCGTTACCTTCAAAACGGATCTTACGCACATAGAAACGGTTACCAGCATCAACGTTCACGCGTAATTTAACGGTTTTGTCGGCATCGTTAATTTCAGGCATCGACTGTACGCGCGGATAGGCATAACCATAGCGACCAAGAAGCTTTTTAATGTCATCTTCCATCTTGGTCACTTTGGTGCCGTTATACAGCTCGCCCGGCTCGATCTTAGTCAGCTGCTCAATTTCAGCGGAGTGCCCGGCAAGATTGCCGCTCACTTCAACGCCAGAAAGCTTGTACTGATCGCCTTCGGTGATGTTCACCGTGACGTAAATACCTTTTTTATCTGGCGTCAGACTGACCTGGGTAGAGTCGATGTTGAAACGGGCATAACCGCGATCCAGATAGTAACTGCGCAGGGTTTCAAGGTCGCCCGCCAGTTTCTGTTTCTGGTATTTACGATCGCCGACCACGTTCCACCACGGCACTTCGTCACGCAGTTGGAAATGAGAGATCAGTTCGTCGGTGGTGAAAGCATGGTTACCAACAATGTTAATTTGCTGGATTTCAGCTGACACACCTTCCTGGAACACCAGTTTTAGGTCAACACGGTTGCGCGGCAGCGGGGTCACGACAGCTTTAACGCTGGCGCTATATTTACCGACGCTGTAGTAGAAGTCTTCCAGACCTTTCTCGATATCGGCAATGGTGGTGCGATCGAGGGATTCGCCCACACGCACACCAGAAGCCTCGAGGTTTTGCTTCAGCATGTCATCTTTCACCGATTTGTTACCGGAGAAAGTAATGCTGGCAATGGTCGGACGTTCTTTTACCTGAACCAGAAGGGTATCACCATCACGAAGGACGCGAACATCCTCAAAGTTGCCGGTAGCAAACAGAGCGCGAATGGTATTACTGATATCTTCATCATTAACCGTGTCGCCTGTGCGCACCGGCATACTGAGGAGGGCCGCACCAACGGCGACACGCTGAAGGCCTTCGAAATGAATATCTTTCACTACGAACCCTTCAGCACCGTATACGGTGGCGCTGCTAAACAGCAGCGACGCTATGAGCAACTTTTTCATCGCCATCGTTATTATGCGTTCTTCCTAACTAACTCTCATAACCGAGAGAAATCATTGAAAAGTGCAAGCCCCATTAACAGCACCAGCAGAATCGAGCCAATGCGATAACAAAAGTCTTGAACCCGCTCGGATACCGGTCCGCCCTTGATCTTTTCGATCGCAAGGAACAGCAGATGCCCCCCGTCAAGTACGGGCAACGGAAACAGGTTAATTATCCCTAAGTTCACGCTAATAAGCGCAAGAAACGGCAGGTAATAAACAACCCCGAGTTCCGCTGTCATCCCAGCCCCCTTGGCGATAGAGATCGGCCCACTGAGGTTGTTCAGTTTCACATCACCGGTGATCAATTTTCCCAGCATACTGACCGTCAGCTTCATCAACTGCCACGTTTTGTCCGTGGCTTCGACAATGGCGTTGAACGGCCCATACTGGCGTACAACTTTATACTCATCTGGCAAAGGAATGACTCTCGGCTCAATACCGACAAAACCAATCGCTTTACCATTACCCGGTTTACTCTCCGGGATTAATGTCAAAGACAAGGGATTCCCCTGCCTTTCGATTTCTAACGCTAAGGATTTACCCGGGTTATCCCGGACAAGCATCACAAAGGTCACCCACTGCGTTAAGGGCTGACCATCGACTTTAACGATCCTGTCGCCTGCTTGCAAACCTGCCTTGCTTGCCGCCGAGTTTGGCTGCACATTTTCCAGTACAGGTTCAATTTGCGGCCCACGAGGACGAATCCCCAGCGAAGTTACCGGATCTTCTTTATCAGGCTCAAACGCCCAATGACGTAAATCGAGCTTTACATCCCGCCGTTGGTCGCTGCCAAATGGCGCTACCGTAATGGTGGTGCTTTCATCGCCAATTTTATCGACCAACTGCAAACGCACGGCATCCCAATCAGGCGTTTCGATACCATCTACGGCTTTTAGTTCCGTACCTGGTGCAATTTGTGCTTCCGCAGCTATCGAATTGGCTGCTATTTCGCCAACCACCGGACGTACACCAGGCACACCAATAATAAAAACCAGCCAGTAGGCAAAGATAGCAAAAATGAAGTTTGCAACCGGACCTGCGGCAATAATCGCCGCTCGTTGGCCGACAGATTTATTATTGAAGGCATGGTGGCGGAGTTCCGGAACGACCGGTTCTGCGCGCTCATCCAGCATTTTGACATAACCGCCCAACGGGATCAGGGCGATAACATATTCGGTGCCGAGCTTATCAGTTCGTCGCCAGAGCGCCTTACCAAACCCTATTGAGAAACGCTCAACGCGAACACCACAACGCCGGGCAACCCAGAAATGACCAAATTCATGCACGGTGATAAGTACACCCAGTGCAACGATGAACGAAGCCAAATCCCAGAGAAAACTCAGCATATTACCTTCCGTTAAAGCGTCCTGAATACCAGTAACAACAAGCAAGCAAAGACCGGTACCGCAGCCGTCAGGCTATCAATACGATCTAAAATACCACCGTGTCCTGGAATTAAATGACCGCTGTCCTTAATTCCTGCTTCACGCTTAAACATACTTTCGGTCAGATCGCCGAGCACTGAGGCTAACGCTGCGACAATAGAGCAAATGAGTAAGGTGACGGGAGCGACGTCGAGATTCGCCCACATGCCATAACCCCATGAGATTACCGCTGCAGTCGCGAGTCCACCGATAAAGCCTTGCCAGGTTTTACCCGGAGAAACCTTCGGTGCCAGCTTATGTTTACCAAACAATTTGCCAAACATATATGCGCCAGAGTCAGCGCCCCATACCAGGATCATGACATAGAGCAGCCATATTGCGCCACTGTAATGATTCTCGTCGTAGTGCCAGGCCCGTAACGCCAGCATGCCCCAGAAGAAGGGAACAATGGTTAGCACGCCAAAAATAATGCGCAATGTTTTAGAGTTACGCCAGATTGCTGCGGAACCTGGGTAAAACAGCACCAGCAATAGCGCGACAATCCACCAACCCAGCGAAGCCCAAAGTGAGATTTCAACCAGCGGTTGATGAATATTTCGGTGATATTCCGGCAACAGAAAAAGCATCAGCGCCAACAATAACCCGCATAACACCGCCAACCATACTCGCTGCGCACGAGTGGTAAAACCGCTAAGCTGTCCCCATTCCCACGCTGCCAGCATGCAGACCACCAGCGTTACAATGGCGAACCCCACCGGCGGCAACAGAAACAACGCCGCGATGACGACGGGTATTAACACAAAAGCAGATATCAGGCGATACTTCAGCAAAAGCGACCCCCATCAGGCTGTTTCATCACCGGGCTCGGTGCCGCCGAAACGACGCTCTCGATTAGCAAAGGCATTTAACGCCCCTTCAAAGTCTTGTTCATCGAAATCGGGCCAGAGAACATCTGTAAAGTAAAGTTCGGCATAGGCAATTTGCCAAAGCAAAAAGTTACTAATGCGATGCTCTCCCCCAGTCCTAATTACTAAATCTACAGGGGCCAGTTCATGCATACAGACATGCTGGTTTAGCATCTCTTCATCTATCTGATCTGGTTGCAGGTTTCCTTGCTGCACCTTTTCAGCCAGTTGCTTGACTCCCTGGACTATATCCCAACGTCCACCGTAGTTCGCCGCAATATTCAGCGTCAGACCGGTATTCCCGGCTGTTAGCGCTTCAGATTTACGAATACGTTCTTGCAAACGCGAGTTAAAGCGACTGGTATCGCCAATAATACGCAGACGCACGTTATGTCGGTGCAGACTTTTTACTTCGCTATCGAGCGCCCACACAAACAGTTCCATTAACGCACTGACTTCCTGCGCTGGTCGGTTCCAGTTTTCACTACTAAAGGCATACAGCGTTAACGCCTCAATACCGTTGTTGGCAGCAAAAGAGACAGCCCGGCGGACGGATTTTGCCCCGGCTTTATGCCCAAAGGCACGAATCTTCCCTTGCTTTTTTGCCCAGCGACCATTGCCGTCCATAATGATCGCAACATGACGGCAGCCATGCGCTGGCAATTTTTCGCTAAGTGGTTGAGTAGCAGACAACATCACGCGTTTTTTATTCCCTGACAGGGTTTACGGTACTCAGGAATACTGAAGCCTATACAAAAAAAAGCCGTGTAAAACCACGGCATACCTGACCTTATAAAGCCAACTACTTACGATCAGATGGCGCAGACTATATCACTGAAGCCCTACGCTAACAAATAGCGCGACTCTCTGTAGCCGGATTATCCTCAGCTTGCGAGACGCATCACCTCTTTTCTGGCGACTTCACGCGCGTTCGCATCAACAGATAACACATCATCCACACATTGTGGTTCGCGCATATCCATTTTTTCCAGTACGGATAAATTCAACGCGGCGATATCAGTAAAGCGGATTTGTTGCGCAAGAAAAGCAGCTACGGTGATTTCGTTTGCGGCATTCAATGCTGTCGTCGCTGCCTGGCCTTGTTCGAACGCCTCCATCGCCAGTTTCAGGCATGGATAACGATCATAATCCGGTGCGGCAAATGTCAACGCACTTAGTTTGCAAAAATCGAGCGGCTTCACGCCAGAGTTCACGCGATTCGGCCATGCCATGGTGTGGGCAATTGGCGTACGCATATCCGGTTCCCCCAGCTGCGCCAGAACACTGCCGTCCTGATAGCGCACCATTGAGTGAATCACTGACTGCGGGTGAATCAGCACTTCCATCTGGCTGGCGCTGGCGTTAAACAGCCAACGCGCTTCAATGTATTCCAGACCTTTATTCATCATGGTAGCCGAATCGACAGAAATTTTACGCCCCATCGACCAGTTCGGATGACGGCAGGCTTGATCCGGCGTCATTGTTGCCAAATCGCGCAATGGCGTCTCACGGAAAGGGCCACCAGACCCGGTAAGTAAAATGGACACCACGCCATTTTGCTCAAGGTCAGCGTATCCCAGATTATGCTGGATAGGTTGCGGTAAACTCTGAAAAATGGCGTTATGTTCGCTATCGACCGGTAACAATTGCGCTTTGCTCTGCTTTACGGCGTCCATAAACAGACGTCCGCAGGTAACCAGTGATTCTTTATTGGCCAGCAAAATGGTTTTACCCGCGCGGAGCGCAGCAAGCGTAGGTAACAGCCCAGCAGCGCCAACAATGGCTGCCATCACCTGATCAACATCCTCAAGCGCTGCCATATCGCAAGCGGCTTGTTGCCCACTTAAGACTTCGGTGCGGCTACCCTGTTGCTGTAGCATCGTTTTAAGAAGTTTCGCACTCGCTTCATCGTCCATTACGGCATAGCGGGGAGAGAATTCCAGGCACTGTTCTACCATGCGAGTGACATTTTTGCCTGCCACCAGCGCAACTACGCGGAAGTGTTCGGGATTATGGCGCACCACGTCCAGCGTGCTGCAACCAATCGAGCCGGTCGAGCCCAGAATGGTGAGTTGCTTCATGAAACATCCAGAGTTGAGACAGAATAAAAAGCAAAACGCCGCCAGCCGATCCGTAAGGATCTACTGAGCGGCGTTTTTGTCGTTCAAGAAATCAGAACTGCATCAGTTCTGCTTCTTTGTCTGCCAGCGCCGCTTCAATTTTCTTGATTGCAGCATCAGTCAGTTTCTGTACATCGTCCTGAGAACGGCGATCGTCGTCTTCGCTGATCTCTTTATCTTTCAACAGTGCTTTCACTTTGTCGTTCGCGTCACGACGCACGTTACGTACTGCAACACGCGCTTGTTCTGCTTCACCACGAACGATTTTGGTCAGATCTTTACGACGTTCTTCCGTCAGCGGCGGCAGCGGAACACGGATGTCGCTACCCGCAGAGTTCGGGTTCAGGCCAAGATCGGACGCCATAATCGCTTTTTCAACGGCCGGAGACATTGAACGATCAAACACGTTGATTTTCAGAGTACGGGAATCTTCTACCGTTACGCTTGCCAGCTGACGCAGCGGCGTCGGCGTGCCGTAATATTCCACGACAATGCCATCCAGCAGGCTGGGAGAAGCACGACCCGTGCGTATTTTGCTGATTTGGGTTTTGAACGCTTCTACGCATTTGTCCATGCGTACTTCAGCATCTTTTCTGATATCGCTAATCACGTTACGAATCCTTGAAAACTTATCTCAGTCAGACCAGACAGTCACACACAGTGGAAGTGTGCTAAGTATAGCCCTGATTAAACATATTACGGGTAAGATCCCCCGCGATACTTACGCGGAATCTTACCCTTATTTATCCATCACGGGAATTATTCCGTGATTAAAGTCCCTTCTTTTTCACCCATTACCACACGGCGCAACGCACCCGGTTTGTTCATGTTGAAAACACGAATCGGTAATTTATGGTCACGAGCCAGCGTGAAGGCCGCCAGGTCCATGACTTTCAGCTCTTTTTCGAGCACTTCGCTGTAAGTCAGTTGCTCGTACATGGTTGCGGTTGGATCTTTCGCCGGATCAGCGGTAAACACGCCGTCAACTTTGGTTGCTTTCAGCACCACATCGGCTTCAATTTCGATACCACGCAGGCAAGCTGCTGAGTCGGTGGTAAAGAACGGGTTACCTGTACCGGCGGAGAGGATCACCACACGGTTGTTGCGCAACAGGCTGATAGCTTCTGCCCAGCTGTAGCTGTCGCACACGCCATTCAATGGAATAGCGGACATCAGACGAGCGTTCACATAGGCGCGGTGCAGTGCATCACGCATTGCCAGGCCGTTCATTACGGTCGCCAGCATCCCCATGTGGTCGCCCACAACGCGGTTCATACCCGCTTTCGCCAGACCAGCGCCACGGAACAGGTTACCCCCACCAATCACCACACCAACCTGAATGCCCAGTTCAACAAGTTCTTTGATTTCCTGAGCCATGCGATCCAGTATGCTTGCATCAATACCGAAGCCTTCAGTGCCCTGCAGAGCTTCGCCACTCAACTTAAGCAGAATGCGTTTATAGACGGGTTTTGCATTGGTAGCCATGTTTCTTTCCTGAGACTGTCAACGATTGAAATGAATTAATACTAGCGACATTGTACGTCGCTTTTCAGCGCAGCCCCACAAGGGTTAGCTGAATTTACAAGATGGGCACAAAAAGAAGCCGCCCTCAGGCGGCTCCTTTTCGATAATTAAGACTGCTTGGACATCGCAGCAACTTCTGCTGCAAAGTCAGTCTCAACTTTCTCGATGCCTTCACCCACTTCGAAGCGGATGAAGCCAGTCACTTCAGCGTTATGCTCTTTCAGCAGCTGACCAACAGTTTTGCTTGGTTCCATAACGAACGGCTGACCGGTCAGAGAAACTTCGCCGGTGAATTTCTTCATGCGGCCTTCAACCATTTTCTCTGCGATTTCTTTCGGCTTACCAGACTGCATCGCGATATCCAGCTGTACCTGGTATTCTTTTTCTACCACTTCAGCGGATACGTCTTCTGGTTTGATGAATTCTGGCTTGCTTGCAGCAACGTGCATAGCGATGTGTTTAACCAGCTCTTCGTCAGCGCCTTTAGCAGCAACCAGAACACCGATACGCGCACCGTGCTGATAAGAACCCAGAACGTCGCCTTCCAGCGCAGCAACGCGGCGAATGTTGATGTTTTCACCAATTTTCGCTACCAGCGCAACACGTTCTTCTTCGAACTGTGCTTTCAGAACTTCAACGTCAGTGATTTTGCCAGCAACAGCTGCGTCCAGAACTTTGTCTGCGAACGCCTGGAAACCAGCGTCTTTTGCAACGAAGTCAGTCTGGCAGTTAACTTCCAGAATGATGCCGTAGTTGCCGTCGATTTTGGTTTTGATCACGCCGTCAGCAGCAACGTTGCCTGCTTTTTTCGCTGCTTTAATAGCACCGGACTTACGCATGTTTTCGATTGCCAGCTCGATGTCGCCGTTAGCTTCAGTCAGTGCTTTTTTGCAATCCATCATGCCTGCGCCAGTACGCTCACGCAGCTCTTTTACCAGGGATGCGGTAATTTCAGCCATTCTAAAATCCTCGGAGATGTGATCTGCCCGGCATTAAACCGCACAGATATAAAAGTGAAAAAGGGGGCCATATGCAGGCCCCCTAACCAAACGTGTACTACCTGGTCTATAAGGGCTCGTACGAGCGTGCCTTATTACTCAGCTTCTACGAAGCTTTCTTCCGCCTGGGAAGCCAGATCCTGAGAACGGCCTTCACGTACGGTTGCAGCAACAGCGCCCAGGTACAGGGTCACAGCACGGATTGCGTCGTCGTTACCCGGGATAACGAAGTCAACACCGTCCGGATCAGAGTTGGTATCAACGATAGCAAATACCGGAATACCCAGGTTGTTTGCTTCTTTGATAGCAATGTGTTCGTGGTCAGCATCGATTACAAACAGAGCGTCCGGCAGACCGCCCATGTCTTTGATACCGCCCAGGCTGTTTTCCAGTTTCTCCAGCTCACGAGTGCGCATCAGCGCTTCTTTCTTGGTCAGCTTGTCGAAAGTACCGTCCTGAGACTGAGTTTCCAGGTCTTTCAGACGTTTGATGGACTGACGAACGGTTTTCCAGTTAGTCAGCATACCGCCCAGCCAGCGATGGTTCACGAAGAACTGGTCGCAGCTCAGAGCAGCGTCTTTCACCGCTTCGCTTGCAGCACGTTTAGTACCAACGAAAAGGATTTTACCTTTGCGAGAAGCAATCTTGTTCAGTTCAGCCAGAGCTTCGTTGAACATCGGTACAGTTTTCTCAAGGTTGATGATGTGAACTTTGTTACGCGCACCGAAGATGAACGGCTTCATTTTCGGGTTCCAGTAACGGGTCTGGTGACCGAAGTGAACACCAGCCTTGAGCATGTCGCGCATGGAAACAGTTGCCATGATTAAAACCTCTATATAAAAGTTGGGGTTATGCCTCCACGTATCCCATATTACCGACCCCAAAGGGCACCCCGGAATATGTGCCGATACGTGTGTGTTGTTACACAAAGTGAGATTGTCGCTTCCGTCCAGTCTGTGTATACGAAATGGATCGGAAGTCCGGCGCGCTTTATACCACAAATACGTCGTGGACACCAATAATTGTTGGCGCTGTGTACAGCATCAGACGTTGAATTTTCTATTATAGAAAACCTTCAGTGGCACGTTTGGCGAAATTCAGAATGATTCTCAATTTGCCCGGGTGTGATACCATTGACGGCACTTACATATATATTGTCGGTATCACCGACGCTGATGGACAGAATTAATGGCTATCTCAATCAAGACCCCAGAAGATATCGAAAAAATGCGCGTCGCTGGCCGACTGGCTGCCGAAGTGCTGGAGATGATCGAACCGTATGTTAAACCGGGCGTCAGCACCGGCGAGCTGGATCGCATCTGTAATGATTACATTGTTAATGAACAACACGCGGTTTCTGCCTGCCTCGGCTATCACGGCTATCCGAAATCCGTCTGCATCTCTATTAATGAAGTGGTGTGCCACGGCATCCCGGACGATGCGAAGCTGCTGAAAGATGGCGATATCGTTAACATTGATGTCACCGTAATCAAAGATGGTTTCCATGGCGATACCTCGAAAATGTTTATCGTCGGTAAGCCGACCATCATGGGCGAACGTCTGTGCCGCATCACGCAAGAAAGCCTGTACCTGGCGCTACGCATGGTAAAACCTGGCATTAATCTGCGCGAAATCGGTGCGGCGATTCAGAAGTTTGTCGAAGCAGAAGGCTTCTCCGTCGTTCGTGAATATTGTGGACACGGTATTGGTCGCGGCTTCCATGAAGAACCGCAGGTGCTGCACTATGACTCCCGTGAAACCAACGTCGTGCTGAAACCGGGGATGACGTTCACCATCGAGCCAATGGTCAACGCGGGTAAAAAAGAGATCCGCACCATGAAAGATGGCTGGACGGTAAAAACCAAAGATCGCAGCTTGTCTGCACAATATGAGCATACTATTGTGGTGACTGATAACGGCTGCGAAATTTTGACGCTACGCAAGGATGACACCATCCCGGCGATAATCTCGCACGACGAATAAGATGAAGCCGGCGAATGCCGGCTTTTTTAATGCGATAATTTAATCTTATGGGTGGCGCACAATGAATACCCTTCCAGAACAGTACGCAAACACCGCTCTCCCCACCCTGCCCGGTCAACCGCAAAATCCATGCGCCTGGCCCAGTGATGAATTAACCGTTTGTGGGATAAAAGCCCATATTGATACGTTCCAGCGTTGGCTGGGTGATGCCTTTGACAATGGAATCTCTGCAGAAGAGTTGATTGAGGCGCGTACCGAGTTTATCGACCAGCTCCTGCAACGGTTATGGATTGAAGCGGGATTCAGCCAGATTGCCGACCTGGCATTGGTCGCCGTCGGTGGCTACGGTCGTGGCGAGCTGCATCCACTTTCTGACATCGATTTACTGATTTTAAGCCGTAAAAAGCTCCCGGACGATCAGGCGCAAAAAGTGGGCGAGCTGTTAACGCTGCTCTGGGATGTAAAGCTGGAAGTGGGTCATAGCGTGCGCACGCTTGAAGAGTGCATGCTGGAAGGGTTATCGGATTTAACCGTCGCCACCAATTTAATCGAATCCCGCTTATTAATTGGCGATGTTGCGCTGTTCCTCGAACTGCAAAAACATATTTTTAGCGAAGGATTCTGGCCTTCCGACAAGTTCTACGCGGCGAAAGTTGAAGAACAGAACCAGCGCCATCAGCGTTACCACGGCACCAGCTACAACCTTGAACCAGACATCAAAAGTAGCCCCGGCGGCTTGCGCGATATCCACACTCTGCAATGGGTGGCCCGCCGTCATTTTGGCGCAACATCGCTGGATGAAATGGTCGGGTTTGGCTTCTTAACCTCTGCGGAGCGAGCGGAATTAAACGAATGCCTGCATATATTGTGGCGCATTCGCTTTGCCCTGCATCTGGTCGTCAGTCGTTACGATAATCGCCTGTTATTCGATCGCCAGCTTAGCGTCGCCCAGCGTTTGAATTACAGTGGTGAAGGTAACGAACCGGTCGAGCGGATGATGAAGGATTACTTCCGCGTTACACGCCGCGTCAGTGAACTCAACCAGATGCTGCTGCAACTGTTCGATGAAGCCATCCTCGCCCTTCCCGCCGACGAAAAACCACGTCCAATCGACGATGAGTTTCAGCTACGCGGAACGCTGATCGACCTGCGTGATGAAACACTATTTATGCGCCAGCCAGAAGCCATCTTGCGTATGTTCTACACCATGGTGCGCAACAGTGCGATCACCGGCATTTACTCCACCACACTACGCCAGTTACGCCACGCCCGTCGCCACCTGCAACAACCTCTGTGTAATATTCCGGAAGCGCGAAAACTGTTTTTGAGCATTCTGCGTCACCCCGGAGCGGTGCGGCGCGGGCTATTGCCAATGCATCGCCATAGCGTGCTCGGCGCGTATATGCCGCAATGGTCGCATATCGTCGGGCAGATGCAGTTTGACCTGTTCCATGCCTACACGGTGGATGAACATACTATCCGCGTGATGCTGAAACTGGAGAGTTTTGCCAGTGAAGAAACGCGCCAGCGCCATCCGTTGTGTGTGGACGTCTGGCCGCGTCTGCCGTCAACTGAGCTGATTTTCATCGCCGCGCTGTTTCACGATATCGCCAAAGGGCGTGGCGGCGACCACTCCATTCTCGGTGCACAAGACGTGGTGCATTTTTCCGAACTCCACGGGCTTAACTCGCGCGAAACACAGCTGGTCGCCTGGCTGGTTCGCCAGCACTTGCTGATGTCGGTGACAGCTCAGCGCCGCGATATTCAGGACCCGGAAGTCATCAAGCAGTTTGCCGAAGAAGTTCAAACGGAAAATCGTCTGCGCTATCTGGTATGCCTGACAGTGGCTGACATTTGCGCCACCAACGAAACACTGTGGAATAGCTGGAAGCAAAGTCTGTTGCGCGAACTCTATTTTGCCACCGAAAAACAGCTACGACGCGGAATGCAAAACACGCCGGATATGCGCGAACGGGTTCGCCATCACCAACTCCAGGCGCTGGCACTGCTGCGCATGGATAACATCGACGAAGAGGCGCTGCACCAAATTTGGTCACGCTGTCGTGCTAACTATTTTGTCCGCCATAGCCCAAATCAACTGGCCTGGCATGCGGGCCATTTATTACAGCATGATTTAAGCAAACCGCTGGTATTGCTTAGTCCGCAGGCTACGCGTGGAGGCACCGAGATTTTTATCTGGAGCCCGGACCGCCCCTATCTGTTTGCCGCCGTCTGTGCCGAATTAGACCGCCGCAATTTAAGTGTTCACGACGCACAAATTTTCACCACTCGCGACGGTATGGCGATGGATACCTTTATAGTGCTGGAACCCGATGGTAGCCCGCTATCCGCAGATCGTCATGAGGTTATTCGGTTTGGTCTGGAGCAAGTACTGACACAAAGTAGCTGGCAGCCACCGCAGCCCCGTCGCCAACCTGCCAAATTGCGCCATTTTACTGTTGAAACCGAAGTAACGTTTTTGCCGACCCATACCGACCGCAAATCGTTCCTCGAACTGATCGCTCTCGACCAACCAGGACTGCTGGCACGAGTCGGGAAAATTTTTGCCGATCTGGGAATTTCGCTTCATGGTGCCCGAATTACAACCATTGGCGAGCGAGTAGAAGATTTATTCATAATTGCCACCGCTGACCGGCGTGCACTTAATAACGAGTTGCAGCAGGAAGTGCATCAGCGGTTGACAGAGGCCCTCAATCCAAACGATAAAGGGTGATGTGTTTACTGATATGAAAAGAGTTTAACAATGCAGCAGTTACAGAACATTATTGAAACCGCTTTTGAACGCCGTGCCGAGATCACGCCAGCCAATGCAGACACCGTTACCCGCGAAGCGGTAAATCAGGTGATCGCCCTGCTGGATTCCGGCGCACTGCGTGTGGCGGAAAAAATTGACGGTCAGTGGGTGACGCATCAGTGGTTGAAAAAAGCGGTGCTGCTCTCTTTCCGTATTAATGATAATCAGGTGATCGAAGGGGCAGAAAGCCGCTACTTCGATAAAGTGCCGATGAAATTCGCCAACTACGATGAAGCGCGTTTTCAGAAAGAAGGCTTCCGCGTTGTGCCACCAGCGGCGGTACGTCAGGGTGCATTTATTGCCCGTAACACCGTGCTGATGCCGTCTTACGTCAACATCGGCGCATATGTTGATGAAGGCACCATGGTTGATACCTGGGCGACCGTCGGTTCCTGTGCGCAGATTGGTAAAAACGTGCACCTTTCCGGTGGCGTGGGTATCGGCGGCGTGCTGGAACCGCTGCAGGCTAACCCAACCATCATTGAAGATAATTGCTTCATCGGCGCGCGCTCTGAAGTGGTTGAAGGGGTGATTGTCGAAGAAGGTTCCGTCATCTCTATGGGCGTATACATTGGTCAGAGCACCCGTATTTACGACCGTGAAACCGGCGAAATCCACTACGGTCGCGTTCCGGCGGGATCTGTGGTTGTTTCAGGCAATCTGCCGTCGAAAGATGGCAAATACAGTCTTTACTGTGCGGTTATCGTTAAGAAAGTTGACGCGAAAACTCGCGGCAAAGTCGGCATTAACGAACTGCTGCGTACCATCGACTAAAAGTATGTACACGGGCAGCACGACGCTGCCCGATTGCTTTCTGGTTCAGAATAATTCGTCCTGCTCATTCTTCCTCCCCCCCTTTTTTAAATACTTTTTCATCTTGTTTCGGACTGTCATGTAATTCGCAAAACGAAGATAAATGTGCTAATCCATCCCATGGAATATCGCCACAATAAAGCAGGTAATTTTTTGATTTTTACGCCATGATAGAAGTCTGGAAGAAAAAGGCTTTCTGCGATCACAGTCGAGCCGGGCGGGCCAGGCCAAATGCTAAAATAAGCACAATTTACTGACTCATTTTGAGGTAACGCTATGTACGACAATCTGAAAAGTCTGGGTATTACCAATCCTGAAGAAATTGATCGTTACAGCCTCCGGCAGGAAGCCAACAACGATATTCTGAAAATCTATTTCCAGAAAGACAAAGGCGAGTTTTTCGCCAAGAGCGTGAAGTTTAAATATCCGCGTCAGCGTAAAACGGTCGTCGCTGATGGTGTGGGTCAGGGTTATAAAGAAGTCCAGGAAATCAGCCCGAATCTACGGTATATCATTGATGAGCTTGATCAAATCTGCCAGCGTGACCGCAGCGAAGTTGATCTTAAGCGTAAGATCCTCGACGACTTACGTCACCTGGAGTCAGTAGTAACCAATAAGATCAGCGAGATTGAAGCCGATCTGGAAAAACTGACGCGTAAATAATGTCATTCTGTGGGCCGGGTAAAGTCTCACCCGGCTGTAATTTTGTCATCGACCTACCGCTCTTCATCCAGTTGTAACGCCACATACAGCAGCAACCTGTCATCAAAATTGCCCAAATCAAGCCCGGTCAGTTCCGATATACGATTAAGCCGATACTCCAGAGTATTACGATGAATAAACAGCGCCTTTGACGTTGCCAGCGGTTGCACATTGTGACGAAACCACGCCGCCAACGTTCGCCGCAGTAAACCATTATTGTCCATCGCTTTCAGCCGCGCCAGCGGTCGCGCCAGTTCGTTGGCCTGCCAGTCGCCACGCAAACTGTCGAGTAACACAGGCAACATCAGATCCTGATAAAAATAGCAGCGACTTTCTGGCATCCGCTGTTTACCCACCACCATCGTCGTTTTCGCCGTACGATAGGATCGGGCAATACTGCCAGGACCGGTAAAATAGTTGCCCAGCGAAACGCGAAAACGCAGCTGGCCGTACTCTTTCATGCGGGTAATCAGTTGTTCAACTCGCTTACGATGATCTTCTGCATCCCAGCGCCCAAAAGAGTTCAACGCCGGTTTCAACACCACCATTTCGGTTAGCGAGACAATCGCCACCAGATTATTACGCTCGGGCGTAGTCAGCGCGTTTTGCAGTTGCTGTAACTCCGCCATTGCGCTGTCCACGCCAAGCTGACCGCTGTCGACCTCAACAATAGCCACCACTCGCGGTTGATTGAGATCGATCCCCAGCCGTTGCGCCCATTCAGTAAGTGCGGGAGTATTCTCCTCAGCCTGAATCAGGTTCATCACCAGTTCTTCCCGCAAACGGCTATCCTGCGCCAACAGGTGCATCAACCGCGACTGTTCCAGCATCATTTCAGCCGTCATGCAGACCAGTTCTGCCATATTTACGCAGATTCTCTGGTTCACCTGTCAGGCCAATTACGCCGACAATTTCACCTTCCAGCCGTAACGGTAGATTAATCCCCTGCCGCACACCGTGCAGATGACGTGCCACCGCGTCATCGATATCGACGACTCGTCCTTGTGAAAGTACCAGCAATGCTCCTTCGTGCAATTCACCAATACGCTCACGATCGCCGCTGCCGATAATTCGCCCGCGGGCATCCATTACGTTGATATTGGTATCGATGATGCGCATGGTACGTGCCACGATATCCTGCGCCATTTTGGTATCAAGATGCCAGCCAGCCATAAGTCCTCCATTATGCACGGCTTAGCATAAGGAAGTACGTAACGTACGGCATTGTGCAAATGCCCAAAGGATGATGAAGATGTATGGAGTTGTGGTGAAGTTCACAGATTGTAAGGAGAACCCCTTCCCGTTTTCAGGAAGGGGTTGAGGGAGATTACTGCATTAACAGGTAGATGGTGCTGTCGCCGCGCTGAATGTTCAGTGCCAGCACAGACGGTTTGCTGTCGAGAACTTTACGCAGTTCAGCGATGTTTTTCACTGCCTGCTGGTTCGCGCCAATAATCACATCACCTTTCTTCAGGCCGATCTGCGCAGCCGGAGTGCCCGTTTTCACGTTGTTCACCACCACGCCCTGATCTTTGCCTTTGTTGCTCATCTCAGCGCCTTCAATGCCGTTGAAGATGGTGCTGGAATCAACCTGATTCTGGCTGCTCTGCTGAAGTTCCAGGTTCACGTTAACCTGCTTCCCGTCGCGCAGTAAGCCCAGGGTCAGTTTGCTACCTACCGGCATAGTGCCCACCTGAGCACGCAGTGCGGCAAAGCTGCTGATTGGCTTACCGTTCAGTGAGGTGATCACATCACCCGCTTTAATACCCGCTTTCGCGGCGGAAGAATTCGGCAGAACCTGGCTTACGAAAGCACCGCGCTGGGCGTCAACTTTCATCGCTTTCGCCAGATCGGAGTTCAGCTCAGTGCCCATAATACCCAACTCACCACGTTTCACCTGGCCGTATTCCACCATCTGCGAGGTCAGGTTTTTCACCATGTTGCTCGGGATAGCAAAACCGATACCGATGTTTCCGCCGTCCGGTGCGAGAATCGCGGTGTTGATACCAATCAGTTCGCCGTTCAGGTTAACCAACGCACCACCTGAGTTACCCCGGTTGATCGCTGCATCGGTCTGGATGAAGTTTTCGTAGTTTTCAGCGTTCAGGCCGCTACGTCCCAGCGCAGAGACAATCCCGGAAGTTACTGTCTCGCCCAGGCCGAACGGGTTACCAATTGCTACGGTGTAATCACCCACGCGCAGCGCATCAGAATCCGCCATCTTAATTGCGGTCAGGTTTTTCGGGTTCTGGATCTGGATCAGCGCGATATCAGAGCGCGGATCTTTGCCAACCATCTTCGCGTCGAACTTACGACCATCGCTCAGTTGGACTTTAATCACCGTCGCGTTATCAACAACGTGGTTGTTGGTGACGACATAGCCTTTATCGGCATCAATGATGACGCCGGAACCCAGCGCCATGAATTTCTGTTGCTGGCCGCCACCATTACCGCCCTGGCCACCCTGGCAGAACGGAGAACTCTGGAACGGAGAACCTTCCTGGCAGAACGGAGAATCATCACCGAAGAACTGCTGGAAATTACGCGGCATACGCGGCGTATTAACGGTTGTGCTACCTTCTACGTTAATGCTGACCACTGAAGGCATCACCTTTTCGAGCATCGGTGCAAGGCTTGGCATCTGCTGGGCTGTCGTTGCTGAAGAAGTCTCAGCCGCCGTTGCAGAGAGCGGAGATAACGCCAAACCTAAACTCAGAGCCAGTGCACTCAGTGCTAATGTGGTTTTTTTCATGTATTTCAGTCTCGATTAACAGATAACGCAAAATTGCTGTGTTCTTCAGATTCGTTTTATAGCGCGAAGTTCCGAACTAAAGTTTCTGCAAAAGGTAAAAATTTATTGTTCGTCTTTACAAAAGCCTGGTTATTGTTCTACGGCCATCAGACGTCGGTATTCATCCCACGCATAGAGGTCGGTCATACCGCTGATATAATCCTGCAGCAGGCGGCAACGGTAATAATATTCCCATAGCGGAAACTCAGGAGAATCTGACGGTAATTTACTGACAGCCTCGACATAGGCCAGTCGATGGCGCGTCGAGAGTTTGTGGAATAAGCGCGATTCAATAGGGAAACGTCTCACCCGTTCTTTTTCTACCAGTTCAGTAAAGTCTGATAACGACAGGCTTAATAAAGGGCGATAAATCTCTAATAATCCGCTAATGACCCGATAGCCCTGCAATTCAAGCTGCTCGACATCTGGATGGCTAAACACATGTTTTACAGCGACATTTTTATAAAGCTTAAGAAGATCGCTGCATTCGCTGGCATCTTCCAATAATGCATGATTAAACGTTCCGGCGAAAATCGCAGGCAGATTATCAATAAATCGTTGTGCCGCGTAGGGTACCAGTTTATTTAGAGTGTTTACCCTTAAATACATAAAAAACTGATCTTCCGTACTGCGGCTTAAACTATTTGAGCGTGATTTTTCCCAGGCATTTTCAACCACCAGCGAAAAGAGCGAACCTTTCTCATGCTGGCCCCACGCTTCGTGCAAATGATGATAAAGCTGCTCAACGGTAAATATTCTTTTCTCTACCGCATCTTCAAGATCTGCCACACAATAGGAGATGTCGTCGGCAGCTTCCATAATCCACGTTAATGGAAAACGACTGTAAAGCGCCAAATTAAGTTCTTTACGCAACCGGGCAATATAGGCTTCCTCAGAAAGATAATAACCCGGCTTTTTCATTAAATAGTGATGTGTCTCAGGCGTTTCACCACGCCACCACGCCGGACGAGTATATTTTAAAATACCGCCAACCTGTGCCCAGGTGAGATTCATCCGCATCAATGTATGCACCAGACGAATGCCTTGTGCATTCCCCTCAAAATGACATAAGTCCTGACGTATTTTGCGCCGCAGCTCGTTAAGCGGTTCTTCCCCGTCCCGTAAACGTAGTGCTGCCACGCTGCAGCGATCGTCAGTCAGAGGCTGGCTTTCGGCATCTTCCGGGTGCAAACGCTGGCGAAACCAGTCATTTATCGCCGCTTCGCCAAAATGACCAAACGGCGGATTGCCGATATCGTGCATCAGGCATGACATCTCAACAATGCTTTCAAAGGGCCCGGTCAGTTCATCGAGACCATACGCCTCCAGTAATTTAAGCTCTTTCAGGCGGCTTAAAATCTCTTTAGCGATATAACGCCCCACCTGCTGGACTTCCATCGAGTGGGTAAGACGCGTGCGCACGGCGGCATTGCGCTCCAGTGGAAAAACCTGGGTCTTTTGTTGCAGACGACGAATTGCCGGAGAGTTGATGATACGCCCGCGATCGCTCTCGAAGATCCGCAGGATCTCATGTTCGGTTTTAACGCCCTGTGGTGAACGGTAACGACGATGCCAGTTTATTTTTTTTCGGAAATCAATCTGTGCCATGTCCTCTCCCGCGTGAGAAATACGCTTCCCCGTAAGCGCATGGTAAACTATGCCTTCAAATCGGGCTTATCGCGAGTAAATCTATGAAAATCGGCATCATTGGTGCAATGGAAGAAGAAGTTACGCTGCTGCGTGACAAAATCGAAAACCGTCAAACTATCAGTCTGGGCGGTTGCGAAATCTATACCGGCCAACTGAATGGAACCGAGGTTGCGCTTCTGAAATCGGGCATCGGTAAAGTCGCTGCGGCGCTGGGTGCCACTCTGCTGTTGGAACACTGCAAGCCAGATGTGATTATTAACACCGGTTCTGCCGGTGGCCTGGCACCAACGCTGAAAGTGGGCGATATCGTTGTCTCGGACGAAGCGCGTTATCACGACGCGGATGTCACGGCATTTGGTTATGAATACGGCCAGTTACCAGGCTGCCCGGCAGGCTTTAAAGCTGACGATAAACTGATCGCTGCCGCTGAGGCCTGCATTGCCGAACTGAATCTTAACGCTGTACGTGGCCTGATTGTTAGCGGCGACGCATTCATCAACGGTTCTGTTGGTCTGGCGAAAATCCGCCACAACTTCCCACAGGCCATTGCTGTAGAGATGGAAGCGACGGCAATCGCCCATGTCTGCCACAATTTCAACGTCCCGTTTGTCGTAGTACGCGCCATCTCCGACGTGGCCGATCAACAGTCTCATCTTAGCTTCGATGAGTTCCTGGCTGTTGCCGCTAAACAGTCCAGCCTGATGGTTGAGTCACTGGTGCAGAAACTGGCACATGGCTAAGTCACTGTTCAGGGCGCTGGTCGCCCTGTCTTTTCTCGCGCCGCTGTGGCTCAATGCCGCGCCGCGCGTCATCACGCTTTCTCCCGCCAACACTGAACTTGCCTTTGCCGCCGGGATCACGCCGGTTGGGGTCAGCAGCTATTCCGACTATCCTCCACAAGCGCAAAAGATTGAGCAGGTTTCCACCTGGCAGGGGATGAATCTGGAACGCATTGTCGCGCTGAAACCCGATCTGGTGATTGCCTGGCGTGGAGGTAATGCCGAGCGGCAGGTTGACCAGCTGGCTTCGCTGGGAATAAAAGTGATGTGGGTCGATGCGACAAGCATTGAACAAATTGCCAATGCGTTACGTCAACTGGCCCCCTGGAGTCCGCAACCGGATAAGGCCGAACAAGCCGCGCAATCCCTGCTGGATCAGTACGCGCAATTGAAAGCGCAATATGCTGATAAACCTAAAAAACGTGTTTTTCTGCAATTCGGCATTAATCCGCCATTTACCAGTGGAAAAGAGTCGATTCAAAACCAGGTACTCGAAGTTTGTGGCGGAGAAAACATCTTTAAAGATAGCCGGGTTCCCTGGCCGCAAGTTAGCCGCGAACAGGTGTTAGCACGCTCGCCACAGGCGATTGTCATTACAGGCGGACCGGACCAAATTCCTAAAATCAAACAATACTGGGGTGAACAGCTCAAAATTCCCGTTATTCCTCTCACGAGTGACTGGTTTGAACGTGCAAGCCCACGTATTATCCTCGCTGCACAACAGCTCTGTAATGCGCTTTCACAGGTAGATTAGTGCCTGACCTTTTCAGGTGCTCAGTGGGGATTGAACAATGCTCGTCTATTGGCTGGATATAGTCGGCACAGCGGTATTTGCTATCTCTGGCGTTTTGTTAGCCGGAAAATTGCGTATGGACCCTTTTGGTGTTCTGGTACTGGGCGTGGTTACCGCAGTAGGCGGCGGAACAATTCGCGACATGGCGCTGGATCACGGCCCGGTATTTTGGGTGAAAGATCCCACCGATCTGGTCGTTGCAATGGTCACCAGCATGCTGACCATCGTGCTGGTGCGCCAGCCAAGACGCTTACCAAAATGGATGTTGCCGGTGCTGGACGCCGTTGGTCTGGCGGTGTTTGTCGGCATTGGCGTGAATAAAGCCTTTAATGCGGAAGCCGGTCCGTTAATCGCGGTTTGTATGGGCGTCATTACTGGCGTTGGCGGCGGGATCATTCGTGATGTACTGGCCCGCGAAATCCCCATGATTTTACGTACAGAAATCTACGCAACTGCCTGTATTATCGGCGGTATTGTCCACGCTACGGCTTATTACACATTTTCCGTACCACTGGAAACAGCCAGTATGATGGGCATGGTCGTGACGCTATTGATTCGGCTGGCGGTTATTCGTTGGCATCTTAAGCTACCGACGTTTGCGCTGGATGAGAATGGTCGTTGAAGAGAGAAGATGTGCCGGATAGTTTATCCGGCACATGAACAGCAGATTAGATACTAAAGGAAGAACCGCAACCGCAGGTACTTTTCGCGTTCGGGTTGGTCACGATGAAACGAGAACCTTCCAAACCTTCGGTATAGTCAACGGAACCGCCGACCAGATATTGCAGGCTCATCGGATCAACCACCAGGCCAACGCCCTGTTTTTCGATGGTCATATCGCCTTCGTTCACCTGATCATCAAAGGTGAAACCATACTGGAAGCCGCTGCAACCGCCACCGGTGATATACACGCGTAATTTCAGATTCGGGTTATCTTCGTCAGCGATCAGGCTTTTAACTTTGTTGGCTGCTGCGTCGGTAAACTCCAGCGGCAGTGCTACGTCATCACTCATATTTTGCTCCAAACGACATCGGCAATTGGGCAAATTCTAACCCAATAATAATCGCCATTATCTAATACCCTGGTATTTCGTTCAAGTATTCTCGCTGGCTGATGCGGCCTTGCTTCGCGCCAGTTGCTCAGCTTCCTGTTTTGCCAGCGTGCGCGCAAGAATCGCCGAGTATAGCGGTTTCCCGCCGGTAAATTGCGCTAATAGTGTTGCGCCAAGACCGGTAATAATCATAGGCAAAATGAGCTGGTAGTTATCGGTCATCTCCAGAACCAGAATGATCCCCGTTAACGGCGCGCGAATAGATGCCGCCAGTAATGCCCCCATTCCGGCAATAGCAAACGTCCCCGCCTCAAGGTGATATTGCGGAAACAGCTCAACGGCAACCATTCCGAAAGCGGTTCCCAGCACAGTACCCAGCGCCAGCATCGGGGCAAAAATACCGCCCGGGGCGCCGGAAGAGAAGCAGAGTAAGGTGGTAATGACCCGCGCGACGAAGATAAACACCAGCATTCCCATGCTGAAATTCCCCGCGGTAGCGATAGGAATCAGGTTAAAACCGCCGCCCGACGTTGCTGGTGCCACAAACCCCAGCAATCCACACAGACCGCCAATCGCACCGCCCATCAGTACCCATTTGGTAATATTGCCGCCGTGCACACGGTGCAGCAAATCCTGCATCCCCAGCACCCATTTATTAAAAATAGGGCCGAAAATGCCAAAAATAATACCGAGGATCAGATAAAGCCACAGCGTATTAAGCGGCGCATCAGAAAGTTTACCGACGTCAATCAACGCAACTTCATGATTAAAAATCCGGTACATAATGGTCGACATAATGACGCCAATAAATACCGCTTTAATCGAAATTAACGTATAGCGAAACTGCGGACGCATCTCTTCGATAATAAACAAAATACCCGCCAGCGGCGCGTTAAAGGCCGCAGCCAGCCCCGCAGCAGCACCGGTTGCCAGTAGCGTATGACGAGCTTCGTCACCTTTCAGGCGGAAAACATCGAGTACCATCCGCCCGATATTGCCGCCTATCTGCACGGTTGGCCCTTCGCGCCCCAACACCATGCCTCCGCCAAGTGTTCCCAGCCCGCCAAAGAATTTCACCGGCAACACACGCCACCAGCGAACGGGACGTTGATCTTCCAGCGCCCCTTCAATTTCCGGGATCCCCGAACCACCTGCTTCCGGCGCATATTTGCGCACCAAAAAGTAGCCGAACATCGCCAGCACCGCCGAACAGAGAAAAGCGACGGTTAACAGTAGCGGATAATTATCAGCAGTATGTACCAGTGCCCCCATACGTTGGTTCTGCAACCAGGCGACACCTTTGTCAAAAGCAACCGCAGCCAGCCCGACAAGCGTGCCGACGACTGCCGCCATAAACAAAATGGCTAACGGGGTTTTATCGCGCTCAAGAAGTTGGCGAATCAGTTGTCTGCGTCGCAGGCGCGCGGCTTGCGGTGTTTCTAAAGAGGGAGTATCAGTTTTCATCCAATGATCACTTATTGGTCATACAAATAAGATGACGGCATTTTACTCGCACGTTCCATGAAAATCCTTTGCAAAGCGTAATGTTTCAAATGCACAAAACTTTTATACTCTAAGAAATCAGGATTGCACCAGTACAAGCAGCCTGATGTTTGACGAGTATTTAACTTGTTATGAATAACATAGAATAGCAGCCATTCACTTTTTCTACGAATCAGGAACCCTCCATGAGTAAGTCTGAAAATCTTTACAGCGCAGCGCGCGAGCTGATCCCTGGCGGTGTGAACTCCCCTGTTCGCGCCTTTACTGGCGTGGGCGGCACTCCACTGTTTATCGAAAAAGCGGACGGCGCTTATCTGTACGATGTTGATGGCAAAGCCTATATCGATTATGTCGGTTCCTGGGGGCCGATGGTGCTGGGCCATAACCATCCGGCGATCCGCAATGCCGTGATTGAAGCCGCCGAGCGTGGTTTAAGCTTTGGTGCACCAACCGAAATGGAAGTGAAAATGGCGCAACTGGTGACCGAACTGGTCCCGACCATGGATATGGTGCGCATGGTGAACTCCGGCACTGAAGCGACGATGAGCGCCATCCGCCTGGCCCGTGGTTTTACCGGTCGCGACAAAATCATTAAATTTGAAGGTTGTTACCACGGTCACGCTGACTGCCTGCTGGTGAAAGCCGGTTCTGGCGCACTCACGTTAGGCCAGCCAAATTCGCCGGGCGTTCCGGCAGATTTCGCCAAACATACCTTAACCTGTACTTATAACGATCTGGCTTCTGTACGCGCCGCGTTTGAGCAATACCCGCAAGAGATTGCCTGTATTATCGTCGAGCCGGTGGCAGGCAATATGAACTGTGTTCCGCCGCTGCCAGAGTTCCTGCCAGGTCTGCGTGCGCTGTGTGACGAATTTGGCGCGTTGCTGATCATCGATGAAGTGATGACCGGTTTCCGCGTAGCGCTAGCTGGCGCACAGGATTATTACGGCGTAGTGCCAGATTTAACCTGCCTCGGCAAAATCATCGGCGGTGGAATGCCGGTAGGCGCATTCGGTGGTCGTCGTGATGTAATGGATGCGCTGGCCCCGACTGGTCCGGTCTATCAGGCGGGTACGCTTTCCGGTAACCCGATTGCGATGGCGGCCGGTTTCGCCTGTCTGAATGAAGTCGCACAGCCGGGCGTTCACGAAACGCTGGATGAGCTGACAACACGTCTGGCAGAAGGTCTGCTGGAAGCGGCAGAAGAAGCCGGAATTCCGCTGGTCGTTAACCACGTTGGCGGCATGTTCGGTATTTTCTTTACCGACGCCGAGTCCGTGACGTGCTATCAGGATGTAATGGCCTGTGACGTGGAACGCTTTAAGCGTTTCTTCCATATGATGCTGGATGAAGGTGTTTATCTGGCACCGTCAGCGTTTGAAGCGGGCTTTATGTCCGTGGCGCACAGCATGGAAGATATCAATAACACCATCGATGCTGCACGTCGGGTGTTTGCGAAGTTGTGATGATTTTGCCTCGCCCACCGGGCGAGGCATCCTATTAACGGCTCTGCTTTCTCAACAAATAGATAAAATATGGCGCGCCGATAAAGGTCGACAGCAGCCCCGCCGGGATCTGGAATGGAAACAGCACCATCCGCCCACACCAGTCAGCGAACACCAACAGTAAACCACCCACCAGCGCCGAAATTACGATGTGTGGCATCGTCCGTCGAAAGCCCATCATCCGCGCAATATGCGGTGCCATTAAACCAACAAAACTCAACGGTCCAATGGTCATTGTCGCAGTCGCTGTCAGGCAAGCCGCTAACAGCAGCAGCGCAATTCGCGTCGGCGTCAGCGCCATCCCCACGGCTCGTGCGGTATCACCTCCCAGCGGTAAAATGGTCAGCCAGCGGCGGCACAGCGGGGTAATCGCCAGCAAAATCACCATCACAATTCCAGTACGCCAGACCTGCGCCTCGGTCGCGTTGTAGGTCGAACCGGAAATCCAGGTCAGAACTTGCGCCATTCGCGGGTCACCACTTGCCTGCAACATCATCAAAAGCATGGTGAACGCGGTACTTAACGCCATCCCCGCCAGTAACATGCGGTGTGGGGAAAATCCACCGCGTCCGGCGGCGATCATAATGATCAACAGCGTCACCGCCGCCCCGAGACTGCCTGCGGGTAACAGCCAGCCAAAGGCATTACCCGGCACCAGAAACAGCATTAACACCACGCCAAACGCCGCGCCGGAGCTAATCCCCAGCACTTCCGGGCTTGCCATCGGGTTTCCGGTCAGCCGCTGAATAATACAGCCCGCCACCGCCAGCATGACGCCCGCAAACAGCGCCGCCATAATTCGCGGCCAGCGCCAGGGCATCAAATCCTCGAGCAACGCCCCGCTCGCCCACGTCCAGCCGTGCGCATCACGACCAAACGACAGCGCCACCACCACAGCCATCAACAGCAGCACGCCGCCCGCGAGGGCAAACGCCAGCACGTGTTGGCGTTCAGCCGCGACACGATCGTTGACCTTCATATCCGGCGCGCTAATGCTACGTAAACGCGGCAGCAGCCACAGTAACAGCGGCGCACCGATCAACGCCGTCACCGAACCGGTGGAAACTTCCATCCACACGCGAGTCAGCCAGAGGATGATTTGATCAGAAAGCCACAGAATTAACGCACCAATCAGCGATGCCAGCATCAACCGTGGCAACAAACGCCGCGCCCCCAGCATTTTCGCCAGCAGTGGCGCGAACAACCCGATAAAGCCGATAATCCCCACCACGTTCACCAGCAGCGCACTGATGACAATCGCCAGCGACAACGCCGCCAGACGCGCGAGCGACAAGGCCAGCCCGAGATTGCGCGCCACGCCATCATCAAGCCCCATCAGAGTTAACGGGCGAAGTAGCAATAACGTCAGCATCACGCCGCCCAGCAGCTGCGGCCATAAACGCTCAACGCCGCCCCAGTCGGTTTGCGTCAGCGTTCCGGTGCTCCACAGGAACATGCTTTGCAGTTGGTCATGATGGAAGATAACCAGTAACTGATTGATTGCGCCGCAATAAAGGCTCACTACCAGCCCCGCGAGGATCAGCGTTACCGGCGAAAGCCGTTTCCCCCACGCGACGCCAAAGACGATTAAGCCAACAACACAAGCCCCTGCCAGCGCAGCAAACTGGCTCGCCATAGCACCTGGGATCGCCCAGAGCGTGGTGACGGTAATCCCCAGTTGCGCGCCTGTTGCAACGCCCAACGTCGTCGGTTCCGCCAGCGGGTTACGCAGCACTTGCTGAAACAGCACGCCCACCAGCCCCAGGCCCGCGCCCACCAGCAGCGAAATCGCCAGACGCGGCAACAAGCTGTAGTGAAAAATCATCTGCTCGATGACGTCAATATCCGGCGACCAGGCGGCCTGCGCCCACTGGCTGCGCGGCAGCGCCTGCGAGAAGTTCATCCAGGTCAACGCCGCAGCAGCAACCACCAGCAGCACCAGCAATAGCACCGGAAAAAGCGCAATTCGTTTACTCACGCTTTACCTCCGATGGCGTTATCCAGAATACGCACAAAGTGCATTGCAGAAAGCGTCGCACCATAGAACCAGACCGCCGGAACGCGCTGAAAGCGTCCGGCGCGGACAAACGGCATGGCCTGCCACAGCGGGGTTGCCATTAGCGCATCCATGTCTTTGCTGTTGTCGTGATCAAAACAGAGCACATCAACGTCTTTATACGCTGCCAGACGATCGATACTGACGGCGGTACTGCCCCAAAAGTTGGTTTCCCCTTGCCAGGCATTTGGGATGCCGTACTCATCGAGAATTTCCTGGAACAAGCTGTTTGGACCGAAGACCAACATATGGCGCGGATCGATAAGCGTCGTCAGCAATAACGGGCGTGCACCACGCTTCACAAAGCGGGGTTTCATGCTGCGGATAAAGTCTTCATAGTGCGCTAAATGCGTTTCTGCTGCGCTTTGCAGGTTAAGTAAATCTGCCATTTCCGTCAGCGATTTACGCGCCATCGCCAGCGGCTGTTTGCCGTCACTGAAGTTAAATCCGCGACCCGGCGCAATACGTCCCAGCATTTCTGGTGAAGGGCCATATCCTGCCGACCAGACCATAAACGATGGTTTCATTTCGGTCAGCAGTTCAAGGTTAGGTTCTGTACGCAAACCAACGTCAATCACTGAGTCCGGCAATGGCGGTTCGCTGACCCACAGGCGATAGTTGATGGTATCCGCCACGCCGTAAGGCACGATGCCGAGCGCCAGCAGTAATTCCACCGGCAACCACTCCAGCGCCACAATACGATTGGGATCAATAGCCGCCGCGTGGGCGGTATTCATCTGCCATAACAACGGAGAAAGCGCCATCGCCGTTAACAGTCGACGGCGCGAAATAAGAGGTAAGCCGCTCATCAATAAACAAAACTCACAGGTGCAGCACCCGCCGGATGCGGCAAAATACCCATCGGGATGCCATAAATCATTTCGAGGGTTTCGCCGCGCATAATTTCCGCAGGCGTTCCCTGAGCAATCATTTCACCGCCGCGCAGGGCGACCAGATAATCACAGTAACGCGCAGCCATATTGATATCGTGCAGCACGGCAATGACCGTCAGGCCACGCTCCTGACTTAAACGATGCACCAGCGCCAGCACATCAACCTGGTGGGCGATATCCAGCGCCGAGGTCGGTTCGTCGAGCAACAGACAACGGCTATCCTGCGCCACCAGCATGGCGATCCACGCCCGCTGACGTTCGCCGCCAGAGAGACTATCGACCAGCCGATGCGCCAGCGGTTTTAAGCCAACCAGCGAGATAGCTTCCTCGACCTTTTCGCGATCTGCCGCACCAAAGCGCCCTAGTGCGCCATGCCACGGGTAACGACCAATCGCCACCAGTTCACGCACCGTCATCCCTTCTGCCGGAGGAAGCTGCTGCGGCAAATAAGCCACTTTGCGGGCAAACGCTTTGCTGCTCCAGCTTTCCAGCTGCTGGGCATCAAGGAGAATCTCCCCTTCCGACGGTGGCTGGTGACGACCAAGCATTTTGAGCAGAGTGGATTTACCAGAACCGTTGTGACCAATCAGACCGGTCACTTTCCCGGCAGGAAAGGTTAACGACAGCGGATGCAAAAGCGTGCGCCCGGGCACACGAAAGGAGATATTACGCAGTGCAAAAGTGGTATCGGAATGATTCGTGTATTCCTGCATAACAGCCAACTTGTGAAACGGGCACGGAAATCCGTGCCCCAAAAGAGAAATTAGAAACGGAAGGTTGCGGTTGCAACGACCTGACGTTCTGCGCCCCAGAAGCAGCCATAGGTGTTAAAGCAGCTGGCGACGTATTCACGATCGAACAGGTTGTTGACATGCAGCGCCACGTTGGAGCCAGCCATGCCGACTCGCGCCAGATCATAACGCACTAACGCATCCACGACCGTATAACTTCCCACTTTAAAGGAGTTAGCCGGATCACCATAGCTGGAGCCAGTATAACGACCACCGGTGCCCAGCGTCAGACCTGAAAGCGGACCGTCAAAGAAGGTATAGTCAGCCCACAGCGAAGCCATGTGTTTTGGCACCTGTGCAGGCGTATTGCCTTTATAGGTAGTGTCGGTGGTGTATTCCGCATCGGTGTAAGTATAAGAACCTACTACGTTAACACTCGCCGACAGCGCCGCTTTTGCTTCCAGTTCTACACCACGAGCGCGAATCTCACCGCCTTCAATCGAGAAATTGGGATTATTCGGATCCGCCATCAGGTTGTTGGTTTTGGTAAGCTGATACAGTGCGCCCGTCAGCACAATTGGGCGATCTTCCGGCACATATTTCACACCAACTTCATACTGTTTGCCTTTCGAAGGTGCAAACAGATCACCGTTTGCATCTGTCAAAGATGCTGGCTCAAACGACTCACTGTAGCTGAAGTAAGGCGTTACCCCGTTGTCGAACAGGTAGTTTACGCCACCACGCCAGGTGAACTGTTTGTCATCACGATCGGATTTATTACCGTAATCACGGTTGAAAGATGACTGTTCCGCCCAGTCATAGCGACCACCCAGAGTCACCAGCACCTTATCCCACTGCGCCTGATCCTGAACATACAGACCGGTTTGTTTCTGTTTAAGCAAAACGCGGTATGGGCCAGACGGATCCGGGTGAGCACCAAAATCAAAGTCACTACGGTCTAAATTATAGATATCAGACGGTGCAACGGAACCGGCGTAACCGAACCAGGAGTCAATATCATTACGCATACGCATAAAGTCAACGCCGGTCAGCAGAGTGTGTTCAACCGAGCCGGTTGCGAATTTACTTTGCAACTGAGTATCAACAGAGAAGTTTTCTAATTTCTCATTATCGATAACGTACTGACGAGTCAGTGTATGATTCCATTCTGACTGCGGGATACTTAAACATGGACTCGCCTTGAGTGCATCGTCGTCTTTGGTATACAGCGGATCCGAGCACATGCCGTAGCCATATACGCTCTTTTGCGAGACTTTATTTTGCGCAAAGCGCAGGTTCTGACGCACAGTAAAGGTGTCGTTAAATTCGTGATCGAAGCTGTAGCCCACCATCTTCTCATTACGAGAATAGGTGTTGTTCTTCGCCCCTTCATTAAAGTCTGTCGGCAGACGCTTACCGTTCGGCAGCGGCTCAACGGTTCCCTCTTTCGGCAACCAGCCGTAATAACCGGTTTCCGGTTCGTTCTGGAAGTAAGAAAGGAAAGTGAAATTGGTTTTATCATCCGGGCGCCAGGTGAACGCTGGAGCAATAGCATAACGCTGCTCTTCTGCCCCCTTCTGCTGAGCATTGGCTGAACGCGCAATACCAGTCAGACGATAAGAGTAAACGCCGTCATCATCCAGCGCATCACTGAAGTCAAAACCAGTCTGGAACAGGCTGTCAGTACCGGCTTTAAACTGAATTTCTTTCAGCGGTTCTGTAGTCGGGCGCTTGCTGACCATGTTCAACAGGCCGCCAGGGCTGCTTTTCCCGTACAGCACGGATACCGGACCACGCATGATTTCAGCGCGCTCCAGCATATACGGATCGATAACTGCATCGTTATAGAAGTTGCCCTGCATCTTCAGGCCATTCAGATAGTTGTTCTGGCTTTGGCCGTCAGCGGCGAATCCGCGGATGATCAGGTAATCGTAAGTGTTGGATGCGCCACGAGTTCCCACGGCAACGCCAGGAGTGTAGCTAAGAGCTTCTTTTACCGACTTCGGCTGATGCAGCGCCATCTCTTCGGCGGTCACAACAGAAATAGACTGTGGCACTTTTTGAATCGGCGTATCGGTTTTAGTGCCGGTAGCAGACTGTCGCGCCGCAATAGTTGCAGCCGGCCCCCATGCGCTTTCTTGCGGCGCAGGTGCAGCGGTAACGGTGATAGTGTCTTCTTTCGGTTCAACCGCTGCCTGTGCATAAACAGACATGCCGCTAACCGCTGTGGCTACTACAACTGCGATTTTACGCAGTGAGTGTTTTGGCTGAGCAGTTTTGGAACGCGCCATTGGTATATCTCTGATGTAAAGTGAATGATAACGTAAACGAGAATGATTATTATAAATATAAGATAATATTCGAAACGCTGGCGGGTTCGCAAGCGGTAGGCAATCTGAGCGTTCCTGAAGGGTTAATAAACAACCAGATGAAAAGAAAGGGTTAATACTTTGGGTGGGATGTTATTTTACCGGATGGCTACTCGCCATCCGGTATGTCACGCTTAGACGTTAATTACTACCAAACATATCCTTGATCCAACCGGCTACACCGTCGCTGTCTTTCTGCTCTTGCTGAGCAGGTTGCTGTTGCGGCTGTTGCTGCGGCTGAGAAGACTGATCAAACGGATTGCCTGACGGCTGCTGCTGCATCTCACTCTGCTGGCACAGCGATTGCGGATCGCTGGTCCAGACCGGCAAGACACGCATGCCACCGCTGCAAACAAAGTTGCCGTCGTAGTCCACGCCCATATCTGCAATATCTTCTGGCGGAACAAGATTCAGCGGTGTTGGCGTCTGGTTAGCCAGATAACGCTGATAAATCGACATTGCCCCGCTGGCTCCATACAGTTTGGTCGGTTGGTTGTTATCACGGCCTACCCAGGTGATGGTCACCGTGCTGCCGTCAATGCCCGCAAACCAGGTATCTACGTTATTGTTGGTAGTTCCTGTTTTCCCTGCCAGATGCAGGTTCGGGTATTTCGCCCCAAGCTGACGCCCCGTACCGCGTTGTACCACCTGCTGCATGGTCCATAGTGTCAGATACGCCGCCTGCGCCGGAACCGCGCGTTCCGCCTGCGGGAAGCTCTGATACAGCACTTTGCCATCTTCCGCAATTACCGAACGCAGCGCAGAAAGCGGTGCACGGTTACCGCCGCTGGCGATAGTCTGGAATGCCTGCGCCACTTCGATTGGCGTTAAGTTCAACGCCCCCAGCAGCATCGCCGGAACCGGATGCAGCTGATCTTTCGGTACGCCCAGTTTAATCCAGGTCTCCGTAACCGCAGGCAGCCCCAGCGCCATCCCCAGATTCACCGTCGGCACGTTCATCGAACGGGTCAACGCATCCACCAGCATCACTCTGCCACTTTCGCTATAACGACGGTCATCGTTCTGCGGTGACCAGACCTGGCCATTCGGCTGACGCAGCGCAATGGGCGCATCGGCAATCCACGTGTTCAGGCGATAGATTTTCGGCTGGCTTAAGGCAGTCAGATAAGTCGCTGGTTTTGCAAGGGAACCAATCGAACGACGCGCCTGCATCGCACGGTTGTAGCCCGCAAACTGCGGCTCAGAACCACCGACCATCGCACGAACTTCACCGCTAAAGCGGTCAACAACCACAATCGCAGTTTCAAGATCGCTCAACTTACGCTGTTTTTTCAGTGCCGGAATGCCTTCCACGGCGGCTTTTTCTGCCGCGTCCTGGGCCACCGAGTCAAAGGTAGTGAAGATCTTCACGCCGGAGAGATCTTTTACCTTATCGCCTAATTTCGCCTGCAGCTCCTGACGCACCAGTTGCATAAAGGCTGGCTGAGGAGAGATCACCCCACCGCGCGGCTGAACACCCAGCGGACGTGCACTCAACATGTCATAGAGTTCTTGATCAATAATCTGTTGCTGTTGCAGCAGACGCAGCACCAGATTACGTCGCTCCAGCGCCAGTTTCGGGTTACGCCACGGGTTGTAGATGGACGCCCCTTTCACCATACCGACTAACAGCGCCTGCTGATCGAGGCTTAGCTCTTCTACCGGGCGACCAAAGTAATACAAGCTCGCCAGCGGGAAGCCGCGGATTTCGTTGTCGCCGCTCTGACCGAGATACACCTCGTTCATATACAGCTCAAGAATACGGTCTTTGCTGTAACGCGCGTCCATGATCAGCGCCATGTAGGCTTCGTTCGCTTTACGCCAGTAAGAACGCTCGCTGGAGAGGAACAGGTTTTTAACCAACTGTTGCGTCAGCGTACTCGCCCCCTGCACCGTGCGTCCGGCAGTCAGGTTTGCCAGCACCGCACGTCCGATTGAGTAGAGACTGATCCCATCATGCTCGTAGAAATGACGGTCTTCTGTCGCCAGCAAAGTATCCACCAGCAAATCCGGGAAACCACTGCGCGGCACAAACAGACGCTGCTCACCGTTTGGTGAAGAGATCATAGTGATCAGGCGCGGATCAAGACGGAAGAAACCGAACTGACGGTTGTTCTCCATATTGACGATCGTCGCCAGATGATCGCCATCAAAGGTCAGACGCGCGCGCACCTGCCCTTCTTTGCTGTCCGGGAAATCAAACGGACGGCGGATCATCTCAATGCTGTTGGCCTGTACGGTAAACTCACCAGGACGGGTCATTTTCGACACCTGGCGATACTGGGTCGCCTCCAGCAGCTTCACCATCTCGTTCTTGCTGATGGTCATGTCTGGCTCAAGGTTGACCATTCGACCATAAACTGCCGCGGGCAATTGCCAGACCTTGCCATCAATACGGCTGCGAATTTTTTGATCGAGATAAACGCCGTAAATGGCGATCAGCACGGCAAAAACGATAGCCAGTTTTAGCAGCAGCCATAGCCAGCCGCGTTTGCCACGAGGCTTACTCCCTTTGCCTTTGCCCTTACCTTTGCGCGGCATCGGTTCTTCATCCTCATAGTCATCATAATCGTCGTAATCATCGTCATCTTCGTAACGACGACGGCTTACCTTTTGTTTGACCGGACGCGTCGGTTTCCCTTTGCGTCCAATTGGCTCGCGGTCATTCCCGGCCATGCTTTTTCTCCGCAATATTCAGGCGCAAAAGCCCGATTTTCTGTTCTTCTGTTGCAAGACAGAAGAAGATATCTCTCAAATTTACTTTGATCTTCACGAATACTTTTTCGTTCGTCGCGTTGGTGCGGTGTTTGCCGGGTCGTCCGGCCAGACATGTTTGGGATAACGCCCTTTCATCTCTTTTTGCACCTCACGGTACGCTCCTTTCCAGAAGGCGCTCAAATCACGCGTGATTTGCAGCGGCCTTTGGGCAGGGGAAAGTAACTCCAGCACCAGCGGCACGCGCCCCTGGGCGATCGTCGGATTGGTGCCCTCGCCAAACATCTCCTGCATTCTCACCGCCAGCGCGGGCGGGTTATCTTCATGATAACGAATGGCGATCCGGCTTCCCGTCGGCACAGTGTAATGCGCAGGCAATTCACTATCCAGACGTTGCTGCATTACCCAATCAAGTAATCCACGCAGTGCCTGATAAATATCGAGTGATTTCAAGCCGCGTAGCGAATGTACGCCTGTCATATGCGGCAGTAGCCACGTTTCCAGCGTCGCCAACAAACTCTCATCATCAACCGCTGGCCAGTCATATTCCGGCAACCACTTTGCGGCGCATAACAAACGCAAGCGTAGCTGTTCCGCTTCCGCCGTCCAGTTGAGCACGCTTAAACCTTTATCACGAATGCCGTTAAGCATCGCCTGATGCAACTCGTCTTCCGAGGGTTTCGCCAGCGGTTGCACTTTTACCGTCAACTGACCGATTTGCAGCCGACGCCAGGCTTTCAGCGTACCTTGCGCATCATCCCACTCCACGGTGTCCGATTGCTGTACCAGCTGCGGGCAGCGTTGTACTAACTCATCAATATCGACCGGTAGCGCCAGTAAAATCCGCGCATCCGGCGAGGCGCTGCCCTGCAATAATAACGGTGCGATCAACCATTCGTGGCGGCTTAGCGCATCGTCGGCATCGAGCATCGCCCCCATGCCGTTCGCCAGTTGATAGCGTTCATCTTGCCCACGGCGACGAGCAATGCGATCGGCATACGCTCTGGCAAGTAGCGGCGCGATAAGCGAACTGTCTGCCTCACCGCCGCGTACGTTTAAGCGTTTTAACAGTTGCTGACTACGTTGCTGCCAGGCGGGTTGATTGCGCGAAAACGCCACGCCCAGGTCACTATTGCCCATCCGTGGCGGCTCTTCGAGAATGGCGGCAATTTTTGCCGCGGTAGCAGCTTCGTCGTCGTTCTTCGCGCTAACCAGCATTGCCGCTAAACGCGGATCGTTACCCAGCGCCGCCATTTTTTGCCCTTGCGCACTAAGCCGGTCACCGTGCATCGCCCCCAGCATCCGCAACAGGCGTTTCGCGGCCTGTAAATTCACGGCTGGCGGTTGATCCAGCCAGCTCATCTGCGCCGGATCGCTGCATCCCCATTGCAGTAATTCCATCAGCAAACCGGAGAGATCGCTTTGTAATATTTCTGGTTCACTTTGCGCGGAGGCGCGTTCTGCTTGTTCTTTGGCGATTAAATGTAAACAGATCCCCGGCTCCAGACGCCCGGCGCGCCCGGCACGCTGCGTCATTGATGCCTGACTAACGCGTTGAGTAATCAGCCGCGTTAGCCCCGTGCGCGGATCAAAGCGCGCCACACGTTTCTGAGCACAATCCACCACCAGACGAATACCTTCGATGGTTAAACTGGTTTCAGCAATATTGGTCGCCAGCACCACTTTGCGCATCCCTTGCGGTGCCGGGAGGATCGCTTTTCGCTGATCGTTCAGCGACAACGCGCCATACAGCGGGCAGAGCAACACATCACTGCCGATGCGCGAAGCCAGTTGTTCCTGCACACGCTGAATTTCTCCGACGCCAGGTAAAAATAACAGTAATGATCCGCTTTCCTGACGCAGCATTTCGGCGGTGGCTACCGCAACGGCTTCGTCAAAACGCTGATGCGTGGGCAGTGGTAAATAACGGCGTTCAACCGGAAACGAGCGCCCTTCTGAGATGATGACGGGCGCTTCTGGCAGCATTTGCTGCAAGCGGTCGTTGTCCAACGTAGCCGACATAATCAGCAGTTTAAGGTCATCACGCAGACCTTGTTGCACATCGAGTAACAGCGCCAACGCCAAATCCGCCTGCAAACTGCGCTCATGAAACTCATCGAGGATCACCAATCCAACACCGCTCAGTTCCGGGTCACGCTGGATCATGCGCGTCAGCACGCCTTCGGTAACCACTTCCAGGCGGGTATTCGGCCCGACGCAGTTTTGCGCACGCATCCGGTAGCCAACGGTATCGCCTGGCTTTTCGTTAAGCAGCTCCGCCAGCCGTTGCGCAACGTTACGCGCCGCCAGACGACGCGGCTCCAGCAGAATGATTTTCCCGTGAATAGCTGAATGCGCCAGCAGTTGCAGCGGCAGCCAGGTTGATTTCCCGGCCCCGGTCGGCGCACTTAATAACACCTGCGATGCACCATCGAGGGCAGCAAGTAACTCAGGTAAGACGGCAGCAACGGGCAACGACGACACAAAACGCTCCAGAGGGTTAACATTCTTCGCGCCACATTGTAGCATCGCGGTAATTCATAACCGAGTGCCTCACATGTCTGAACCGCAACGGCTGTTCTTTGCTATCGACTTACCTGCAGAAATCCGCGAACAGATTATCCACTGGCGCGCCACACAGTTCCCACCTGAGGCGGGACGTCCGGTCGCCGCCGATAATTTGCATCTGACTCTGGCATTTTTAGGCGAAGTGAGCGCAGAGAAAGAGAAGGCGCTTTCTCTTTTAGCCGGACGGATTCGTCAACCTGGTTTCACACTCACGCTTGATGACGCCGGTCAATGGCTGCGTTCGCGTGTGGTGTGGTTAGGGATGCGACAGCCGCCACGCGGCTTAATCCAGCTGGCGAATATGCTCCGCTCACAGGCTGCCCGCAGCGGTTGTTTTCAAAGCAATCGTCCGTTTCATCCACATATTACCTTATTGCGCGACGCCAGCGAGGCGGTGACAATCCCGCCGCCAGGTTTTAACTGGTCGTATACGGTGACGGAGTTCACCCTTTACGCCTCCTCGTTTGCCCGTGGACGCACACGCTACACGCCGCTAAAACGCTGGGCGCTAACGCAATAACAAGGATTGTTGCAATGGAATTTTCTCCCCCTCTACAGCGCGCGACGCTAATTCAGCGTTACAAACGTTTTTTAGCCGATGTGATCACACCTGATGGTCGCGAATTAACGCTACACTGCCCGAATACGGGTGCGATGACCGGTTGTGCAACGCCTGGCGATACCGTCTGGTATTCAACTTCAGACAACACCAAACGGAAATACCCACACACCTGGGAATTAACTCAAAGCCAGAGCGGCGCATTTATTTGCGTCAATACGCTTTGGGCTAACAGGCTGACGAAAGAGGCTATCCTTAATGAATCAATTTCAGAACTGTCAGGCTATAGCTCGCTGAAAAGCGAAGTAAAATACGGCGCAGAACGCAGCCGTATTGACTTTATGTTGCAGGCGGATTCGCGTCCAGACTGCTATATTGAAGTGAAATCGGTTACGTTAGCGGAGAACGAACAGGGATATTTTCCCGATGCGGTCACTGAACGAGGTCAGAAACACCTTCGGGAGTTGATGAGCGTAGCGGCTGAAGGCCAGCGTGCGGTTATCTTTTTCGCCGTGCTGCATTCAGCCATTACACGGTTTTCACCCGCGCGCCACATCGATGAGAAATACGCGCAACTATTGTCAGAAGCTCAACAGAGGGGGGTAGAAATTCTGGCTTACAAAGCGGAACTTTCTGCCGAAGGCATGGCTCTTAAAAAATCACTACCGGTTACATTGTAGTAGAGTAAGTAACTGGTTAATTTACATTCTGGTCGCGTGCGCAAATACGCTTTTCCTCACACAGTTGTCAAGTGTTACGTTTAGATAATTGCTATCCGGAAAAGCATCTGCTATTTATAGCGGCCTCATTTTTCCCCCGAACATGGGGATCGATAGTGCGTGTTAAGGAGAAGCAACATGCAAGAAGGGCAAAACCGTAAAACATCGTCCCTGAGTATTCTCGCTATCGCTGGGGTGGAGCCATATCAGGAGAAGCCGGGCGAAGAGTATATGAATGAAGCCCAGCTGGCGCACTTCCGTCGTATTCTGGAAGCATGGCGTAATCAACTCAGGGATGAAGTCGATCGCACCGTTACACATATGCAGGATGAAGCAGCCAACTTCCCGGACCCGGTAGACCGTGCAGCCCAGGAAGAAGAGTTCAGCCTCGAACTGCGTAACCGCGATCGCGAGCGTAAGCTGATCAAAAAGATCGAGAAGACGCTGAAAAAAGTGGAAGACGAAGATTTCGGCTACTGCGAATCCTGCGGTGTTGAAATTGGTATTCGCCGTCTGGAAGCGCGCCCGACAGCCGATCTGTGCATCGACTGCAAAACGCTGGCTGAAATTCGCGAAAAACAAATGGCTGGCTAATTACAGCCGTTCCATCACGTTTACCACAGGCGGGAAATGCTCCCGCCTTATTTTTTGTTCAAAGAGATGACAGACACACACTATATTGGCCGCTTCGCCCCCTCTCCTTCCGGCGAGCTTCATTTTGGCTCTCTGATTGCCGCGCTTGGCAGCTATTTACAGGCTCGCGCCCGGCAAGGTCGCTGGCTGGTACGCATAGAAGATATCGACCCGCCTCGTGAAGTTCCCGGTGCCGCAGAGACTATCCTGCGCCAGCTGGAACATTACGGCCTGCACTGGGACGGCGACGTTCTCTGGCAATCGCAACGTCACCACGCCTATCGCGAAGCACTCGCCTGGTTACATGAGCAAGGACTAAGTTATTACTGCACCTGCACGCGTGCGCGTATTCAAAGCATTGGCGGTATTTACGACGGTCATTGCCGGGATTTGCATCATGGACCAGACAACGCCGCAGTACGTATCCGCCAGCAGCATCCGGTCACCCAGTTTACTGACCTGCTGCGAGGCATTATTCACGCCGACGAAAAACTGGCACGGGAAGATTTTATTATTCATCGCCGTGATGGTTTGTTTGCCTATAACCTGGCGGTGGTGGTGGATGATCACTTCCAGGGCGTGAGCGAAATTGTCCGCGGGGCAGATTTGATCGAACCGACTGTGCGGCAAATCTCGCTGTACCAGCTTTTTGGCTGGAAAGTGCCAGATTACATCCATTTACCGCTGGCGCTTAATCCACAAGGCGCTAAACTTTCCAAGCAGAATCATGCGCCTGCGTTGCCGAAAGGCGATCCGCGCCCGGTGTTAATCGCGGCACTTCATTTTCTGGGTCAGCAGGTAGAAACACACTGGCAGGATTTCAGCGTCGAGCAAATCCTTCAGTCAGCCGTCAAAAACTGGACGCTGACCGCAGTGCCTGAGTCGGCAATTGTAAATTCAACATTCTCAAATGCGTCATGCTGAGCTATGATTAGCCGCTATTTTTTTGTCCTGAATGATGTTTGACACTACCGAGGTGTACTATTTTTACCCGAGTCGCTAATTTTTGCCGCAAGGTGCTAAGCCGCGAGGAAAGCGAGGCTGAACAGGCAGTCGCCCGTCCACAGGTGACGGTGATCCCGCGTGAGCAGCATGCTATTTCCCGCAAAGATATCAGTGAAAATGCCCTGAAGGTAATGTACAGGCTCAATAAAGCGGGATACGAAGCCTGGCTGGTTGGCGGCGGCGTGCGCGACCTGTTACTTGGCAAAAAGCCGAAAGATTTTGACGTGACCACCAACGCCACGCCAGAGCAGGTGCGCAAACTGTTCCGTAACTGCCGCCTGGTGGGTCGCCGTTTCCGTCTGGCTCATGTGATGTTTGGCCCGGAGATTATCGAAGTTGCGACCTTCCGTGGACATCACGAAGGTAACGTCAGCGACCGCACGACCTCCCAACGCGGGCAAAACGGTATGTTGCTGCGCGACAACATTTTCGGCTCCATCGAAGAAGACGCCCAGCGCCGCGATTTCACTATCAACAGCCTGTATTACAGCGTGGCAGATTTTACCGTCCGTGATTACGTTGGCGGCATGAAGGATCTGAAAGACGGCGTTATCCGTCTGATTGGTAACCCGGAAACGCGCTACCGTGAAGATCCGGTACGGATGCTTCGCGCGGTTCGTTTTGCCGCCAAATTGGGCATGCGCATCAGCCCGGAAACCGCCGAGCCGATCCCACGCCTGGCAACCTTACTGAACGATATCCCACCGGCACGTCTGTTTGAAGAATCGCTGAAACTGTTGCAAGCGGGCTACGGTTACGAAACTTATAAGCTGCTGTGTGAATATCATCTGTTCCAGCCGCTGTTCCCGACCATTACCCGCTACTTCACGGAAAATGGCGACAGCCCGATGGAGCGGATCATTGAACAGGTGCTGAAGAATACCGATACGCGTATCCATAACGATATGCGCGTGAACCCGGCGTTCCTGTTTGCCGCCATGTTCTGGTACCCATTGCTGGAGACGGCACAGAAGATCGCCCAGGAAAGCGGCCTGACCTATCACGACGCTTTCGCACTGGCGATGAACGACGTGCTGGACGAAGCCTGCCGTTCACTGGCGATCCCGAAACGTCTGACTACGCTAACTCGCGATATCTGGCAGTTGCAGTTGCGTATGTCCCGTCGTCAGGGAAAACGCGCATGGAAACTACTGGAGCATCCTAAGTTCCGTGCGGCATACGACCTGTTGGCCTTACGAGCCGAAGTTGAGCGTAACGCTGAACTGCAACGTCTGGTGAAATGGTGGGGTGAGTTCCAGGTTTCCGCGCCGCCAGACCAAAAAGGGATGCTTAACGAACTGGATGAAGAACCGTCACCGCGTCGTCGTACTCGTCGTCCACGCAAACGCGCACCGCGTCGTGAGGGTACCGCATGACAATGGCGTATATTGCCATAGGCAGCAATCTGGCCTCTCCGCTGGAGCAGGTCAATGCTGCCCTGAAAGCATTAGGCGATATTCCAGAAAGCCGCATTCTTGCTGTTTCTTCGTTTTACCGCACCCCACCGCTGGGGCCGCAAGATCAACCCGATTACTTAAATGCAGCCGTCGCGCTGGAAACCACTCTTGCCCCTGAAGAGCTACTCAATCACACACAGCGTATCGAATTGCAGCAAGGTCGCGTCCGTAAAGCGGAACGCTGGGGACCGCGCACGCTGGATCTCGACATCATGCTGTATGGTAATGAAGTAATAAATACCGAACGTCTGACCGTTCCGCACTACGATATGAAAAATCGTGGCTTTATGCTGTGGCCACTGTTTGAAATTGCGCCGGAATTGGTATTTCCTGATGGCTTATCATTAGTTGAAGCTCTACAGGCAAAAGGCTTCAATGAATTAGATAAGTGGTAATTATTATTCGTGTGAATATAAATATATTCCGAAAATAACCTTAAGCTATTGCAAATAATAATATATTTAAGATAAATAAAAACACAGAAAATATAATACATCTTCCCGAAATTCTAATTCCATACACCACTCCCTTAATTTTTCAAAGTTAATTTTACTAATTTTCATATTTAGTAAAATTAAATTGCATATGTCATGGCATTATGCAAAATAGCTGTCCCAATGATGAATGAATGTAATACTTAGTAAAAAACAAACAAACATCATTAACAAAGTAACGTTCAGTTACATGGCATTGCATCAAAATCTCATCATCATGCAATGCTGTTATCTGCTTTATGGAATATTACTCAAGGATTTTTATGTCTAAAAAATTAGGTTTTGCGCTGTCCGGTATTATGTTGGCAATGGCTGCTGGTACTGCATTTGCTGCTAACGATATGGACAGCGGTCAATTAAATATTAGCGGTCTGGTCGTTGATAACACTTGTGAAGCTCGTGTTGATGGCGGTAACAAAGACGGTCTGATCCTGCTGCAAACCGCTACTGTTGCTGAAATTACTGATGGTGTACTGGATACCACTGTAGGCGCTAAAGCTAAACCATTCAGCATTACTATTGACTGCAGCAAAGCTAACCCGGCTCCGGGTACTACTGCAAAAATGACCTTCGGTTCTGTTTTCTTTGGTAACAGCAAAGGAACACTGAACAACGACATGTCTATTAACACCCCGTCTGACGGCGTAAATATCGCTCTGCACAATATTGAAGGTTCTACTATTAAACAGGTTCAGGTCAATAATCCGGGTGATGTTTACAGCAAAACTCTGGATTCAACGTCTAAATCTGCAACCTACGATTTTAAAGCATCCTATGTTCGTGCGGATGCAAGCAAAGCAGCTACTGCCGGTTATGTAAAAACCAACTCAGCATATACCATTACTTACCAGTAAATATCAACCGCTTAAATTGATCGGGTGAATATATACAGGGAATAACATCAAATATTTTTACTTTTGATAATTATTCCCTGTTTTAATTAATTCTGTAAGGAATGGTTTATGTTTTTTAATACTAAACATACCGCAGCATTGTGCTTAGCGAGCTGTATGGCTTTTAGCTCATCAGCTATTGCAGACATCATAATTTCAGGTACACGCGTAGTTTATAAAAGCGAACAAAAAAGCGTCAATGTACGTCTGGAAAATAAAGGCAATAACCCATTGCTGGTTCAAAGTTGGTTAGATACTGGAGATGATAACGCTGAACCAGGCAGTATTACTGTCCCCTTTACCGCTACGCCGCCAGTATCACGTATTGATGCTAAACGTGGCCAAACAATCAAACTGATGTACACCGCCAGCAGTGCTCTGCCAAAAGACAGAGAAAGTGTGTTCTGGTTTAACGTACTGGAAGTACCTCCAAAACCAGATGCAGCAAAAGCAGCAAATCAAAGCCTGCTACAACTGGCATTTCGCACACGTATAAAGCTGTTCTATCGCCCGGAAGGATTGAGTGGAATTTCATCTGATGCACCATTGGCTCTGAAGTGGTCCTGGGCAACATCTGAAGGCAAAGCAGCATTACGCGTTGATAACCCTACGCCCTACTATGTCTCTTTTAGCAGTGGTGATTTAGAAGCCAACGGCAAACGCTACCCCCTGGATATGACAATGATTGCGCCGTTCAGTAACGACGTCATCAAGGTAAATGGGATGAGTGGCAGAACAAGCTCTGCAAAAGTGCATTTTTTCGCCATTAATGATTTTGGTGGATCTATTGAAGGCAACGCCAACCTTTAATCTGGCAAGGATATACCACAGCAGGAAGCAGAACGTGACTATTACATCCACTAAAAAATATCATAATCACCTTACCCGCATCGCCACGTTTTGCGCACTGCTGTATAGCAACAGTGCTTTATGCGCTGAACTCGTCGAATATGACCATACATTTCTGATGGGAAAGGATGCTTCAAATATCGACCTTAGTCGGTATACAGAAGGCAACCCTACACTACCTGGTATTTACGATGTCAGTGTGTATGTTAACGATCAACCCATCATGAGCCAAAGCATTGCTTTTACTGTTATTGAAGGTAAAAAGAACGCTCAGGCCTGCATTACGCAGAAAAATTTATTGCAATTTCATATCAGTTCACCAGACAAGAATAGCGAAAAAGCCATTTTGCTTAAGCGAGACGAAGATCTTGGTGATTGCCTCAATCTGGCTGAAATGATCCCTCAATCATCCATTCGTTACGATGTTAACGATCAACGCCTGGATATCGACGTCCCCCAGGCATGGATTATGAAGAATTATCAAAACTATGTTGATCCCTCTTTGTGGGAAAATGGCATTAATGCAGCCATGCTTTCCTACAACCTCAACGGATATCACAGTGAAAGTCCAGGCAGAACAAATGACAGTATCTACGCGGCATTCAACGGTGGGATAAACTTAGGTGCCTGGCGGTTACGTGCCTCGGGTAACTACAACTGGATGACCAATGTCCATAGCGATTACGATTTTCAGAATCGCTATTTACAACGCGATCTTGCGTCACTACGTTCACAACTGGTTATTGGTGAATCTTACACAACCGGCGAAACCTTCGATTCAGTCAGTATTCGCGGTATTCGCTTATACAGTGACAGTCGAATGCTGCCTCCGGTATTAGCCAGTTTTGCGCCAATCATTCATGGCGTAGCGAATACCAATGCCAAAGTAACCGTTATGCAAAATGGTTATAAAATCTATGAAACGACGGTGCCGCCAGGGGCCTTTGCCATTGATGATCTTAGCCCGTCAGGTTATGGCAGCGATCTCATTGTGACTATCGAAGAAGCTGATGGCACAAAACGGACGTTCTCCCAGCCATTTTCATCTGTTGTGCAAATGCTGCGCCCTGGCGTTGGTCGCTGGGATATTAGCGCCGGTCAGGTTTTAAAAGACAGTATCCAGGATGAGCCTAATTTATTTCAAGCCAGCTACTACTATGGTTTGAATAACTACCTGACAGGATACACCGGTATTCAGCTAACCGATAATAACTATACCGCCGGATTGCTGGGGCTTGGTATGAATACCCCCGTGGGGGCCTTTTCTGTCGATGTTACTCACTCAAATGTCAGCATTCCGGACGATAAAACCTATCAAGGACAAAGCTACCGTATTTCCTGGAACAAGTTATTTGAAAATACCAGTACATCGTTAAATATCGCGGCCTATCGCTACTCCACCCAGCATTATCTGGGCCTCAATGATGCGCTGACGCTGATTGATGAAGTAGAACATCCTGAGCAAGAGCTTGAACCTAAATCCATGCGCAATTACTCGCGCATGAAAAATCAGGTCACGGTCAGTATTAACCAACCGCTGAAATTTGAGAAAAAGGATTACGGTTCATTTTATCTCTCGGGAAGCTGGTCAGATTACTGGGCCTCCGGGCAAAACAGTACTAATTACTCTATTGGTTATAGCAATAGTGCGTCCTGGGGCAGTTACAGCATCAGTGCTCAACGTTCGTTGAATGAAGATGGTCAAACCGACGATAGCATTTATCTCAGCTTCACAATTCCAATAGAAAATTTACTGGGTACGGAACACCGCAGCTCCGGCTTCCAGAGTATTGATACACAATTAAACAGCGACTTTAAGGGTAATAACCAACTCAATATCAGCAGTAGTGGTTACAGCGATACCAATCGTATCAGCTACAGCGTAAACACGGGTTATATGATGAATAAATCCAGTGATGATTTGAGTTATATCGGCGGTTATGCCAGTTATGAATCGCCGTGGGGAACGCTGTCAGGTTCAGCCTCAGCAAGCAGTGATAATAGTCGCCAATTCTCTCTCAATACTGATGGTGGATTTGTGTTACATAGCGGCGGGCTGACGTTCAGTAATGACAGTTTTAGTGATTCCGACACTCTGGCTGTCATTCAGGCGCCAGGAGCAAAAGGCGCTCGTATTAACTACGGAAACAGCACCGTAGACCGCTGGGGTTATGGTGTGACCAGCGCCCTTTCGCCATACCATGAAAATCGTATCGCACTGGACATTAACGATCTGGAAAACGATGTTGAATTGAAAAGCACCAGTACTGTCGCCGTCCCGCGCCAGGGAGCCGTCGTCTTTGCTGATTTTGAAACAGTTCAGGGACAATCGGCAATTCTGAATATCGTGCGAAGCGATGGTAAAAATATTCCATTTGCAGCGGATATTTATGATGAACAAAACAATATCATCGGCAACGTAGGTCAGGGTGGTCAAGCCTTTGTTCGTGGCATCGAACAGGAAGGAAATATACGAATTACCTGGATTGAAGAGGGCAAACCAGTCAGTTGTTTTGCTCATTACCAACAAAACACGACATCAGAAAAAATAGCACAATCTATTATTCTTAACGGGCTTCGTTGTCAGATACAGTAACCACAAGGGACTTCCAATGATAAAAATCACACCACATAAAATAACAATACTCATGGGACTATTGTTATCGCCTTCGGTATTTGCAACGGATGTTAATGTCGATTTTACCGCTACCGTGAAAGCAACAACCTGTAATATTACACTTACCGGAACTAATGTCACTGATAATGGAAATGATAAGTACACCTTAGTTATTCCCTCGATGGGAATGGATAAAATAGCCAATAAAACAGCACAATCTGAAGCCAACTTTAAATTGGTAGCCAATGGATGCAGCAGTGGAATTAGCTGGATTGATACAACCCTGACAGGAAATCAATCAGGAAGTTCACCCGCGCTAATTATCCCCCTGGCCAGTGATACAACCTCCACTACAAGCTATATCGGAATGGGATTTAAAAGGAAGGCGACCTCAGGAGATACATTTCTGAAACCCAATAGCACAGAATACATACGCTGGAGTGCATTAGCACCGATGGACTTGAGATGACTGTCGCACTGCGTGAAACAAGTGTAGGGCAAGGTGTTCCAGGCAAGTTTCGCGCACTGGCAACTTTTAACTTCAGCTATCAATAACAAGGATGACAATGATGATATTAAAAAAATTATGTTATGGATTATCGGGTAGTCTATTTCTGGCTTCATCACTGTTTACCATTCCTTCGCATGCAGCCACTGACAGTATTGGCCTGACTGTTACTACTGACGTAGAAATGGGTACCTGTACATCAACGTTGACTGATGACGGTACAACTAAAATTTCCACCATCAATTTCGGTGATGTATATATTTCTGAAATTAATACCGAAACTAAAATTAAAACCTTCAAATTACAGTTCAAAGACTGTGCGGGGATTCCCGGGAAAAAGGCCAAAATAAAATTGACTACACGAGCATTATGTGAAGGTAATTCTAATAATGGTCCTGGATTTGCTAACGCATCAACGGCAACAGCAAAAGCAGCGGCGGTCGCCGTTGAGGTCTGGAGCACGTCCACACCAGGTAAGAACGGCGCTAAACAATTCAGTTGTGTCACCCCCGAAACAGAAGAAGTCAGTATTGCTAATGCGACGGGCAGCAATGTTGTCGATTACCCGATGAGTGCGGTGTTGGTGGTCGCAAAAGATAAAACCGTTACAGATGTCACCGCGGGTGATTTCACCGCTCCGGCAACATTTACTGTGACTTATAACTAACAGGCAGACCGATTCAGGAACTAAATATGCGCCCCACTCAACGTAATCTGATGAAAAAATCAATTCTGCTTCTGTCTTTGCTATTCAACACCACTTTCCCTGTGGTTGCAGGACAGGATGTTGACATTGTTGCAAATATAAAAAATAACACCTGCCAAAGTGGAATCAGCAACAACGGAAATATTGATTTAGGTGTCGTTGGCGTGGGCGATTTTACCGGAAACATTTCAGCCGAAAATGATCACCCCGGTGGAAAAGAGTTCACTATTACAGTACAAGACTGCACACTTCAGGGCACAGGGAATGTGTTAAATCAGTTACATATTAATTTTCGCGCACTTAGTGGCGTAATGGCGACAGGTTCCAGTCAAATATTCGCTAATGAAGACAACGCCGGGGCTAAAAATGTTGGGGTAGTTATATTTTCTATTCAGGACCCGGCAAATACCTTCAACGTTCTTAGTGCCACTGGTAGCTCACGTTCCGTTTATCCGGTCATGTCATCAGCACTAAATAATTCATCCTGGAAATTTAGTACCCGAATGCAAAAAATCGATCCGGCGCTGAATGTCACCTCTGGCCCACTGATAAGCCATGTGTTAGTGGATATCTACTACGAATAACAGACAAAGTGTCTGCAAGTATTATCTTGCAGCATGACAATGGAGTAAAAATGAAGACATTCTTCAGATACTTTCTTTTTTTAGCACTGTGCTCTTGTTGTTATACAGCAAGTGTTGGTGCAGCTAATAACGTCAGCTATGTTGTTGGGAATAATGCCGGTGTTGGTCCATCAGACCAAAAATGGAAAGAAACAGGTCCCAATGCAGATATCATCGTCAAATTCCGGTATGGCTCAGGCACCAATAATTTAGTTTTTTATAAACCAACCCAACTTAGCCCAACCGGGGTGTCATTAAAATGGGCACAGTTAGATTCCGCTTCAGGTGGCGGCTTTCTTTACTGTAACAGAAGTGGTAACGCAAGCGGCACGCCAATGAGTATTGAAAATAAAATGGTTGATTCCGGTAAAAGTTATGGTGGGCATAAACTCTTTAAGACATCTGTCCCAGGCCTGTATTACACATTAGCAATATCAAACATTTGGTCAACATATACATCCACTGATATCAACCCATCAGGCATGTATATTGGCGATTCTACAGAACAATATTTTAACTGGCGTGGCGAAAGCGAGCAAACACTATATTGGTCTTGCAACAACGCGAATAGCACCAAAAAATACTGGGCCGTTGGTGGCGTTATGCAAACGCTCACGATTGAATTTTATACCGATACCAACTTTAACCCGACAACGAACCAACAGGTAACATTATCCAGAACAGATAATTATCTCTACTCATTCAAAGGATATGGTGTTGGCATTGGTATCAATGAACACAGCTATTTTCTTAAAATCGACTTTGACCTGACAGATATCATATTAACAAACCCTACCTGTTTTACTGCGGCGCTTAGTGGTCCAACGGTAAGTGGTTCAACGGTTAAAATGGGTGATTATAGCCCTGCGCAAATAAAAAATGGCGCAACAGCGGTTCCTTTTGATATCACGCTACAGAACTGTATTCGTGTTCGCAATATAGAAACAAAACTTATGTCAAACAAGGTGGGCAGTGTAAGCAAAGAACTTCTGGCTAACACACTCACAGGAAATAACGCAGCAAAAGGCGTTGGAGTACTGATTGAAGGTTTAAAAAACACTAAAAGTGCACAAATGGTACTGAAACCAAATGATTCAACGTCTGTTTATAAAGATTACGAAACAGAAGATGACACTACCGGAGGAATTTACCCGGATAAAGGAAACGGTACCTCACAACCTCTTCATTTCCAGGCTACATTAAAACAAGACGGTAATATTGCTATAGAACCGGGGGATTTTAAAGCCACCAGCACTTTTCAGGTTACCTACCCCTGATAACACTATCGCACCGCCAGACAACGGCGGTGCGATACGGATAAATCATTGCCCCCACCAATGTGACTGATAAAATGCGAGACAGCACAACATTATTTATCAGGATACGCTATGAAACCAACCACGATTGCTTCATTGCAGAAATGCAAGCAGGACAAAAAACGTTTCGCAACCATCACCGCTTACGACTATAGCTTCGCAAAACTGTTTGCCGAAGAAGGACTTAACGTCATGCTGGTAGGCGACTCACTGGGCATGACGGTTCAGGGGCATGACTCCACGCTACCGGTTACCGTTGCCGATATCGCCTATCACACCGCCGCTGTGCGTCGCGGCGCGCCAAACTGCCTTCTGCTGGCTGACCTGCCATTTATGGCGTATGCCACGCCGGAACAAGCCTTTGAAAACGCCGCAACGGTAATGCGTGCCGGAGCCAACATGGTCAAAATTGAAGGCGGTGAGTGGCTGGTGGAAACCGTACAAATGCTGACCGAACGTGCCGTTCCTGTATGTGGTCACTTAGGTTTAACGCCGCAGTCAGTGAATATTTTCGGTGGCTACAAAGTACAGGGGCGCGGCGATGAAGCGGGCGATCAACTGCTCAGCGATGCATTAGCCTTAGAAGCCGCGGGGGCACAGCTGCTGGTGCTGGAATGCGTGCCGGTTGAACTGGCAAAACGTATTACCGAAGCACTGGCGATCCCGGTTATCGGTATTGGCGCAGGCAACGTCACTGACGGGCAAATCCTCGTGATGCACGACGCGTTCGGCATTACCGGCGGTCATATTCCTAAATTCGCCAAAAATTTCCTCGCCGAAACGGGCGACATCCGCGCGGCTGTGCGGCAGTATATGGCTGAAGTGGAGTCCGGCGTTTATCCGGGCGAAGAACACAGTTTCCATTAAGGAGTGACGTTGTGTTAATTATCGAAACCCTGCCGCTGCTGCGTCAGCAAATCCGCCGCCTGCGTATGGAAGGTAAGCGCGTGGCGCTGGTGCCCACCATGGGTAACCTGCACGACGGCCATATGAAGCTGGTTGACGAAGCCAAAGCCCGCGCCGATGTGGTCGTCGTCAGTATTTTCGTTAACCCGATGCAGTTTGACCGCCCGGAAGATCTGGCTCGCTACCCACGCACCTTGCAGGAAGACTGCGAGAAGCTAAACAAACGTAAAGTAGATCTGGTTTTCGCTCCCTCGGTAAAAGAGATCTATCCGAACGGTACAGAAACCCACACCTATGTCGATGTTCCAGGCCTTTCCACCATGCTGGAAGGTGCCAGCCGTCCAGGACATTTTCGCGGCGTATCGACCATCGTCAGCAAACTGTTCAACCTGGTCCAGCCGGACATAGCCTGCTTCGGTGAAAAGGATTTTCAGCAACTGGCGCTGATCCGCAAAATGGTTGCTGATATGGGCTTTGATATTGAGATTGTCGGCGTACCGATTATGCGCGCCAAAGACGGTCTGGCGCTGAGTTCCCGTAACGGTTATCTGACGGCGGAACAACGCAAAATTGCGCCGGGTCTGTACAAGGTCTTAAGTTCAATTGCCGACAAATTGCAGGCTGGCGAACGGGATCTCGATGAAATTATTGCTATTGCCGGGCAAGAACTGAATGAAAAAGGTTTCCGTTCCGATGATATTCAGATTCGCGATGCCGACACCTTGCTGGAAATCTCTGAAAACAGCAAACGAGCGGTGATTCTGGTAGCCGCCTGGCTTGGCGATGCTCGCCTGATCGACAACAAAATCGTAGAACTGGCGTAATATTTAACTGGCGCTACGGCTGATGGCGCCAGTTATTCATTGCCACGTCATCTGTAAGCAATTATTCATATCGTAGACAACTTAGTTAGAGTTAATTAGCTTATCAATCTCTGCAAGAGGTAAATTTGCCAACTCTGCAACGTCTTCCCGAGACATTCCTTTACTCAGAAGACGCTGGGCCAGTCTTACCTTCTGGAGTCCCTCTTTATATCCCTTCTGAAATCCCTTCTGAAATCCCTTCTCTTCAAACCACTGCGCCAACGTCTGTAGACTGGCCCCCTGAATCTCCAGACAACCAATATCACTTAAATAAGTGATAGT
>OATL01000160.1_pt1 | contig 57538 bp, 60 predicted proteins | sample 1476011 | NCBI WGS metagenome assembly OATL01 (sample SAMEA2579975, study PRJEB22360) | human gut metagenome | biome: human gut; feature: human-associated habitat; material: faeces | place: Denmark | collected 2008/2010
GTCAGTAGCTGAACAGGAGGGACAGCTGATAGAAACAGAAGCCACTGGAGCACCTCAAAAACACCATCATACACTAAATCAGTAAGTTGGCAGCATCACCACCGCTCTAATGAAAATAGCGCATAGTTGCTGAAAATCGCCAGGCTGATAGTTTCTTATTTGTATGTTATTCATAATATAAATTCAAAAACGCATGCGAAACGCTTCTGCCATTTTCCCAATTTTATGCATTTGGTTGTTATCTCGAGCCAGTTTATGAGGTTCAGGTTTCAGAATGGCAATGAGCAACCATGCTTGCTCATCAAACGCACCCTGACAATATACCAAATGCGCTTCGTCATTCGTTCTGCTGAATTGGCGCAACTGTGGCGGAAATGGATTATTCACATTTGCCAGATGAATATGAGCAACTCGCTCAAATTTGATTAATGGCCAGGTAAACGAGTCGTCGTAGAGTGCATCGCGACCAAATATATCTGGCAAAACACCGTCACGCTTATAGGAAATAAAATCCGCCGTTAACGCATCAAGTTCCTCTGCTGTAAGTTGCAGGCGAATAAGTTTTGTTTTGAATACCCGCATCCTTATTCCTTAAAGTCATTGAAATCATCATCCGTCATATCATTAAGATATTGTTCAGCGCGGCGTGTAATTTCCTCTAATCTTGCGGCACTCGGACGGAAGCGCGCCTTAACCAGTTTTTTCTCCTCTTGTTCAGCAAGCATGTCCATTAACGCTTCAAATGCGCTGGCACTTAAGAGATATCCTGCGGGGCGATTATTAGAAAGAACCGCAACCGGTTGATCAATAAAGTATTTAGCTGGGTTTTTACGTAACTCAGTGATATTGACCGATTTTTCAGCGAGAATTCGATGCATACAGTGATCCCCTCATAATAATGCACATCAGAATATACATAATAGTATACATCATAATCCCAGCACCAGTTGTCTTTCCATTTGAGGGTCAAGCAACGTCACATGCAGCCCCACCAGACGCACACCGCGCCCGCCACGGCGTTCATTCCAGGTTTTACGCGCGGTGGCGATTAAGTCAGCTTTATTCAGCCGCGGCCAGACGTGCTCCTGAGTGGTTTGCTGAAAATCATCAAACTTTAATTTCACCCCCTGGCGAGCAATCAGTAAATCAGGTTTTACCTTTGCCAGACGGCGTTCAAGTTCAGGATACAGCCGCTCGATAATCGCTTCACATTCAGACCAGTGATGAATATCTTCCGCCATCGTGCGTTCCACGCCGACGGATTTTCGCAACCGCTCGCTGTTAACGTCGCGCTCGTCAATGCCCTGACTACGCTCCCACAAAATGCGTCCAAATTTGCCAAAACGTTTGAGCAGAGTCACCAGATCACACTTTTGTACATCGCCGCAGGTCCGTAGCCCCATCGCTTCCAGTTTTGCCGCCGAGACTTTGCCGACGCCGGGAATTTTTGCCAGCGGTAAGGTTTGCAGAAATGCCGGAACTTCTGCCGGCGTAATCACAAACTGACCGTTGGGTTTATTCATGTCGGAAGCAATTTTGGCGAGAAACTTTACCGGCGCAACGCCCGCAGATGCCGTCAGTTGCAGCTCGTTAAAGATCGTCTGACGGATTTCCTTGGCGATGAGGGTCGCAGAACCGTGGCAATGCACACTATCGGTGACGTCGAGATAGGCTTCATCCAGTGATAACGGTTCAATGCGCGAGGTATAGCGCGAGAAAATTTCTCGGATATGATTTGAGGCTTCTTTGTAGGCGTCAAAGCGCCCCGGAAGCAAGGTGAGATGTGGGCATAATTTGAGCGCCATCCCTGTCGGCATAGCGCTGCGTACGCCAAATTTACGCGCGGGATAATTGGCGGTGCTGATCACCCCCCGACGTTCGCGGCTGCCGCCAATAGCAATAGGGATATCGCGCAGAGCGGGATTGTCGCGCATCTCCACCGCTGCGAAAAAGCAGTCCATATCCACATGAATGATTTTACGCATTGCTCACCTCTCAATACTGGTAAAGTATACAGTGATTTCAGGGTTTGAGAAATGCGTAAAGATTCAGCATCTAGCGCGTTCGCTGTGAAAGTACCTGCTGCTTATCCAGCTTTTGCACCAGCGGCTGCACCACTTTATCCCCATGCTGACCAAAGTATTGATACAGCGTATCGGACGCGCTTTTAGTCAGCACCATAATCTCAATGCGCCGGTTGCCCGCGCTTTGCGGATTTTTGGCATCCAGCAGCATCTGGTCCGCCATTGCGCTCACCTGCATCACTTTATCTTCCGGCATTCCTGCCTCTTCCAGCACCCGACGAGCCGAAAGCGCGCGGTCACCCGAAAGGTTCCAGTTGTTGTAGATATTGTTTTTGTAGGCCATCGCATCGGTATGCCCGGTGATGATGATCTTATTGTCGAGCGAATCAAAAACCGGCGCTAACTCCACCAGCAAAGTTTTAAAGAACGGCATAATCTGTGCGCTGCCGCGTTCAAACATATTGCGGTTCTGGTCATCTTTAATCAGCACGCGCAGTCCCTGGGGAACAATCTCCATCTCCAGATTCGCTTCCATATGTGCATCACGGGCAATGGTGTTGATACTGGTCGCCAGCTCGCCAAGCTCAGTAGCGGATTTCTTCTTCAGCAGCGCCGTTTTCTCATTGACGTCACGCGCTTTTTTCTCCGTCTCTTCCGGCACCGCCACGGTGGCAGGTTTTGGCGGATGAGACGGGCTGATTTTATTTAACGGCGACAGCCCTCCACCATTAAAAATCGACTGCCCGTGCAGCGCGGCGATAATGCTTTCACGCTCGGATTTACTGACGCTGTTGACAATCCACAGCGTCATAAATAGCGCCATCATCGCCAGGGTAAAGTCGGCGAACGCCACCTTCCACGCCCCGCCATGATGCCCGGCATGATTCTTTTTGATCTGCCGCCGGACGATGGTGGTTTTTGCCCCACGCTCGCGGCGGTTGCCCGTCTTTCTCATGCTTATTCTTGCTCCAGCATCGCATTCACCCACGCGTCGAGGTTGGCGAAGGTCGGTTTGGACGCCAGATGCAGCAACTTACGCCCGGCGTCCACCGCCAACAGCGTCGGTTTGCCGCCCGCCTGGGCCACCAGCACGGTACGCACACACTCCAGCAGCGAATGTTCCGCCCGCGCCTGTTGTTCCATGGCGTTGGCAAGCGGATCCATCAGGCAGTAGCAGATAAACACGCCTAAAAACGTCCCCACCAGCGCTGCCGCCACTTTCAGGCCGATCAGGGCGATAGAGCCGTCAATCGACTGCATGGTAATGATGATGCCCAACACTGCTGCACAAATACCAAATCCCGGCATCGCTTCGGCGGTCCGTTGCAGCGAGCGTGACGGCGTTAGCAGCGACTCTTCGGCGGTATCCAGCTCCTGATCGAGAATGCCTTCCAGTTCATGGGCGTCGATTTTACCCATCGCCATCAGGCGAAAGTTATCGGCAATAAAAGTCACCAGCCGCTTCTGGGTTAACACCAGCGGGTATTTCTGGAAAACGGTACTCTCTTCCGGCTGCTCAATATGCTGATCCAACATCCGCAGACCGCCGTTTTGTACCATTTCAAGCAACTCATACAGGCACATTAATAGCTGGCGCTGAAACTCCGGCCCGAGCTGTTTTTTACTGATCACGCCTTTAATTTGATGGGCAATCTCTTTCAGCACATGTTTCGGGTTCCCAATAATCATCGCCCCGAAACCAGCACCTAAAATAATAACTATCTCTGCAGGCTGCCAGATAGCCACTAATTGGCCGCCCGCTTCAAAATAACCGCCAAATACGCAGCCGAGCACCACCAGTAAACCTAATATTTTTTGCATGATTTCTTCACTTTAATTCGGATAGACAAAATCACGAATTTTCTGCGCGATCTGTTTATTCAGTTGACAAATTCGGGCCTCGGTTAGCCCTAATACCAGCGCAATCTCTTTGAGATTCATCTCATGCTGGTAATACATGGAGAGGATCAGTTGCTCTTTTTCGCTTAATTGTGAAAGCGCGTGTTGCAGCATTTGCTGGGTGACAAACTGATCTTCCAGGTCTCTGCCAGCAAGCGGAATGCCTGGCCCTTCGCCGTTCAGCAGTTCGTCCAGGCTGGCGAGCGTTTCCGCCCCTTCCAGTTGCTGATATTCGAGATAATCTTCATGCGAGATCCCTTCCTCAGCCAGCTCCTGCCACTCCGGTTCGTGCCCCAGTTTTTTACGCGTTTCGCGAATCAGGTCTTTCATCTGATGATATTTCTGTCGCAGCTGGCGCGGTCGCCAGTCGAGAGCGCGCAGCTCATCAAGGATCGCGCCGCGAATCCGGTGCACGGCATAGCCCGCAAAACCTTCGTCCGGCAGCCCATAGCGACGAATGGCGTTCAACAGCCCCATTAACGCCGTTTGTTCCATATCCTGACGATCAATAATGCAATTACACTGCGGGGCAAGTTGCCGCACCACTTTACGCACCAGAGGTAAATAGGCCTGCAAGTAGTGGCTCTCCTGCTGCGGGGTTAATACCGGCGCGGCAGCAAATTCTTCTGACTCGAATAATACGTCCTGTAGCATGTTTATATCCGCCTGGTGATTACTGGAAGACCACTTTTTTCACCAGCAAATCCTTATACGGTGCGCTCATTTTGCGACGTTGAAGATCTTTCTTTAACGCATCCGAAATCAGTTTGCGGATGGCGGATATTTTCATGCCACGCAAATCTTCAAATTTCATTTCCGTCAGGCATTCAACTGCAATACTTTGATACAGCGGCTCCTGATGTTTTATTTTTTCCGCTTCTTTGTCACTGGCGACCACCATCACTAATTCCGCCGACAAATAATGGTCCGCGCCGTTGTTGTCATGCAGCGTGACAATGGTTTCCGGCAACGTCACAAATACGCTTTTGCTTTCATCCAGGGTTTCCACCGTTTCCGTCTGCGCGGCGGCAGTCGGTTTTCCTTTTCCGGCATAATGATGCCAGACACCCCATCCAGCTCCGGCCCCCACCACCAACGCCAGAACGGCGCTGACCACGCCCGCCACCACGATTTTCTTCATATTGCCTTTACACTTTGATCAAAACGGATTCGTTCTGTTGAAATTGAGGCGCATCATCAAGCTGTAAGGCGGCACTCACCTCTTCCTGCTGATGGCCCGACTGTTGTTGCTGCGACTGCCCTTCGGAGGAAACCTGTACGTTCACCTCCATAAAATTTTGCGCCGTCAAATGCTGGCAGAGATCGTCGCTAAACTGTTGTAACGCGCGGCAAACTTCACTTTGGTTCGCGCCGATGTGCACCATCAGTTTGCCGTTATCGAGTTGTACGGCGATCTCAAGCTTGCCAAGCGACGGTGGATCGAGACGGATGGTGGAGATCTGCTGTTGTTTGTTGAGCTGAAAGTGGATCTGATCTTTCAACAGCGTCGTCAGTTTTTCGCCCAGTTCGTCCATCGAAAGCGTGGCTGGTTTGGCGACAATCTCATGATGTTCGCTGACCAGATCCGGCGTCTTAACCTGCAACACCGCACGCGCAATAACCGGTTCGCTGTCCGGCACTTTTTCCGTTTTACGCTCGACCTGCGGGCGCGCGTTCACACGGGGTAGTTCAGGTTTCGGGCGAGCTGGCGGTGTTGAGACGCGCGGCTGCGTCGGCGCAATGGCATGTAAATCGTCACTGGCGTAAGTCGCCAGTCTGGCCTGCTGTTCGGGTTTCGCCTGCGGCAACTGACCGATCAGTTCCTGCAACTGCGGCGGCAACGACGTGAGTTCCTGCTGCTGCGTCGGGCGTTGCGGCGCGTTTTGCACCACCGCTTTCGTCAATTGCTGGATAACCGGCGATGTTGCGACGTTTCGCGGCTGCGGCGTGTCCTGATGCGGCGCGGCAGGTTGCGGAAGTAACAGCGCCATTAGCGCCTGCATCGCCACCGGATCGTTCTCCTGCGGGCGCGTCGCCTGATGCTGACTGGTTTTAGCGCTATGAACGCGCTCCGCCACCGCCGCGACCGCCATTTTCGGCAGGGTAAACGCGGGCGCGTTTTCACTACTCACCGGCGGTAAAATATCCGCTTTCAGCGACGCCGTTTCCGCAAGTGTTCCGAGCGTGGCAAGCAATGCCGGATTCATGACTTCTCCGAAAGTAAATTAACAATTGAGTAGGCCAGTACGCCTTCCTGATGCCGCTGATGCTGTTCCATACGCGCCTTCAACACTTCTGCACGCTGCTCGCGCCGTTTAATCAGGGCATTAAACGCGCCGTACAGCTGCGCCTTCACCGCACACAACTGCGCCGCGTCGGTTTCCGCCGCCACGTAATCGTGAAACTGGCGCATCAACTGCTGATGCAGTGCCGGAAGGCGTCGCCAGCGTTGCTTGTCGAGGGCTTCGTTCATCGCTTCAACCAGCGCGAAAAGTTGCCTGCGTTGTTTTTCCATCGTCTTAACCCAGCTTGCCCGAAAGCCCTTCCCAGCCTTCACGCAGGTTGCTTAAGATCAGCATCACTTCATCGATTTTCTCTGCCGACAGTTCGCCACTGGCTTCATACAAGCGATACACGCAGTGGTCATAGAGGCGAGAAAGATTCACCACCAGCTCGCCACCGGTTTCAAACTCCAGCGAACTGGTGAGCGCATTGAGAATGTCGATGCATTTATTGATGCTCTGGGCTTTCTTCTCGAAACGCCGCCCTTCAATGTGGCTTCTGGCGCGTTCCAGCTCGTCCATCAGGCCAGAAAACAGCACCAGCACCAGTTCAAGAGGCGATGCCGCAGCGGTACGCGCCGCGAGATCGACCTCTTTGTATTGCGAATAGCCATCCTGTACTTGGTACATCTTTAGGGATATTCCTTCTGAGTTACGCGAATGCCGCCATGCTGGCTTTCATGGTGTACACCTCAACCAGCGTGTTGGTGTACTCCTCCAGATAACGGTCGTAGTTGGCGTTATAGGTATCGGTAAGCTGATCGCCTTCGTCCTGAATTTTGCTCATCTGATCGTCAATGTTCTGCTGGCGCAGGGTGATGATGCCGTTGCTGGAGTCGGTATAGGTGTCAATAAGGCTGTCCATCTGCGCCACCATGCTGTTATCGCCGACGAAAATAGAGGTCAGGCCGTCGGGATCGCTCTTCATCGCGTCGTTGAACTGGTCTGAATCAATCTGTAAATGGCCGTGAGAATCGAGCGTAATGCCATAGTCGACAATCGACACGCCGTTGTAGCTGGCATGGGCGATGTCATCGAGCTGGTTTGCCAGTGAGCTGAGTCCGGCGTCGCCTGCAAATACCCCGGCGCTGGTACTGTCATCACCGTGGGTGGTCAGCGAATCAACCGTATCAATCAAGGTGTTATATGCATCGACAAAGGTCTGTACTTTCTCCTGGCTGGCGCTGGAATCTTCGCTGATGTTAAAGGTAGTGAGATCGCTGTCAGAATCGCTGACTTCGGTGAAAGTCATGGTGACGCCGGGGATCACATCATCAAAGGTATTGCTGCTATTAGTGATCTCTGGCCCCGTGGCGCTGCCGAGATGAATAATCGCGTCCTGGGCGGAGGAAACATCCGTAGCAACAGGCGCGCTGGCGCTGTCGTTGCTGGCGTCATGCCCCGTTACGCTCACCGAAAATGCGCTCTGCGCCCCGGTGCTATCGGAGGTGAGCATAATCGTGGTGGTGCCGTCGGTTTTTACCAGTGCCGCCGACACGCCCGGATTGTCATCAGAGTCGTTAATCGCATTCACCAGTTCACTGGCGTCGATAAAACCGTCGCCGTCACCGTTTTGATCCGCCGCCGACAGATCGATATCCATGGTGCTGCCGCCCATCGTCAGTTCGAAGGTGCCGGTAGCGGAAAAGGCGTCGTCGCCCATACTGAACGTGGTTTGCTGCCCCTGTGCCAGTTGCTCAACGAAAAATGAGTAGCTTCCCGCCTGCGCCTGGGAATTGGCGGAAACGGTCGCCGAGTCATTATTGCTGGTGGCGGCAAACGTCACCGGGCCGTCAGTATCGCTGTTCAGCGCGTCAACGGCGCTCTGAAAATCGCTCAACGCTGAGCTGAGCGAGTCCAGGCCGCTGCTTTCCGCATCCAGCTCGCTCTGCTTCTCCTGCAAGTTTGCCGCCTGAGTGGCAACATCCGCATAGGCGATTTCTTGCGCAATAGTTCTTGGGTTGATCATTGATGACTCCGGATAACGATGTCAGGTTATTGGCAAAAGGCGTGCCAATAATTTTTATGTGAATAATCAATAAATTGAAAAAGGGGCGGAAATGGTGTTTCCGGTCTGGCGGAAAAAGGCCTGCCGCAGAAAGAACAACACCGCCCGCAGGCGGTGTTGTTCGTGGCCGGATAAGGCGTTTACGCCGCATCCGGCAAGTCCGCCATTACTGCAGCAGGCTGGAAACCATGCTGGACATGCTGTTGGACTGTTTCAGCATGGTGATGCCGGTCTGCATCAGCACCTGTTGTTTGGTCATGTTGGACGCTTCCGTCGCGTAGTCGGTATCCATGATGTTACCGATAGCGACTTCCGTGTTGTCCTGCATGCTGGTCAGGTTGTTGGCAGTGTCGTTCAGACGGTTAATAGACGCACCCAGCTTGGATTGGATCTGCGAAACATCATCCATCGCGGTAGAGATGCTGGTGATCATCTGGTTAGCCGAGCCAGACGCGGTCAGCTCAGTACCGCCAGAAACACCTGCGGTGCCCGTGGTGTCAGCCTGATCCGCACTAAAGGAGTTGCTGATAGAAGAAAGATCGGTCACCAGGGTGTTCAGTTGGCTTGAAATGTTCACGGTCATGGTGTCGGAAGATTCCGCGCCCACCTGGAAAGTTACCGCGCTCTGGAACAGGCCGTCAGTACCGGTGTTGCTGGTGCCGGAAACACCGAACAGGTTGGTACCGCCGTAAGTGGTGTTTTGCAGCATGTCAGACATCTGCTGACCCAGTTCGTCGTATTCGTCCTGCATCGCCTGCAGGTCGTCGTCGCTGTAGGTGCCGTTCGCTGCCTGAGTTGACAGGTCTTTCATACGACCCAGCACATCAGACATTTCGTCGAACATGCTGTCGGCGGTTTGCAGCATCGCGGTGGCATCATTGATGTTGCTCAGCGCCACACCCATACCGCTGGACTGTGCTGTCAGACGGTTAGCAATTTGTTTGCCCGCTGCGTCATCGGCAGAAGAGTTAATCCGGTTACCCGTTGCCAGGCGTTCCATAGATGTAGACAGAGAAGAGCTGCTTTTGCTGATTGCATTAACGGCGGCCATTGAGGCGTTATTGGTGTTAATAGATAACATGATACTGCTCCTTGGGATTAATCGTTTTCGTTTCGATACCCTGTAAAAACGACACCTCAGGAGCAAACTTAAAATCGCCGTTAAAATTTTTTCGCCACGTATTATCCGATGCCACTTTTAGCTAAAAAAAAGCAGAGTTTAAATTCAGATAAAAAGATTATTAGCAATATCTGCCACATGGCCAGGTATCAAAATATGTCTTTATCAAATGCTTGATATAGTTAAGATTGCCATCAATTATCGCGTTTTGTTCTCAATGTACTGATGCCAAAATTTACATTGCGTTGCAAATAGTACACATTTGGCTATTGTACCTGTCCTGTCATTTCGTTACATTTCCACGCCATATAGTGATTAAGAATAATCCTATTACCATAAAATATTAATTATCACGCAGAAAAATCATCTTCTCAGGGACGTATAAGACTGTGCTTTATGCAAAGCACTATCAGGAAACATTTATCCCTTGCTAAGGTAAACTCAACTATGAGTATTATTATCAACAACTGGCGGATGGACCCGTCGCTTAATGCCTTAATACATTGCGAAACGGGTGAAACACGTCGTCTCGGCGAATACCATTTTATTTTGCTGGAAACATTAGCAAAAAATGCCGATGTGGTTTTATCGCGATCTTATTTATGTGCCGAAGTATGGAAGAACCGCATAGTCGGCGGTAACAGCCTGCCGACGGCGATCCATGCGTTGCGCGTTGCTATCGACGATGATGGCAAACAACAGAACATTATTAAAACAATTCCGAAGAAAGGTTACTTGTGCAATAAAGAGTATGTGTCTTTGCCGGAGTTATCGCCTGCGGAAGCGCTGATTATTACCGACCAGGTACAGGAAACTGTGTCAGAAGAGATATCTTCGACAACACCGCCTGTACCAGTTAGAAAAAAACATAAAGGACTGATGGGGTTAGCGTTGACCGCGGCTGTTATATTTATTGGCTCGACCGTGGGGTATTCACACTTGAAAAGTACACCTGACGCCCCGCAACTGGTAAAAGAGTCAATTAACAGTCCAAGAATAAAAATATTTCATTTAACTTCTGCTGGAGAAAATAATTCCGTACCGTTACTATCACAAACCCTCGCACCAGGAAAAGACAAACTCGATAATTTATTGTCAGCGCATAATATGACAATGACAACCTATTATAAATATGTTCGTAACCGACTGGAAAGCGATATTGTTCTGCGTAACCAGTGCAACGGCAGCTGGCAATTAACCTTTAATGTGGAAGGTTGGCAGAACAGCGATATTAATAGCGCGATGTATCAGAATTTGGAGAAGTTGTTAAATACTGTGCAGAAATGCTGATGAGTGCCAATATATGCCGGATGCGACGCTAAAGGCGTCTTATCCGGCCTACGAAAATCCCGAATGAAATCAATCGGAATTGCTGATAGGTTTAGTTATTGGTAACTCTAGCTTTTTATTAATGACAGTTTGGCGGAGTCGTTCTGCTTTTTTTATTATTCGCCTACGACTTTCAGGGCTTTGCTTATCCATCAGTTGCTTGAGAGTGGCCATTTCATTCCTTTTTTAACCCGCAGAGTTACAGCATATTCTGCACTGAAATGATTTTTTACGACAACCTCATTTGATTGATTTTCAATAACACTACCCCAATAAACTCCTCACCGTCTGGCTGGAAATCCGTGCCTGACCGTTCACCGCCTGCAATAAAACTTGATAGTTATGATTGGCGCTATCCAGCACGCCGCCGAGATTTTCCGACGCCTGCACGGCGCTTTCCGTTTGCGGGAAGCGGGACATGCCGTCGATCAACTGCCGCGCTTTTTCCTGCTGCACCGCCATTTGCGCGCGCTGCTGATTAATGTTTTCCAGCATTTGAGAAATTCCCGCCCCGCCTTGTTGCAGGCTTTGCGCTAAGCGGTCCGCCTGTGACGGTTCGGCAAAGGTTTTCAGCGGCATAAACGCCGACTTATCGCCATCGGTGCGCACGCTTAAGGTGCGCTCGATATGGGGCCACTGTTTTTCAGTGGTGGAGAAGCTGATGCCGTCCGCTTGCTGATGCAGTTGCACACCCACGCGGCGCAGAGCGTTGGTCAGCCGCGTCTGATACTGCGCGGCGCTGTCATCCTCAGACAGCATCACCGCCGAAAGCTGGGTCTGCCGCCCGCCAGTGACACTGAACATGCGCGTTCCCGGCGTGGGATTGTGTACCAGATTCGTCAGATCCGGCGAGTGAAAAGTCACCCGCGCTTCCCCCTGCAACACTGGTTGTAACTGGCGGTCCACCGCGCCGCCGGAAAGTGCGGCGCGTTTGTCCAGCATCTGCATCAGCGCCGAACTCTGCGCCTGCCCGCCTTTACGCTGGCTATGACGATAATCGAGCAACTGCTGCTCCAGTTGCCCGAGATAGTGATCCGCCTGCTGCAACGTGGTGAGCTGGTCGTTAAGCTGTACGCTGTAACGCTGCGGGCGAGTGGTAATCAGCGGCGAGGCCGGATATTCACTCGCCGTCGCCGGGAGCGTTTGCCGCACCGCCTGAGTGGGCGCAACGGTTGACGACGATACCGCAGCGCTATGCGCGCCGCCGGTGGCGAGTGATGAAGATGTAAGTCCGACCTGCATACTGTTCCTGAAAGAGTTAGAGAACGCTGAACAAATTCAACTCACTCACTTTCGAGTAAGTCTTGAGGGTAGCTTCCATTGCCACTTCCAGTCCGGTAAAGGTGATCGACGCCGGGCCGTAATCGAGATCCTGTAATGAACCAATCAGCTCATCATTAGAGGTAGAGATATCCGTCTGCGCATCGCTCAGCATCGACATGGTGTTTTGCGTCTCGCCGAGCGACGCAATCGAGGCGTTGAGATCGTCCGAGGCGGTGTCCACCACATCAACGGCGTTCTGAATATCGCTCTGCACCTGCGGATCTGCCGGATCGACGTCCGGGTTTTGCAGCTCCTGCGACAGGGAATTAAGGGTGTTGAGCACGTCTAAATTACTGCCGAAGAAATCGCTCGCCGCCACGTTGGTGTCCACTTCCACGCCGTTCGACACGGTGGTCTGGCGGTGATCGCTGTTGCCCTGGTAGCTGTCGGTCACGCCGTCGCCGTCATCGTCCACCGCCACAATCGGCGGCTGATCGTTGATGGTACCGCCAAACACGTAATGCCCGTCTTCGTCCTGATAATTGAGCGCCGCCACCATCGATTCGGTGAGCGACTGAATATCCTGCCCGAGGCTTGCTAGCGAATCAGCGGTATTGGTGCCGTTCGCCGCTTCCAGCAGGTCGTCGCGCACCGCCAGCAGGCTGTTGTTGACGCCATCAAGAATCGACTCCTGCTGGCTTAACCCCGCCGACGCAGAGTCAATATTGCTTTGATACTGCTCAATCGCCGACTGCTGGCGGTTCAACTGGGTGATACGCGTGGCGGCGATCGGGTCATCCGACGGCTGCAAAATTTCCTTGCCGGTTGCCATCTGCTCGACCACATGCGCCAGAGAGCCGGAGAGATTATTAAAACTTTGCGTCATCGAGACGTAGGTTTGTTGGGTGGTTACTCGCATTTTCGCGCTCCCGCTTAGCTGCACATTTCCAGCACCGAATCGAAAATCTCGGCCCCGGCGGAAATGACTTTCAGATTAGCTTCATAAATTTGTTGATAGGTGATCAGGTTCACCGCTTCTTCGTCCATGCTGACGCCGCTGACGCTACTCTGCTGGTTTTGAGCTTCGGAATAGACATTGGACGCGGCATCGACTTCCGTCTGATTTTGCTGACTGTAAATGCCGATATTGCTGATGATTGACGAGCACGCCTGCCCGACCGTCACGCTGCCGAGGTTGGCTATCTCCAGCGGTTCGGTGGAAATATTGATCAGCGCCTGGAGGTTGTCGCTGTTGCCGCTTTCATCCGGCGAACTGGAGAACGCCAGCTCATCGGCGGTGATATCCGGGTTAACGGTCAGCGGGCCATCGGCATTGCTGGCATCGTAAATAAACAGCGGCTCGCCGGGGTTACCGTTGAGATCGTAGCCCTGCGCCAGCTGGTTGTTGACCGCATCGGCGAACTGCGACGCCATGCTGTTGATGGTGTCGGTCAGCGGCGTCAGCACGTCGTTTTGATAGTCGAACAGAGCGCCTAACGAACCGCCAGTGTCGGTGGTCATGGTCGAGGTGGTGCCAGCGAAGGTCAGCGTCATGCTTGCTGTACCATCGGCGTTGGTTTCCAGCGCGATGGTTGAGCTTTGCTGCCCGCTCACCAGCGGCTGACCGTTTTGCAGGGTGACGTTGTAGTTGCCCTGGTCGTCAATATTGACCTGCACATCCATCATTCCGCTCAGTTCTTCCACCATCTGATCGCGGGCGTCGTACAGCGCGGAGGCGTTATCGCCGTTGGCTTCGGCCTGAGCGATTTGCTGGTTATAGCTGGCGATACCGCTGGTGAGCGTGTTGATTTGCGAGACCATCGCCTGCTGCTGGCTGATGATTTCCGTGCTTTGCGAGTCGATGTAATCCAGCGTGTTGTCGATACGCAACGACAGCGCCCCGGCTTCGCTGATCACCTGCTCGCGCAGGGCGGAATCATCAGGGCTGGTGGTCGCTTCGTTGAGGGCGGCGAAGAAGTTATCGAAGCCGCCGCTCAGGCTGCTGTTATCGTCGCTCAGTACCGCTTCCAGTTGCGTGAGATACCCCTGCTGGGTGCTGTAATAGCCGTAATCGCTGGCGGCATACCACACCTGATTCACCTGATACTGGTTGGAGACGCGGCGAATACTGTCGACCTGCACGCCGTTACCGGCGCTGTTCGGCGAACCACCGCTGGCGCCGATGGTGCTGATCTCCGCCACCTGACGGGTGTAGCCCGTGGTCATGGCGTTGGCGGTGTTTTGCGCCGTGACGTTCAGCTCTACCTGCGCGGTTGATGCGCCGCTGTAGCCGATGTTAATCATGTCCATGTTGGATCCTTACCGGTAAATCGTGCCGGTTAAAAGCGGCGTGAAGATGGGGATTCTTAAGTTCCGTAAACCGGGTGCCAGACGCCGGATGCAGCCTGCATACGGGCACAAACATAAAAATATGTGCGAACTCGTAGGCCTGATAAGACGCGTCAGCGTCGCATCAGGCGTTGTGCACCGATAGCCGGATGCGGCGTAAACCCTTATCCGGCCTACAAACGGGCACACCCATAAAAACAGGCGCGGCCCCGTAGGCCTGATAAGACGCGTCAGCGTCGCATCAGGCGTTGTGCACCGATAGCCGGATGCGGCGTAAACGCCTTATCCGGCCTACAAACGGACACACGCATAAAAACAGGTGCGGACTCGTAGGCCTGATAAGACGAGACAGCGTCGCATCAGGCACCGAACGTCGGAGCCTCATTTATGCTTCGGCGACAACTGCTTCACAATCATCGCCGCAATCCCAATCCCGTGCTGCTGCGCCAGGGTGTTACACAACTCATCGTCATAAAACCCCTGCATCATGCGCACCGAATCGCTGTTAAACGGGTTATCTTTCGAATCGAACAACTCGTTGGTTTTACGCATCTCTTTCAGCATGTTGCGTAAAAAAATCGCCTCAAACTGCTCCGCGGCCTGCTTAATATCATTGGCCTGAACCTTCGGCCCCATTAACGCATCGCTGCCATCAATCCCGCCGCTGGCGTTCACTTTCATCAGATCACCTCCAGGTCGGCATCCAGCGCGCCCGCCTCATGCAGCGCCTGTAAAATCGACATAATGTCGTCCGGCGTCGCGCCCAAACTGTTCAACGCATTGACCAGCGTTTTCAGGCTGCTCGACTCCGGCAAACTCACCACGCCCGGGCGCGCATGATTCACCGCGATATTGCTCTGCGGCGTTACCGCCGTGCGCCCGCCTGCAAAGGCATTCGGCTGGCTGACGTTGCTGGTTTCGTTAATCGAGACGGTCAAACTGCCGTGCGACACCGCCGCCGCATGCAGCGCAACGCCATCGCCCATCACCACCGTGCCGGTACGCGAGTTAAACACCACGCGGGCGCGGATTTTCTCTGCCTGCACCTGTACATCATCCAGTTGCGACATAAATGCCACCCGCGCGCCGGGGCTGGTGGGCGCACGCACGGTGACGTTGGTGGAACTCTGCGCCGTGGCAATGCCGCCAAACGAGGCGTTGATCGCCGCCGCAATGTTGTTGGCGTCTTTAAACGACGGGCGTTTCAGGTTGAGCGTGATGGTGTCGCCCATCTGAAAATCGCTGGGGATCTCGCGCTCCACCGTCGCGCCGTTGGGAATTAACCCGGCAGTTGGCGTATTAACCGTCACACTGGAACCGCTGGCCCCGGTGGCGTTCATCCCGCCCACCACCACGCTGCCCTGTGCCAGGGCATAAACCTCGCCATCTGCGCCGTGCAGTTGGGTCAGCAGCAAGGTGCCGCCACGAATACTTTTGGCATCACCAATCGACGAGACGGTGACATCAATAGTCTGCCCGCGTGAGTACATCGGTGGCAGCGTGGCGCTCACTGCCACCGCCGCGACATTTTTCACCTTCGGGTCGATTTTATTCGGCAATTGCACGCCAAACTGGCGCAGCATATTGGTGATGGTCTGGTTGGTGAATTTGACCTGGTTTTTATCGCCAGTACCGTCGAGGCCGACCACCAGGCTGTAGCCGACCAGTTGGTTTTCACGCACGCCTTGTACGTTGACCAGCGACTCCAGCGATTGCGCCAGCGCCACGCCGGGCAGCGCCAGGCTTAGGGCGATAACTGCGGCCTTTATCCAGTTTTGCATTGCACTCTCCGGCATTAAATCGGGAACAGAGGATGGTTAAACAGCCGCGTCAGCCAGCCTGCGGCGTTGGCGTCGCTTAACGCGCCGCGTCCGGCATAGGAGATGCGGGCATCGGCGATCCGCTGGGAGGAAACCGAGTTGTCGTTCTGGATATCGTCGGCGCGCACCAGACCGCTTAAACGGATGTACTCATCGCCCTGGTTGAGGGTGAGCCATTTCTCGCCGCGAATTTCCAGGATGCCGTTGGGCTGCACCGCATGGACGGAAACCGTGATCTCCCCGCGCAGGCTGTTCTGCTGCTGGGAAGTGGCGCTGCCGTCAAAGTCGCGGTTGGCATCGATGGAGCCGGAAAGCTTATCTTTGGTGTGACCAAAAATGGTCGGTGCGCCGATATCGACGGTGTTGCTTTTGCCGAAGTTGGTTTTCGCCTGTTTGCTCGACTGGGTGGATTCTTCGAGGATCACCGTCAGGATATCGCCCACGCGGTAAGCCCGCCGGTCGGCAGTTAGCGACCAGTTGTAGCCGGTTTCAAACACGCCCCCGGCACGCCCGTCTGCCGGAGGCGGTGCTTCGGTTTTCGGTGGCGCAAAGTATGCGTCGTCTTTTTTGACCAGAATGGCCTGCGATTCACACCCGCTAAGCAGGGGAAGCAGCGCCACCAGCCAGAGATAATTTTTCACGTTCTGCCTGTTTAAATACAGTGAGTTATGTGCTCTTGTAGGTCGGATAAGACGTGTCAGCGTCGCATCCGACATTTCGGCCTTACAGCGTCTGACTGATGTACTGCAACATATCGTCCGCAGCCGACACCATTTTGGCGTTCATCTCGTACGCCCGTTGCACCGTAATCATCGCCACCATCTCGTTGACGATATCCACGTTCGAGCCTTCGAGCGCGTTGTCCTGCAAGGTGCCAAGCCCATCTTCGCCCGGTACGCCTTCGGTCGGCTGACCGCTGGCAGCGGTTTCCAGATACAGGTTGTCGCCCTCGGCGGAAAGCCCCGCCGGGTTAGCGAAGTTCACCAGTGTCAGTTGCCCTAACTCGGTCACATCGCTGTCGCCGGGTAAGATCGCCGTCACCGTGCCGTCCTCACCAAACGCAACGTTAGTCGCCCCCGCCGGAACGTCGATTTCCGGTTGTAACGGCAAACCCTGCGAGTTAGTCAACACGCCGTCGGCGTTCACCTGCAAGTTGCCATCGCGGGTATAGGCGATATCGCCGTTAGCCTTTTGCACCTGCAAAAATCCCTGTCCCATGATGGCGACATTCATGGCGTTGTCGGTGGTTTCGACGTTGCCTTCGGTGAAGGTTTTTTGGGTGCCGACAATGCGCACGCCGCTACCGAATTGCAGCCCGGTCGGCATGATGTTGTTCTGGTCGAGCATCGCGCCCGGCGCTTCCTGGGTCTGGTAGAACAGATCCTGAAACATTACCCGGTCACGCTTGAAGCCGGTGGTGTTAACGTTGGCGATGTTGTTGGCAATCGCGCTCATTTCAGCATCCTGCGCCGAGAGGCCGGTTTTGCTGATCCATAGTGCTGCGTTCATGGTGGTAAATTCCGTGTTATTTTTGGGCCGCAGTTGCCGGATGCGGCGTGAACGCCTTATCCGGCCTACGATGTGCGGTTACGAGCCGCGCAATAAGCGGTTGCCCGCGTCGCTGATATCTTCGGCGGTTTTCATCATCTTGATCTGCGCTTCAAACTGGCGATTCATGGCGATGGACGACATCATTTCGCTCACCGCCGAGACGTTGCTGCCTTCGAGAAAACCGCCGCTGACTTTGATGTTTTCATCGCGCTGGGCCGGAACGCCGTCGGCAGTTATCAGCATCCCTTCAGGATTTTTCGCCAGGTTAGCGACCGGAATATCCACCAGCTTCAGGCGGTCGATATCCATCGTCGCGGTCACGTCGCCGTCATCGGGCGTCACCGACAGCGTGCCGTCGCTGCCAAACGAGGCGATGGCGTTCGGCGGCAGAATAATCGGCCCGTTATCCCCCAGCACCAGATTGCCGTCGATGGTCAGTTGCCCCTGGTCGTCCTGCTGAATGTTGCCGTTGCGGGTATAGACTTCGTTGCCGTTTTTATCCTGCACCGCAATGTAACCCGCGCCCTGAATCGCCACGTCCAGCGGGCGTTCTGTTTTCTCCGCCACACCTGTGCTGTCGTTCACGCCGCTGGCCCCTTCCTGCGCCATATAGCGCGTGTCGAAGCCGCCGCCTTTCACCTTGTCGTTGGTCGCCATCGCCATATCGGCGCGAAAACCGTTGGTGTTGACGTTCGCCAGGTTGTTGGCGCTAATTTGCTGCTCGTACAACGTCTGAGAAGCCCCGCTCAGGGCGGTATAAATCAGGCGATCCATTACATTGCCTGGAACAGCGCGTCATCGAGCTGCGTGCTGGTAGCGATAACTTTGGTGTTGGCCTGATAGTTACGCTGGGCGGTCATCAGGTTGACTAACTCGCTGGTGATATCGACGTTAGAGCTTTCGAGCACGCCGGACGACAGCGTACCGCAGGTGCCGGAGCCGGGAACGCCAATCAGCGGGGTGCCGGATTCCCCGGTTTGTACCCACGCGGTGCCGCTCACTGCCTCCAGGCCGTTTTCATTCGGGAAAGTCGCCAGCACCACCTGGCCCTGCAACATGCGCTCGCCGTTGCTGTAGGTGGCGTAAACTTTGCCATCGTCATCGACCTGCACACCGTTCTGAGTCGCGGAGGCGTAGCCGTCGGCGGCGTTGGTGGTGACAGAAAATTCAGAACCGTATTGCGTACAGGTGGAGTAATCGACGGTTAAATCGATGGGCGCGGCGGCGTCGGTCTGAAACTCAATGGTCTGCGGCGTAGTTGGCGAGGTCAGTTTTCCGGTGTTCGGGTCGAAGGTTAACGTCGTCGCCGGAACGCCGGTCTGCTGCTGACCGTCGAAGGTGTACTGCACTTCCCAGGTGTTGTCGCTGGTTTTGGTGAAGTACTGGCATACCGAGTGTTCGTTACCTAATGAGTCGTACACCGTGGTGGTGTAGCTGTCGGTATACGAGCTGCTGTTGGTCGCGTCGAACGGTACGGTAGTGCGGTCGATAGCGTCGTCGCTGGCATCGAAGTTGGCGGTAAAGGTCAGGCTGCTGCTGGCCTGCGCCGGAATATTGCCAGTTTTGATCTGGATATCGGTGACTGTACCGGTTTGCAGAGTGCCCGTGTCATCGACCGGATAGCCCTGCAAATAAGCGCCTGAGGCGTTGACGATATAGCCGTTTTTGTCGGTTTCAAACGATCCGGCGCGGGTATAAGAAATGTTGCCCGCGCTGTCGCAGGTAACAAAAAAGCCGTCGTCGTTAATCGCCAGATCCAGCGCGTTACCGGTGGATACCAGCGAACCGCCGCGCGAAATACTTTGCGCGGTGCCTGCCATGCTGACGCCCATCGCCTGACTTCCGGCATACATGGCTGAAAACTGGGTGGTCATCGACTTATAGCCTACCGTTCCGGCGTTGGCGATGTTGTTACTGATCCCGTCCAGTTGTTCGTTAACGGCATTCAACCCCGTTGCGGCAATTTCATAACTCATTGTTTCGTCCTGTTAATTCAAATTTTGACTGCGTGCCCGTTGTTTTGCCGGATGCGGCGTGAACGCCTTGTCCGGCCTACAAAACCATGCAGATTCAATACATTGCAGTTTCATGTAGGCCTGATAAGCGAAGCGCATCAGGCAATTTGGCACCAGACATCACGCCACATCACTGTCGGCATCGGGTACGCCAAACTGGCTAATCATGGTGAACGGCACTTCGCCCACACCTGCAACGTTGAGCACCGGAGAGCTGCCGTCGAGCGGGATGCGTACATCTTCCACTTCGCCGGAGACTTCAATCAGCACCTCTTCTTCCCCAGTGTTGGTCACCACCGAGACGTCGTAATCGCCCGGCGGGATGCCGTAATCCGCCGGATTAATCGAGAAATCGACCTGGCCTGGCCCAACCGACGAACTCCCTTCCGGGATCAGCGAGACGGTGTAGTCATCGCCCGCAGCATCGGTAAAGTGGAGATCGGCGGTGGTACAGGCGTCATCCAGCGTGGCGCGACCGTTAATGGTCTGGTCACTCACCTGCAAGGCGGTGGTCTGCACCATAATGTCGTCGCCCACCAGGTTGCCGAGCGCCATCACCTGAATGTTGCTCATCAACACCGCGTTGGTATTCGCCTGCACGCTCATCTCTTCCATCATCGCCACCTGCGCCATTGACGAAAGCTGGTCGATATATTCGGTGGCGTCGGTCGGGTCGGTCGGGTCCTGGTTTTGGATCTCAGCGACAAACAGCGTCAGGAAAGTATCAACGGGCGAGCTATCGCTGCTGCTTGTCGTGTCGCTGGCCGCCACGTTGTTGCTTTCCGCCGTGGCGGTCGGCTGCGGCGATTGCGCATTCAGCGCCAGGGTATTCATCAGGCTTCTCCCAGTTTCAGCAGGCTTTGCTGCATACTTTTCACGTTGTTGAGCACATCGACATTGGTTTCAAAATCGCGCGAGGCCGACATCATGTCCGCCATCTGTTCCACCACGTTGACGTCGGGATACCAGACATCCCCGTTAGCATCCGCCAGCGGCGAATGCGGTTCATAGCGTTTCACCGCCCCGCCGGTTTGCAGCACGTCCTGCACCTGCACGCTGGCACCATCAATGGCATGACGATGTGTACCCACCAGCAAGCTGTGGTGATACACCGCCGCAAACACCGGGCTGCGCGCTTTATACGCCTGCGCCTCGCTGCTGGCAGGTGCATTAGCATTCGCCAGGTTACTGGCGACGGTATTCAGACGTAGCGTTTGCGCCGTCATCGCCGAGCCGGAAATCTGATAGATATCAGTAAATGACATGCTTATTTCCCTTCAATGGCCTCTCTGATGCCGCTGATTTGCAGATTCAGAAAGGTCAGACAGCTTTGATAATCCATACTATTTTGTGAAAACCGTGCCTGTTCGCTGTTCAGTTCCACGGTGTTGCCATCTTCTGACGGCTGCATCGGCACGCGGTACTGGACATCCACCGCCGCGTTATTTGCCCGTTGCATCTCCCTGGCAAAATCAATATCTTTAGCCTTGAAATTTGGCGTATCGACGTTCGCCAGATTCGCAGTCAGTAGCTCGGTCCTCTCAAGACGTAACTTCACTGCCTGCGGATGCACTCCCAATGCTTGTTGAAAACTGATCCCCATTCTCTGCGTCACTCCTGCTTCAATCCGCATACGCTAAGCAATTGCCGTGCCATTTTTTAAGTGACTGATGAGAAAGGGTTTATGAGTTTTCAATTTTGCAGGCGGAAGTTTTATTTCCTCCTGGCGCTGACCTTACCGGGCTACGCCGCCGTCCACCCCGTGCAACACAGCGCGCGGGAACAAGTCAACGCCCAGGTGCTGAATGCCGCGAGCCAGCAGATTGAATCGCTGGCGCAACAACGGCAGTGGCATGACTATCGCTACACCTTTAAGGTCTACATTCCCTCGCAGATTGCGACCGCCACGCCCTGCGCTACGGCCCCCGGCGTCACGCTGACTTCGCCTGCGGAAATCGCCCTCAACCGGATGAACTTCACCGTCAGTTGCCCGCAAAGCTGGCAGATGAACGTCGCGGTACGCCCGGATGTTCTGGTGCCGGTGGTGATGGCAAAGTCACTGGTTGCCCGCGATACGCCGCTCACGGCGAATGATGTGGAGTTGAAGCCTTACAACGTCAGTGCCCAGCACCGGGAGGTGTTGATGGAACCCAATGACGCGATTGGTTTCAGCAGTAAACACGCGCTGCAACCGGGCAGGCCAATCACCAAAGAAGAACTGATATCTCCGGTGCTGGTCGAGCGCGATCAACCGGTGATGATTGTTTACCAGAGCGCGGGGCTCAGCGCCTCGATGCCCGGCGTGGCGCTGAAAAATGGTCGTAAGGGCGAGATGGTGAAAGTGCGTAACGCCAGCAGCCAGCGGGTCATTAGCGCGAGGGTGGCAGAAAGCGGCGTGGTGACGACGGTAAGCGCGGAGTAATTTGCGCAGGCGATTAAAGTTTTGCCGCCTGTTAACCGCTTTACTGGAGTAACCCACCTAAATACCGAGACGAGGTTGCGATGAAAATCACCCCGACTATGCCAGGCAATCGCCCGACAGCCACAACGGCTGGCTCCAGCCAGCCACGCAAAAGCACGGCGACCACCACCACTACGCAGAGCGCAGACGACATTACCCAGGCGGGATTGCAGTCTGCCCAGCAAACGCTGAACGACCAGCAAGAGAGCGATATCGACAGCGATAAAGTGGCGCAAATGCAGGCGATGCTGGCGTCCGGCAGCCTGCAAGTGGACACCGAACAGTTAGCCAGCGACATGCTGAGTTTTTTCCAGAACTAAGAGGCCGATGAAGTGAGTATCCGGTTACAACAGGTGAAGGCGTTGTTGCAGGGCATTCGTGACGACGACGCACTGTACGATTCCCTGCGCGAACTTCTCCAGCGTCAGCGGATCTGCATGATTCGCCGCGCCAGCGAAGATCTGCTGGCGGTAAACGACGAGATAACGCAGCACTATGAACAGTTGCATGGGCATAGCCATCAGCGGCACAGCCTGCTGAAAATGCTTAATGTCAGTGTAAATCGTGACGGTCTGGCGCAGGTTTTTGCCTGGCTTCCGGCTGTGCAAAAAGCAGCAGCACAACAGTTGTGGCAACGCCTTGAGCAAAAAGCGGAACGCTGCAAAGCCTACAACGACAAAAACGGCGAGCTGTTGATTCGCCAGTATGAATTTATTCAGTTTTTTTTAGGCGGCGAAACAGATTTTCTGTACCAGGAATAACGACAATTCCTTCCCCCATCGCGGAAACGGATTTTCCGCCTGATTCTCAATCCCTTGTTTTTGATTACAAAAATTCCCGGCACGCTTATTGCACATTCCGCAAAGTAATAAAGACTGGAAGCCACCTATGAGTTTTATTGAATGTTACGAACCGGAATACGTGCGCAATTTTATGACGCAATATCCCGATTCGCCTTTGTACGTCCGCAAGGTCTGGAAGAATGAGATTCGCCAGAGCCTGGCATTGACCGATATTGAAAGTTGCAAAGCGGTGCTCAACGATGCCAGGGCCTTTGATTTACAGCTCACCTACCGCCCTGTGGAAGACAATGCCGCCGAGCTATCCGCGCGCGATGCGATAGTAAACCAGGCCATTTTGAGCACCCTTACGCTCCCCGATTTAACCCCGGAGCTTTCCCTGTATGCCGTCGGGATTTTGCTCTCCCGCGCCAGTAAAATGCCGGGCAGAGACGGAGATATTCTTGCCCGCTTGACGACGCTGCCACAGGCGCTGGGGGATCATGCACAAAAAGGCACGCTACAGGCACAGTTCGCCCAACTCCCACCCGTGCCACAACTGGCGCGCCAACTGGTGACGCTGCTCGGGAGTTTTGCGTTTGACTGGTCGATTTTGCCGGAAAGCCCGCGCAAAGCCTCGCTACCGTTGCAGGTGACTTTGCTGACGTTGCATGACGCCAACAGCGAAGCTTTGTTGCAACAGCAGCTTAAGGTGCAGTGGCAAACCACCTGGCAACAGCATTTTGCCGCCGCGCCGTGGATGATGCGCAACTGGCTGATTTACCGCGTTTATCACGACGTGATTGGGCAGGCAGACGGAGCAGATTATTGCCCGCTGGTGTGTGATTTTTATCTCATCCGCACGTTAATCAGTTTATGGACGCTGGATGGTTCACCGCTGCGGAAGGAGGATATTTTCGCCCTTTTTGCGGTGTTTGAACGCTGGCGAGAGAGTGAAAATGCTGCGGCGATTCGCCAGCAGCTCCAGTCGTTATGTGCGGCAGAGCCGCTGCTGTCAGCATTTTCGCTGCTGACGTGAGTCGCTCTGTGCGCGCTTTTCCCCTCCCCCTAACCCTCTCCCCAAAGGGGCGAGGGAACCGATCGAGCACGGTGTTAAAATCGGCGCTGGTTTTCTCCCTCTCCCTGTGGGAGAGGGTCGGGGTGAGGGCATCAGCACGCACATTCATCACATTCACCCATTAACTCACCCAAACACCATGCCAACACCAACCATTATCAAAACACTCGCCACCCAGCGCGAAAAACCGTCCGTCAGCGTCGTCACGCCAACCTGGAACCGCAGCGCATTCCTGCCGTACCTGCTTTATATGTACCGCTATCAGGACTACCCGGCAGACCGCCGCGAACTCATCATCCTCGACGATTCCCCGCAAAGCCATCAACACATCATCGACCGCCTGACCAATGGCACACCGGAAGCCTTCAACATCCGCTACATCCATCACCCGGAAAAACTGCCGCTGGGCAAAAAACGCAATATGCTCAACGAACTGGCGCGCGGCGAATACATCCTCTGCATGGACGATGACGACTACTACCCGGCAGATAAAATCTCTTACACCATCGCTATGATGCAAAAAAACCGGGCGCTCATCTCCGGTTCCGACCAGATCCCCATCTGGTACAGCCACATCAATCGCATCTTTCAAAGCCGCAGCTTCGGCCCGCATAACATCCTCAACGGCACCTTTTGCTATCACCGTAACTACCTGAAAAAGCACCGCTACGATGACGATTGCAATTTAGGCGAAGAGAAAAGTTTCACCGACAATTTCAGCGTTAACCCGCTACAACTGCCCGGCGAGCGCACGATTTTGTGTATCTCGCACAGCCACAACACCTTTGATAAAGACTTTATTCTCGGGGCCAGCACGCCAGTAAACGCGACGCTTACGGATATCGTCCGCGATCCGCTGCTCCGCAATGCTTATCTGAGTCTGCATAACGCCACTCATCATCAGGCGATCCAGTATCAGGCGATCGATCAGATCGTTCTGCTGAATCTGGATAAACGCCCGGATCGCTTACAGCAGATCCGTGAAGAACTCACATTGCTGCATATTCCTCCTGAGAAGATCACCCGCCTTGCCGCCAGTGAAAATGAAAACGGTCAACGGGGCCGCCAGCAATCACACTTGCAGGCACTGCGTCTGGCGCAACAACGCGGCTGGCAAAACTACCTGCTGCTGGAAGATGACGCGGTTATTCTCAAACAGGAGAAACATATTCAGGTGCTGAACGCGCTGCTGGCGAGCCTGGCGAAAATTCCCTGGCAGGTGATGATCCTCGGCGGCGAAATTTCGCAGGGAACGATGCTAAAAAGTTTGCCTGGGCTGGTGCACGCGCGGGACTGCCGCAAAGTGTGCGCTTATCTGGTGAACCGCCGCTACTACCCGCAGCTGGCGCAGCAGATGAACAACGATGAGCATTCGCTGGAAGACGGCTGGCAGCCGCTGCTGCGCACCGACAAATGGCTGGCCTGTTACCCGAGCCTTTGTTATCAGCGACCGGGCTTTAATGATATCGAGAAAAAAGCGACTGATAACATTAACCACTACTTCAATAAGTTACCCGTAGCCACCAAGCCATCTACATTACCTATCGCCGATACCATCGGCTTTTTTATGGAAACCTCATTCCACTACGCGCTCTACCGCCCAATCATCACCGCCCAGCAGGCGCAGGGGCAGAGCTGCACACTGGTGATCAATGACCGCGTGTTTAAACCGTTTCTGGATGAGATGCTGGAAACACTGAAAAACATCGACGATCCGCAGCTTAAAGGTATGCGTCTGTCAGAAATGCAGGCACACGGTCAGCGAGTAAAATGCCTGGTCAGCCCCTATCACACGCCTGCGCTCAGTGGCCTTTCCCCCCTGAACATTCGCGCCATGTACGGCTTAGCCAAAGAAACGTGGAACCACGCCGACTGGAACCGTTTTTATCAGCGCATTTTGTGTTACAGCCACTACAGCCAGCAGGCGCTGGCGCACCTCAGCAACGCAATAGTGGTCGGCAACCCGCGCTTCGACGCCTGGCATAACGCCACGTTCGACCGCGCGTTGCCGGAAAATATCAAACTGGACGAGCGTAAACCCACCGTACTCTACGCCCCAACGTTTGGCGCATTAAGCTCCCTGCCCCACTGGGCAGAAAAATTGGGGCGCTTAAGCGATGATGTGAACCTGATTTGCAAACTGCACCACGGCACCTGCTCGCGCCCGGAAGAAGCTGCATCGCTGGCCCTGGCTCGCAGGCATTTAAAACAGCGCACCGACTCCGCCCGTCACACGCTGGCGCTGCTGGCAAAGGCCGATTACGTGCTGACCGATAACAGCGGCTTTATTTTCGATGCTATCCACGTTGATAAGCGGGTGATCCTGCTCGACTTTCCGGGCATGAGTGAATTGCTCGACGGCGAGAAAAGCTACTCCACGCCGGAGAGCGCCGATCAGCAAATCCGCGAAATATTGCCGGTGGCTCATGATATGGCAGAGTTGCGTTACTTGTTGTCAGAGGCGTTTGACTGGGGGGCGGTGCAGGCGCGGCTTACGAAGATTCGTCATCACTATTGCGATGCGTTTATGGATGGCAAGGCGGGAGAACGGGCGACGATGGTGATTGTGGAGGCGTTGGCGGGCAAGGAATCGTCAGGGATATGTCGATAAAATGCGATTTTTAAACATGTCGTTGGAATACGTTTATGCCATCGACATGTTTTGGGGATATGTCGAAAAAACGCGATTTTTTAAACATATTTAACATAGCCAAACGGCATCATCTTCTCTCACTGCGGGAATTAAATCAGTAGGTGGCTGATTTACCCCTAATCACCTCAATAATCCCCGTCGTCGACACCGACGGCGTGCGGGGGAAATACACTACCTCACAAATATACGCGAAGCTGTCAAACTTTCCTGCCCAGTCATCGCCCATCACTAAAATATACGCACGGTACCCCCGCAGATACTCCGCTTTCTGCTCCAGCGATTCCTCCAGAAATACGCCATCCACGCACGCCAGCCCGGCGATGATCGACATGCGGTCATCCTGAGGGTAAACCGGTGCTCTGCCCTTTTTGGCGATATTTAAGGCGTCGGACGATACGCCGACCAGCAGCCGTTCGCCCAGCGTGCGGGCGCGTTGTAAAAGGCGCAGATGACCGACATGAAACACATCGAAGGTGCCGAAGGTGATGACCGTTTTCATGGCTACTCCGCTAACTTATGCCGCAGCCAGCACTGGACGGCGATGTCATCCACCGCTTTTTGCGCTTTCGCCGTGGCACTTTCTTGCTGCTCGCGGCGTTTGTCGTCCAGCGTCAGGGCCACCACTTTCTCTTCGCACGCCGCCGCCGTCAGGTTTTTCTGCATTCGCGTGGCTTTGATGTTAGCCAGCGTTTTTTCCTGCTCCTGCCAGGCGATCACCTTGCGCAAGGTGCCTTTGTAGTCGCTGACGTTTTTCAGCGATTCCACCGACGCTGCCGCGCCCGCAGATGTTTTCTCCACCAGGTAGCCTAATGCTTTGATATTGTTGTCATAACCCGCACAAATCTGTTTTTGCTTTGCCAGCTCGACGGTTTTGTCTTTGACCGATTTATCCCGCAGGCGCTGCAACTGCGCCAGGGTGTCGATGATTTGTCGCATGGTTACTGTTCTGCCTTTTTGACACCAGGAAAGAGAATTTGCAGGCGGCTTTGCACCAGTTCCAGGGAGGCGGGTTCGCGCATCTCCTGGCGCAAAAAACGCTCGATAGCCGGGAACATTTTTACCGCTTTGTCGACGCTGGCGTCGGCACCTGCCACGTAGCCGCCGAGCGGGATCAGCGGTTTGATCTCCATATACGCGGCGTAGTTTTGCTTTAACGCACGGGCGGATTGCTGATGTTCCAGGCTGGTCACCTGATTCATGCAACGGCTGATCGACTGGCCGATATCAATAGCCGGATAGTGCCCCGCTTCCGCCAGTTTGCGGGTTAATACGATATGCCCGTCCAGCACCGCACGGGCGCAGTCGACAATCGGATCTTGCTGATCGTCGCCTTCCGCCAACACGGTGTAGATGGCGGTCATCGATCCCGCGCTTTCGCTGTTGCCTGCGCTCTCGACCAGTTTGGGGATCATGCCGAATGCCGACGGCGGATAGCCTTTGGTGGCGGGCGGTTCGCCGAGCGAGAGAGCTATTTCCCGCTGGGCCATCGCGTAACGGGTCAGGGAATCCACCAGCAGTAAAACGTGATGCCCGCGGTCGCGAAACCAGGCGGCGATGGAGTGGCACAGTTCGGTGGCTTTCAGGCGCATCAGCGGCGATTCATCGGCGGGCGCGACGACGACGATAGACTTTGCCAGCCCGTCCGCGCCCAGCGAGTGGTCGATAAACTCTTTTACTTCGCGCCCGCGTTCGCCAATCAACCCGACCACCACAATGTCGGCTTTGGTCTGGCGGGTGATCATCCCCAGCAGCACGCTTTTCCCGACGCCGCTGCCCGCCATCAGCCCGACACGCTGGCCTTTGCCGATGGTCAGCAGGCCGTTGATCGCTTTCACGCCCACGTCCAGCGGTTCGTCCACCGAACGGCGGGTTAAGGGATTAACAAACGGCGGGGGGGCGGCTGCCCGTCGTCGTCTTAGGGGTTTACCCGACGGCGGCAGCGGCGGCAGAAGGTCGTTGCAGTTCAGGCGGCCTTTGCCATCCAGCGGTTCGCCGAGGCCGTTAACCACGCGGCCTAACCAGCTTTCGCCAATCAGGATGTCGTGGGCTTTTTCTTCCGGGAAGACGCGCGCCCCCGCCATCAGGCCGACCGGCTGTTTAAACGGCATTAAGTAAGTGATATCGCGATTAAAGCCTACGGCCTGCGCGTCGATAAGCGTGTGGTTGGCGCTTTCGATGCGACACAGCTGCCCGGTCATTAGCGGGCAGCCGACGCTCTCCAGCAGGATGCCATTAAGGCGCACCAGCCGCCCGGCGACGCGGGCCAGCGGGATCGACTCCAGCGAGCGCAGGGCGTTATCGAAAGCGGAAAAATCACTCACCCTGTGACTCCGGCGTTAGCGTCTCTTGTAGCGCGGTCATGCATTGTTCCAGGCGGTGCTCGCAGCCGATATCCAGTTCGGATTTATCGGTGATCACCCGGCATTCACCCGGCGGCAGATCCGGCGAAGGCGTCAGCCCCCATTCGCTGACCTTTTCCGGCACCGCGTCGCGCAAGAGGTTAAATTCTTCCGTACTTAGCATCACTTGGAGGGTCTCCGGCATTGCCGGGAAGGCCGCCAGTGCCTCTTCCACCAGCGCCAGCAACTGCGTCGGTTGCAGCGCCAGTTCGCAGCGGATCACCTGGCGGGTGACTTTTTCCACCAGTTGCAGCAAATCTTCCCGCTGTTTGCGTTCGATATGGGCGAGAAAGTCGTTCACTTTTCCGCTGATGGCTTCCAGCGGCTGTGCCGCGTCAACAAACTGTTTGCGCCCTTCCTGCTGCCCGGCGAGGCTGCCTTCGGTGTAGCCCTGGCGTTGCCCCTCGGCAAAACCTTGTTGATGACCTTCGCTAAAGCCCTGCTCCTGGCCTTCGGTCATTCCCTGAGCAAACCCTTTTTGCAGCCCTTCCTGAAAACCGTCCATCAACTGGCGCTGGTAATCGGCGGCGCTAATGCTGGCGGTGAGCGGTTCTCCGGTCACCGCACGCTGGCGCGGCGGAAAACGGTGCAGGCGATAGCGCCCGCGCAGTGTTTCAATGGTCATGGTTACTCCGCCGTCTGTTCCGCAAAGAGCTGTAGCTGAATTTCGCCCGCCTCTTCCAGTTCACGGGCAATGCCCATGATTTCGCGGCGGATCTGTTCGATACGGCTGACCGGCACCGGCCCCAGACGCGCGGTGATCGCTTCCAGTTGCTGCGCCTGACGTTTTGGCATCACCGCGTAAATGGAACGGCGCAACAGGGCTTCGGTGCCTTTCAGCGCTACCGCCCAGTCTTCCATCGGTACTTCGTCGAGCAGACGTCGACGCACCTCTTCGTTCTGGCGGCTGAGGATAAAGAAGTCGTACATCTCATCCTGAAGCTGCTCCAGCACGTCTTCGTCGCGCTCGCGCATCTGGTCGAGGATCACCTGCTGGTTGCCCTGGAAGCGGTTGACGATATCCGCCGCCTGTTTGATGCCTTTCACCTTCGAGCCGTGCTCCGAAAGCACCGACAGGCCGCGTTCAATCAGCCTGTCCAGTTCATCCACCACGTCGCGGTTGACGTCGTTGAGTTTCGCCACCCGATAGAGAATTTCGTTTTGCACCGATTCATTGAGATACGAGAGCACCGCCGCCGAGATTTCCGGCGTCAGAAACGCGAGGAATACTGCCTGCAATTGCAGATGCTCTTCGGAGATCAGCATCGCCAGCTGGCGCGGTTCCACCCATTGCAGTCGCGCCATCCGCGAGCGGATCTCATCGCCGTAGATGCCGTTGATCACGCTGCTGGCGATCTCGGTGCCTAGCGCTTTGTTGAGAATGCCCTGCAACATAGATCGCGACGCGCCATTGATCCCGCTCTGTTCGCGGAACTCATCAAAGAAGTTGTTGATCACTTTGCGCGCCATGCTGGTTTTGACACCGGAAAGCCGCGCCATGTTTTCGCTCAGGCGCACCACTTCTTCACGGCTGAGTTTTTGCATCACCGTTGCCGCCGCCTCTTCGCCCAGACACAGCAGCAGGATCGCCGCCTGTTCCAGGTAGCTGTTGCTCTTATTTGTTGTCAATTCGCTCATTGCTGGTGATCCATTGTCTGAGAACTTCGGCTACGCGATCGGTGTCGCTCATGGCCAGTTTTTGCAGGAACTCGAGTTTTACTTCGAGGCCGGAACTCTGGGACGGCAGGCTGTCATCGCCGGGCAGCGACGGCAGATCGACGTTTTTGCGTTCCTCTTCCGGCATGGCAATCCACGGTTCGCTGACAGCTTCCGGTTCTGGTGTGATAACCGGCGCACGTACCGCCGTCAGTCGTTTCATTACCGGGCGCACCACAAAGAACAGCAACAACAGCGCCAGCAGGCCGCAGCCAATCAGCCGCACCCAGGCCAGCACGCTGTCATCTTTCCACAACGGAATAATTGGTTCGACCGGCACCGCCTGCGGGACAAAGTTAAGCAGCGATAAGGTGAGATTGTCTCCACGTTGCGCGTCGATCCCGGCGGCATTGTTCAGCAGCGCGGTAAGCTGCGTGGTCTGCTCCGGCTTCCAGTTTTTCAGCGCCGGAGCGTTTTGATTGAGCACCACCGCCACGTTGAGGCGTTTCACCGTAAAGCCGGGATGCTGAATATGCTGGACGCTGCGGTCGTAAGAGTAATCGCGCTTGCTTTCGCTGTGTTTCGAAAGGGCTTCCGGCGAGCGATTTTCGTCGGCGGGCATCGCGCCGTTAGTAACCTGATTAGGTGCAACCGGCGGGCGGTTGCTAAGCGAACCGGGCACACCCATCGCCACCTGATTGGTATCGCTGTCCAGCACGTTTTCTTCGCGGTTGATTTTCGGCGCGTCGCCGTAGTGTTCCTGAGTTTCATCGATATTACTGAGGTCGAGATCCGGCATGACGCTGACGCGGTAATTCCCGCTGCCGACCAGCGAATCCAGCACGTTCGCCACGCTGGCGCGGGTTTTGTCCTGAATATCTTTGAGGATCTGATCGCGTTTACGGGTAGCGGCTGAAACCGCTTCGCCCGCGCCAATGCCGTCGGTCAGCAGATTTCCCGCCTGATCGACGACGCTAACTTTGCTGGTGTGCAGCCCCGGAATGCTGCCGGAAACCAGATGCACAATGGCGTTCACCTGGTCCATATTCAGCTTCGCGCCGTAATGCAGACGCACCACCACCGAGGCGCTGTTTTGCGGCTCATCGCTGACCACAAACGAGCTCTCTTCGTTGAGCGCCAGATGCACCCGCGCGCTCTCCACCGCGTCCAGCGACATAATGCTCTGCGCCAGCTCCCCTTCGAGGCTGCGTTTGTAGCGCACGTTCTGCACGAACTGGCTGCTGCCGAGCACTTCGTCTTTGTCCATCAGCTCGTAGCCGCTGGGCAAGATCGCCTGCACGCCTTTGGCAGCAAGGGTCATGCGCGTTTTCGACAGTTCATCTTCCGGCACCAGAATCTGCCCGCTTTGCGGGTCGATGCGGTAGCTGAGCTTTTCGCCATCCAGCACGGTGACAATCTGCGACACGGGCAGATTTTCCTGGCGTCCGTAGAGCGAGACGTAGCCGCGATTACCGGTCCACAGTACGCTGACGATAATCGCCGTCGCCGCAACGGCAAGCCCCACTCCCGCCATCAATGCCCAGCGTTTGTTATCTGCAAGACGCAGTCGAAACGCCGGAAACGCCTGGGTTAACTTCTTTATTTGTGCATTCATAGGGTTAGATCGACATACTCATCAGATCGTTAAATCCGGTGGCGATTTTGTTGCGCACCTGCACCAGCGCGGAGAAAGAGAGCGACGCCTGCTGGCTGGCGATCATCGCCCCGGCAAGGTCATCACTTTTGCCCGTGTCGACAGCCGTTTGCTGCTGCTCCGCCACCTGCTGGAACTGGTCAACATGACCGAGCGCACCGCTCATAATGCGGTTAAACGAAACGTCCGGGTCGGTGGAACTGAAGGTCATGGCGGGCAGCACCGGTGCCTGGGCGTTGGCCTGCATCCGCTGCACGTCCTGCATGATTTGCGCCTGCATGGTGCTGTTGATTGTGGTAATGCTCATTTTTAACTTCCGGGTCAGGAGAAAACTTCGATACCTTGCTTGCGCATGGAGGCCAGTCGATAGCGCAGTGCGCGCGGGGTAATGCCTAACAGGTCGGCGATTTTGCTGCGGTTGCCCTGATATTTACGCATCAGGTCGGCGATATATTGATATTGCGCGCTTCGTCCGTGCTGGCCCAAATCGCTGGTTTCGGCAATGTGGACGGCGGGCTGAACAGGCCATTGCAGTTCGCTGTGGTCAGCAACGTCCGTTTCCAGCAGGCCTAATGCATCCGGGTAAATTACGCCGTCGCGATTTAAAATCATTCCCCGCTGAATGGCGTTTTCCAGTTGGCGCACGTTACCGGGCCAGCGGTAATTAAGCAGCGCACGGCGGGTGGATTCGGACAGGGTGATATTTTTCACCAGCACCGTGGAGTATTTTTTAATAAATGACTCCGCCAGCGGAATAATATCGTTCAGGCGTTCACGCAGTGGCGGCATGGTAATAGGGATAACCGCCAGACGATAATAGAGATCTTCACGAAAACGTCCGGCGGCAACTTCCTGCTCCAGGTTTTTATTGGTGCAGGCAATCAGGCGAAAATTGAGTTTGATTTGTCGGTTGCTGCCTAATCGCTCAACCTGTTGTTCCTGCAACACGCGTAATATTTTGGCCTGTAGCGCCAGCGGCATTTCACCAATTTCATCGAGCAATAAGGAGCCGTTATTTGCCAGTTCCATTTTTCCTGGCACGCTGGCAATTGCGCCGGTAAATGCGCCTTTGTCATAGCCAAATAGCGTGGATTCCAGCATATTTTCCGGGATCGCCGCGCAGTTCACGCCGACATAGGGTGCGCTTTCATTTTCACCAAAGGCTACGGTGTGAATATATTTCGCCACGCATTCTTTGCCCGCGCCGGTTTCGCCCTGAATGAGCACCGGCACGTTAAAGGCGGCGACACGCTTTGCCAGAGTAAAAGCGTTAATGCTGGAAGCGGCAGTTGCAATAAGTTCAGACATAGGGTGAACGATATAAGTAGCGACAGAAAACAGGATGTTCTGAAGCGTATCACCGGCGGGATTAACAAGTTCGAATTAAACGATAATAAAAATATTATTTGTTGATAAACAATGAGTTAGAACCGTAGGCCGGATAAGGCGTTTACGCCGCCATCCGGCAATTGTGCACCGATGCCTGATGCGACGCTGCGCCTCTTATCAGGCCTACAATTCGTGCAATGTTTTATGACGATGCCCGATACCTCGCCCTTTAATAATTTAATTATTTTTTCACCCTATTAATAATTTGCCCCTTTCACGCCCCCTCTATTTAATACCTCACCTTGTGTCACTGCCGGATTTGCGTGCACAACAACGCCCATACCATTACAGCAGAGAAAGTAAGCCATGCTGAAGTACAGTAAAACGCCAGGCATCTTTAAATTAGAAGGTAATCGGCTCGGACGCCCCTACCATCGCCTGCCGACCCTGTTTACGGGGAATTTTGACGTGATTGATTCGCATCTTGGCAGCTACTTTCTCAAAAAGCATCGCAGCAATATCACCCTAAAAAAGATTGGCTGCGAAATGGATATTATTAATAAAAACGCCGAACTGATGGTTTCCCAGGTCGGGCATCTGGCGTTTGATATTGATCGCTCCTTGCTGTTAATGCTGCTGGGCAATTTTTATGGTCTGGAGTCCTCTCTTGAAGAGGCGAAAGCGCATAACGGGCTGCCGACCAAAACCGAAACGCGGTTAAAGAACCGACTCGCGCTGGATATCTGCACGCTGATCTTTAATCTGCAAACCTCCGGTATTGCGCTGAAATTAAAACTGGACAGCAGCACGGTGATTACCCACTGGGCGTATCAATTAACCTTTACCCTTGCGGGCGATGAAGAGAGCAGTTTTCGTATTTTGCTCGACGACGCCCACACCGATTTTATTTTGAATCTGATCCGCCACAGCGAGCACAGTAAACCGCAGCAGGTGGCGAAATCCGTTAATAAACCGGCCCTGATTAAAGAAATCATCCGCTCCCTGCCGCTGCCCCTGAACGTCAAAATCGCCGAGCTATCGATGAATGTCGCCGATCTGGCGCAGATAAAAGCCGGGGATATTTTACCCATCTCGCTGGGAGAAACGTTCCCGGTGGCGATTGGGCAATCTGAATTATTTAGCGCCCTGATTGTGGAAGACAAAGACAAACTGTTTTTGTCGGAGCTGGCGGGCAAGAATGAGAATAGCCATGAGTAAACAAGACGATATTTTAGCCGGGGATTTTGGCCTCGCCGATGAAGTTGCGCCTGTCACGAAATCCGCCGACGCCGAAACGCTGGTCACCCGCCTGGAAGACCGCTTTTCCGACTCGATGACGCTGCTGAAACGCATTCCGGTGACCTTAACGCTGGAAGTGTCGTCGGTGGAAATTATGTTAGCCGACCTGCTTAACATCGACGACGACACGGTGATTGAGCTGGATAAACTCGCCGGGGAGCCGCTGGATATTAAAGTGAACAATATCCTGCTGGGCAAAGCGGAAGTGGTGGTGGTCAACGAGAAGTACGGCCTGCGCGTGCTGGAGTTTAACACCCGCGATATCAACGACCTGGCACCATGAAACGCCGCACTCAACTGGCGCTGGGCCTTGGGCTGCTGGCGCTTGCGCCGCTGGCGTTGGCCCAGGGTGGCGATATTGCGCTACTTAACGTGGTGACCCACGGCAACACTCAGGAGTACAGCGTCAAAATTCAGGTACTGATTCTGATGACCCTCGTCGGTTTGCTGCCGACGATGGTGCTGATGATGACCTGCTTTACGCGCTTTATTATCGTGCTGTCGCTGCTGCGCCAGGCGCTGGGGCTGCAACAAACGCCGCCGAACCGCATTCTGATAGGTATTGCGCTCTCACTCACCCTGCTAGTAATGCGCCCCATCTGGCTCAATATTTACGACCACGCGGTAGTGCCGTTTGAAAACGATCAGATTACCCTGACCGATGCGTTAAGCACCGCCGCGACGCCGCTAAAACGCTTTATGCTGGCGCAGACCGACAAAAAAGCGATGGCGCAAATCATGACCATCGGCGGCGCGAAGGGCAATGCCGCCGACCAGGATCTCTCCATCGTGGTGCCCGCCTATGTACTGAGCGAGCTGAAAACCGCTTTCCAGATTGGCTTTATGATTTACATCCCGTTTCTGGTTATCGACCTGATTGTCGCCAGCGTACTGATGGCGATGGGGATGATGATGCTGTCGCCGCTGATTGTTTCGCTGCCCTTTAAACTGATGCTGTTTGTGCTGATTGACGGCTGGTCGCTGACCATCGGCACGCTCACCACCAGCATTCGCGGGCTGGGGCTGGGCTGATTATGTTGACCGTAGACGTAGCCGCCGACATTGTCGCCAGCGGCATTAAAGTAGTGATTTTGCTGGTTTCGGTACTGGTGGTGCCAAGCCTGCTGGTCGGCCTGCTGGTGAGCGTGTTCCAGGCGGTGACGCAGATTAACGAACAGACCCTGAGCTTTTTGCCAAGGCTGATTGTCACGCTGGTGGTGTGCGGCAAATGGATGATTATCCAGTTGCATGATCTCTGCATTCATCTGTTTAGTCAGGCCGCCCTGCTGGTGCATTAAGATGCGCACAAGCGACGTTACGCAACTGATGGATCTGGTGCTGGGGCTGTGGTTCCCCTTCGTGCGCATTATGGCGTTTCTGCGCTATGTGCCGGTGCTGGATAACAGCGCCCTGACCGTGCGCGTGCGGATTATATTGTCGCTGGCGCTGGCGATCATCATCACGCCGTTGATCCCCCATCCCATTCCCCACGACCTGCTATCGCTCAATAGCCTGATCCTGACGGTGGAGCAAATATTATGGGGCATGTTGTTCGGGCTGATGTTTCAGTTTCTGTTTCTGGCGCTGCAACTGGCCGGGCAAATTCTCTCGTTCAATATGGGGATGAGCATGGCGGTGATGAACGACCCGAGCAGCGGCGCATCAACAACCGTGCTGGCAGAGTTAATTAACGTCTACGCGATCCTGCTGTTTTTTGCCATGGACGGGCATCTGCTGCTGGTAAGCGTGCTGTATAAGGGCTTCACCTACTGGCCGATTGGCAACGCGCTGCATCCGCAAACCCTGCGCACCATCGCGCTGGCCTTTAGCTGGGTGCTGGCGTCCGCATCACTGCTGGCGCTGCCGACCACTTTTATCATGCTGATTGTGCAGGGCTGCTTTGGCCTGCTTAACCGCATTGCGCCGCCGCTGAACCTTTTTTCGCTCGGCTTTCCCATCAACATGCTGGCGGGGCTGGTTTGCTTCGCCACCCTGCTCTACAACCTGCCGGATCACTATCTGCATCTGGCGAATTTTGTGTTGCAGCAACTCGACGCGCTGAAAGGTCACTATGGCGGATAGCAGCAGCGAAGAAAAAACAGAGAAACCCTCGGCGCAAAAGCTGCGTAAAGCGCGTGAAGAGGGGCAACTGCCGCGCTCGAAGGATATGGGGCTGGCGGCGAGCCTGTTTGCGGCGTTTGTGGTGATCTCCAGCAGCTTCCCGTGGTATGCCGATTTTGTGCGTGAGAGTTTTATCAGCGTGCATCAGTACGCGCAGGAGATTAATAACCCGGATGTGATCGGCCAGTTTCTGCGCCATCACCTGTTAATTCTCGGCAAGTTTATTCTTACCTTGCTGCCGATGCCCGCCGCTGCGCTGCTCTCCTCGCTGGTGCCTGGCGGCTGGCTGTTTCTGCCGAAAAAAATCCTCCCGGATTTCAGCAAAATTAGCCCGTTAAAAGGGATTGGGCGGCTGTTTTCCAGTGAACATCTGGCGGAAACGGGAAAGATGACGGCGAAGTCGGTGGTGGTGCTGGTGATGCTGTGGATTAGCCTGCGCAATAACTTTGCCGCCTTCCTCGGCCTGCAAGCGCTGCCGTTCAAACTGGCGATGAATGAGGGTTTGTCGCTCTACGCCAGCGTGATGCGCAACTTTGTCATCCTGTTTATCTTCTTTGCGCTTATCGACGTGCCGCTGGCGAAAGCCCTGTTTACCAAAGGGCTGAAGATGACCAAGCAGGAGCTGAAAGAAGAGTACAAAAATCAGGAAGGCAAGCCGGAAGTGAAGGCGCGCGTGCGACGGCTGCAACGGCAGCTGGCGATGGGGCAAATCCGCAAAGTGGTGCCGAAAGCCAACGTGGTGATCACCAACCCGACCCACTACGCCGTGGCGTTGCAGTATGACCAGTCTCGCGCCGCCGCGCCGTTTGTGGTGGCAAAAGGCACCGATGAAATCGCCCTCTATATTCGCCAGGTCGCCGCTGAGAATCAGGTGGAAGTGGTCGAGTTCCCGCGGCTGGCGCGCTCGGTTTACTACACCACGCAGGTGAACCAACAAATTCCGTTTCAGCTTTACCGGGCTATCGCCCACGTTCTGACCTACGTCCTGCAAATGAAACACTGGCGCGAGGGCGCACAGCCGCGCCCGGCCCTGAACAGACATATTTCCCTTCCCAAAGAGGTGCTTAAACTGGATGGCGAAAACAACTAAATCGTTCCTCGCGCTGCTGCGCGGCGGTAATCTCGGCGTACCGCTGGTTATACTTTGTATTCTGGCGATGGTTATTCTGCCGCTGCCGCCTGCGCTGCTGGATATTCTGTTCACCTTCAACATTGTGCTGGCGGTGATGGTGCTGCTGGTGGCGGTGTCGGCGAAACGACCGCTGGAATTCAGCCTGTTCCCGACCATTTTGCTGATCACCACTTTAATGCGCCTGACGCTTAACGTTGCTTCTACGCGCGTGGTGCTGCTGCACGGGCATCTCGGCGCAGGCGCGGCGGGTAAGGTGATTGAGTCATTTGGTCAGGTGGTGATTGGCGGCAACTTTGTCGTCGGCTTTGTGGTGTTTATCATCCTGATGATCATCAACTTTATCGTCGTCACCAAAGGGGCCGAGCGTATTTCCGAGGTTTCTGCCCGCTTTACCCTGGACGCGATGCCCGGCAAGCAGATGGCGATTGACGCCGATCTTAACGCCGGATTGATCAACCAGGCGCAGGCGCAAACACGGCGTAAAGATGTTGCCAGCGAGGCCGATTTCTACGGCGCGATGGACGGGGCATCGAAGTTTGTGCGCGGCGATGCCATCGCCGGGATGATGATTCTGGCGATCAACCTGATCGGCGGCGTCTGTATCGGCATCTTCAAATACAACCTGAGCGCCGACGCCGCCTTCCAGCAATATGTGCTGATGACCATCGGCGACGGCCTGGTGGCGCAGATCCCGTCCCTGCTGCTCTCCACCGCGGCGGCAATTATCGTCACCCGCGTCAGCGACAACGGCGATATCGCCCATGACGTGCGCCACCAGCTGCTGGCAAGCCCGTCGGTGCTCTACACCGCCACCGGGATCATGTTTGTGCTGGCGGTGGTGCCGGGGATGCCGCATCTGCCATTTTTGCTGTTCAGCGCCCTGCTTGGCTTTACCGGCTGGCGGATGAGCAAACGCCCGCAGGCGGCGGAGGCGGAAGAGAAAAGCCTCGAAACACTGACCCGCACCATCACCGAAACCAGCGAGCAACAGGTCAGTTGGGAAACCATTCCGCTGATCGAGCCTATCAGCTTAAGTCTCGGCTACAAGCTGGTGGCGCTGGTCGATAAAGCCCAAGGTAACCCGCTCACCCAGCGGATTCGCGGCGTGCGGCAGGTGATTTCCGACGGCAACGGCGTGCTGCTGCCGGAGATCCGTATTCGGGAAAACTTCCGCCTCAAGCCCAGCCAGTACGCCATATTCATCAACGGCATTAAGGCCGATGAAGCGGATATTCCGGCAGATAAACTGATGGCGTTGCCCTCCAGCGAAACCTACGGCGAGATTGACGGCGTACTGGGGAATGACCCGGCATATGGGATGCCGGTCACCTGGATCCAGCCTGCGCAGAAAGCGAAGGCGCTGAATATGGGGTATCAGGTGATCGACAGCGCCAGCGTGATTGCCACCCATGTGAATAAGATTGTGCGCAGCTATATTCCTGAATTATTTAACTATGATGACATCACGCAGTTGCATAACCGCCTGTCGTCGATGGCACCGCGCCTGGCGGAAGATTTGAGCGCGGCGCTCAACTACAGCCAGTTGCTGAAAGTGTACCGGACGCTGCTGACCGAAGGCGTTTCCCTGCGCGATATCGTCACCATCGCCACCGTGCTGGTCGCCAGTAGTGCGGTGACTAAAGATCATATTCTGCTGGCGGCCGATGTGCGCCTGGCGCTGCGGCGCAGCATTACCCATCCGTTCGTTCGCAAACAGGAGCTGACGGTGTATACGCTGAATAATGAGCTGGAAAATCTGCTGACCAACGTAGTGAATCAGGCGCAACAGGGCGGCAAAGTGATGCTCGACAGCGTGCCGGTGGACCCGAATATGCTTAACCAGTTCCAGAACACGATGCCGCAGGTGAAGGAGCAGATGAAAGCGGCGGGGAAAGACCCTGTGCTGCTGGTGCCACCGCAGTTGCGCCCTTTGCTGGCGCGCTATGCGAGATTGTTTGCGCCGGGGCTGCATGTGCTGTCGTATAACGAAGTGCCGGACGAGCTGGAGTTGAAGATTATGGGGGCGTTGATGTAGGTATCCGGCACCGGTGCACAACTGCCGGATGCGGCGTAAACGCCTTATCCGTCCTACTGTTAAGGCACGATTCGTAGGCTGGATAAGCGTAAGCGCATCCGGCATCAGCGCACAATTATAAAATAATACGCTCGCCAGCATTTAAATCCGTTACGTCCCCCGCCCAATCGATGGGATATAACCCTTTCGCGACATCGCGATGGAACGTTGAGAATGGCCAATCACTCACTTGCTTTACCCAGCCATGTTTTACTGGATTTATATAAATATAATCAACATGATGGCGATAATCTTTGGTATTGCGGATGGCGTGCTCCCAAAAACGCGGTTGCCAGATATTTTTCATTTCGCAAGTTTGAGTGAACTGTTTTTTAATCTCACGCCAGCGAGAGGAAAAATCATCATCGCTTTCAGGTAATGTCCAGATACAGTGCATATGCTCTGGCAAGACTACCCAGGCGTTAATTTCAAAAGGTCTGGCTCGCTTAACTTTAACAATGGCGTTACGGAGCGTCTGGTACTGGGTGGTCAAAAGTTGGCTTCGACGATTCCGCAAATTTATCGTGAAAAACCATGTTCCCCCCTTGATGTAATAACGACGATATTCAGACATAGCGACTCCTTTTTCTCAACGGTAAGAAGAAAAGGAAAGGTCAGCAATGAGGTGATGGAAAAACGGGAAAGCGGCTCGCAAAAAATGCACAGATTTGTAGGCATGATAAGACGCGTTAGCGTCGCATCAGGCATCCGCGCACAACCGCCGGATGCGGCGTAAACGCCTTATCCGGCCTACAAAATCGTCTCTTCCGTCAATATCCGCCGCGCGCCCAAAAAATGGTCCTGCCAGAAAGGTTCGGCTAACCGGCTTACCCGAATGGTTTCCCCCGTGCGCGGCGACTCAATAAACTGACCATCGCCCAGATACACGCCCATATGGTCAGCAATTTCGCGGCTGTGAATATGGAAAAACAACAAGTCTCCCCGGCGCAGGTCGTTATTCGCCACAATGGTCGCCCGACGGTAGTGATACATCTCATTGGCCGTGCGCGGGAGTTTCGCCTCAAGGATCTTGTTGTAGGCATAAAAAACCAACCCACTACAATCGAAGCCTTTATCGGGCCGCGTGCCGCCCCAGACATAAGGCTTGCCAAGCTGCTGCTCCAGGCGGTGAATCGCCACTTCGGTGATGTTATGCAGGTGATCGCTGCTTAAAAAGTGGTTGTTTTCCGCCAGCGCCTGCCAGCGTCTGTCACTCGCCTTGAGCGGCGCAGGAAACCATTCTGGATGCTGTTTTATCTGTTCGCGGTTGTGCTGGCGCAGCGCCTTTCTGCTTTCGGCATTGCCTTCCACAATATAGCTGGCCTGCTTTTTCAGATGAGTTTGGTACTGTTTTAATAAACGCGCACGGTTTTGCATCCGCTGGCGGGCGGCGTAGCTGAAAGAGATATGTGATGTGGTGGCGCTGGCAAATGAAGAAAACGGCAAGCAAAGCAACAATAATCCCGACAACACAAAAGAGGGAATCGACGGCAAGGACATACTCAATAATGGCTGGTCATGCATTGATGTTGCAGTGTATCCCGGCCCGTACCTGAACAAACTTAATAAACCATTATTATAAAATTAATAAATATATTTCAGTTAATTATGTAAAAACATCCGTTTATTAAATTACTCATAGATTGTCGCTGTTGCTCATTTGAGCTACAATTCAAGCTGAATAAATATACAGCACAGGAGATACCCCAATGGCTGCTAACGCGTTTGTTCGCGCCCGAATCGATGAAGATCTGAAGAATCAGGCGGCGGACGTACTGGCCGGGATGGGGCTGACCATCTCTGACCTGGTTCGCATAACCCTCACAAAGGTCGCGCGTGAAAAGGCATTGCCGTTTGATTTACGCGAGCCTAATCAATTAACTATTCAATCAATCAAAAACAGCGAAGCTGGCGTTGGTGTTCATAAGGCCAAAGACGCCGATGATTTATTTGATAAATTAGGAATTTAAATATGATTCAAAGGGATATTGAATACTCGGGACAATTTTCAAAGGATGTAAAACTTGCACAAAAGCGTCATAAGGATATGAATAAATTGAAATATCTTATGACGCTTCTTATCAATAATACTTTACTGCTTCCAGCTGTTTATAAAGACCACCCGCTGCAAGGTTCATGGAAAGGTTATCGCGATGCTCATGTCGAACCGGACTGGATCCTGATTTACAAACTTACCGATAAACTTTTACGATTTGAGAGAACTGGAACTCACGCGGCGCTCTTTGGGTAAAGCCCGCTGCCGATGAAATTTGTAAACCCTGCGCCGACAGGCTTGCGTAAAACTCTTTTGGTGATAATGTGAGCCTTCCCAATCCAGACTATTCCGATTTGGGATCCATTTTGCCGTCCTGGCGTGTGTAACCGTTTTATCAAGGAATAAGCAGTATGCGTAAAATCGCATTAATTCTTGCGATGTTGTTGATCCCGTGCGTTTCGTTTGCCGGTTTGCTGGGCAGCAGTAGCTCGACCACGCCAGTGAGCAAAGAGTATAAGCAGCAGTTGATGGGATCCCCTGTCTACATCCAGATCTTCAAGGAAGAACGTACGCTCGATCTCTACGTCAAAATGGGCGAGCAATATCAACTGCTCGACAGCTATAAAATCTGTAAATATTCCGGCGGCTTAGGGCCAAAACAGCGTCAGGGCGATTTCAAAAGCCCGGAAGGGTTTTATAGCGTCCAGCGTAATCAGTTAAAACCAGACAGCCGTTACTACAAAGCGATTAATATTGGATTCCCCAATGCCTATGACCGTGCGCATGGTTATGAAGGGAAATATCTGATGATCCACGGCGATTGTGTTTCCATCGGCTGCTACGCGATGACCAATCAGGGTATTGATGAGATCTTCCAGTTCGTTACTGGTGCGCTGGTTTTTGGTCAGCCGAGCGTGCAAGTGAGTATTTACCCGTTCCGCATGACCGACGCCAATATGAAGCGCCATAAATATTCCAACTTTAAGGACTTCTGGGAGCAGCTGAAGCCAGGTTACGACTACTTTGAGCAAACCCGTAAGCCACCGACCGTTTCTGTGGTCAATGGCCGTTACGTGGTCAGCAAGCCGTTAAGCCACGAAGTTGTGCAGCCACAGCTGGCATCAAACTACACGCTCCCCGAGGCAAAATAAGCGCCATTCGCCTGGCATAATCTTTTGCCAGGTTTCATTGCCCGTCAGCGGCTGTGTTGCAATCACCGTGACCACATCATTCGGTGTGGTCTGCGAGCTGAAGTCGATTTCCACATCCTGATCCAGCAACGTTGCCACGCCAAACGGCGCGCGGCGGGTGATCCAGTGTAAATTAGTCGAGCAATACGCCATTACATAGCGTCCGTCAGAAAGCAGCATGTTGAAAACGCCCTTCTGCCGCAGTTCATCCGCCAGTGAGGCGATATATTTAAACACTGCCGCCATATTGCCCGGTGTGCGCGGGTAACGCTGCGTTAATTTATGCAGGAGCCAGCAGAAGGCTTTTTCGCTGTCGGTTTCACCGACCGGGCGGAAGTTGCCGGTTTCCAGTGATTTGTACCCCGTCAGTTGCCCGTTATGGGCATAAGTCCAGTTACGTCCCCATAACTCGCGGGTAAACGGGTGAGTATTTTCCAGCGCCACCTCGCCCCGATTGGCCTGGCGAATATGAGCCACAACCGAACAGGATTTTATCGGGTAGTCCTGGACAAGTTTGGCGATGGGGGAATTAAAGCTGGGTTGCGGATCTTTAAATGTGCGACAGCCTTTACCTTCGTAAAAGGTAATGCCCCAGCCATCTTTATGTGGCCCGGTTCCACCACCACGCTGTACAAGTCCGGTGAAACTAAAGCAGATATCGGTAGGGATGTTGGCGCTCATCCCGAGCAATTCGCACATGGGTAACCTCCACAACAGCGGGAGCGCATGGCCCCCGGCGAAGATTGATTAAAAAGTAAAAAGGTGCAGGCTGTTACCCTCACCCCGGCCCTCTCCCTGAAAGGGAGAAAAGACCTTACTTAACCATCTCTTTTTCAATTAACTGGATCAGGATATGGATCACTTTAATGTGGATCTCCTGAATGCGGTCGGCATAACCAAAGTGCGGTACGCGAATTTCGATATCCGCCGTGCCAGCCATTTTGCCGCCGTCTTTACCGGTCAGGGTGATCACTTTCATCCCCTTCTCACGCGCCGCCGCGATCGCTTTGATCACGTTTGCAGAGTTACCGGAGGTGGAGATCCCCAGCAGTACATCGCCTTCGCGACCTACCGCTTCAACGTAACGGGAGAAAATATCATTGAAACCAAAATCGTTACCGACGCAGGAAATATGGCTGACGTCAGAAATGGCAATCGCCGGGTAGCCCGGACGGTTTTCACGGTAGCGACCGGTCAACTCTTCGGCAAAGTGCATAGCGTCGCAATGGGAGCCGCCGTTGCCGCAAGAAAGCACTTTGCCACCGCCTTTAAAGCTGTCTGCTAACAGGACCGCCGCGCGCTGAATGGCGTGAATATTGGCGTCATCTTTTAAAAAATTAGCCAGCGTTTCCGCCGCTTCGTTCAGTTCGTTACGAATAAGATCCTGGTACATGAGGATATCCTTCAGCATAAATGTAATAGACAAAATGCAGTGTACCGGATACCGCCAAAAGCGAGAAGTACGGGCAGGTGCTATGACCAGGACTTTTTGACCTGAAGTGCGGATAAAAACAGCAACAATGTGAGCTTTGTTGTAATTATATTGTAAACGTATTGCTAAATGTTTTTACATCCACTACAACCATATCATCACAAGTGGTCAGACCTCCTACAAGTAAGGGGCTTTTCGTTATGATGATTTTGAGTATTCTCGCTACGGTTGTCCTGCTCGGCGCGTTGTTCTATCACCGCGTGAGCTTATTTATCAGCAGTCTGATTTTGCTCGCCTGGACAGCCGCACTCGGCGTTGCTGGTCTGTGGTCGGCGTGGGTACTGGAGCCTCTGGCCATTATCCTCGTGCCATTTAACTTTGCGCCTATGCGTAAGTCGATGATTTCCGCGCCGGTATTTCGCGGTTTCCGTAAGGTGATGCCGCCGATGTCGCGCACTGAGAAAGAAGCGATTGATGCGGGCACCACCTGGTGGGAAGGCGATTTGTTCCAGGGCAAGCCGGACTGGAAAAAGCTGCATAACTATCCGCAGCCGCGCCTGACCGCTGAAGAGCAAGCGTTTCTCGACGGTCCGGTAGAAGAAGCCTGCCGGATGGCGAATGATTTCCAGATTACCCATGAGCTGGCGGATTTGCCGCCGGAGCTGTGGGCGTATCTTAAAGAGCATCGCTTCTTCGCGATGATCATCAAAAAAGAGTACGGCGGGCTGGAGTTCTCGGCTTATGCCCAGTCTCGCGTGCTGCAAAAACTCTCCGGCGTGAGCGGGATCCTGGCGATTACCGTCGGCGTGCCAAACTCATTAGGCCCGGGTGAGCTACTGCAACATTACGGCACTGACGAGCAGAAAGATCACTATCTGCCGCGTCTGGCGCGTGGTCAGGAAATCCCTTGCTTTGCACTGACCAGCCCGGAAGCGGGTTCCGATGCAGGCGCTATCCCGGATACCGGGATTGTCTGCATGGGGGAATGGCAGGGCCAGCAGGTGCTGGGGATGCGTCTGACCTGGAACAAACGTTACATTACGCTCGCACCGATTGCGACCGTGCTTGGTCTGGCGTTTAAACTCTCCGACCCGGAAAAACTGCTGGGTGGCGCAGAAGATTTAGGTATTACCTGTGCGCTGATCCCGACCACCACGCCGGGCGTGGAAATTGGTCGTCGCCACTTCCCGCTGAACGTGCCGTTCCAGAACGGACCGACGCGCGGTAAAGATGTCTTCGTACCGATCGATTACATTATCGGCGGACCAAAAATGGCCGGGCAAGGCTGGCGGATGCTAGTGGAGTGCCTCTCGGTAGGCCGCGGTATCACCCTGCCTTCCAACTCAACCGGCGGCGTGAAATCGGTAGCGCTGGCAACGGGTGCGTATGCGCACATCCGCCGTCAGTTCAAAATCTCTATTGGTAAGATGGAAGGGATTGAAGAGCCGCTGGCGCGTATTGCCGGAAACGCTTATGTAATGGATGCTGCGGCATCGCTGATTACCTACGGCATTATGATCGGTGAAAAACCTGCCGTGCTGTCGGCTATCGTTAAGTATCATTGTACCCACCGTGGGCAGCAGTCGATTATTGATGCGATGGATATCACTGGTGGTAAAGGCATTATGCTCGGGCAGAGCAACTTCCTGGCACGAGCTTACCAGGGCGCACCGATTGCCATCACCGTTGAAGGGGCCAACATTCTGACCCGCAGCATGATGATCTTCGGACAAGGAGCGATTCGTTGCCATCCGTACGTGCTGGAAGAGATGGAAGCGGCGAAGAACAATGACGTCAACGCGTTCGATAAACTGCTGTTCAAACATATCGGTCACGTCGGTAGCAACAAAGTTCGCAGCTTCTGGCTGGGCCTGACGCGCGGTTTAACCAGCAGCACACCAACTGGCGATGCCACTAAACGTTATTATCAGCATCTGAACCGCCTGAGCGCCAACCTCGCCCTGCTTTCTGATGTCTCGATGGCGGTCCTGGGCGGCAGCCTGAAACGTCGCGAGCGTATCTCGGCACGTCTGGGGGATATTTTAAGCCAGCTTTACCTCGCCTCTGCCGTTCTGAAGCGTTATGACGACGAAGGCCGTAATGAAGCCGACCTGCCGCTGGTGCACTGGGGCGTACAGGATGCGCTGTATCAGGCAGAACAGGCGATGGATGATTTACTGCAAAACTTCCCGAACCGCGTGGTTGCCGGGCTGCTGAATGTGGTGATCTTCCCGACCGGACGTCATTATCTGGCACCGTCTGACAAGCTGGATCATAAAGTGGCGAAGATTTTACAAGTGCCAAACGCCACCCGCTCACGTATTGGCCGCGGTCAGTACCTGACGCCGAGCAAGCATAACCCGGTTGGTTTACTGGAAGAGGCGCTGGTGGATGTGATTGCCGCCGACCCGATTCATCAGCGGATCTGTAAAGAGTTGGGTAAAAACCTGCCGTTTACCCGTCTGGATGAACTGGCGCACAACGCGCTGGCGAAGGGGCTGATTGATAAAGATGAAGCAGCTATTCTTGTGAAAGCTGAAGAAAGCCGTCTGCGCAGTATTAATGTTGATGACTTTGATCCGGAAGAGCTTGCGACGAAGCCGGTAAAGTTGCCGGAGAAAGTGCGAAAAGTTGAAGCCGCGTAATTGAATAACGGAGCCGAAAGGCTCCGTTTCTTTATCGGCTAATTATTTAAAATTAAAGCCATCCGGATGGTTTTCCAGGCTGCCGGTCAACGCCGCGAACAGCACCGTTTTACCATCAATCGAAAGCGCATCGTTCACATTCAGCCAGGTGAGTTTCTCTTGCGACGTTTTCTCATCAATGGTCGAGAACAGCCCCGTCATCTGATTAGATTTCTCGGACCACATCACAGCGATACGTTGCGAGCCACAGTCATGCGGTTTGCACGCGCTCATCACCTGATACGTCTCATCTCCCAATGTCACGGTTTGTGCGGGGGTATAAGTACCGCCTTTCATCACCCAGGCTGGCAGCTTATGCCCTTGTACCATCTGATTAAATGCAGCTTTGGTGGTTTCGCCCTTTGCCAGGCTGCTAATGGTTAAATCATCCTGCGCCATTGCACTGGTGGCGATGACCAGAGCGGCGACTGTCGTTATTGCCTTAAACATCATTCCTCCCGAGCTTATCCTGCCCATGTTATTAACCTCCTAAAGCCTGGCGATAACACGATAATTTGCAAATCAGATATTTCCAATATCAGCATTTGTTATCAATTTATTCTGCGCTAAGGCAACTGCCTGATAAGGTGTTAGAGTTATAAAACCCTTCGCATAAAGGAGTTGTACACCGTGCCTGGTTTGAAGATTACGCTTTTGCAGCAACCACTGGTGTGGATGGATGGCCCTGCCAACCTGCGCCATTTTGATCGTCAACTGGAAGGTATTACCGGGCGCGATGTGATCGTTCTGCCGGAGATGTTTACCAGCGGCTTTGCCATGGAAGCGGCAGCTTCGTCGCTAGCACAAAATGACGTAGTGAACTGGATGACAGCCAAAGCGCAGCGGTGCAATGCGCTGATTGCAGGCAGTGTTGCATTACAAACGGAGTCTGGTTCGGTTAACCGCTTTTTGCTGGTTGAGCCGGGCGGCACGGTACATTTTTATGATAAGCGTCATCTGTTCCGAATGGCAGATGAGCATCTGCATTATAAAGCGGGCAATGCGCGAGTAATTGTGGAATGGCGCGGCTGGCGTATTTTGCCGCTGGTGTGCTACGACTTACGTTTTCCGGTGTGGTCGCGCAATCTCAACGATTATGACCTCGCCCTGTACGTCGCCAACTGGCCTGCTCCGCGCTCTCTGCACTGGCAGGCATTGCTGACAGCCCGCGCGATTGAGAATCAGGCGTATGTGGCGGGATGCAATCGCGTCGGCAGCGATGGCAACGGCTGCCATTATCGTGGTGACAGCAGGGTGATTAATCCACAGGGCGAGATTATCGCTACTGCCGACGCGCATCAGGCAACGCGCATTGATGCGGAGCTGTCGATGGTGGCGTTGCGGGAGTATAGAGAAAAGTTTCCGGCATGGCGGGATGCGGATGAATTCACATTTCGTTAGAGGGTGAATATGGCTACGAGATAAGTTTCGTGGCTATTTTTCTCTGGAACTTAAACGACGAAAGCCCGAATCAGTAATGATTCGGGCTTTCTGAATATTGGCGGAACGGACGGGACTCGAACCCGCGACCCCCTGCGTGACAGGCAGGTATTCTAACCGACTGAACTACCGCTCCGCGTTGTGTTCCGTTGGGAACGAGGCGAATATTACGGATTGCCTCACCCTTCGTCAACGGTTTTTCTCATCTTTTGAATCGTTTGCTGCAAAAATCGCCCAAGTCGCTATTTTTAGCGCCTTTTACAGGTATTTATGCCCGCCAGAGGCAGCTTCCGCCTTTCTTCTGCACCAGATCGAGACGGGCTTCATGTGCCGCAAGCTCTTCATCTGTCGCAAAAACAACGCGTAACTTACTTGCCTGACGCACAATGCGCTGAATTGTTGTTTCACCTTGTTGCTGTTGTGTCTCTCCTTCCATCGCAAAAGCCATCGACGTTTGACCACCAGTCATCGCCAGATAAACTTCCGCAAGGATCTGGGCATCGAGTAATGCCCCGTGCAACGTTCGTTTACTGTTATCTATTTCGTAGCGGGCACATAACGCATCGAGGCTGTTGCGCTTACCGGGAAACATTTTCCTCGCCACCGCAAGGCTATCGGTGACCTTACAGAAGGTATTGGTCTTCGGAATATCGCGCTTAAGCAACGAAAACTCGTAGTCCATAAAGCCGATATCGAACGCTGCGTTATGGATCACCAGCTCCGCGCCGCGGATATAGTCCATGAACTCATCGGCTACCTCTGCAAACGTGGGCTTATCGAGCAAAAATTCATCGGCAATACCATGTACGCCAAAGGCTTCCGGATCCACCAGCCGATCGGGTTTGAGATAAACATGGAAGTTATTGCCCGTCAGGCGACGGTTCACCACTTCAACGGCACCAATCTCAATGATCTTGTGGCCTTCATAGTGCGCACCAATCTGGTTCATACCGGTAGTTTCGGTATCGAGAACGATCTGGCGTGTAATTGCAGTGCTCATAGCGGTCATTTATGTCAGACTTGTCGTTTTACAGTTCGATTCAATTACAGGAAGTCTACCAGAGATGCTTAAACAGGTAGAAATTTTCACCGATGGTTCGTGTCTGGGTAATCCTGGACCTGGGGGTTACGGCGCTATTTTACGCTATCGCGGACGCGAGAAAACCTTTAGCGCAGGCTACACCCGCACCACCAACAACCGTATGGAGTTGATGGCCGCTATTGTCGCGCTGGAGGCGTTAAAAGAACATTGCGAAGTCATTTTGAGTACCGACAGCCAGTATGTCCGCCAGGGTATCACACAGTGGATCCATAACTGGAAAAAACGTGGCTGGAAAACAGCAGACAAAAAACCAGTAAAAAATGTCGATCTCTGGCAACGTCTTGATGCTGCGCTGGGGCAGCATCAAATCAAATGGGAATGGGTTAAAGGCCATGCCGGTCATCCAGAAAACGAACGTTGCGATGAACTGGCTCGTGCCGCAGCGATGAATCCCACACTGGAAGATACGGGCTATCAAGTCGAAGTTTAAGCCTGTGGTTTACGACATTGCCGGGTGGCTCCAACCGCCTGGCGAATTCGTGGCTTGTTTTTACTCTGTTTCATCGGATTTAGCGTTAAAGGAATAGTCCGTTTCCGGGCGACAATAAGTTGTAAGCAACCAAGCGCAGGAATATGCGCATTCAATAGTTTTCCACCGTGTTTGTTCCACGGGAGAACGTGGAAACGGCTGGCGTGTAGCACTTCAAAATTCAACAAAGAGAGCCAGTCCAGCTGCCGCATCAGAGTAAACATCCGGCTGTTATAGGGCGAGGTTTTGCGCAATACCGGCACAAGTTTGCGTAATCCCATTAAACTGATGGGATTGAAGCCACTAATCACCAGCCAGCCATCATCAATCAATACCCGATCGGCTTCACGCAATAAACGATGCGGATCGGTGCACCACGGCAATGTATGTGCCAGTAGACAAACATCAACGGATTTATCGGCAAAAGGAAGATGAAGTGGGTCCGCCTGCACCTGGACGGGCAGTCCTTGCGCAGAAACATTCACTTGATGAGAAACCGCGCACGCTTCGCAATTGATTTCTGCGCTTAAATTGCCAATCTTAAGCAGATGAAAACCATACATTTTAGTGAACCACGGGTTGAGCTGGCGCTCCAGCGCCTTGCGATAAAGCTCTCCCCAGGGCAAATCGCCCCAGCGATCAGGAGCCACGACAGTTTGAGGGACTCTTGCCGGTTTCATCACAACCTTCCGTTTCACACTGAGAGGTAATCTATGAATCTTAACAGTATTCCCGCCTTTGATGACAATTACATCTGGGTTTTGAATGATGAAGCAGGTCGCTGCCTGATTGTCGATCCCGGAGACGCAGAGCCAGTATTAAACGCCATTGCCGCCAATAACTGGCAACCGGAGGCCATATTTCTCACCCACCATCACCACGATCACGTTGGCGGCGTAAAAGAACTGGTGAAAAAGTTTCCGCAAATTGTGGTGTATGGTCCACAAGAGACACAAGATAAGGGAACAACACAGGTAGTCAAAGATGGCGAAACTGCCTTCGTTTTGGGGCATGAATTTAGTGTAATTGCCACGCCGGGTCACACTTTAGGACATATCTGTTACTTCAGTAAACCTTATCTATTTTGCGGCGACACGCTGTTTTCTGGTGGGTGTGGTCGGTTGTTTGAAGGGACAGCATCACAAATGTATCAATCACTTAAAAAGTTAAGTGCGTTACCTGACGATACATTGGTATGTTGTGCTCATGAATATACGTTATCAAATATGAAGTTTGCTTTGAGTATTCTTCCGCACGATTTGTCCATAAATGATTATTATCGTAAAGTTAAGGAGTTACGGGCAAAAAATCAAATAACACTACCCGTAATTCTGAAAAATGAGCGGCAAATTAATGTTTTTTTAAGAACGGAAGATATTGATTTAATTAATGTAATTAATGAAGAAACATTATTGCAACAACCTGAAGAACGTTTTGCTTGGTTAAGGTCAAAGAAAGATAGGTTCTGATAAAACTTTCTTGTCATCGGCTCCGTTCGCCGTTATGATCGGTCGTCTTTTAAGCAACTATTGACACACACATGAAGGCAAAAGCGATATTACTCGCCTCTGTCCTGCTCGTGGGTTGCCAGAGCACCGGCAACGTTCAACAGCACGCACAGAGCCTTTCTGCAGCTGGTCAAGGGGAAGCAGCAAAGTTTACAAGTCAGGCACGATGGATGGACGATGGGACGTCTATCGCGCCAGATGGTGACTTGTGGGCTTTCATTGGCGACGAGCTAAAGATGGGAATTCCGGAAAACGACCGGATTCGCGAACAGAAACAGAAATATTTACGCAATAAGAGCTATCTCCACGATGTAACTTTACGGGCAGAGCCGTATATGTACTGGATAGCCGGGCAAGTTAAAAAACGTAACATGCCTATGGAACTGGTACTACTACCCATAGTGGAGAGCGCTTTTGATCCTCACGCAACGTCTGGCGCCAATGCCGCGGGCATCTGGCAGATCATTCCGAGCACGGGGCGCAATTATGGTTTGAAACAGACCCGCAATTATGACGCGCGTCGCGATGTTGTTGCTTCAACAACTGCCGCGCTGAACATGATGCAGCGTCTGAACAAGATGTTTGACGGCGACTGGCTTCTGACCGTAGCTGCTTATAACAGCGGCGAAGGTCGAGTCATGAAGGCAATTAAAACGAACAAAGCGCGAGGGAAATCCACGGACTTCTGGTCGTTACCGTTGCCGCAGGAAACGAAGCAGTACGTGCCTAAGATGCTGGCATTGAGTGATATTCTCAAAAACAGCAAGCGTTATGGCGTACGTCTGCCAACGACCGATGAAAGCCGTGCTCTGGCGCGTGTGCACCTGAGCAGCCCGGTTGAAATGGCAAAGGTTGCAGATATGGCGGGGATTTCCGTCAGCAAGCTGAAGACATTCAACGCAGGCGTAAAAGGCTCCACGCTGGGCGCGAGTGGTCCGCAGTACGTGATGGTGCCAAAGAAGCATGCAGATCAACTGCGTGAATCTCTGGCTTCAGGCGAAATTGCTGCTGTACAGTCGACGCTGGTTGCTGACAATACGCCGCTTAACAGCCGTGTTTACACCGTACGCTCTGGCGACACGCTTTCAAGTATCGCTTCACGTCTCGGCGTAAGCACCAAAGATTTGCAGCAGTGGAACAAACTGCGCGGATCTAAGCTGAAGCCAGGCCAAAGTTTGACGATTGGTGCAGGCAGTAGCGCACAGCGACTGGCAAACAACAGCGATAGCATTACGTATCGTGTGCGCAAAGGCGATTCGCTTTCAAGCATTGCTAAACGCCACGGCGTGAACATCAAAGATGTAATGCGCTGGAACAGCGATACTGCGAATCTGCAACCAGGCGATAAGCTGACGTTGTTTGTGAAAAACAACAGCATGCCAGACTCCTGACAAACCAGATAATAAAAAAGGCACCGATTCCCCCGGTGCCTTTTTTATTTATGCCGCTTTATGTGCTTCTAGCATGATGATATCACTGGTGAAAGAGCCATCATTCTGCAAGGCAAAATACGTTTTCACCTCTGTCGATGCGCTCTGTTGGTAAATGCGAATAGCGTCTACTAACGCTTCTGGCGTACGCATTCTCGCTACCCATGAAGAAAATTCCAGCGGTAACTTATCTGTAATTAAATTATCAACTATCAGATTGGCTTCATTGATTAACTTCAACCACTCACCGCTGGCGTAGTTTCGTACGTGAGAGGTATCGCGTAATGCTTCTACCGTCTGTAACCAGATGTCGCGCACTGGATGACCCGGAGACATTACGTCCATCACAATCAGCCTACCGCCGGGTTCCAATACCCGATTCACTTCACGCAGTGCTGCACCAACATCATGCCAGTGATGGGCAGAATAACGGCTGATAACAATATCAAATGCGTTATCGGCAAATGGCAGACTTTCGGCATAACCCTGGCGGATGGTGATATTTTTCAGTTGCCGGGCTTCGGCAGCTTGTGCCACGACATCCAGCATTTGGGCAGATAAGTCATACGCCACCACCGCGCTCACGTTCTGCGCAGCGACAAAGCTGGCATGCCCTGCTCCGCAGCCCATATCAAGTACACTTGCATCAGGATAATCAGCCAGACGCACCGCCAGGCGCTGTAAATCTCGCCCGGATGCATGTACGGTACTGGTTAAATACTCACTGGCCTGCGAGCTAAACTGCTTTTCTACGTGGTCATGGTGGGATTGTGTTGTCATTGCGCTGTCCTTTTATTGTTTGATTAAAAAGGGCAGCGCCAAACGTTGGTCTGCCCTGTGGCAGACCTGACATACCTTATTTATCAGGCTTGCCGGGACTGAATTCAACGAGTAGCGGATTGTGATCGGAAGCGCGCGTAACCAGTACAGAAGCTTCGCTGACGTTCAGACCACGGTAGAAAACAAAATCGAGCGGGCGACCAAACGCCCGACGGCGCTGATCATCGGTAAAACGCACCTGGCGCAGCGACATTTCCCGCGCAAAGCGATATAACGCGTTCATCCTTCTACGGCTCCAGGCATTGAAATCTCCCGCCATAATGACCGGGCCGCTGTGGTGAGCTATCTGATCGCCAATAGGAAGTAACTGCTTACTATAGACATCCACGCCCAGACTGAAATTGACGGCGTGTATATTAACCACCATCAACAGGCGGGTGTCAGGCAATGGATAGACCGTCACCAGTGCCGACTTCGCCAGACGCAAAATGGGTTCTCGTTCACGTAACGGGCAGCAATACACTGGATGCGCCGCCGAAAGGGTCATTACACCGGAAGGATGTTGTGGCAGCACGAAAGCGGGTACCTGATCGGCGGCAAGATAGTTAGCGGTCGCAAACTGTACTAACTCTGGCGTTGTCTGCGCTTCCTGCAATAACACCAGATGTGCATCTTTGCCGTAGTTCTTTAATACCGACAACCATTCAGCGCGTTGCTGTTTGTATATGTTCCACACCAGGATCCGAATACGCTCTTCGGTACTTAACGGTTCTCCAGGTGGTAATGCCTGGCCGATGCTCGCAAAAGACCCCGGCGGTAAGATCCTTTCCGCAGGTTGTCCGGCAACATAGCGCATGGCATAGGTGTTTTTTCGCACTTTTGACTTTGAAACCTCTATTACGTCAACCCTTCCGCACTCGGGAGGGTTCTACTGTTATAGGGATTTTAGCTCACTCTTTCAACGAGCAATTGTATATTGTCATGTAAGCAAGTGCTTACACCGGTCAGAAATTTGCTCATTATTGAGAACATTAAATCGGATGACATATCACGCATCCTGATGGTTTAATGACAAATAAATTCAAAATATCTCATCTATTTTGCAACAGGAGCAAAAATGAAAGCCACGTCGGAAGAACTCGCCATTTTTGTTTCGGTCGTCGAAAGCGGCAGCTTTAGCCGGGCAGCGGAACAATTAGGGCAAGCAAACTCAGCGGTAAGCCGGGCGGTGAAAAAGCTGGAGATGAAACTTGGCGTTAGCCTGCTTAATCGGACCACGCGGCAACTTAGCCTGACGGAAGAAGGCGAGCGTTATTTTCGTCGCGTACAGTCAATTTTGCAGGAGATGGCAGCGGCAGAATCAGAAATTATGGAGACGCGTAATACACCGCGTGGACTGTTGCGCATCGATGCCGCAACTCCAGTGGTGCTGCACTTTCTGATGCCGTTGATTAAGCCTTTCCGTGAACGCTATCCGGAAGTCACTTTATCACTAGTCTCCTCCGAAACAATTATTAATTTGATCGAAAGAAAAGTGGATGTCGCGATACGCGCCGGTACGTTAACGGATTCCAGCTTACGTGCCAGGCCGTTATTTAACAGTTATCGAAAAATTATCGCCTCCCCCGATTATATTTCCCGCTACGGGAAGCCAGAAACGATCGACGATTTAAAGCAACATGTTTGCCTGGGATTCACTGAACCCGCTTCCCTCAATACCTGGCCGATAGCCTGTAGCGATGGACAATTACATGAGGTGAAGTACGGTTTGTCATCCAATAGTGGGGAAACACTGAAACAGCTTTGCCTGAGTGGCAACGGGATTGCGTGTTTGTCCGACTACATGATCGACAGAGAAATCGCTCGCGGAGAATTGGTGGAGTTAATGGCAGATAAAGTATTGCCAGTGGAAATGCCATTCAGTGCCGTATATTACAGCGACCGTGCGGTAAGTACACGCATCCGGGCTTTTATCGATTTCCTTAGCGAGCATGTAAAAACAGCTCCCGGAGGAGCTGTCAGAGAGGCTTAATCCCATTCAGGAGCCAGACCTTCCGGGCTAACCAGGCGGTCGTTGCAATCCAGTGCGGCGATCGCTTTTTTATCTTCGGCATCAAGCTGTAAATTTTGTGCCTTAAGATTACTTTCCAGGTTTTTACGTTTAGTAGAAGAAGGAATTACTGAGTAACCTTCCCCCATAGCCCACGCCAGAATCACTTGTGCCGGAGTCGCATTGTGTTTAGCTGCGATACGAGCAATAACCTCATCTTTCAGGGCCTTACCATACGCCAGCGTCATATAGGAAGTAATATGGATGCCGTGCTGTTTAGCCCAAGCGACCACTTTACGGTTTTGCAGATAAGGAGAGAGTTCAATCTGGTTAGTAGCGATGTTTTCAGCGCCAACAGCAGCAATCGCTTTTTCCATCAATGGGATCGTGAAGTTGGAAATACCGATCTCACGCGTCAGCCCATGTTTTTTGGCTTCCAGCAGCGCCTGCATAAACTCTTCAACAGAGACTTCATCGTTTGGTGACGGCCAGTGGATTAGCGTCAGATCAACATAATCGGTACGCAATTTTTGCAGGCTCTCTTTCAGACTCGGGATCAATTTAGCTTTGTTGAGATTTTCAATCCAGATTTTAGTGGTGATGTAGAGTTCATGACGCGGCACGCCACTTTCTGCAATCGCCTGACCTACTGCGGCTTCGTTATCATAGATTTGTGCGGTATCAATTGCGCGATAACCAAGTTCTAGCGCCGTTTTCACAGATGAAATAACAACGTCGTCTTTCAGACGGAAAGTACCTAAACCAAATGCAGGGATAGCCATAATATGCCTCTTTTAATGCTATTTTCGTTAACTGAAGTGATTATGGGCTTTAGAATGTTGCGGAAAAAGGGCGTAAAACGCAGAGGATTTTTGCGATTTAAGCAATAATAGAAATATAGACGAAAAAAAACCTCGAGCGTTAACTCGAGGCTTCTTAATAAGTGGCGGAACGGACGGGACTCGAACCCGCGACCCCCTGCGTGACAGGCAGGTATTCTAACCGACTGAACTACCGCTCCACCGAATTCTTTTACAACCACCGGTTTTATGACCGGCTTACTGCTTAATTTGATGCCTGGCAGTTCCCTACTCTCGCATGGGGAGACCCCACACTACCATCGGCGCTACGGCGTTTCACTTCTGAGTTCGGCATGGGGTCA
>OATL01000201.1_pt1 | contig 47674 bp, 46 predicted proteins | sample 1476011 | NCBI WGS metagenome assembly OATL01 (sample SAMEA2579975, study PRJEB22360) | human gut metagenome | biome: human gut; feature: human-associated habitat; material: faeces | place: Denmark | collected 2008/2010
GTCAGTAGCTGAACAGGAGGGACAGCTGATAGAAACAGAAGCCACTGGAGCACCTCAAAAACACCATCATACACTAAATCAGTAAGTTGGCAGCATCACCGATTTCGGGCAACATATAAGCAATCTGCGGCCCTAATAACACGACATCGGCATTCTGACCTTTTTCACCAGCCAGTGTTTCCGGAAATGCTTCAATAATGACCGGAACTTCATATTTTTCTGCCTGTGCGCGCATTTTTGATACCAGTAAAGAGGTAGACATGCCCGCAGAACAAAACAGATAAATGTGTTTCTTTTCCATAAAACTGCCCTCATCGACGATTATCTGTAAGCCAGACACTCCGCAAGCCTTAACCTGCTTCCATGCTCTGGGTAACTTGCGAAACCAACATGACTTTTTTTGTGGCTGAAAGGAGTATACGGTATAGACCTGAGCAATAGTATTTCTTTGACCTTATAAATTGTCTCTCCTTGACCTGCGGTTATGACCCTCTTCACATTTCGGGCAAATAATTCGCGAAGATAATTAAGAACTCAGGCCAAAAAAACCGGCGCAATGGCCGGTTTCCGTTGTAACTCAAGCTTTCAGGCGAAGTGATTACTTCGCAGCCTGTGGATCAGTGTCGTATTCAGCACAGGTCTGATAACCGGAGTTGATGACATGTCCGGTATCATCTAACGCGACAAAGTAGGTTTCTGCTTTACCATCACGTTGACCCAGGATGTAGGTCTGGCAAGTACCACGAGCATGAATCATGCTCACTTCAGACGAAGGTTTACCCGCAATTTGTGCAACCTGCGCCCGGCTCATGCCTTTTTTGACGTCTTTCACCACAGGCTGTACAAACTGGTCTTTGGTACGATCATAAGCCGTACAACCCGCCAGCATGGTTAATACCGCCGCTGCACTCAGAATTCCTGCCATATTCTTGTTCATATTCCGTCCTCTTGTTTATCAGCGTGTTAGATAAGCCTGGAATACATTGGGCGCTTTTTCAAGCCCGTGAACGAAACGGCTCCGCTTTCAGAGGATTCCTGTATGACGTTTTAACCACCATTCAGCCCGCTGTCGCTTGTCGTTTCAGTAGCAACGGGTTAGCTTTAAGGAAGTTTTGTCTTTTCTGTCTGGAGGGGTTCAATGACATTGCAACAACAAATAATAAAGGCGCTGGGCGCAAAACCGCAGATTAATGCTGAAGAGGAAATTCGTCGTAGTGTCGATTTTCTGAAAAGCTACCTGCAAACTTATCCGTTCATTAAATCACTGGTGCTCGGGATCAGCGGCGGTCAGGACTCCACGCTTGCCGGAAAGCTGTGCCAGATGGCGATTAATGAGCTGCGCCAGGAAACTGGCAACGAATCACTGCAATTTATTGCCGTACGCCTGCCCTATGGTGTTCAGGCTGACGAACAAGATTGCCAGGATGCCATTGCCTTTATTCAACCGGATCGCGTATTAACCGTTAATATCAAGGGCGCGGTATTGGCCAGCGAGCAGGCATTGCGGGAAGCAGGCATTGAACTGAGCGATTTTGTCCGTGGCAATGAAAAAGCGCGTGAGCGGATGAAAGCACAATATAGCATTGCGGGTATGACCAGCGGTGTCGTGGTGGGCACCGATCATGCAGCAGAAGCCATTACCGGATTCTTCACTAAATATGGTGACGGCGGTACGGACATTAATCCACTGTATCGTCTTAACAAACGTCAGGGTAAACAGTTACTGGCGGCATTAGGTTGCCCGGAACACCTTTATAAGAAAGCGCCAACGGCCGATCTGGAAGATGATCGCCCTTCTCTACCAGATGAAGTGGCACTCGGCGTGACCTATGACAATATCGACGACTATCTGGAAGGGAAAAACGTACCTGAACAGGTCGCCAGAACAATAGAGAACTGGTATCTGAAAACTGAACATAAACGCCGTCCGCCAATTACCGTTTTCGATGATTTCTGGAAGAAGTAATAATTTGCACATATTGGTTTGTGCGAAAAAGAGTACTTTGTTCACGCCGGATGCGGCGTGAACGCCTTATTCGCCCCACAAAACTATGCAAATTCAATATATTGCATGAGTCGAATAGGCCTGACAGGCGTAGCACGTCTGACGGTGTAACCTTTGTCATCAACCCGCCTCTTTTTTAATCGCTCCCCGCCTGTTACACTGGATAGATAACCAGCATTCGGAGTCAACAGTGGTACGGCGTTTAACTTCTCCGCGGCTCGAATTTGAAGCTGCGGCAATTTATGAATATCCCGAACATTTACGTTCATTCCTTAATGACTTACCCACCCGACCAGGGGTGTATCTGTTTCATGGCGAAAGTGACACCATGCCGCTCTATATCGGCAAAAGCATTAACATTCGCAGCCGCGTCCTTTCTCATTTACGTACCCCGGATGAAGCCGCCATGCTACGGCAATCCCGACGCATCAGCTGGATATGTACCGCCGGTGAAATCGGCGCTCTACTCCTTGAAGCGCGATTAATCAAAGAGCAGCAGCCGCTGTTTAATAAACGCTTGCGCCGCAATCGCCAGCTCTGTGCCCTGCAATTAAATGAAAAGCGCGTCGATGTGGTGTATGCCAAAGAGGTGGATTTTTCACGAGCCCCCAACCTGTTTGGCCTGTTTGCCAATAGGCGCGCAGCTTTGCAAGCATTGCAGACCATCGCTGATGAACAAAAACTTTGTTATGGTCTGTTGGGACTGGAGCCGTTAAGTCGCGGTCGTGCATGTTTTCGTTCAGCGCTAAAACGTTGCGCCGGAGCATGCTGCGGTAAAGAGAGCCATGACGATCATGCGCTACGTTTGCGCCAGTCTCTGGAACGTTTACGAGTAGTTTGTTGGCCGTGGAAAGGTGCGGTGGCGCTGAAAGAACAGCACCCGGAAATGACTCAATATCATATTATTCAAAACTGGCTGTGGCTGGGGGCGGTTAATTCGCTGGAAGAAGCGACAATGTTAATTCGGACACCCGCCGGGTTTGATCACGACGGTTATAAAATTCTTTGTAAGCCGCTGCTTTCCGGTAACTATGAAATTACTGAACTTGATCCGGCGAATGACCAGCGAGCCAGTTGATTTCACTGAACAACAGTTTACCTTGCGGTTGTAAAAGCCGCAGGGTGTGCCTGCCATCGAACCAGCACGCGCCCTGGTCGGTAGTGAGCAGTTTATCGCCCAGTTGCCACGCCCCGTTAATGACAAACACCACCCCGCCGCGTGAGCCAAAGGTAGTAAACGTACGTTCGGCAATTCTGACTTTCGCCTTACAGACATCCAGGCGTATCATGATGTTGAAATCCATCGACATCTGCCCTGCCGTCAGTTTCGCTTTAACCACCTGGTCCGCCGCAAAGGCAAAAGGCTGTAACGGTTTTAAGGTATGGTTAAAGCGGTCTGCGCTTTCAAGGAACATCTCGCCGCCTTCCAGCAACGTCACTATCCTTTCCATACCTGGAAACAAAGAAAACTCCCCATTCGCCGCGATGGATGCAATGCTGGCACGCCAGTAAAAATCACGTTTTGCCGGTGGGAAAGTGCAAATTTCGCGCGTTTCACCGGCAGCATTTCGCCACAGATTCACCGACATTTTACGCATATCAAAGTATTCCATACCCGCTCCCGGCCCGTTCTTTTCATTGTTATCGTTCAGGTAACCGTGGATGGTTATCGGCAACTCGGGTGATTTACGTTAGTGGCGATCAGGCTTTTTTTGCATCTGTTTGAGAAGAGAAAAGAAAACCGCCGATCCTGTCCACCGCATTACTGCAAGGTAGTGGACAAGACCGGCGGTCTTACGTTTTTTGGCTGAAAGATTATTCAGCAGTTGCAGGCATTTTACCTTTTGCCGCTGGACGTTCTGTCAGACGCTTCTCAAAATTAGCATTAAATTGCTTTTTCTGTTCCGGCGTCAGGATGTTGTAAATCTTGTTCTGGGTTTCCATGTGCGCCAGCATGTTAGCTTTGCGCTGTTCTTCCATTTTTGCGATCTGCGCTTCAGCTTTTGCTTTATCGAAGGTATCGCTGGCAATGATGTCATGCATTGCGCGGCGTTCTTCCAGCGGCGGACGTTTCATCTGGTCACGCTGGCCTTTCATGATTTCGCGGATCTGCTGTTTCTGCGCGTCGGTCAGGTTCAGGTCTTTGAACATCATGTCCTGATGCGGACCGAACTTGCCTTTGTGGTGCATCATCGGCTTCGCGTCAGCCGGTGCTGAGGTAGTGGTGTCTGCGGCATGGGCCAGGTTAGCCGCGCCAAGAGCCAGGGTAGAGGCAACAAACAGTGCAGTTAATTTACGCATATTCTATATCCTTCCTTTCAGTTATTTATTACGGCTTTCTTAAGTAGCGTGCCGTGTTGACGAGATTAACTTTACTGACTTTAGCGTCAATTAATCAGAGCAACGGTAAAACAATGAAAGTGTAAAAAACACTTTTTCGCCAATTATGGAGAAAAAAAGAAAATTTGATGGAGAGTAATGAGAGAATATTACAACACGATGATTTTGAAGAGATTATGAAGAACTATACCGGATGACTGGTGATAAATAAAGCAAATAACCAGGATTAATCTGTATTAATTTATAAGAAAGTAACTTAATACCCGCAGAATGATTTCTGCGGGTAAGTATTAGCTTATTTTTTCGAGCATTAATCCCGCACGTAATCCCAACGCTACCAACGGATTAGGGAATAACACATACTCTACATCATGGGTTACGGTAAAACGTTCCTCCCCGTCTTGCGCCAGCAATGTTCCTTTCTCAAACGGCATAAAATTCAGCGTGTCATTTGCCATATGCATTTCGAAGGACGGCGAGTGGCGAGTAATTTGCGAAACCACCCGATAACGGAGCGGCGGTGTTCTCACGATACCGACACTCTCACCAGATAGCAGCGCAGCAATTGCGCTGGCAGTGACTGCAAACTGGCGAAGATCGTTTTGCCCAAAGGGCAACGCTTTGCCAAGTTCCAGCGTACAGGCCAGCGCGCCAAAATGTCTGGCGCTGAAATGGGTAAACGTACCACCAGGCTCCTGATGGAACACCAGTGCCTCCAGCCCCGCCGCACCCAGCCACGTCAGAAATTTCTCGTCCCAGGGAATGTCGCGTTGCGGTAATACACCGAACTGCGGATGCAAGGAGCCACGAATTGCGGTATGTAGATCAAGGTGCCAGCGCACAGATTCTTTGCCCTGGTCATAAAAATCTTCCAGGCACTGTTCCAGTTCGCGCGCCCGACAGGTTTCCCCGCTTTCAGCAAATAGCTGCCAACGACCGCCAAACATTCGGTTCATATCGCTATGGCAATAACGTTTCCCTTGCTTCAGCGCAGGAGGATTCCCGAGGATCACCAGCAACCGCCAACGTAACGGGATCTCGCCGTGAGATATCGCGCCAAGCAACGCATCCAGCATTTCCACAGGTGCCGTCTCATTACCGTGTATTCCCGCTGAAATCACCAGTGCGCCTTGCGGTGGCGTTAATGGCGTCAGTTCCAGCACGCCATCGCCCAGCCAGCGCCAGCGAACGCCGTTGATTTCTCGCTCGGTGATAACCGGTTTTTTACCCGTTAATGTCAGAGCAAGAAAATTATCCATTGCCCCCTCCCTCGCGCTGGAACGGATAAACCGAACCGAGATTCAGTAATTGGCTCAATACATCCAGTGCTTCCCGCCCTTCGCGCAGCAATTGCGGGTCGGCCAGATCGGCAGCAGTAAGGCGATCGCGGTAGTAACGATCCACCCAGTCATTGAGCGCATTAAACAGCGTATCGTTCATCATCACCGCCGGATTCACTGCCCGGCGTTCTTCTTCTGTCAATACCACGCGCAACCGCAGGCACGCCGGGCCTCCGCCATTCGCCATGCTTTCACGTAAATCAAAGACTTTTAGTTCGCTAATCGGGTTGTCAGCGGCAAGGAGTTCATTGAGATAACCCCATACTCCGGCGTGTTCCCGACACTCCTGAGGCAGCACCAACATCATGGAACCATCATCGCGGCTCAGCAGTTGGCTGTTAAACAGATATGTAGACACCGCATCTGACACGGAAACATGAGTCGCCGGAACTTCTATCGCCATAAAACCGTTCACCCGCGCACGCAGGCTTGCCAGTAACTGTGACTGGCGAGCGAACGCCTGTTGATGGCAAAACAGCACCTGGCGGTTACTCACGGCAATCACGTCATTATGAAAAACGCCCTGGTCGATAACGTCCGGGTTTTGCTGGGCGAAAATCACCTGTTGGGGATTCACCTGATTCAGTCTTGCCACCGCCTCGCTGGCTTCGCGAGTCTGTCGCGCCGGATAACGGGAAGGCCGGGTATCATTGCCCTCTTCTCGCCCGTAGACAAAAAGTTGCATACCCGGTTCACCGTAATGACCGCCGAGACGATTGTGGTTTGCCGCCCCCTCATCACCGAGCAAGGCTACCTGCGGCAACGCCGAATGGACGCTAAATTTCTCTTCGTCGTCAAAAATCGCTTTTAACAGCGATTCGGTGACGGGGGCTTCCAGCGAACGGTGAAATTTATTGTTCAGGTTAGCAACAGTGAGATGCACTTTGCCATCCAGCGTATCGGCGGATGGCGCGATCGTTGCCGCATTGGCTACCCACATTGGCGAAGCGGAACTGACGCTGGAAAGCCAGTGCGGTGCCTGGCGTGCAACTTTTTCCAGTACCTGCTCATCGCTACCCCTGAATCCCAACTGACGCAGCACCGGAATAAACGGACGCTCGTGCGGCGGGATCACCGCCTGGGGAAATCCCGCATCGGCAAGGGCTTTCATTTTCAGTAAGCCCTGTTTTGCCGCCAGCCGCGGGTTAGAGATCTGAAAACGGTGACGGGTAGAGGCTTCATTGCCAAACGACAGGCCCGCGTAATGATGCGTCAGCCCTACCAGCCCGTCGAAATTGACTTCCCAGGCGTTCATCGCACCACCTCATCGGAAAAATCCAGCCCGGGGTTAAGCGTTGCGGGCAACGTTAACGAGTCCGACTCCAGGCTTGCCATCGGCCAGGCACAATAATCTGCGGCATACCAGGCGCTGGGGCGATGATTGCCGGAAGCGCCAATGCCGCCGAATGGCGCGGTACTGGCAGCACCGGTAAGCGGTTTGTTCCAGTTAACAATCCCCGCCCGTGCCTCCAGCAACAGTTGATCGAATTTTTCCCGCTCGGGGGAAACCAGACCGCAAGAGAGGCCGAAGCGAGTGTTATTCGCCATTCGAATCGCTTCATCGAAATTGTCATAACGCCAGACGCGCAATAACGGCCCAAACACTTCTTCATCCGGCACGCCAGTAACACCTGTCATTTCAATGATCCCCGGCGTCAGCAACGATGTCCCTGCTTGTAATAAGCGCGGCGCAAGCAGGGTTCGTCCGCCCATCGCTTCCAGTTGCTGCCAGGCAGTAACCACCTGCTGTGCGACCTGTTCAGAAATCAGCCCGCCAATAAACGGCTGCGGTTCGTCATCCCAGTTGCCCGGCGTTAACCGCTGGCTGACGGCAACCAGACGAGCAAGAAACGCATCGCCCTGCGCCCCGCTTTTCAGCAATAAACGGCGGGCACAGGTGCAGCGTTGCCCGGCTGTGACAAACGCCGACTGAATGGTCAGATGGACAGCGGCATCGATATCCGCCGCCTCATCGATAATTAGCGGATTATTACCGCCCATCTCAAGGGCGAGAATTTTCTCCGGCTGACCGGAGAGCTGGCGATGCAACTGGTAGCCGGTATTGGCGCTACCGGTAAACAGCAAGCCGTCGAGATCCTCAAGTGCACTCAGCGCCTGACCGGTTTCGCGCCCGCCCTGCACCAGGTTCAGCACGCCCGGCGGCAAGCCAGCCTGCTGCCATAAACGCATTACCGCTTCGCCACTCCACGGTGTCAGTTCGCTGGGTTTAAAGATAATGGTGTTACCTGCCAGCAATGCCGGAACGATATGTCCGTTCGGTAAATGACCGGGGAAATTATACGGCCCAAACACCGCCAGCACGCCGTGTGGACGATGTCGCAGGCTCGCCGCGCCGTCCGGCATTTCGCTACGCTGCTCACCGGTACGAACGTGATACGCCTTAATTGATATCGCGATTTTATTGATCATCGCCGTCACTTCGGTTGCCGCTTCCCAGCGCGGCTTGCCGGTTTCTCTGGCAATAATCGCGGTTAATTCGGCTTTATTGCTTTCCAGCAATCCAGCAAAGCGTTCAACTCTTACCTGACGATCGCCAATTGAGAGCCGAGCCCAGCGCGGAAACGCCGCACGGGCAGCCCGACAAGCCTGCCCGACCTGAGCGGCATCGGCATCATTGCCCTGCCATAACACCTCGCCCGATACCGGATTACGCTTCACACGCAATGCGCCCTGGCCCGTTACCCAGTCACCGTTGATCCATAAAGTCATGCTGTTTTCTCCTCTGCGCACAGGCGCACCAGACGAACGCGATCCCCTGCGTGGCATTTGAGGGCATCCAGTTGTGCGGCGGTTAAAATCAAACGCTCGGTCGCTGGATCGGTACGCACCAGCACCACGCGAAAATGGTGATAATTTTCATTGGCGACCAGGCAGGCCGGGAAATCGCCCTGCGCAGGCTGCCCTTCTGCCACTTCCACCAGCCGACTTTTACGGATGGCGCGCACACGGTCGATATCACATTCAAGTGTCGGCCCGCCGTCAAAGATGTCGATATAGTTACGGTAGCGAAAACCTTCTTTCTCCAGCACCGCACGGGCAGGCGCGGTTTGCGGATGTACCTGACCGATGACGTCCTGTGCTTCCTGGGATAAAAAGTGGGTATAGATCGGATGTTTCGGCATCAGTTCTGCAATAAATGCCTTTTGCCCGATGCCGCAGAGAAAATCAGCGCGGCTAAAATCCATCGAAAAGAAGCGTTTACCGAGGCTTTGCCAGAACGGTGAATAGCCGTGTTCGTCAATCACCCCGCGCATTTCGGCGACCACTTTGTCATTAAACTTGTCGCGAAAAGCCGCCATAAACATAAAGCGCGATTTCGACAGCAAATAGCCGTTGCCCTCTTTGCGCCAGTCCGGGTCGAGAAACAGCGTGCACAGCTCGCTGCTGCCGGTGTGATCGTTACTGAGAAACAGCGTCGGCAATGCATTATAGACATTCAGCTCTTTTGAGGCGTGAACCAACGTGCCGACGCGATAGTTGTACCAGGGATCGTTCAGCCCAACTGCCACCTCAATGGCACAAATCCCCGCCACGGTGCCTGTCTCGCTATCTTCCAGCACGAACACATAGCCCTGCTCACTTTTGGGCAGTTCGCCTTGCCAGGTTTTGATTGCCCTTTCGATACGCGCCGAAAGCGTGGCTTCATTGGCGGGAAGCGACGTCAGGCCGCCGCCCGTTTTGCTGGCAAGCTGCATCAGCGCCGAGACATCTGAGCGCTCAACGGGACGGATGACCATCATGATGAACCTCGGCTAACAAAGTGTTCGCAAGCAGCTGCAAAGCGATCCAGTCCGGTCGTCACCTCTTCTTCGCTGACATTGAGCGCTGGCGCAAAACGCACCACGTTGCCACCCGCAATCAGTACCATCACGCCTGCTTTCGCCGCTTCCTGAGAGATCTGTTTCGCTTGCCCGGCATAATCGGCATTCAACACGCAACCAATCAACAAACCTAAGCCGCGAACTTCACTGAACAAACCGTAGTGGTGATTAATGGAATTTAGACGCTCAACAAACCAGTCGTGACGCTGTTTAACCCCGTTAAGCATCTCTGGCGTGTTGATGAGATCCAGCACTTTGCCTGCCACCGCCGAGGCCAGCGGATTGCCGCCATAGGTGGTGCCGTGAGTGCCAACGGTCATCACGCTGGCGCACTCTTCGGTTGCCAACAACGCACCAACCGGGAAACCGCCGCCCAGCGCTTTGGCGGTAGTTAACAGATCAGGCGTCACGCCGTAGTGCATATAGGCATACAGTTCCCCGGTGCGCCCGACACCGGTTTGTACTTCATCAAAGATCAGCAACGCATTGTGGCGGTCACACAATTCACGCAGACCTTGTAAAAATGCGTTGCTGGCTGGCACCACACCACCTTCCCCCTGGATGGGTTCGACAATCACCGCACAGGTGGCGTCGTCAATCAGCGCACTGGCAGAGTTAATATCGTTATATGCAGCATGATGAATATCCGGCGGCAGTGGCGCAAAATCCTGTGAATAGGCTGGCTGCCCACCCGCACTGACAGTAAACAGCGTGCGACCATGAAACGCATTTTTGAACGCCACGATGCCGCTCTTATGGCTGCCGTAGCGGTCGTGAGCGAATTTACGCGCCAGTTTTAGCGCCGCTTCGTTGGCTTCCGCACCGGAGTTACAAAAGAAGACGCGATCGGCAAACGTGGCGTCGATCAATTTTTTCGCCAGTCGCAGTACCGGCTCGTTGGTGTAACCGTTGCCGGTATGCCAGAACTTACTCGCCTGTTCGTTCAGCGCCTCACGCAGTTCCGGATGCGCATGGCCCAGCGCGTTCACCGCAATGCCACCCGCGAAGTCGATATACTCTTTCCCCTGCTGATCCCACAAGCGCGAACCTTCGCCACGTACCGGTATAAACGGTGCCGGGGCGTAAACAGGTATCATCCATTCATCAAAGTTTTCACGCGTAATTGGCTGAGACATAGCGACCTCTACAGTAAAAAATTCGTTATTTATATGTTAATAATAAGTAATGTTTGCGCTGTAAATGTAGATTGCAGGGTTCGTGCCAGCCAGTGATAAAAGTGCATAAACGGCGGAGGCTAACTGGAAATCAAGGAGTTATAACCAAACCATATGCATTTAAAGTGCATATAAAGTGAATACGTTTGCGATGTGGGTGAATAAAAAGAATAAAAAACGCAATGTTATGCAGAAGTAAAATATAATTCTGGAATTGTGATCATTGACGAAATTTACTGGAAATTACTGCGCCATTCTGACGCAGCGCGCACCAAAAGCGGGCATTTTTTGCGCCATCGTTGACATCATTAACAACCATCGATCAAATCACTTAACAACAGGCGGTAAGCAAAGCGAAATTCTGCTACCATCCACGCACTCTTTATCTGAATAAATGGCAGCGACTATGAAATTTGTCTCTTTTAATATCAACGGCCTGCGCGCCAGACCTCAACAGCTTGAAGCCATCGTCGAAAAGCACCAGCCGGATGTGATTGGCCTGCAGGAGACAAAAGTTCATGACGATATGTTTCCACTCGAAGAGGTGGCGAAGCTCGGCTACAACGTGTTTTATCACGGGCAGAAAGGCCATTATGGCGTGGCGCTGCTGACCAAAGAGACACCGATTGCCGTGCGTCGCGGTTTTCCGGGTGATGACGAAGAGGCGCAACGGCGGATTATTATGGCGGAAATCCCCTCACCGCTGGGCAATGTCACCGTGATCAACGGTTACTTCCCGCAGGGTGAAAGCCGCGACCATCCGATAAAATTCCCTGCGAAGGCGCAGTTTTATCAGAATCTGCAAAACTATCTCGAAACCGAACTTAAGCGCGAAAATCCGGTGCTGATTATGGGCGATATGAATATCAGCCCCACCGACCTGGATATCGGCATTGGCGAAGAGAACCGCAAACGCTGGCTGCGGACTGGTAAATGCTCTTTCCTTCCGGAAGAACGCGAATGGATGGAGAGACTGATGAGCTGGGGGTTGGTCGATACCTTCCGCCATGCGAATCCGCAAACAGCCGATCGTTTCTCATGGTTTGATTACCGCTCAAAAGGTTTTGACGATAACCGCGGTCTGCGTATCGACCTGCTTCTCGCCAGCCAACCGCTGGCAGAATGTTGCGTAGAAACTGGCATCGACTATGAAATCCGCAGCATGGAAAAACCGTCCGATCACGCCCCCGTCTGGGCGACCTTCCGCCGCTAATTTAGCTGTTCTCCTGGCTCAAACTGGGTCAGGAGAATTAACCTTGAGAAAAATCAACAAACTGTCAGTAATGATTTGTTGCCTGCCGCCCTTTGTTATACCGTCACTGCGTTTTTAGTTGTCTGACCACTTCTCTATTATCAAGTTTGATATAGGAAACTCCACGATGAACGCTGAGCGTAAATTTCTTTTTGCCTGTCTTATTTTTGCGCTGCTCATTTACGCTATCCACGCTTTCGGTTTATTCGATCTGCTCACCGATTTACCCCACTTACAGACACTCATTCGCCAGAGCGGATTGTTCGGCTATAGCCTCTATATTCTGTTATTCATCATTGCCCCCCTCTTTCTGTTACCAGGAAGCATACTGGTGATCGCTGGAGGAATAGTTTTTGGCCCGTTCTTAGGGACACTACTCTCATTAATTGCCGCCACGCTGGCCTCCTCGTGCTCATTCCTGCTGGCGCGCTGGCTGGGGCGTGATTTACTGCTGAAATATGTGGGCCATAGCCATACTTTTAAGGCCATTGAAAAAGGCATTGCGCGTAACGGTATTGATTTTCTTATTCTGACCCGCTTAATCCCGTTGTTTCCTTACAATATTCAAAATTACGCTTACGGATTAACCACAATCGCCTTCTGGCCTTATACCCTTATTTCAGCACTCACGACTCTGCCCGGTATTGTTATTTATACCGTGATGGCAAGCGATCTCGCCAATGAAGGCATTACGCTGCGCTTCATTTTACAACTCTGTCTGGCGGGCCTGGCGCTGTTTATTCTCGTCCAGCTCGCAAAACTCTACGCTCGACACAAACATGTGGATCTGTCTGCTTCTCGCCGCAGCCCACTTACTCACCCAAAAAATGAAGGATAGAACGATGTTGCAACATTATTCAGCGTCATGGAAAAAAGGACTGACTGCACTCTGCTTACTGGCTGTTGCTGGGCTTAGCGGCTGCGATCAAAAAGAGAATGCGGCGGCAAAAGTGGAATACGACGGACTTTCGAACAGCCAACCGCTGCGTGTCGATGCCAATAACCATACGGTAACCATGCTGGTGCAAATTAATGGTCGTTTCCTCACCGACGACACTCGTCACGGTATTGTGTTTAAAGATGGCTCCAACGGACATAAATCGCTGTTTATGGGTTATGCGACCCCGAAAGCATTTTATGAAGCCCTGAAAGAGGCAGGTGGTACGCCGGGCGAGAACATGACGATGGATAATAAAGAAACGACTCATGTCACAGGCAGCAAACTGGATATTTCGGTCAACTGGCAAGGGGCGGCAAAAGCGTATTCCTTCGATGAAGTGATTGTTGACAGTAATGGCAAGAAACTGGACATGCGCTTTGGCGGTAATTTAACGGCAGCAGAAGAGAAGAAAACGGGTTGCCTGGTGTGTCTGGATAGCTGCCCGGTCGGCATCGTCAGCAATGCAACATACACTTATGGTGCGGTGGAAAAACGCGGCGAAGTGAAATTCAAAGGCAATGCCTCAGTTCTCCCGGCGGATAACACGCTGGCAACGGTTACCTTTAAAATCACCGAATAAAGCAGGATAACGGATGATGAAGATGCAATCGCGTAAAATCTGGTACTACCGTATAACCCTCATCATCCTGTTGTTCGCTGTGCTGCTGGCATGGGCGCTGCTTCCCGGCGTCCATGAGTTTATCAATCGCAGCGTTGCGGCGTTTGCCGCCGTGGACCAACAGGGTATAGAACGCTTTATTCAGTCTTACGGCGCACTAGCGGCAGTTGTCTCGTTCTTGTTGATGATTTTACAGGCCATTGCTGCACCGCTACCTGCGTTTTTGATCACCTTTGCCAATGCATCGCTGTTTGGTGCGTTCTGGGGCGGCTTACTGTCGTGGACCAGTTCGATGGCCGGCGCGGCACTATGCTTTTTTATCGCCAGAGTGATGGGCCGCGAAGTGGTGGAAAAATTAACCGGCAAAACCGTACTTGACAGTATGGACGGCTTTTTCACTCGCTACGGCAAACACACCATCCTGGTATGTCGGTTATTGCCTTTTGTCCCTTTCGATCCAATCAGCTATGCTGCCGGTTTGACTTCAATACGTTTTCGCTCGTTTTTTATCGCCACCGGGCTTGGTCAGTTACCGGCGACTATTGTTTATTCCTGGGCGGGCAGCATGTTAACAGGCGGTACTTTCTGGTTTGTCACCGGACTGTTTATTCTGTTTGCCCTGACCGTGGTGATTTTTATGGCGAAGAAAATATGGCTTGAGCGCCAGAAGAGGAATGCCTGATGGGTTTACCGCCGCTTAGCAAAATTCCTTTCATTTTACGTCCGCAGGCGTGGCTGCATCGTCGCCATTACGGCGAGGTGCTAAGCCCCATTCGCTGGTGGGGGCGGATCCCGTTTATCTTTTATCTGGTGTCGATGTTTGTCGGCTGGCTGGAGCGCAAACGCTCACCGCTCGATCCGGTAGTGCGATCGCTTGTCAGCGCGCGCATTGCGCAAATGTGCCTGTGTGAGTTTTGCGTGGATATCACCAGTATGAAAGTCGCCGAGCGTACCGGCAGCACCGATAAACTGCTGGCAGTGGCTGACTGGCGGCAAAGCCCGCTCTTTAGCGATGAAGAACGGCTGGCGCTGGAGTACGCCGAAGCCGCAAGCGTCACACCGCCAACGGTCGATGATGCCCTGCGTACCCGACTGGCTACTCACTTTGACGCTCAGGCACTCACCGAACTGACGGCATTGATCGGCCTGCAAAATCTGTCAGCCCGTTTTAATTCTGCCATGGACATTCCCGCTCAGGGGCTGTGCCGTATTCCTGAAAAACGTTCTTAAGGAGAGATGATGCGCCATTGTGGGTGGTTGCTGGGATTGTTATCGCTGTTTTCTTTGGCAACACATGCCAGTGACTGGCAGGAAATAAAAAATGAGGCCAAAGGACAAACCGTCTGGTTTAACGCCTGGGGCGGCGATACCGCAATTAACCGCTATCTCGACTGGGTTAGCGGCGAGATGAAAACCTATTACACTATAAACCTGAAGATTGTTCGTCTGGCGGATGCCGCAGACGCGGTAAAGCGCATTCAGACCGAAGCTGCTGCCGGACGTAAAACGGGCGGCTCGGTGGATCTGCTCTGGGTGAACGGCGAAAACTTCCGCACCTTAAAAGAGGCCAATTTATTACAAACTGGCTGGGCGGAGACTCTGCCCAACTGGCGCTATGTCGACACACAGCTGCCGGTGCGGGAAGATTTTTCAGTGCCTACAGAAGGGGCTGAATCGCCCTGGGGGGGCGCGCAACTGACGTTTATCGCCCGCCGCGATGTTACGCCGCAGCCACCACAAACGCCGCAAGCTTTACTGGAGTTTGCTAAAGCCAATCCCGGCACGGTTACCTATCCGCGCCCACCGGACTTTACCGGCACGGCGTTTCTTGAACAGTTGCTGATTATGCTGACGCCCGATCCCGCCGAATTAAAAGAAGCGCCGGACGATGCAACTTTCGCCCGTGTCACTGCGCCCTTGTGGCAATATCTTGATGCACTGCATCCGTATTTGTGGCGCGAAGGAAAGGATTTCCCGCCTTCGCCCGCGCGGATGGATGCTCTGCTGAAAGCCGGCACATTGCGCCTGTCGCTGACCTTTAACCCCGCGCATGCGCAGCAAAAAATCGCCAGCGGCGATTTGCCTGCAAGCAGTTACAGTTTTGGCTTTCGCGAGGGGATGATTGGCAACGTCCATTTCGTCACCATTCCTGCCAACGCGAATACCAGTGCTGCGGCGAAGGTAGTTGCCAATTTCCTGCTCTCACCCAATGCGCAACTGCGTAAAGCAGATCCCGCTGTCTGGGGCGATCCTTCTGTTCTCGATCCGCAAAAACTGCCTGACGGGCAGCGCGAATCCTTGCAATCAAGAATGCCGCAGGATCTGCCGCCGGTACTGGCTGAACCGCACGCAGGTTGGGTAAATGCGCTGGAACAAGAATGGCTACACCGTTACGGTACGCATTAATCTTTTTGCTGTGGGCGATGATAGCGGTGATTTATGCACCGCTGATCCCGGCAGCTCTCACGCTAATATCGCCTGCTTTGTCGTTGACGCACTGGCAGGCGTTATTTGCCGATCCACAGTTACCGCAGGCATTACTGGCGACGCTGGTGTCGACAACCATTGCGGCGGTCGGGGCGTTGTTGATTGCCCTGCTGGTGATTGTGGCGCTGTGGCCTGGACCGAAATGGCAGCATATGTGCGCCCGTCTGCCGTGGCTGCTCGCCATTCCCCATGTTGCTTTTGCCACCAGCGCCCTGTTGCTGTTTGCTGACGGAGGGCTGCTTTATGACTATTTCCCGTATTTCACTCCGCCAATGGACAAATTTGGTATTGGGCTGGGCCTCACCCTGGCGGTGAAAGAAAGCGCATTTCTGCTGTGGATCTTAGCGGCAGTATTGAGCGAAAAACGGCTATTGCAGCAGGTCATTGTGCTGGATTCGCTGGGCTACAGCCGCTGGCAATGCCTGAACTGGCTGCTGTTGCCCTCTATCGCGCCTGCGCTGGCAATGGCGATGCTGGCGATTGTTGCCTGGTCGCTGTCGGTCGTGGATGTGGCGATTATTCTTGGGCCAGGTAATCCCCCGACGCTGGCGGTAATTAGCTGGCAGTGGTTAACCCAGGGCGACGCCGAACAACAGATGAAAGGCGCACTCGCCAGCCTGCTGCTGCTGCTGTTACTCGCCGCCTACGTTTTGCTGGGCTATCTGCTATGGCGTAACTGGCGGCGTACTATTCCCCGCGTAGATGGCGTTCGTAAGCCTGCCACGCCTTTATTGCCAGGCATTACGCTGGCGAGTTTTTTACCCTTAACCGGTGTGCTGTGTGTGGTTCTGCTGGCGATCCTCGCGGATCAGTCGACGATCAATAGTGAAGCGCTCATCAACAGCCTGACAATGGGGCTGGTGGCGACATTCATCGCTTTGCTCCTGTTACTGCTGTGGCTGGAATGGGGGCCACAGCGTCGCCAGTTGTGGCTATGGTTGCCCATTTTATTACCTGCTCTGCCACTGGTGGCGGGCCAGTACACGCTGGCGCTATGGCTAAACCTGGATGGAAGCTGGACAGCGGTGGTCTGGGGGCATCTGCTGTGGGTAATGCCGTGGATGCTGTTTATCCTGCAACCCGCCTGGCAGCGCATTGATTCACGGTTAATTTTGATTGCGCAAACACTGGGCTGGTCGCGGTCCAAAATCTTCTTTTACGTGAAATGTCCGCTTATGCTACACCCTACGCTGATTGCCTTCGCGGTGGGATTTTCAGTCAGTATTGCGCAGTATATGCCGACGCTGTGGCTGGGCGCGGGGCGTTTTCCGACGCTCACCACTGAGGCGGTGGCATTAAGCAGCGGCGGCAGCAACGGTATTCTTGCCGCCCAGGCTTTATGGCAACTGCTATTACCGCTTATTATTTTTGCCCTGACCGCGTTAGTCGCAAAATGGGTAGGTTATGTCAGACAAGGACTCCGCTAATGCTCTGCGTGAAAGATGTTTCGCTACGTTTACCAGAAAGCCGCTTGCTGACAAACGTTAACTTTACGGTGGATAAAGGTGACATTGTCACGTTAATGGGGCCGTCTGGCTGTGGAAAATCCACTCTGTTTTCATGGATGATTGGTGCGCTGGCCGGACAGTTTTCTTGTACAGGGGAGCTATGGCTTAATGAGCAACGGATTGACATGCTACCCACCGCACAGCGTCAGATTGGCATTCTTTTCCAGGATGCACTGTTATTTGATCAGTTCAGCGTCGGGCAAAATTTACTGCTGGCGCTACCGGCGACACTTAAGGGGAATGCCCGATGTAATGCCGTGAATGATGCACTTGAGCGTTCAGGCCTTGACGGAGCTTTCCATCAGGATCCTGCCACTTTGTCTGGCGGTCAGCGAGCGCGCGTTGCTCTGCTACGCGCCCTTCTCGCTCAGCCAAAAGCGTTGCTACTGGATGAGCCATTCAATGTCGGGATTTTCGATGAAACGTGTTTCTCAAATGACCGCGCTGGCAATGGCTTTAGGGCTGGCTTGCGCTTCTTCGTGGGCCGCTGAACTGGCGAAGCCTCTTACACTTGACCAGCTTCAGCAACAAAATGGCAAAGCGATAGATACTCGCCCCAGCGCGTTTTATAACGGCTGGCCACAAACCTTAAATGGCCCTTCCGGTCATGAACCTGCCGCCTTAAACCTCTCTGCCAGCTGGCTCGACAAAATGAGCACCGAACAGCTCAACGCGTGGATCAAGCAACATAACCTGAAAACCGATGCTCCGGTGGCGCTGTACGGAAATGACAAAGATGTCGATGCCGTCAAAACGCGTCTGCAAAAAGCAGGTTTTACGCATATCTCCATCCTGAGTGACGCGCTAAGCGAACCTTCCCGTCTGCAAAAACTGCCGCACTTTGAGCAGCTGGTTTATCCGCAATGGCTGCATGACCTGCAACAAGGTAAAGAGGTTACGGCGAAACCTGCCGGTGACTGGAAAGTCATTGAAGCGGCCTGGGGCGCTCCTAAGCTTTACCTTATCAGCCATATTCCCGGCGCTGACTACATCGACACCAACGAAGTTGAAAGCGAACCGCTGTGGAACAAAGTTTCTGATGAACAACTAAAAGCGATGCTGGCAAAACACGGCATTCGCCATGACACCACGGTCATTCTGTACGGGCGTGACGTATACGCTGCAGCGCGTGTGGCGCAGATTATGCTCTACGCTGGCGTGAAAGATGTGCGCCTGATGGATGGCGGCTGGCAAACCTGGTCCGACGCGGGACTGCCTGTTGAGCGCGGAACGCCACCGAAAGTGAAAGCGGAACCGGATTTCGGCGTGAAGATCCCGGCGCAACCGCAACTGATGCTGAATATGGAACAGGCGCGTGGACTGCTGCATCGCCAGGACGCCTCGCTGGTGAGTATTCGTTCGTGGCCGGAGTTTATCGGTACGACCAGTGGTTACAGCTATATTAAACCAAAAGGTGAAATAGCCGGAGCACGTTGGGGACACGCTGGTAGCGACTCGACGCATAATGGAAGATTTCCATAACCCGGATGGCACCATGCGCAGCGCCGATGATATTACGGCTATGTGGAAAGCATGGAATATCAGACCAGATCAGCAAGTTTCATTCTACTGCGGCACCGGCTGGCGCGCGTCCGAAACCTTTATGTACGCACGCGCAATGGGCTGGAATAACGTCTCCGTTTACGACGGCGGCTGGTACGAATGGAGCAGCGATCCAAAAAATCCGGTAGCAACCGGTGAACGCGGCCCGGACAGCAGCAAATAACATTGCAATTACTGACGCTGGAGCGACTTCAGCGTCAGATACCCACTCCACACCCGCGTAAAGGTCGTCATCCAGCACAACGCACCAAATACCCACGCAAACCACGGAAAACAGGCCGGAAAGAGGCAACTCAGAACAAACAGCAAAATCGTCTCGCTGCCTTCGGTTAACCCGCCCAGATAATAAAACGATTTATGCGCATAACCAGGATTATCAATCTGATGTTTCGCCGCCAGCGCAGCAAAAGCGAGAAAACTGCTGCCCGTGCCGATAAACGCAAACAGCAGCCAGCCGCCTGCCAGCGCATTTTGCTCCGGTGCAGCAAGAATAAAACCAAACGGCACCAGCGCGTAAAAGAGAAAATCGAGAGAAATATCGAGAAAGCCGCCCGCGTCGGTAAGCCCTCTGCGCCGCGCCAGTGCGCCATCCAGACCATCAAGCAGCCTGTTCAACAAAATGGCGACTAGCGCCGCCAGATACCAGCCCAGCGCCAGAAAAGGCAGTGCCAGCACGCCGATGGCAAATCCCACTAATGTTAAACCATCTGGCGTAATGCCCGGTTTATCAAGAACCCGCACGCACTGATGCAACAACGGTTTAATCCGGGGATGAAGATGGCGGTCTAGCACAGGCACTCCTTAAATATAAAGCCTTTCTGATTGAGCAACAGTGCGGATATTATGGCATTTTTCGCTTATCTGCCCGTGTGTAATTTATGAAAATGATTGAAGTTGTTGCCGCCATCATCGAACGTGATGGCAAAATTTTACTCGCGCAACGCCCCACCCATAGCGATCAGGCGGGATTATGGGAGTTTGCCGGTGGTAAAGTCGAGCCGGATGAAAGCCAGCGGCAGGCGCTGGTGCGTGAGTTACGCGAAGAACTGGGCATCGAAGCAGCTGTGGGTGAATATGTTGCCAGCCATCAGCGAGAAGTTTCGGGGCGGATTATCCATCTTCATGCCTGGCACGTACCCGACTTCCACGGGACGTTACAGGCACATGAACATCAGGCGCTGGTCTGGTGCTCACCTGAAGAGGCGCTGCAATATCCGCTGGCCCCTGCTGACATTCCACTATTAGAGGCGTTTATGGCTTTACGCGCCGCCAGACCAGCGGATTAGTGCTAAGGGTTTTGTCATCACGCTGGCATTGCAGCAGTATTCCCTCGGCTTTAATTACCGCTCCTTCAGAATAATTTTTATCCTGATAAACGCAGCACTGAGTACAAGGCTGCGCTGACTGCCCGCCTGAACTGAACACTTCTGGCGGTACGTTTACCTCCACGTCCGGATGATAATGCGGGTTAGCCAGTGCAATTAATGGAAATGCTAATACTACGGCGAACAATGCTCGACTCACAGGGAACTCCTTAACGTTATTGTCTCTGCTACTAATAACGGTAGCCGGGCGGCATAACTTTAGCGTCTGAGTTATCGCATTTGGTTATGAGATTACTCTCGTTATTAATTTGCTTTCCTGGGTCATTTTTTTCTTGCTTACCGTCACATTCTTGATGGTATAGTCGAAAACTGCAAAAGCACATGACATAAACAACATAAGCACAATCGTATTAATATATAAGGGTTTTATATCTATGGATCAGACATATTCTCTGGAGTCATTCCTCAACCATGTCCAAAAGCGCGACCCGAATCAAACCGAGTTCGCGCAAGCCGTTCGTGAAGTAATGACCACACTCTGGCCTTTTCTTGAACAAAATCCAAAATATCGCCAGATGTCATTACTGGAGCGTCTGGTTGAACCGGAGCGCGTGATCCAGTTTCGCGTGGTATGGGTTGATGATCGCAACCAGGTACAGGTCAACCGTGCATGGCGTGTGCAGTTCAGCTCTGCCATCGGCCCGTACAAAGGCGGTATGCGCTTCCATCCGTCAGTTAACCTTTCCATTCTCAAATTCCTCGGCTTCGAACAAACCTTCAAAAATGCCCTGACTACTCTGCCGATGGGCGGTGGTAAAGGCGGCAGCGATTTCGATCCGAAAGGAAAAAGCGAAGGTGAAGTGATGCGTTTTTGCCAGGCGCTGATGACTGAACTGTATCGCCACCTGGGCGCGGATACTGACGTTCCGGCAGGTGATATCGGGGTTGGTGGTCGTGAAGTCGGCTTTATGGCGGGGATGATGAAAAAGCTCTCCAACAATACCGCCTGCGTCTTCACCGGTAAGGGCCTTTCATTTGGCGGCAGTCTTATTCGCCCGGAAGCTACCGGATACGGTCTGGTTTATTTCACAGAAGCAATGCTAAAACGCCACGGTATGGGTTTTGAAGGAATGCGCGTTTCCGTTTCTGGCTCCGGCAACGTCGCCCAGTACGCTATCGAAAAAGCGATGGAATTTGGTGCTCGAGTGATCACTGCGTCAGACTCCAGTGGCACTGTAGTTGATGAAAGCGGATTCACGAAAGAGAAACTGGCACGTCTTATCGAAATCAAAGCCAGCCGCGATGGTCGAGTGGCAGATTACGCCAAAGAATTTGGTCTGGTCTATCTCGAAGGCCAACAGCCGTGGTCTGTACCGGTTGATATCGCCCTGCCTTGCGCCACCCAGAACGAACTGGATGTTGACGCCGCGCATCAGCTTATCGCCAATGGCGTTAAAGCCGTCGCCGAAGGGGCAAATATGCCGACCACCATCGAAGCGACTGAACTGTTCCAGCAGGCAGGCGTACTGTTTGCACCGGGTAAAGCGGCTAATGCTGGCGGTGTAGCAACATCGGGCCTGGAAATGGCGCAAAACGCTGCGCGCCTGGGCTGGAAAGCCGAGAAAGTTGACGCACGTTTGCATCACATCATGCTGGATATCCACCATGCCTGTGTTGAGCATGGTGGTGAAGGTGATCAAACCAACTACGTGCAGGGCGCGAACATTGCCGGTTTTGTGAAGGTTGCGGATGCGATGTTAAGCCAGGGCGTGATTTAAGACAATTGTGCCGGATACAGCGCAAACGCCTTATCCGGCCATAAAAATCTTCAGTATCAGATGGTTGAAAGAACCTTTATATTATCACTCCATTGCCCGCCTCTTCTGATGGCGGGCTTTTTTTCGGCGCTCTCTTGCGTGGCGAATCCTTTTTCTTCCCTTCTCCACCGCCGGGAGCCATTATTCCCCGAAACTGCCTTACCGACGTGCGCTTTGCCTGATCAATCAACTGGTACAATGTCCCCACCAGCGGCTGCATAAAGTCCTGATAGCGACACTGCTTTTCACTGATTTGCGTCAGCACCGATTCCCAGTGCGCGGTCATGTCCGGTCGCGTCGCCATTTCTGGCAGCGAATGGAATAGCGCTTTTCCGGCGTCGGTGGAGTGGATATAGCGCCCTTTTTTGGTCAGGAAACCACGCTTGAACAACAGTTCAATAATCCCGGCACGGGTTGCTTCTGTCCCCAGACCATCGGTCGCACGAAGGATCTTTTTCAGATCTTTGTCCTGCACAAAGCGTGCGATCCCGGTCATCGCCGAAAGCAGTGTTGCATCGGTAAAATGGCGCGGCGGCTGGGTTTGCCGCTCTACCACTTCACCTTTTTCGCACAACAATTCATCGCCTTTCGCCACCACAGGCAGCGGCATGCCGTCGTTTTCTTCATCGCGCTCTTTGCTGCCTAACAGCGTGCGCCAGCCTGCTTCAGCAAGAAAACGGGCTTTAGCGACAAATTTGCCTTTGGCAATGTCCAGTTCGATAACACACTTGCGGAACACCGCATCCGGGCAGAACTGCATCAAGTACTGACGGGCAATCAGGTTATAGACCTTCGCTTCGTTCTCCGTCAGGTTAATCGCAGAACTCCGTGCGGTCGGAATGATGGCGTGGTGCGCATCGACCTTTTTGTCATCCCAACAGCGGTTGCGTATATCTGGATCGACCACTGGCTGCGGTAACAAGCCCGGTGCATGAACGCTGATGGCATTCATCACTGCGTGGCGTCCGGCAAAATGCTCTTCTGGCAGATAGCGACAATCGGAACGCGGATAAGTGATTAGCTTGTGCGTTTCGTACAGCTTCTGGCAGATATCAAGCACGTTCTGCGCGCTCAGACCAAAGCATTTTGCCGCTTCAATCTGCAACGCCGAAAGCGAAAAAGGCAGCGGCGCGGATTCTGATTCCCGTTTATCGTTATAGCTGGTGACAATAGCCGGTTGACCACTGATGCGGTTAACCACATGCTCCGCCAGTGGACGATGCAGCAAGCGCCCTTCTTCGTCCTGGTATGGTTCACACGCTTCGCTTGGTTGCCAGATAGCGGTAAACCGCTCATCGGCAGGTGTCACGATATGTGCTTTGACTTCAAAGAAGTCTTTCGCCACGAAGTTTTCAATCTCTTCGTCGCGGCGCACCACCAGTCCGAGTACGGGCGTCTGCACGCGTCCCACGGAAAGTACGCCCTGATAACCGGCATTGCGACCGAGAATGGTGTAAGCGCGGGTCATATTGATGCCGTACAGCCAGTCAGCTCGGGCTCGCGCCAGTGCAGAAACGCACAGCGGTACAAACTCGCTATTGGAGCGAAGACGATCGATCGCCCGCTCAACCGCCTGCGGGTTCAGGTCGTTTATCAAACAACGCTGTACCTGCTGGCGCTTTTCCGGTGCCAGTTGCAGGTAGTCCAGCACTTCATCCACCAGCAGTTGCCCTTCGCGATCCGGGTCTCCGGCGTGAACGATTTCGCTGGCTTCATGCAGGAAGCGTTTGATGACATTAAGTTGTTTAGTCACGGAGGGTCGGGGCTGTAATTGCCACTTTTCCGGGACAATTGGCAAATCCGCAAGATTCCAGCGCGCATAGCGGCTGTCGTAAGCGTCTGGCTGCGCCTGCTCAAGCAGGTGACCGATACACCAGGTCACCACCTGACCATTACCGCACTCGATAAAGCCATCGCCTTTCCGGTGCGGTTTAGGCAGGACATCAGCAATGGCGCGCGCCAGACTCGGTTTTTCGGCAATAAACAACCGCATTGAATTAACGGATCTCAACCATGGCACGACCGCCGCGCGCTGGCACCAGTTCGCCAATCGCCGTCAGTTCAATGCCAAACTCGGCGGCTGTAGCTTTGACCTCATTTTCTGCTTCCGGCATGACCGCCAGCAGCAAACCGCCAGAAGTTTGCGGATCGCACAGCAGATCGCGCACTTCACGCGGCATTTCACCCATCAGATGACCGTAGCTGGCAAAGTTACGTTCGGTGCCGCCAGGCACTGCGCCCAACTTAATGTACTCTTCAACCCCAGGCAATTTCGGGATCGCGTCATAGTCGACGCGCGCCTGCACACCTGCGCCCTGACACATTTCGCTTAAATGCCCCAGCAAACCAAAACCCGTAACGTCGGTCATCGCTTTTACGCCTTCGATGTTGGCAAAGGACGCGCCTGCGATGTTCATCCGGCACATCACTTCCGTCGCCAGTCCCTGATGTTCTGGTTTAAGCAGTGATTTTTTCTCAGCCGTGGTAAGAACGCCAATCCCCAGCGGTTTCGTCAGGAACAGTTTGCATCCGGCTTGTGCGGTACTGTTTTTCTTCACCCGCTCGGTCGGTACGATCCCCGTTACCGCCAGACCAAAAATCGGCTCCGGCGCATCGATGGAGTGACCGCCAGCCAGCGCAATACCCGCCTGACGGCATGCATAGCGTCCACCTTCGGTCACTTCGCGGGCAATTTCCGGGGAAAGTTTGTTAATCGGCCAGCCGAGGATCGCAATCGCCATAATCGGTTTGCCGCCCATTGCGAAGATATCGCTGATGGCGTTAGTCGCCGCAATGCGGCCAAAATCGAAAGGATTATCAACGATCGGCATAAAGAAGTCGGTGGTACTGATAACGCTGGTGCCATTGCCCAGATCGTATACCGCCGCATCGTCGCGGGTTTCATTACCCACAAGCAAATTCGGATCAACAAACTTCGCCTGCTCACTGTGCAGGATGGTTTCCAACACTTTTGGGGAAATTTTACAGCCGCAACCAGCGCCGTGGCTGTATTGGGTCAAACGAATCGAGTTCTCGCTCATGGACATCTCCTGTCAATGCAATCCGGGTATGGTAACCCTCATTCCATGAAGTGATAAGTGAGAGTGTCTGAATTCCTGCGCCTTTGCTCACAATCCAGACAGTTTCGCGACAATTATCAGAAATAAGTCACAAACGGCGTCGGGTCCGGGACGTTTATCGACGTAGATGCTTTCAACTGCGGCGTACCGAGGTAGAGAAAACCGACAATTTTATCCTGTTCACGGCAACCGAATGCTTCACGCACTACCGGACTTTCAGTTAATGCACCACTGCGCCAGATGCCGCCAAACCCCTGGGCAACTGCTGCCATTTGCATCGCCATGACCGCGCATCCCGCAGACATTTCCTGTTCCCAGCGAGGGACTTTATGATTTTCTTCGCATTTCGCCACCACCGTTATGATGAGCGGTGCGCGGAACGGCGCATTACGCGCTTTGTCGATGGCTTTGTTATCACTACCGGCAGCAATCGCCCCCTGCTCCAGTACAGCGCTGAAACGCTCGCGCCCTTCCCCTTCAATCACAAAGAAATGCCACGGTTGCATGGACTTATGGTCCGGCGCACGCATAGCCGCACGCAGGATGTTTTGCAGTTGTTCACCCGTTGGCGCGGGTTCAGCCAGGCGGGAGGCGCTACGGCGATTGATCAATAGTTCGAGTGCATCCATTTGATTAACTCCTGTCATGATATTTATTCACAAAATTAACACGAGAGTGGATTTTGTTACAGCCCAGTCCGCAATTCCTGCTGACAAGTGCCGGTTGGGTCATTACGATAACCACATCTATTGCGCCTGAGACAGGTGTGACCTTAAGTTGGGAGAATACATGCGAACCCTTTGGCGATTTATTGCCGGATTTTTTAAATGGACGTGGCGTCTGCTGAATTTCGTCCGTGAAATGGTACTTAACCTGTTCTTTATTTTTCTCGTGCTGGTTGGTGTGGGGATCTGGATGCAGGTCAGTGGTGGTGATTCGAAAGAAACGGCCAGTCGTGGCGCACTGCTGCTGGACATTTCTGGTGTGATCGTCGATAAACCCGACAGTTCTCAGCGGTTTAGTAAATTAAGCCGCCAGCTGCTTGGTGCCAGTTCCGATCGTCTGCAGGAAAACTCACTGTTTGATATCGTCAACACCATTCGCCAGGCGAAGGACGACCGCAATATCACCGGTATTGTGATGGATCTGAAAAACTTCGCAGGCGGCGACCAGCCGTCTATGCAGTACATCGGCAAAGCTCTGAAAGAGTTTCGTGACAGCGGGAAACCGGTTTATGCCGTTGGCGAGAACTACAGCCAGGGGCAATATTATCTCGCCAGTTTCGCCAATAAAATTTGGCTGTCACCGCAAGGCGTGGTGGATCTGCACGGCTTTGCCACCAACGGTCTGTACTACAAATCGTTGCTGGATAAGCTGAAAGTTTCCACCCATGTGTTCCGCGTGGGTACGTATAAATCTGCCGTTGAACCGTTTATTCGTGATGATATGTCGCCGGCAGCCCGCGAAGCTGACAGCCGCTGGATTGGTGAGCTGTGGCAAAACTATCTGAATACTGTTGCCGCTAACCGGCAGATCCCTGCTCAGCAGGTATTCCCTGGCGCGCAAGGGTTGCTTGAGGGTTTAACCAAAACCGGTGGCGATACCGCGAAATATGCGCTGGAAAACAAGCTGGTCGATGCACTGGCATCGAGTGCCGAAATCGAAAAAACTCTGACCAAAGAGTTCGGCTGGAGCAAGACTGATAAAAATTATCGCGCCATCAGTTATTACGATTACGCATTGAAAACGCCGGCAGATACCGGTGACAGCATCGGAGTCGTCTTCGCTAATGGCGCAATTATGGATGGCGAGGAAACTCAGGGGAATGTTGGCGGTGATACCACTGCGGCACAAATCCGCGACGCTCGCCTTGACCCGAAAGTGAAAGCGATTGTCCTGCGTGTTAATAGCCCAGGCGGCAGCGTTACCGCGTCTGAAGTGATTCGCGCTGAACTGGCAGCAGCCCGGGCAGCGGGTAAGCCTGTGGTTGTATCGATGGGCGGCATGGCGGCATCTGGTGGTTACTGGATTTCCACGCCAGCTAATTACATTGTGGCTAACCCCAGCACCCTGACCGGTTCTATCGGTATCTTCGGCGTGATCACCACCGTAGAAAATAGTCTGGATTCGATTGGTGTTCATACTGATGGTGTCTCAACTTCACCGCTGGCGGATGTTTCTATCACCAGGGCACTGCCGCCGGAAGCGCAGCAGATGATGCAGTTAAGCATTGAGAATGGCTATAAACGCTTTATCACGCTGGTTGCTGATGCGCGTCATTCAACGCCGGAGCAGATTGATAAAATCGCCCAGGGCCACGTCTGGACCGGTCAGGATGCAAAAGCTAACGGGCTGGTCGATAGTCTCGGGGATTTCGATGATGCGGTCGCCAAAGCAGCAGAGCTGGCAAAAGTGAAACAGTGGCATCTGGAATACTACGTTGATGAACCGACCTTCTTCGACAAAGTGATGGACAACATGTCTGGTTCTGTCCGGGCAATGTTGCCAGATGCGTTCCAGGCCATGTTACCTGCACCGCTGGCCTCGGTAGCCTCTACCGTTAAAAGTGAAAGCGACAAGCTGGCCGCGTTTAACGACCCACAAAACCGTTATGCGTTTTGCCTGACCTGCGCCAACGTGCGTTAAGTCATGTACTAAGTGGCCGACAGATCGTCGGCCACATTACTTTTTACGTCGACGAATCCTCTTCCCGCTGTCTCGCCCCATATTTCCTTATCCGCATAGTATCAGGTGCGCTCCCCCTGCCTCACGTATATACTTTTGCTCTTTCGATATCATTCATATCAATATCATGCAAAAGAAATCAATTTACGTCGCCTACACGGGCGGGACCATCGGGATGCAGCGTTCCGAGCAGGGTTATATTCCGGTGTCAGGTCATCTACAGCGCCAACTGGCGCTGATGCCGGAATTCCATCGCCCGGAGATGCCAGATTTCACCATTCATGAATATACGCCATTGATGGATTCTTCTGATATGACGCCAGAAGACTGGCAGCATATTGCTGAAGATATTAAAGCGCATTATGACGACTATGATGGTTTTGTCATTCTGCACGGCACCGACACGATGGCGTATACCGCCTCTGCGCTGTCGTTCATGCTCAAGAATCTCGGTAAACCGGTTATTGTGACAGGGTCACAAATCCCGCTAGCTGAGTTACGCTCTGACGGACAAATTAATCTGCTGAATGCGTTGTACGTTGCGGCGAATTATCCTATCAACGAAGTAACTCTCTTTTTTAATAATCGACTTTATCGTGGCAACCGTACCACCAAAGCCCATGCCGATGGTTTTGATGCGTTTGCCTCTCCAAACCTTCCTCCGTTACTGGAAGCAGGTATCCATATTCGTCGTTTGAATACACCACCCGCCCCGCACGGTGAAGGGGAATTGATCGTTCATCCAATCACCCCACAACCGATTGGCGTAGTGACGATTTATCCAGGGATTTCTGCTGACGTCGTGCGCAATTTTCTGCGCCAACCGGTGAAAGCATTGATTCTGCGCTCATATGGCGTGGGTAATGCGCCACAAAACAAAGCCTTCCTGCAAGAATTACAAGAAGCCAGCGATCGCGGTATTGTGGTAGTCAACCTGACACAATGTATGTCCGGTAAAGTGAATATGGGTGGTTATGCCACCGGTAACGCCCTCGCCCATGCCGGCGTTATTGGCGGTGCAGATATGACTGTAGAAGCCACACTAACCAAACTGCATTACCTGCTTAGCCAGGAACTGGATACTGAAACCATTCGCAAGGCCATGAGCCAAAACCTGCGTGGCGAACTGACGCCGGATGATTAAGGAGACTGCAATGCCCCCTCGCGCCCTGTTACTGGTCGATTTACAAAATGATTTCTGTGCTGGTGGCGCGCTCGCCGTGCCGGAAGGTGACAGTACGGTGGATGTCGCTAACCGCCTGATTGACTGGTGCCAGTCGCGCGGTGAAGCGGTTATCGCCAGTCAGGACTGGCATCCGGCGAATCACGGCAGTTTTGCCAGTCAGCACGGTGTAGAGCCTTATACGCCGGGCCAACTCGACGGTTTGCCACAAACCTTCTGGCCCGATCACTGTGTGCAGAACAGTGAAGGCGCACAATTACATCCGTTACTGAAGCAAAAAGCGATCGCAGCGGTGTTCCATAAAGGCGAAAATCCTTTAGTTGACAGTTACAGTGCCTTTTTTGATAACGGCCGTCGGCAGAAAACTGCGCTCGATGACTGGTTACGCGATCATGAAATCGATGAATTGATCATTATGGGCCTGGCTACTGACTATTGCGTGAAGTTTACCGTGCTGGACGCGTTACAGTTAGGCTATAAGGTGAACGTGATTACCGATGGTTGTCGTGGCGTAAATATCCAGCCACAGGACAGTGCGCACGCGTTTATGGAGATGTCAGCAGCTGGGGCAACGCTATATACGCTGGCAGACTGGGAAGAAACGCAGGAGTAATTTTACGCTGGCCTACAATTCTGTACTGCCATTGTAGGCCAAATAAAACACGTCAGTGGTACATCTGGCAATTGATGCCATCAACGAAAGATTTAATTCACCTCAGAAATCTCTTCCAGCGACACCTTCCGCGTTTCGATGCCAAAAATGGAGAGAACCAGCGCACAGAGCACTAACATCACGCCAAGCACCATAAACACCGTGATTGACCCATAATGCGTTAATAGTGCCGCAACGCCATAGGGCGTGAAGACTGCGACGATCCGTCCGACGGCATTAACGAAACCCGAACCACGCAGGCGTAAATGCGTTGGCCAAAGTTCCGGGATATAAACCGCCGACGCGAAGCACACATACATGTATAAAAAGAAGATCATCACCAGGCCATAGATTAAAACCGCCCACTCTGTAGTTTGAATTGAATAGATATAGCCTAACACAGCAATAATAATAAGTAAGGCAGAGCCAAATAATCGACGAGGAAAATGATCAATAATTAATGCCGCAATAAATATCCCTACCGGAGCGCCAATCATAATAACAGCGGTCATTAATATTGATTTATCAACATCAATGCCGGAGTTAACAAATATGGTCGGTATCCATACGGTGATGGTATAAAGTGAAATGTTCATTGCAATTAAAACAGTAATCGCGACTAATGTACGTCGTAACATTTCCCCTTTAAACAGCAGCCAGAAAGTACCATTGATTATGTTAGCCTTGCTGTTGCTCTGATTCAAAGTAAGCGGGGGTAAACGAACACTCTTCTCTCTTTCAATTTGCTGCTCTACTTCACGAAGTTGGCTTTCTGCACCTGCGATTTGTCCTTTCCCCGCCAACCATCGAGGCGACTCAATAAAGTATTTACCTGAGAGAAACCAGGCTAACAGTATGCCAATACCACCCAGCAGAAACATTATCCGCCAACTAAAAAAAGCGATAACCACCACGCCTATCGCCGCAGACAACATGGGCGACCAGTTACCGACAAATGAGAGCCGCGCGGACCATTTTCCACGCACCGTCGCGGGGATAAACTCCGTAAATGAGGCATAGCCAACCATAATCAGCGCCCCCATTCCTGTTCCCATCAGGAAGCGAAAGAAGATGAGCCAGTACATATCAGGGACAAAAGCGGCCCCTGTTGCCGCAATACCGACGATGAGAAGATTTATGCGAAAAGCCCTGCGCCGCCCAAAGTAGTCACCAATAAACCCACCGGTAAGAGAGCCGATGAAATAACCAAACATTAATGCCGAGGTAAAGGCGGCATTGAGAAAATTATTTGACCATCCATTGCTTACCAGCTTTGCTAAAACAACATTGCCTGAATAACTCAAAAAACCCGTTAATAACAGACTAAAGCTTATAATACCAAATATACGATAATGAAACCGAGCCAAAGGCAAGCGGTCCAGTCTTGCGCCAATTTGATCATATTGTTCCATTAGGTGCCTCGGATTTGCTAAAAAGGTAGCAATTGCGGCAAATTCACTTGCCGCATCTTTATCATCATTTTATTTCCAGGCGCAGGAACAAATAATATTGACAACGTGTGCTTAAATTACCACACCAGCTGGATATTATTGTCTTTGCAAAATGCTATCCACTCTGCACCCGGTGATTTATCAGTTATTATGTAATTAATATGACTAAAGTCAGCTAACTGGACAAAAGCTTTGCGATCAAACTTAGAGTGATCAACCAATAACGCAACTTCTGTCGCCTGACGGATCATTGTCTTTTTGATTTCAGCTTCCGCTTCGTTAGAGTCCAGCGCGCCGCTGTTAATATCAAGACCTTTACAACTCATTACCATAATATCGACATGGTAGCGGCTGATGATCTCTTTAGTAATTCTTCCTTGCAGGGAAAGTGTATTTTTGTTTAGTTCCCCACCCGTTGAAACGACTTTAATTTCTGACTGAGCCAGAACATGAATCGCTTCCGCCGAGTTGGTTAGCAACGTCAGGTCACTACGGTCCTGTAACAATTTGAGCAATTCCATTACGGTACTACTGGAATCGGCTGCCATGGTGGTTTTATTGTCGATAAAGGGTAATGCCTTGCGTGCAATAAGCTGCTTCTCTTCATAAAACGATGAAGCGCGCTTATAAAAATGGATATTCTCCGTCAACATCGCTGTATTTAAAACAGCACCACCATAGGTTCTGGTCAAAAAGCCTTCATCTTCCAGCTTCTCAAGATCGCGGCGAATGGTTTCTTCGGTTACCTGAAAAATCCCACTCAAATTTGAGACTGTCACCTTTTTATCGTTGGCAACCATTTGCTTAATTGCCTGAATCCTGTCTTTTGCCGCCACGATTACACCCCTGTATCTTTTTACATCACATTAGCGCGATTATCGCATAATTGATGTTTACTTTCAAAATAACCTGTTTGAATCACAGATTTTCATCACAGTTTTCACAGAAACAGAGGTGAATCGTGTTGAGTATTTAACGCTCCAGGGCCTCTGCCATTTCCCTCATCAATGTTGCGTCTGCATCCGATAAGTTGATATTCAATGCCGCGACATTTTCGCGTACCTGTTCCGGTGCAGTAGCCCCACTAAGAATGGAGATTAAATCACTCTGTTTTAATATCCACGCCAGTGCCAGAGTGGGAATTGTGCACTGATAACGAGCACAGAGTGGCTGCCACTGTTCAAGCATATCAATCACTTTCAGCATGTTTTCACGCTGGAACCAGACTTTATTTGCCCGAGCGCCGCCCGGAACGTAATCACGAGTGATGGTACCGGTCAACAATCCCTGCTCTAGCGGGGAATAAACCTGTACCACAATGCCATTATCACGACATAGCGGCAGCAGTTCGCTTTCCAATGCCCGGTCGAGGATACTGTATTTCGCCTGAATAATATCCAGTTCACCATATTGCAGATACTCGCGGATATGGTCAGCATCGACGTTAGCAGCGCCTATAGCGCGAATTTTTCCTTCGGCCTTTAACTCATTGAGCACTGCGACGGTTTCAGCTATCGGCGTAAAAAATGGCGGCACCGACTGCCAGTGCGTCATGTAGATATCGATGTAATCAATACCCAGACGTTGCAAGCTGGCTTCTACCTCTTCGCGGATAGATTCCGGGGAAAGGTTTTTATACAACTGCCGATCGCCAACTTTGTTGAATAAACTCCCTTTTCGTTCCCAGACAATGCCGCATTTGGTTTCTACTACAACCTGTTCACGGGGCAGTTTTTTTAACGCCTGACCGACGATAACTTCACTATTGCCAAAGTTATATCCTGGCGCAGTATCAATCAGATTAATGCCACAACGATGGGCTTCAAGAATCGTATCAATACATATTTGCCGATCGAGATCGCCATTCCATGCAGGACCGCCGCCAATGGCCCATGTCCCCAACCCCATTCGCGAAAGCGTAATATCCGTTGTGCCTAAAGGTATCTTTTTCATTTGCCTTCATTATCCTTCGTATTCTTCCAGCAATTGTTCGACCAGCTTTCTGTTTTTTACGCCGGTGGTGGCACCGACGCTTAGAACCGAGATAGCCGCCGTTGCATTGGCAAAGCGTGCGCATTCACGCAGATTTTTGCCTTCTAACAGTGCCGCAATAAAACCTGAAGCAAAGTTATCGCCCGCGCCAATGGTGTCGATGGCGGTTATTCCTGCGACCGCCGGCACCTTCATCGTCATGTCACCACGCTTGATAAAGCAGCCGTCTTTACCCGTTTTAATCACCACCGTTTTTACGCCGCACGCAAGAAAGCAGTCAGCAATTTCATCCAGTGTCTCTTTCCCGGTGAGTAATTTTGCCTCGGCAAAATTAGGAAACAGATAATCGACATAACTCAATGCTTCGCAAATATCATCCAGCGTTTCATTCAACCGCGGTTTGATCATATCGGCACAGATAATCATCTGCTGGGCTTTAGCTTGCGTAAAAATTTCTGTTAGCGCTTTACCATCCAATAGAGGACTGTTGAAAATACTGGCCAGAGATAATAATTTCGCCTGAGAAAACCGCGAAAAATCAACATCGTCAATATTCAATTTCCACAGACTGCCGTTACGGTTTGTGACAAACGTCCGCTCGCCATCCTCCGTCACCAGTCCAACGTTAATTGAGGTATCTATGCTGACGTCCTGCTTCAGGCTTTGAATATCAATATTCTCTTTGCGGCAATGGTCGAGAATAAATTGCCCTGCGGCATCTTTACCAATACGACTCATTAATGCTGTGCGATGGCCCAGACGAGAAATAATTGTTGCTTCATTTATTGCATCACCCCCGGTGGTCATTGCGATTCTTTCAAGAGGATAAGAATCCACATCAAAGATATTTTTACTGACCGGTTGCAATGGAATATCAACAATAGCGGCACCTATACAAATAACGTCGAGATTATCCATATCATTATTCCGCTTTGCCATCAGAACCAAACAGTTTAATTTTATCCAATGCCCGTTCTTTTACAGCTTTACGCACTTCACGTTCTAAATGCAGGAAAGGCTGATCCTGGTTTTCTTTCACTGCTACCATTGCGGCCTGACAGAGCTCCGTATGAATGTTGATTTTCGCAATACCCAACGAAATTGCAGTTTTAATGTCGGCATCACTGATCCCTGATGCGCCATGCAAAACCAGCGGAACAGAAACAGCATCGCGTACGCGTTTGACGACCTCAAAGTTCAATTGTGGCTCTGACGTATAAACTCCATGCTGGTTGCCGATGGCGACAGCCAATGAGTCACAGCCCGTACGTTCAACAAATTCAGCCGCCGGGTCAGGATCGGTATAGTGATAGCCCGCCAGCGCTTCCTCATAAACGGTTTCATTACCGACATGCCCTAATTCCGCCTCTACCGGAATACCCAGCGGATGGAAGAAATCAACAGCCTCTTTGGTTAAACGAATATTTTCTTCGAAATCAAATGCGGAAGCATCACGCATTAATGAATTCATACCATGAGTCCAGGCGTTATGAATAATTTCCATACTCCGACCATGATCCCAATGAGTTATTACCGGCACCGTTGCTTTTTGTGCCATTGATACCATCATGTGAGAGAAATCTTCAAATGAGGTGTTCCCGACAAAACCTGTACCAAAAGAAATAATAACCGGTGATTTCGCTTCTTCGGCTGCGTCGATAACGCCCATCAACATTTCTGCATTCCATACGTTAAAATGGGCAATTGCATAATGTTTATTTGTGGCATCGTTTTCCCAATATCTGATATCTGCGAGCATATTCTGTTCTCCCGTATTAATTAATCGCTAATTTTAATAACGCCTTTAATAATGTTGCGTTTGTTGTTAACCGACTCTTCAAATGCCTGTTGTACATCCTGATAATCGTAAATATGTGTCACCATCGATTTCACATCGAATCGCCCTGAGGAAATAGCTTCAATCGTGACCGGATAACGATTGGCATAGCGGAATACTGTCTGGATAGTGACTTCGCGATTGATTTTGAGGAAATTGATTGCCGAATCGCCCGGTACAGTACCAACAATCATAATTTTACCGCCGCGCATTACCAGATAAGGTGCCTGTTTAACGGTGACCGCAGAACCCGCTGTTTCGAAAACAATATCTGCGCCCATTTCTTCGGTAAATTGCTGACAGCGTGCAATAGTGTCTTCTTTTGCGCCGTTAATAACCACTGTCGCGCCGAGCTGTTCCGCCATTGTCAGACGTTTTTCCAGTACATCAACGACGGCAATATCCGTAGCTCCCAGGCATTTGCATGCTTGCAACGTCATCAAACCAATACAACCCGCTCCCAGAATAATTATCTTCTTACCCGGTTTAACATCTGCCAGCATCGCGGCATGCATCCCGACTGCGGCAGGCTCCACCAGCGCCCCTTCCATCGTGTCCATATTGTCGGGCAGTTTGTAAGTAAAGCTCTCCGGATGACACAGATAGTGCGTTAATGCGCCGCGGTAGTTAGGTTGTGTCGCCATAAAATCAACGTCCGGGCAGATGTTATATTTGCCTTCCAGACAGTAACGACAGTGACCGCAAGGAACGCCAGGTTCGATATTTACCCGATCCCCCGCTTTAAATTTGCGCACACGGCTTCCCACAGCCACAACCGTCCCGGCGCATTCATGTCCCAGGCCAATTTCTTGATTTGGGTCTTTAGGCGGAATAAACGGGCCTGATTCAAAACCATGTACATCTGAACCACAAATACCGACATATTCTACTTTAATCAAAACTTCATCTTCTTTAGGCACAGGTATTTCTGCTGAAATAATTTTCATTGTGCCCGGCACCTGCAATATTGCTTTTGAATTTTTCATTTTGAATCCACCAGTATTATTTATTGACTACTGCATCAATACTTAAACTTTCAACGGAGACACCTTTGGTTTCAATTCCAATGGTGGCGATAGCAATTGCGACAATAATTGAAACCGCCCCCAGAAGAATAAAGACTCCCGTTACGCCATAACTACTGAGCAGCACTGCAACGGCATAAGGTGCGGCAATACCACTGATTCGCCCTACTGCATTCGCCAGACCGGAGCCACGTAATTTGGCCTCTGTCGGCCAGATCTCAGGGACATACACTGCCGAGGCATAGCAAACGTACATATAGACGAAAGTAATCAGGAAGAAACCAATCAGCGTTATGAGCAACATACTGGTTTGCAGTGAATAGATATATCCGAGCACCGCAATCAGGATTAATAGCCCCACACCCATTGTTTTACGCGGAATTTTATCCATCACCAGCATGGCAATAAAAATACCAAATGGCGCGCCAAACATACTCATGGTATTTAAAACAATCGAGTCTTTTAAATTAATCCCCTGGGTCATGAATATCGTTGGCAACCAGTTAATTAGTGTGTACTGCACAACGTTCATGGCAATCAGCACACAAGAACCTAATATCACGCGTTTCAGTAATACTCCTGTCAGTAAGGCTGAATACGGCACCGCTTGTGGCGCTTTACCGTCATCAGCAATAACCACGGGCGGCAAAGGTTTACCCGTCTGGCGTATGACGCCTTCTTCTATACTCCGCATGACTTTCTCGGCTTCCTGATACCGTCCGCGCGATTCCAGCCAGCGCGGGGATTCAGGAAAGTAGCGCCAGGCCAGCGCCGTAGCGAGAAGCGACAATATTGCAGGGATAAGCAGTTGTACTCGCCAGTTCCACTCTGCACTAATCAGCGGCGTGAGTCCCATCGCAATCAATGAACAGAGCGGATATGACCAGTTGCCAATAAAAGAAACCCGACTGGACCACGTTCCGCGATTTCTACCGGGCATATATTCGGTGAAACCAGCAAACAGCGTCACCAGTAAAGCTCCCAGCCCAACGCCCATCACAAAACGGCAGGCAATAAGGAAATCCATATTCGGTGAAAAAGCACCGACCACCATCGAGGCAATATGAATGGCCTCATAGAGGATGAACGCATTTCTGCGACCGGTTTTGTCACCGATGATGCCGCCAACCAGCGCACCGAGAAACATTCCGGCGGTCGTGATTGCTGAGAATGTGGCAGTGGTGGAATTATCTGTCCAGCCCAACGCTTTCAGCTGCGCGAGGATCAAGCCACCAACGGCATTACTCCAGCAGACAAGCAAGCCAAACGCGACGATAGCAAACATTGACGAATGCCAGCGGCAATCCGGTAAGCGATCCAGCCGAGCACCACAATGCGGTTTTGTTATCTGTTCCATGCGATAACGCTCCTTCAGGAGAGTAGTTATTCATCAAAGTCGTAAGTCATGATCACTTTGATTGCGGTTTTATCGACCATCGCATCAAACCCTTCGCGCCATTGCGACAGGCCGATACGATGCGTGATCATCGGTTTGACTTTGATAGCGCCGCTGGCTAATAGCCTGATAGCGTTACGCCATGAGGTGGAGTCATAGGCCATATGCCCAATGATGCTTTTGTTCCAGGCGGTAATGTCATTAATCGAGAAATCAAGAGGTTTGAAGCCCATTCCAACGCGTACCACTTCCCCATTCGGGCGGAGCATTTCGATGGCTTGTTTCAATGCGATATTGGCACCGGAGCATTCAATCACCAGTCCCAGATTGTCTTTGCCACAAATTTGCTGGCAGCGCGCCACCACATCTTCGGTAGAACCATTTACTACTGCCGTCGCACCCAGTTCTTTTGCAACCGGGAAGCGGACCGCCACATCTTCTTGTAGACCAACGACGACGATATTTACCGCCCCCATAATCCGCGCCATTTGTACGGAGAACAGCCCGAGTGGGCCAGTACCGATGACGACCACATCCTGACCAGGGAGGAATTTCGATTGCTGCGCGATGGATTTGTAGGCATTACAGATAGGGTCAAGTACGGCTGCGTCCTCATAATCAACACCATCAGGGATTTCCCACAACGCATGACGATGAATTTTGAGAATTTCACCAGGAACCAGACAATATTTGGAAAAACCACCGCCCCAGGTATTGTTATCCAGACCAAGGTTTACTTTTTCTGTACAACACAGAAAATCACCTTGTTCACAGGCCGGACAAACGCCGCAGACGTGACCGCTGTTATCTGACACGACGCGTTGCCCCACTTTCCAGTCTTTGACTTTTTCACCAACCTGCGCAATACAACCTGCGAACTCATGGCCGCGGATAGAGTTAAACTCATCAGAACCGCTATCGACATTGTAGTGCTTCATGTCTGCGCCGCAGATTGCCGCGGCTTTAATTTCAATCACGACATCTTCCGGGCCACAAATGGGTTGTGGCACATCGATCATCTTGTAGCCGCCAAAGGCTTTGCCAAACCGAGCCAGTGCTTTCATTGCGTCATCCTCTGTGTTTTGTTTTGCTTAGATGGTCATCATACTTACCCACATGATTTTTGAGGTCAACATTAAATCTGTAAAACACAGATAATGATCTGCGCTTTACAACTCAGATCACAATTACGCAGAAAATGGCTGGATCTGTTACAGGTTGATGGAAGGCGGAACGCAAAATGAGCAAATTTGAGAGGGATTACCGGCCAAATAGGTCTGAGACTTAAGTTCAGGAGAAGTCATTCAGGCGTGAACGCGACTGCAAGAGACCGGACTGGGGCTTTGCCTGGTCGTGACGAGATAATTGAGATGAGTCGTGGGGTTATTGTTGGCTATCCCCTTTATAACCGCGGCAAAAAGGGGACAAACCACTTACTTAAACATGGCAATTGGCTTTGCTGAGATACCAAAATCTTCTTTTAACTGTTGTTTGCTCTTCATGACCATCTGACCATTTGTGTCAATTGTCATATGCTGTGCTTCGGTATTATGGCGGGCTTGCCACAGCATCACCAGTTGCAGGCAGTTCTCTTTTTGTTCCTCGGTCAACGTAACGCCATCAGGCCATTTCCCCAGTTCAACGGCTGTCGACAAACGCTGGTATACCTCAGGCGTCATGCTGTTGATAATGTCATCAAGATTCATAATTTTTCCGCTCCTGTGGAATAAGTTGCTGAATCGTTTTTTCAACCGTTGATTTCTTCGCCGTTTTCGCCATCGGTAAAGCGTAAAGAGGCTGAGTTAACACAATAACGTTCACCCGTTGGCTGCGGCCCGTCGGGGAAGACATGCCCCAGATGAGCATCACAGTTACCGCAACGAATTTCTATGCGCTGCATCCCATGTGACAAGTCTTTGATATAACGAATGGATTCTTCACTCACCGGTTCGTAGAAACTGGGCCAGCCACAGCCGGAATCATACTTGGTTTGGGAATGAAACAGCGGGGCATCGCAGATCAAACAGTGATATACGCCGTCACGCTTGTTATGCAGTAAACGACCCGTAAATGGCGGCTCTGTCCCATGATTCTGCGTCACGTAGAACTGCATCTCGGACAAATTTTTTTTCAGTTCTTCTGCCGAAGGTTTATTAGCCATTTGCTCACATCTCACTTTAATCGTGCTCACATTACGTGACTGATTCTAACAAAACATTAACACCAACTAGCAAAAATTTGTCCTAAACTTGATCTCGACGAAATGGCTGCACCTAAATCGTGATGAAAATCACATTTTTATCGTAATTGCCCTTTAAAATTCGGGACGCCGACCCCATGTGGTCTCAAGCCCAAAGGAAGAGTGAGGCGAGTCAGTCGCGTAATGCTTAGGCACAGGATTGATTTGTCGCAATGATTGACACGATTCCGCTTGACGCTGCGTAAGGTTTTTGTAATTTTACAGGCAACCTTTTATTCACTAACAAATAGCTGGTGGAATATATGACTATCAAAGTAGGTATCAACGGTTTTGGCCGTATCGGTCGCATTGTTTTCCGTGCTGCTCAGAAACGTTCTGACATCGAGATCGTTGCAATCAACGACCTGTTAGACGCTGATTACATGGCATACATGCTGAAATATGACTCCACTCACGGCCGTTTCGACGGTACCGTTGAAGTGAAAGACGGTCATCTGATCGTTAACGGTAAAAAAATCCGTGTTACCGCTGAACGTGATCCGGCTAACCTGAAATGGGACGAAGTTGGTGTTGACGTTGTCGCTGAAGCAACTGGTCTGTTCCTGACTGACGAAACTGCTCGTAAACACATCACCGCTGGTGCGAAGAAAGTGGTTATGACTGGTCCGTCTAAAGACAACACTCCGATGTTCGTTAAAGGCGCTAACTTCGACAAATATGCTGGCCAGGACATCGTTTCCAACGCTTCCTGCACCACCAACTGCCTGGCTCCGCTGGCTAAAGTTATCAACGATAACTTCGGCATCATCGAAGGTCTGATGACCACCGTTCACGCTACTACCGCTACTCAGAAAACCGTTGATGGCCCGTCTCACAAAGACTGGCGCGGCGGCCGCGGTGCTTCCCAGAACATCATCCCGTCCTCTACCGGTGCTGCTAAAGCTGTAGGTAAAGTACTGCCAGAACTGAATGGCAAACTGACTGGTATGGCGTTCCGCGTTCCGACCCCGAACGTATCCGTAGTTGACCTGACCGTTCGTCTGGAAAAAGCTGCAACTTACGAGCAGATCAAAGCTGCCGTTAAAGCTGCTGCTGAAGGCGAAATGAAAGGCGTTCTGGGCTACACCGAAGATGACGTAGTATCTACCGATTTCAACGGCGAAGTTTGCACTTCCGTGTTCGATGCTAAAGCTGGTATCGCTCTGAACGACAACTTCGTGAAACTGGTATCCTGGTACGACAACGAAACCGGTTACTCCAACAAAGTTCTGGACCTGATCGCTCACATCTCCAAATAAGTTGAGATGACACTGTGATCTAAAAAGAGCGACTTCGGTCGCTCTTTTTTTTACCTGATAAAATGAAGTTAAAGGACTGCGTCATGATTAAGAAAATTTTTGCCCTTCCGGTCATCGAACAAATCTCCCCTGTCCTCTCCCGTCGTAAACTGGATGAACTGGACCTCATTGTGGTCGATCATCCCCAGGTAAAAGCCTCTTTTGCATTACAGGGCGCACACCTTCTCTCATGGAAACCTGCGGGTGAAGAAGAAGTTCTGTGGTTGAGCAATAACACACCGTTCAAAAATGGCGTCGCTATTCGCGGTGGCGTACCGGTTTGCTGGCCGTGGTTTGGTCCGGCTGCACAACAAGGTCTGCCTGCGCACGGTTTTGTCCGCAACCTGCCGTGGACGCTGAAATCACATCGTGAAGATGCTGATGGCGTAGCGCTGACTTTTGAATTGACACAAAGCGAAGAGACGAAAAAATTCTGGCCACACGACTTTACGCTATTAGCGCATTTCCGCGTGAGTAAAGCCTGTGAAATCGATCTTGAAGCACACGGCGAATTTGAAACCACCTCTGCCCTGCATACCTACTTTAACGTGGGTGATATCACTAAGGTAAGCGTCAGTGGACTGGGCGATCGCTTCATTGATAAAGTGAATGACGCGAAAGAAGATGTACTGACCGACGGTATTCAGACCTTCCCTGACCGTACCGATCGCGTGTATCTGAATCCGCAAGATTGCAGCGTAATTAATGACGAAGCGCTGAATCGTATTATCGCCGTAGGCCACCAGCATCATCTGAACGTTGTAGGCTGGAACCCAGGACCGGCGCTTTCAGTTAGCATGGGCGATATGCCGGATGATGGCTACAAGACCTTTGTTTGTGTAGAAACAGCTTACGCCTCAGAAACGCAAAAAGTCACCAAAGAGAAACCTGCACATCTGGCGCAATCCATTCGCGTTGCGAAACGTTAATTTGCGTTAATGTTGTGTGCCGGGTGCGATGCATCCGGCACGTATCAACATCACACCATATCCAGCGCAGTTTTTCCTTTTGGTGCCGGATATGCCTTATCCAGCATAGCTAATTCCGCTGATGAAAGTTCGACCTCAAGCACAGCCGCATTTTGTTGGACATGGGCAATCGTGGCCGCTTTTGGAATCGCCATCACACCCTGATGACTGATCACCCACGCCAACAATACTTGTGCCGCGCTGATATTGTGAGCATGTGCAATTTCGTTGACTACCGCGTTTTTTAACAGCCCATTGCGCAACCGCCCGGCCTGGGCTAACGGACTGTAAGCCATCACCGGCATCTGCTGTTTCTGGCACCAGGGAAGTAGATCGTACTCAATCCCTCGTGAACCGAGATGGTAAAGCACCTGATTAGTGGCACACTGATTCCCCCCCGGCAGCTGCCAGAGTTCCTGCATATCGGCATAATCAAGGTTAGAAACGCCCCAGCGGCGGATTTTTCCCTGGGCGATCAACTTTTCCATCGCTGCGACAGTCTCTTCAAAAGCGAAACTGCCAGACCAGTGTAATAAGTAGAGATCGAGATAATCAGTATTGAGACGGCGTAAACTGGCTTCGCATGCATTTATCGCTTTTTGCCCGCCAGCATTCCACGGATAGACTTTAGAGACGAGAAAGACGTTCTCACGCAGGCCGGTTAATGCTTCCCCAACCACCATTTCGGCACCGCCATCGGCATACATTTCGGCGGTATCAATGAGGGTTAAACCGAGTTCAATGCCCGCGCGTAGTGCAGCAACTTCTGTTTTACGCTGACTGGCATCTTCGCCCATATACCATGTTCCCTGCCCTATGGCTGGCAGTGAGACATCGCCACTAAATTGAATCATTTTTTGTTGCATTGCTTCCTCCCAGGTATTGCACCACCGTAATGCAAAACAGGGCATGACGCCCTGTTTTTATGCACAAAATGCCCTGGAAAGATGCATTATCAGAATTTGTAGGTGATCCCGGTAGAAATCAGGCCAGTCCAGGATTTATCCACCATTGGGCTGTCAGTAACTTCATCAGACAGACGGGTGTAGCGCGCGGTACCGTAAACACTCCAGTCGCCGAGGAAGTTGTAGCTGGCGCTCAGCTCCAGGTAAGGGCTCCAGCTGTCGTTCGGGTTATAGCCACGCAGACCGCTGCGAGCGGACTCTTTGCGCGATACGCCATAATAGTATTCGTTCTGGTTTTCGCTGTTCCACTGCACACCAATACCCGGAGTCACGGTCAGGCCGCCGTTGGTGTAACGATACAACCAGGCCATATCCCAGACAATGCCGTTGCTGTTATCCAGGGTATCGCCAGCCAGGGTGGTACGCAGGTAACCGTACTGGGTAAAGTGAGCATAAGACAGACCAGCCATCATGGTGCTCTTACGGTCATCCAGGTGACGCATTTGGTGATCGCCACTGTCTTTAGCTTTGAAGTAAAGCGGCGACCAGTAAGCGGTAATTGAAAGTTTGTCCGTTGCGTCATTCCACAGGTAGTAACCACCACCTAAGCCACGGAACCAGAAGTTATCGCCTTCATAGTTGATTACCGGTACTGGGTAAACATCGGTATCGTAATCTTTATATGGGTGTTCAACGACACCTACGCCTGCGCCCAGGGAAAATTTACCTTCAGCGTGCGCTACGCCTGCAGACGTTGCGATAAGCACTCCAAGTGCCAGAAGTTTGAGTTTGGTCACAATTAATCATTCCTTAAACAAATGTTTAGCGGGCGACAAAGTTTACCCGTCAATACATCGAAACCCAACCTTTTTACGTTTTCATTTTTTAAAGTAACTGTTTAATTTTCCTGACGCAGATGACACCACGCTTACAGCCAAATGAATTTAGCGTTACCGGCGACCCTATTGTTTACATTAATTATGCAAAATTTATGGATGAGTTGTTGATATGCCATTGAAATTAAGAAAGCCGTGCAGGCAAGTTTTCCATTTGCCATCTACGCTTAATTTTGAAGGTGTATCACCGGGCACGTTGTTCTCATCGTCGATAAAATGGCATGAGAGTTGCTGTGTTTTAGCAAGAGACGTCGTTCAGTTTACCTCTTCCGGGAGCCTCTACTATTCATATGAACGGCTCTTAACCTGTGCTAAAAAACGAAAGGACGGCATACCATGAATATATTCGATCACTATCGCCAGCGATATGAAGCTGCCAAGGACGAAGAGTTCACACTGCAGGAGTTTCTTACCACTTGTCGGCAAGATCGCAGTGCTTATGCCAACGCGGCTGAGCGGCTATTGATGGCTATTGGTGAGCCTGTCATGGTCGATACAGCCCAGGAACCCAGACTTTCTCGACTCTTTTCTAACCGGGTCATTGCACGTTATCCGGCGTTTGAAGAGTTTTACGGCATGGAAGACGCGATTGAACAGATTGTCTCTTATCTGAAACACGCGGCTCAGGGGCTGGAAGAGAAGAAACAAATCCTGTATCTGCTGGGGCCTGTGGGTGGGGGTAAATCATCGCTTGCTGAGCGACTGAAATCATTAATGCAGCTCGTGCCGATCTATGTATTAAGCGCTAACGGTGAGCGGAGCCCGGTCAACGATCATCCGTTCTGTCTTTTCAATCCGCAAGAAGATGCGCAGATTCTGGAAAAAGAGTATGGCATTCCTCGACGCTATCTTGGCACCATCATGTCGCCGTGGGCAGCAAAACGCCTGCATGAATTTGGTGGCGATATTACTAAGTTCCGGGTGGTAAAGGTCTGGCCGTCAATTCTGCAACAAATTGCTATCGCCAAAACGGAACCTGGCGATGAGAACAACCAGGACATCTCAGCGCTGGTAGGGAAAGTCGATATCCGTAAACTCGAACACTACGCGCAGAACGATCCAGACGCCTACGGATATTCTGGTGCACTGTGCCGCGCCAACCAGGGGATCATGGAGTTTGTCGAGATGTTTAAAGCACCGATAAAAGTGCTGCATCCCTTGTTAACCGCCACCCAGGAAGGTAACTACAACGGGACGGAAGGTATCTCCGCCCTGCCGTTCAACGGGATTATCCTCGCCCACTCGAACGAATCCGAATGGGTCACTTTCCGTAATAACAAAAACAACGAAGCCTTCCTCGACCGTGTTTACATCGTGAAGGTGCCGTATTGCTTGCGCATTTCCGAAGAGATCAAAATCTACGAGAAATTGCTTAATCACAGTGAATTGACTCACGCCCCCTGCGCCCCTGGCACGCTGGAAACACTGTCACGTTTTTCCATTCTTTCGCGCCTGAAAGAGCCAGAAAACTCCAGCATTTATTCAAAGATGCGGGTTTATGATGGCGAAAGTCTGAAAGACACCGATCCCAAAGCCAAGTCGTATCAGGAATATCGTGACTACGCCGGTGTCGATGAAGGGATGAACGGTCTGTCGACGCGTTTTGCGTTTAAGATCCTCTCCCGCGTGTTCAACTTCGATCATGTAGAAGTGGCGGCAAACCCGGTCCATCTGTTCTACGTCCTGGAACAGCAGATCGAGCGCGAGCAGTTCCCACAAGAGCAGGCAGAACGCTATCTGGAGTTCCTGAAAGGTTATCTGATCCCGAAATATGCCGAGTTTATCGGCAAAGAGATCCAGACGGCCTACCTTGAATCCTATTCCGAATATGGGCAAAACATTTTCGACCGTTATGTTACCTACGCGGATTTCTGGATTCAGGATCAGGAGTATCGCGATCCGGATACCGGGCAGTTGTTTGACCGCGAGTCTCTTAACGCCGAGCTGGAGAAAATCGAGAAACCGGCGGGGATCAGTAATCCAAAAGATTTCCGCAACGAGATTGTTAACTTCGTACTGCGCGCCAGAGCGAATAACAGCGGACGCAATCCGAACTGGACCAGCTATGAAAAACTGCGCACGGTTATTGAGAAGAAAATGTTCTCCAATACCGAGGAGCTGTTGCCGGTTATCTCGTTTAACGCCAAAACGTCAACCGACGAGCAGAAGAAACACGACGACTTTGTCGACCGTATGATGGAAAAAGGCTACACCCGTAAACAGGTGCGTTTACTGTGCGAATGGTATTTGCGCGTACGTAAATCGTCTTAACAACCCTGGCCCGGTACACATGCTACCGGGCCTACAACGACAGCGAACCGTGGGCCAGAGAAATGGCAACACAGGCGTAGCATACCGTTGGCAAATGTAGTACGGGGGGCATATGACCTGGTTTATTGACCGGCGTCTGAACGGCAAAAACAAAAGCATGGTGAATCGCCAGCGTTTTTTACGCCGTTATAAAGCGCAAATTAAACAGTCGATCTCCGAGGCCATTAATAAGCGTTCGGTGACTGACGTCGACAGCGGCGAGTCCGTATCCATTCCCACGGAAGATATTAGCGAACCGATGTTTCATCAGGGGCGTGGCGGTCTGCGCCACCGCGTGCATCCGGGCAATGACCATTTCGTCCAGAACGACCGAATTGAACGTCCCCAGGGTGGCGGCGGAGGTTCCGGCAGTGGTCAGGGCCAGGCCAGCCAGGATGGTGAAGGTCAGGATGAATTTGTCTTTCAGATTTCGAAAGATGAGTATCTTGATCTGCTCTTTGAAGATCTGGCCTTACCGAATCTGAAACAAAACCAACAACGCCAGCTGACCGAATATAAAACGCATCGTGCGGGTTATACCGCTAACGGCGTTCCGGCCAATATCAGCGTTGTGCGTTCATTGCAGAACTCACTGGCACGACGCACAGCCATGACGGCGGGCAAGCGGCGGGAACTTCATGCGCTGGAAGAGCATTTGGCCATCATCAGCAACAGTGAACCTGCGCAACTGCTGGAAGAGGAACGTCTGCGCAAAGAAATTGCAGAATTACGTGCCAAAATTGAACGCGTCCCTTTCATTGACACCTTCGATTTACGTTACAAGAACTACGAAAAACGGCCCGATCCCTCCAGCCAGGCAGTGATGTTTTGCCTGATGGACGTTTCCGGTTCAATGGATCAGTCCACTAAAGATATGGCTAAACGTTTTTATATTCTGCTGTATCTGTTCCTTAGCAGAACGTATAAGAACGTGGAAGTCGTTTACATCCGCCACCATACTCAGGCGAAAGAAGTCGATGAACATGAGTTTTTCTACTCGCAGGAAACTGGCGGCACCATTGTTTCCAGCGCCCTGAAACTGATGGATGAGGTAGTGAAAGAGCGTTATAACCCGGCACAGTGGAATATTTACGCGGCACAAGCATCGGACGGCGATAACTGGGCCGATGACTCTCCGCTTTGCCATGAAATTCTGGCGAAAAAAATATTACCCGTTGTTCGTTATTACAGCTATATCGAAATTACACGTCGCGCGCATCAGACACTGTGGCGAGAATATGAGCATCTGCAATCTACTTTCGACAACTTTGCGATGCAGCATATCCGCGACCAGGATGATATTTATCCGGTGTTCCGTGAACTGTTTCATAAACAAAATGCAACAGCTAAAGACTAAAACTGTCAGCCGGGTCATTATCGCCTGGCTGATTTTTAGCTCACTGTAAATTATCTCATTTATTACATACATTAGCTTACAATCGCTTTAAATATGACAGCATAACCTTTACACAATTTAGTTCCAGAAAACGGTAATGACTCCAACTTATTGATAGTGTTTTATGTTCAGATAATGCCCGATGACT
>OATL01000219.1_pt1 | contig 43949 bp, 63 predicted proteins | sample 1476011 | NCBI WGS metagenome assembly OATL01 (sample SAMEA2579975, study PRJEB22360) | human gut metagenome | biome: human gut; feature: human-associated habitat; material: faeces | place: Denmark | collected 2008/2010
CGTTGGAATCACGCCATTCCTGCGAATGGTGGTTCTTCAGCAAGTTGAAGGACGCGCTGAGCTGAGAACGGGTTGGAAAATGGCCGCTTTGCCTTGCGGGAGTAGGGCTGAGCGGCTTTTTTCGTTTTAACCAGTTTTAACGGTTTTTAACCTGTTTTTACGGAAAATGTGGGCAAAATGTGGGCAGAAATCGAGCCCGCGAAGCCCTCTGCCACAACGCGAAATCGGCCCCGTCCGGCAGCAGTCAAGCTCTGTGCGAGCTGTCTGCGATGCCGGGCGGGGCCGAACTATGTGTGGTTATGCGGCGCGGTCGAGGCGTTGTTTGATGGCGCTGACGCCGATGAGCGCGCCGGCGAGGATGCCGAGCGCGTTGAGCGTGGTCACTATCGCGTCCACGTGAGGCCAGCCCCATGCGGGGCCGACCGTGTTGACGAACAGGGCGAGTGCGGGCAGGACGATGAGGCCGAGCCATTTGAGGATGTCGTAGACGCGGCTGGGGATGAGCCAGTCGGGCACGTCATGGGTGACGTCGGCCGTCTCGGGCCAGTCGCTCACATCGACGCCGGGAAGCGTTTCGCCGGTGTCGGTCGTGTTTTTGCTGTCGGTCATGTTTGCTCCGATCAATAAGGGATGATGATGGGGTGATGCCGTCACCCGGTCAAGCGGGTGGCGGCATCTGTTGAGTCTCAGCGGCAGGTCACCACGTCGCCCACATAGTAGACGTTGATGTTGCCGGAGGGTACCGTGCAGCGGCTGACGCTGTAACCGTGCGCGGTGGCGAAATCCCACACGGTGTCGCCCCACTGGAGGACCTTGGAGACTCCGTGGGACGGCGCGGTTGTGGAGCCGCCGCCGTAGGTGACGACATCGCCCACGTAGTAGCGGTTGATGTCACCGCTTGGCGTGTGCCATGCGGACAGGGGCCATGCGTTGTAGGCTACGGCGAGTCCCCAGATGGTCTCGCCCCACTGCATGACGTGGCTGATGCCACCCGTGTTGGTGTCGGCCGGTGGAGTGTCCGGCTGCACGGGCGCGGCCTGTGCGGCCGGGGGCGTGGAGCCGCCGGCGGGGTTGGCGTACAGATCCCACTGCCATGCCTCGCCGCGGAACACGTTGAGGTCGATTGGACTCCACGTGTTGACCACGCCGGTGCCGCTGTACTGTCGCATGGCCTCGCCGTATGCGCCTATCATCCACGGGTTGGCCTGATAGCCGGTCGGGCTCATGTTCGCGTATTGGGCGATCCACAGGCCGTACCGGTCGCGGATGTCCTGCGGGATGGTACCAGCCACCGGGCCGGTGTACAGCAATGGGCGTACACCGCCAGAAAGGCGTTCGCACTCACGCATGAAGCGGCGGACCCAATCCCAGTTGCCCCATGCGGGGTTGTCGTCCATCTCCCAATCCAACGCCACAATGCCGTGACGCCAATAGTTCGACGTGTTGCGATAGAAGAATTGGGCTTCCGCCTCCGGGTTGCCGCCCATCGCGTAGTGATACAAACCGAATTTCTTGCCGGATGCCTGTGCCTGGTAGATCATGCGGTTGGCGTCCGTGTTGACGCCGGACACGAGACAGTTGTTATACACCTGTCCCGTGCCCCATGTGGTGCCGACGACAACGAAGTCCGCCTGCGTGTTGGCGATGTCGATGCCGCACTGCCAGTTGGACACGTCGATGCCCTGCATGTTGGCGTGCGCGGTCGCCGGGAGCAGCATCATACAGACGGCGGCGACTAGGGCCGTGATCTTGGCGAGCAGACGCTTCCACCACGGCTTGTCCTTGTTTTTAACCAATTTTTCCCCTTTCTCTGAGGTGAATATTGTTTTGTGGCCCACGGTCGTGGGTCAGGATTATCGGGGCCCACTCGGGGCCGTCAATGGAAAAGCCCCACACGGAATGGTGTGGGGCTAGAATCAGTCGATCTTGTACAGGCGGGGAGTGAACGTCTTATCGACCTCGCCCGTGGTGTTGACGAAAATGTTGCATTGGAGAGTGCCGGCCTTCAAGGTTTTCGGCCCATAGTTCCTAGGTCCGAACACATTTGCTCCTTCGCTCCCGTCGTCGTGGGAGATATGGGCTTGTATGCCCATCAGCCATGAATTGTTGCCCAGCGGCCAGTCCGTGGCGTCCATCGTGTACGTTCCCGCATCCACATGCACCACACTGGTCAAGTTATTCCACGAGCCGGCCCCTGTCGTGGTGGAGCCTTTGAAACGGTACGTGCCCGGTGTCGGTGCCGTGACCGTGATCCCCGGGGCGGCACCCACTGTCTTAGGCAGTCCGGTGACACGCGGATACAGGTTCGCTAGTTCATAGCCCCCCCCCTAAGGCTCGTGTTGTCGGGTCGCATCCACTCGTGCGCGGTAGTACCGGATTCCAACTGGATTCGGAGGTCGCCGTCCTTCGCGGTGGGCGTGGCCTCGTTGGAGATGACGTTGAGGAACAGGCTGACGGTGCCGGCAGGGATTGCCATGACACTGTTACCCAAGTTCATTTGGTCTCCCAGTTGCTGCCCCCTGGCGTCGAGGCACTTGATGTTGAAGCTCAAACCGGCGATACTAGTGCCGCTGAGTTTCACGGTGCCCTGTACCGGGCATGGGAACGTCCACGACACGCCACGCCATTGACCGGTGGCGGTGCCGGTGACATGCAATGACCCGTCACTGTTAACGGTGACGGTCAAACCGTTGCCCTCGGCGGGACCATAGGACAGCAGGTTGCGGGATTTGACGGTGACCGGGATGGTCTTGGTGACGGAGCCGGCCTTGATGTCGAGACTGGTCGAACCCATCAGAAGTCCGGTGACTCGTATTCCACCCATGTTAGGTTTCCTTTCTATGAGGTAAGCCCCACACGATGGTTGGGCTTGTTTGTGAGAGTTTTCGTAGGACCGGGGTGATGTCCGCGCCGATGGTGGTGTCGTGGACACGGGGATAAGGCACCCATCATCGTCGGCGCGTTCGTGTTCCGCTCGTTTCAAGCCGTGGTCGCGATGGTCCGATCCTTGACCGTGGGGGTGAATTCCTGCGACGCTTCCGTGGGCAGGACACGCACCTTGAGGTACTTTTCCTCGCCGACGCGCAGGGTGATGTTGTCGATGGGTTTGCCGGAATCGTCCGTCACGGCGATGGACTCGGGCGCGTAGGCCGCGCTGATGGACACGTCGGCGGAAGTGAAACCGTTGACCGTGGCCGTCACCAATATGGTTCCGCCATGCCGCCACGTGAGCGTGTTGCCCGAAACCGTGGCGGTGGAAGTGTCCCTGCTCGTGAACGTCACGTCATTGGTGGTGAGCAGATCGCCAACATGACCGTCCGCATACGTGGCTTTCGCCCCCAGTTTCAGGGTGCCGTTGACGGCCAGAGACTTGGGCAACGGCTTGCCCTTATCATCCGTGATCTCGATGGAGACCACCGTGTCCTTGTCCAGCGGCCATACGAGTTTGCCGTTGAATAGGGCGTTGTACGTGTGGCCGTTCAATAATGGTTTGCCGACACGTTTGCCGGCGTAAAAGGATGGCATGGTCAGGCTCCCTTCACGGTGGCCTTCTTGGCCTTGGCTGGCGTGGAGTCCTTGCCGGGTTCCTCCGTGGTTTCCTCGGTGGTGCCGGTGTCGGTGGTGCCTTCGGTGGTGCCGGTGGAAGGCAGTACGGTGGTCGCAGCCTCCGCCTTGTCCTTGACCGCCTGCACCGTCGAATCGATGGTGGCGATAGCCGATTCGCCCTTCGCCGCAACCGCGTTGGCGGTGTCGGCCACGGTCTGCGAATCATTGGCGACGCTAGCCGCCGCCATACTGGCGTTCGACGCGAGACTGCTCAGGTCGGACTGGGTGGCGGTCGCGGAATCAGCCGAGGACTGTGCGCTCAGCATGGCGCTCCTAGCCAACGCGGCGTTCGTCTGCGCTTCGGCCGTGATGGACTCCAGCGTGCTCATGGCCATAGCGGCCTTCATGGTCGTGGCGGTTTCGTCGAAGAACACCACCGCATCCGGGTATCGGGCGGAAAGCGTCTCAGCCTCCGACTGGGTGGAAGCGTGGCGAACCTTCAGCAGTTGGGAGCCCTGCATGTCCTTCGGGACGAACGTGCCGGCGTCAACCTCCACGAGGTCCGCGTATTCGACCTTGGTCTTGGAGTCCGGCACCTCGACGTAGCGCGTGTACGCCTGCGGCGTGTCCGCCAACTCCACAACCTGCCACACGAAAGCGGGCGTCGTAGGCAGCAGGTCAACCGTCAGCTCACCCGTCTCGGACAGATCCGCGTCGAACGAGGCCGCGATGATGAGGTTCTTGTCCGCGTCGAAATGGCGACGTACCGGACGGAATCGCATCAGGCCGGTGACCGGGTCCAGGCCGCCGGTCTTCGGCTTCCTGATGGAAATATGGATTTGGGTCATTACTGTTCCTCCTTATTGGATTCGATGATTGTTTCGGGGGCTACGTCCGGGCGAAGCTCGTCCGGCAGCGAGGGCTTGGGATGACGTTTCAAATTGTTGACCATGTTTCCCTTTTCTCTGGGATGGATATTGTTTGTGACCCACGGTCGTGGGTCAGGACTGTCGTGGCGCTATCGGCGCGGATTGGATGTCCTCGTTGAGAGCGGTTCCGTGCCCGTTGCCGCCCAGGCTGTGATAGCTGTCGTAGAGGCGTTGACTGCGTGATTTGAGGTCCTCGTCCGCCACTCCGTCGTGCTCGATGACCATTTCGCGGCGCAGGTCCTCCAACTGGCACAGCAGGAGCTCGCGCAGCCCGTTGACCATGGCTTTGCCCCATCGCCACATCAGGCCCAAAACCGTGGCCACGCCGCCACAGATAAAAGGCACGAGCCAATCGACGACGTGAGTGAGCAAAGACATGGAAAAGCTCCTTTACGGTGGGTAAAACCCACACGTTCGTCCCCGTTGGATAGGCCAACGGGCGTGTGGGTTTTGGAGGTTGAAAATGCTGTTACGAGAGTTTTGGAACGACCGGTTTTGGCCGTACTGCATGGCGAATCTGCGAGAGTCCACGCGCGTTGGTTACGAGTCGGCGTGGCGGCTGCATGTCATGCCATGCTTCGGCGGCATGGATATGGGCGCGATCAGCGTGGAACTGGTCGACAAGTGGCTCGCATGTTTCGACAGCGCGGGCGCGGCACGCAAGGCGTGGAGCGTACTACGCGCGATACTGAGGCGGGCTATCCGCTGGAATCTCTTGGACGTGGACATCACCAGACGCGACATCCAACTCCCCGCCAAAACTCATTACGAGCCGACCATATTGACCCTCCGTCAGCAGCGTGCACTGTTGCAGGGCTTTTACGGGCATCCGCTTGAGGCGTGGCTGATCTGCGCCGTCTCATGCGGGCTCCGCACCGAGGAAGGGTATGGGCTGGAGTGGGGCGACATCGACCTGCGCTCAGGTGTCCTGCACGTGGAGCGTGGCCTGCAATGGGTGGGCGGGCATGAGGCCGTCGTGCCGCCGAAAACCGAACTGTCCCGCCGCACACTCCCGTTGCCGCGCTTCGCCGTCAAACGACTGCGCGAAATCAAGCCACGCGAGGGGGCCGACTCATCGGCACCCTCACCCCGCCGCAAGCCGCACGCCAATACAAGGCCTACTGCAAGCGGCATGATCTGCCGCATGTGCCCGCACGCAACCTGCGCCACTCATGGGCGACGAACACTCTGGCGGCGGGAGCGGATATCGCCATCGTGTCGAAAATGCTCGGCCACAGCGATATCAAAACCACCGCGAAGTACTACCTCAAACCGGATATCACGGCTTTGCGAGACGCGCAACGCCTCCGGGAACGAGCCCTAATAGCCTGAACGGGATTCCCTAACCCAGCGTTCTACGACGTGGCGAGTACCTTACAGCAGAGACAGCATTTTGCTTACGCGCATCGGTGATATCTGTTTCATGGGTGGCAACGTAAAATTCAACAGTAGCGGGCAGAACAATTACACGAAGGCTCAGGAGAAGCTCCCCGAAGGGTATCGACCCGTCACCGTCAATACGCCCGTGGCCGTTTTCGGTGGTGAAACGACATTCATCTGTTACGGCGAGGCCAATGGCACCGTCACGATGCTCGGCAATCCGAACAGCGCGTACGCGGGATGCACCGGCGTATGGCGCACCACCGACCCCATGCCCGCGTAGTTTTCCCTAACCCAGCCGCTCCTGTACGCGAAATTCAAGTGGCAGGACACGAAATCATTCCAGCCTGACGCCTACGGCGGCGGCATGCAGATCGTCGTGGACGAGCGTAATCGACTGCTCCACGTGGACTTGAGCGGGTTCAAGAGCACGGTGAACCTGAGCCACGATTACCCGGTGTTCCAATACGCGTCGGGAGTGAAACCGTCCAAGGCGGTGTCTCTCGGCTGCCTGTGGGCTTTGCCAGTCGGCAATTGGGCGAAACAAGCGACTTGGAACGCGAACGGCACCATCATGGTCGTCGGCGGCTTGTCCAACGGAGACCGGTGCATGCACACGCCTCGCACCTTGCCAATCCCCGACGGTGTCACGTTCAGCTAGCGGCGCCATACGGCGATCCATTTGCCGAAGATCGCGGTCTTGCCGCACCACCGCTGATAGCGCGTCGTGTAGAGGCGGAACCGGACTCCGGTGGCGGTCACGTCCCATAGGTGGGCGATGATGCCGTCCTCGTCATTGAACCCGGTGCCGAAAGGGCCGACCGTGTACGAGGCATAGTCCGGAGGCTTGCCGTTCGGAGACTTGACGCCCACCCAGAACGTGCCGTCATCACCGGTCGTTACCGTATGCCCGGCGCACTGGATATACGGCGCGTACTCCGCCGGGGTTAGGGAATCCCACACATCCTCCAAGGGCTGCATAACATTGATCAGCGTGTCAATCGATGTGATGGTGATGCCGTCGAGGTTGACGCGGCAGAGTGGCAGGTCGGAGACGATGGCCCCGCCGATGATGCTGCCGGTCTCGATGCCCGGATCCGCGGGCGTGGCCGCGCTGGGCTTGCCCTTGATGGCTTCGAGGGTGACCGTCTCCACGCCGGTGCCTGAGTTCAACGCGTACCGGGCCACGATGAGATCGCGTCGTTTTTGCCCTTGCGAGCCGGATTGGATGTTCACGTCGGTCGGTGCGGCGATGTAGATCTGCCGGCCCTCGACCACGAGGTCCCATGCTGGGATGGTGATGTTGTTCGCATCCTTCGCCGTCGGTTTCATCGTCCAATTCCGGGTTTTCAAAATGTATCCGCTTCGGCCGAGCATGGCGGCGTGCATGAGCGCGTCATGCTTCGATTCCACGTGCGGGTCGTCGCCGCCGTGCGAGCCGGTTACAAGCAGATTTGTTGCCATGATCACTTACCTTCCGCGTTGAGGGACTTGTTGAGCCAGAGGTCATAATCCTTGTCCTGATTTTCGGCCAACTGTAGGTACTGATGGTAGTCGGATTCGCAAAAAAGGATTTTCCTCTGGTTGCCGTTGCGGTCGACGCGCGTGACCTCGTGCCAGTTGGGGCTGGCCGTCGCGTTGGGCAACACGTATTCTTTGTTGACGCACGAAGGCCGATCACAGGAGTAGAGGGTGATGTTGGGCTGTTTCGGCATGATGCTCCTTTAGTCTTGTTCATCGGGCCAACTGTATTGGCCGGCTTCGTATCGGATGGTTGGTGTGCCGTTGGCGAGTTTGACGGTGATGCGCACGATGGGGCTGTCCACGCTGACGCCGGTCAGCGCATCGTAGGCGCGCACATGGTCGTCGATATGCAGGCCAAGGTTCTCGGGGATCGTCAAATCGACGGTGCCCTGTTTCCACATGTCCTTGAGCTTGTCCCTGGTCTGGTCGGACAATTCGGCGCCTTCGGAGGATGTGAGCTCGTAGATCTGAGCTATCTCCCGGTCGCCGGTCAGAGTCTGGGTCTGGGAGATGTTGCCGGACGCATCCGCATACCAGTCGCTGCGCGCCCTGTTGCGCAGCTGGCCTTTGCCCAGGCCCGTGAGGTGGTTGACTTGGGTCCAGATGCGTTGCGCCTCGAAACTGATGCGCTGGTCGCTGTCCGCGTCGCCGTACGCGTCGGCGGCGACCGCGCGAATCCGGCAGCGTCCAGCGGTGTAGGTCAGGTCGAGTCTGGCTCCCTGCGCGGTGAGCATCATGCGCAACCCGTCCCACGCGGTAATGTACCGGCGGAACGAATAGTTGCTGAGGGTGATGCCGCTCGTTTCCGAGGGCACGTCGAACACCGTGGACAGTCCGATCCGGCTGATTATCGTGCGGATGATGTTGTTGGCGTCGCCGGAGACCGTGAGCCGGTCGGCGCCGGAGTCGGGTTGGAGGATCTTGCCCGCAAGCAAACCGTGCCATGTGCGGCCGGTGAGCGTATACAGGGCATGCCCGTCATCCACAGTGATACGCACCGCGTCGACGCGGCCTCCGAACTCGGTGCCTTCCGCCCCGATGTAGCAGCCGTCGGAGAGCAGCAGTCCGGGGGTGGAGTGAGTGAGTTCGAAATCATTCTGCTCGTCGCCGTACTGCAGGTCTAGTGCGGGGGAGACGAGTTCGCCCTGCGGCACGTGAGCGGTGTCGGTCCAGATCAGGTCCATGGCAGTCCCGTCTGCTCCAACCAGTACTCCACGTCGAACCCGAACGATTCATCCCATGAGACCTGCTGCAGTCCCGGCGGGAGGGTGGCGAACGCGTATTCGTTGGAGGCCTGGTCGCGATGCGTTTTGTCGAACACGTTGGTGATGTCGCCGTTGGCGGCGACCATCACAGCCGTGCGTGGTGAGCCGGTGCCGTCGATGATGAGGTAGCCGCCGGATGGGACGCTCACGTCGGCTATCACCTTGTTGCCGCCGATGACGATGCTCGGCGTAGAGACCGGCCCGTAAATGGTGAGCCTCATCCGCGAGGGCAGGGCGGATTGGTTGTCGATGCTGCTGACGTTGCGGGTCGGCGCGTAATCGTAGCGATAGTCGTAGGGATAGTCCTTGCCTCTGTTGTAGCGGGCCGTCGACCGGCTGAAGCTCTGCCTGACCGGTTTGTGCCACACCCCGTCAAGCAAGGCGACCGTGAAATCGCCGCGCACGAGCAGGGGTGACGTGTAGTCAGGTTCGTGGCCGACCACGAGGCAGGTCTGTGACCATCCGTCCACCGTGATGACGCCGGGTTTCGCGGCATCGTTGAGGTAGGCGTACATGTCCGCGTCGAACAGTTCCTCGGCCTTTTCGAGCGCCGGGATACCGTAGACGAGCCCGGTGACCTTGACGGTCTTCGCGGGCCGCGTGGCCTGCAATGACCGGTAGCCGAGCTCGAACTCCCACGTGCGGGTGCGTAGCTCCAGGATCTGTCCGCACATGATTCCCTCCGGGTCGGCGAGATCAATCACGGTTCCGGCGCGGTTTGACGTGTAGGTGAGCGTGTGCATCATGTGCGCAAAACCTCCTTGGTGAGCCGCTGTAAGTCGCGTTTGCCGAGTTGCGGGGCATACGCGCTGATGATTGGGCCGATCTGCTCGCGGAAGGAACGTATCTCCTCGATGACGCCGCTCACGTCGATATCCCGGCCGGAGAACGATTCCTTGGGTATCTGCCGGCGGTTCATGGCCGCGTATGTGTCGGCGCCATAATATGCGACGGATTTCACATTGGACACGAATTCGCCGCTCTTGACTCGCGCGTTCGCCAACGTGATGTTGTCGCCGCCCGTAGTGGTGGCCTTGCCTGGCAGGAGGCCCTCGATGACGCGGTCGCCAGTGGCGTAGCCGCGCATCGAAACCCCATAACCGGTGAACAGGCCGCCGGTCTTGGAGGGCGGGCGAACGCCCACGCTGTCATCCGGCACGTCGTTTTTCATATAGTTATCAATGAAGTTGCGGACGATGTTCGTGGTGACCGTGACCTCCCTCGGGGTTTCCAAGGGTTCGTTGTTCACATCGCGAATGGCCTGCAAAGCCTGACCGTTCTTGCCATAGATGTAGCCGGTCTTGGGATCTATCTGCCAACCGTTCGCTTCGACCATTTTGTCGAACAGGGGCGTGTTGTTGCCCTTGAGGACGCCGGTCTTGTCGTCGATTTTTGCGCCGCCGGCGATTGCCATGGCGACGTCGAACTGGCTCTTATCCAAGTCCAGGTAGCCGGTCTTGGGGTCGATCTTCGCGTTGGTGGCGTCGGCGATCTTCTGCATCAGGTCGGTGTCGTCACCGGTCAATCGCACGGTCTTGTCGTCGATTTTCTCGGCCTTGACCTTCACCTTGTCCAGCACGTCGCTGGCCTCGTCCGTGATCGTAATCCTCACGTCGACAGGGTTAGCGGCAGTGCTGTACATGGACTCGATGCTCTGACGCAGATTGTCGGCCTCGCTGCGGGCCAAACCGTAACGGTCTGCCTGAGCTGCGGCCGCGTCGGCGCTCATGCCGGCTGCGGTCGCGTTGTCGATGTACGCCTGACGTGCCCGTTCGAGGATATCGCCCGCCTGCTGGGTAGCAGCAGCGGCATCGCCATGGGCCTGGACTTCCTCGAGGATCTTCTGCGCCGTACTCTGCGCGGTCGAGGCGAGACCCTGCAGCGCGCTCTGGCTGTCATACGCCTGAGACTCGTATCCCGCCAAAGCGTTGCCGTTGTCATCGAGCACTCGGCCGTTCTTCGCGATGCTCTCGTTAAGGTCGAGTATTCCCTGATTGAATTGGGTGACGGCCTGATCCGCGGACAACTGCACTCCCGGCAGGTTGAGGAAGCCTTTCACCAGATCGTCAATGGCGTCGGAGAGGTCTTTGGTGCCTGTGGTGGCATTGTCGGTGCTGTCGGCGTAGTTGTTGGTGCCTTCGGCGGCCGTGTCTCCGCTGGCTCCCGCCTTGGCGACTTCCTCATTGGTTTTGCTGACCTGTTCCTTGGCTTTGCTGACCTGGTCGGAGAGCTTGTTGTAACTGTCTCGGATACTGTCTGTCTGCATGACGGACATGTTGTTTTCGGCGTTTTTCAACTGTTTGTCGAACAGTTTTTGCGCTTCCTTGGACCCGTTGACGGCCTTTGCGAACGTGCTGTATTCGATGCCGGCTTTGTCGAGTGCTTCTCCAAGAGAACCTAAGCCGGTGGCGAACTTGTCTCCGAAATCCCAAGTTTTATCCTCGCCGCTGGCGATTTTCTTGATGAGTGTTTCGACGGCGTTCCCGGACTGGTCGATTGCGCTGGAGAATTCCTTGATATTGGCTTTAGCGTCCTGCGCGGATTTGGCGAAGCCCACCAGCAGCGCGCCCGCGACCGTCAAGGCGATGCCCCATGGGCCGCCCAAGGCGGCGAACAGTCCGCTGCCGATGCTTTTCATGCCGTTCATTGCGGTCTGGCCTCGCGTCAGGCCGTTGGCGAGCGTGCCGGCGTTGGTGGACGTGCCGAGCATGGATGTGCCGAGCTGGATGATGCCGTCCTTGAGTAGTGGTGCGGCGGTGATGGCCCGCTGGAACGGGTCCAGCATCAGGCCGAAGTTCCGTGCCGTCTGCGAGCTGCTGGCGTTCAACGGTGCCATGGCGGAGTGCAGGGCGGTGAAGCCGCCACCCAACGCGGTCAGCAGCACGATGGACTGCTGTACGGGCGCTGGCAGTTGGCTAAACGCGTCCACCAGCGTGTCGAGCATCTGCACGACCGAGCGCAATGGGCCCTGACCGCCCTCGCCCAAAGAGATCATGAGGGATTCGAACGAGCCGCTTAGGTTCTCCAAGTCGCCTTTCAGGTTGTCGTTCTTGGCGGCGGCCTGCTCGGCGGCGAAACCGGATTCGCTTACCGCGTCGGTCCAGTCGGCTATGCCGCTTTCACCTTCCTTGTAGAGCACGTTCGCGGCTCGTACCGCGTCGGCTCCGAAGATGGTGTTGAGCGCGGCGTTGCGCTGCTCCTGGCCCATGCCGGACAGGCCCTGCTGCAGCTGGCCGGCCACGCCGGCGAGTCCGATGAATTCGCCGTTGGCGTCGTACACGTTGATGCCGAGCTCGTCCATGAGGGTCTGCGCCTTGTCGGTTGGGCTGGCCAGTCGTTGGAGCATGGTCTTGAGGCTGGTGCCCGCGTCACTGCCTATCATGCCGGCGTTGGCGAACGCGGCGAGCGTGCCGGTGGTCTCCTGCATGCTGACGCCCATGCTGTTGGCCACCAGACCCGCCTGATTCAATGCGAGGCCGAGGTCATGGGCGGAACCGACGGCCTTGCCTGCGCCGGCCGCCAGCGCGTCGGCCACCTGAGTGGATTCGGCGCCCGTCAGGTTGAACTGTTTGAGGGTGGTGGCCATGAGTTCGGCGGCGTCGCCTACGGCCATGCCGTCGGACGCTGCGAGGTTCAATGCGCCGCTCAAACCGCCGGAGAGAATATCCGAGGTCGATAGGCCGGCTTTGCCGAGTTCGTTGATGGCGTCGGCGGATTCGGTGGTCGAGTATATGGTGTCGGCGCCGGCGTCGATGGCGGCCTGACGGAGCTGATTCATCTCATCTGCGCTGGCTCCGGTGTTGGCCTGCACCGTCGACATGCTGGCGTCGAAGTCCGCCGCCATCCTGACAGCGGCCACGCCCAGCGCGGTGGCGGCGACACCGGCCGCCGCGATGCCGGTGGTGATGAGCTTCGATTTGCCTCCGGCGGCTTCCATGGTGGTCGCGGTCTTCTGGCTTTCGCCGGACACTTTGGCCATGCCGGCGGTGAAATTGCTGGTGTCCGCGAGCAGGCGGACGGTGATGTTGCGGTTCAGGCCACCGGCCATGGCATATCCTCCTGTCGGATCATCGTGGGTTGATGCCCACGGTCAGCGAGTCAAGTTTCGTGGCGGATTCCGCGGAATGGTCCTTGCGGTATTCTTCGAGCCCGACGCGGCGCATCAGGTCGATCTGACAGACGCCGACCTCGCTCGCGTATTTGGTGGGGGCCAGCTCGTCGTGGCATATGCTGACGGGCATCCCGCAGCGCGGACACAGCGTGCGCTCGTATTCGTCGAGTGCGAGCATCCATTCGCGTTCGGTCGCATCCCATTCGGTTTCCGGCGTGTAGCCGGTGATGCGCCTATGCCCGTCCCTTTCCACCCGATACGACGGTTCCCAGCCGAGCCAACGCTTGTAGCTGATGCCGAGCTTCTGGCAGATTCGCAGTTCCCTTACCGTCTGCGGATTATCCGCGAGGCTGATTCGAATACGTCTTTTGGGTCGATGAGCTTCGCATTCAGGTCACGGATCGCGTACCAGATGGGGCTAATCTGCCCGTCGGACAGTTCGGTCATGACGTTGGCCAGCTCTTCCACGGGGGTTTCCGGCACGGTCTTCCTGACCATGAGTCTGACGGCGTCGGCGCAGATGTCCTCGATGCGTTGTTTCGGTACGCCGTTCTCGGTGACGGTGTTCGCCTCGAGTACCTGACGCCACTGGGAGAGCGGCAGCGCCTCCAGGGTGATGCGGACGGTGTCGTCCTTCACCTCGTCGCGCAGCCTGTCGATTTGTTCGGCGATGCGTTTGGCGGCGGCGTTGCCGCCCTCGGTCACATGCTGCGCCATGGCGCGTTCCAGGTCGGCTCCCAATGCGGCGACCTGTTCGGCCTTCTCCTGATCCAATATGAGGTCGACGTCCACGCGCTTGCGCTTCACTTCCAAAGCCATGATTATCCCTTTCTGAAAGTCTGAAAACCTTTCTGAGAGAGAGAGAAGAGAGAATGCCTGTGCGGGGCCAGAAAGGCTTAGAATCCCCGCACGGAAGAACTTGTCAGGCTGCGGTCAGCACGGCGGTCTCGGACTCCCAGCCGGGAGCCTGAGCGAACAGCGGGATCTGACTGCGGATCATGGTGTTCGCATCCGGGTTGAGGACCTTCTTTTCGCCGCACTTCACGCTCACGACGGTGAGCTTCTGGCCGGAGGCCAATGGCGCGTCGGTGGCCATGCCGCGGCGACGCACGATATAGCCGGACGCGCCCTCGTGCATGAGGGTGACGGCCTCGTTCTGTTCCTTGTGCTCCGTGTTCGTGTTGTCGATGACCTCGATGCTGATGTCGCCGGCGCTCTTGCGGCCGGGGGCCCCGAAGTCCTGCACGGCGTTCTCGCGCTGGTCGGACACGGTGTCCTGCGACGGGTCGAAGCTCCAGCCGCCAAGCATGACGTAGTTCGAGATGTCGGTGCCGGCCTCGAGCTCGATGATGGTCGGGGCCTTGATGTTCCTGATCGCCGGCACCCAGATGGTGGTGATGTTGCCCTCGGCACTGGTGCCGGGAATCTCTGTACCCAGTTTCAGGGTCATAATGTGCTCCTTGAAGACTTTTTGGTAAATGATTGGTTGATTACGGTCGGCTCCACGTGAAGCGGAACCGGAGGACGCGCACCTGGTAGCGGCGCGCGGTGTCATCGGCGGTCAGACCGGCCGCGTATGCGCCGGAATCCTCGTACAGGGTGAGCTGGCCGACCGTGTAGCCCGGCGGCCGGGTGGGGGAGCGGTTCGCCAGCGCGGGGATCAGCATGTCGTCACACCAGATGTTCACGCTGTCGGCGGTGGTGCTGACGGCGCGAACCTCCAACAGGGCGGAGTGTGCGGTGAACCGCATCGTCTCCGCCGCCACATGACGGTCGGTGGAGACGCGCGCGATGATCCACGGCGGCATCTCCGACTCCAACGGCTCCTCCTGCCTGTACACCTTCACGCCGGACGGCATGGAGGGCAGCAGGTCGAGCACCGCATTGGTCAAGTCCATGACGCTCATAATCCGATGGCTCCCATCAGCATGTCGTCGGCCGCGTCTCCCACGTATTCGGCGAGCGTGGGCAATTCCTGTTCGGCGAACTGGTAAAACCAGTGGGTTCCGCCGCCTTTCGCGGTGCCGAAGAACGCGATGTTGGCCAAGTCGGAGGCCCCGCCGTCGCGGGGGCTCACGTCCGCGTACACAGTGGTGCCGGTGCTGCCCATTTCGTAGCCGATGCCGATACGGCTGATCGCGTAGTTCGATGATGTCTGCAGGTCGGAGATGACGCCTTCCTTGACGTTTTGCGCGCCCTTCTTCACCGCCTGCGCGACCTTGACCGAAGCCATGGCGTGCGCGGCGGCGACACGACGGCCGAACGCGGTCAGCTCCGAAGCGTCTATGGTGATGTCACTCATTGCTGTTGCCCACCTCCTTCACGTTCCACCGGCATGCGGTGGAGTGTGTCTTCTCAGACTGCATGTTCAACAACCGGAGTTTCCTGCCCTTGAGATTCGGGTCATCGGCCTCGGTTATCTCGCACACGTCACCCGGCAATAAACCCATGGTGCCGTAGGGGAAATGCACGTACATGCTCCACACGGGGGTGACGGCACCCAACGCTTCGACGATGCCGCCCTCCGTGTTCTCGGCAGCCAGACCGCCCGAGGTCTGCACCTTGCAACGGCCCTCATACACGGTGTTCGCGGCCGGTCCCACCAGTCCCGTTTCGGGGTCGGTGACCGGTTTGCCCATGTGGGTGACGCGGCATTGGTCGGTCATCAATGATTCGGCGAGCTGTCGGCCTCGGTTGAGGATGTGCTGCACGTTCATCGGAACACCCCTATGGCGATGCCTCGCATGCCGAACCTGTTGCGGAGGGCTCGTTTCGTGCCCTCGGGCAGTTCGAGTGCGTCGATGATCTCGGAGTCGCCCTGACGGTAGCCGATCTGCACGTCGTCGATTCGTGCGTACGATTCGTCGCGGTGAGCGCCGGGGCCGCCGTTCGACTGCTGGACGAGTCCGGCTGCGACCATGCTGCACACGAGGCGCACGATGTCCGGGGGAACCGGGTCATAGCCGGCGAGCATGGTGACGGTGACGGAACAGGGGACCATGTTCGGCAGGCTCCACAGGCTTTCCCTGTACAGGGCGTTGCCGAGCAGCTTCCAATCCCCGGTCTCCTCGCCGTCCATGAGCACGCGGCTCACGGAAATCACGGGGCGCATGGGCAGGTCGAGCCTGCGTGAGGTTTCACCGGGGATGGTCACCGTGTATTCGCCGCGTGTGATGGGGCACCCTGCGGCGTCGCGCACCGCTGCGGAAACCGATTCGAGCAGCTTGCCCGCGAGCTTTTCGTCCGCGTATTCGATGCCGTATGAATCAAGGTCCTTGACCGTTGCCAGCGTGTCCATGAGTCACCCCCTATGCGGTTATTCGGCTTCGCCCAAGTAGGGCATGGCCTCATAGCTGCCGGCCATCACTTGCCCACCTTGAAGTGTACGGTGGCCAGCGCTTCGGGGCGCACGACCTTCGCGCCGTACAGGTGCAGGCCCTTGACGATGTCGTCGAAGCCCTTCTCCTTGCGGGTGGCCTCGACCTTGGCGATCTGCTCCGCGAACGTGGTGGCCGCGTTGGTGCCGGCGATGATGACGTTGCCCTCATCGGTCGGAGACTGGGCGGAGCCGCCCTTGGCTGCGGGAGCGTTGTTGGACTTGAGGATGGTCATGCCCGCGGCCTCGCCGACCACGCCGTTGAGCAGCGTGGAATGAGCGGACTCGGCGCCAGCGACGAAACGGCTGTCCTTGCGCAGCAGACCGTAGAAGTCCGGGGTGACGATGACCCAACGGCCCGCGTCGGGCACGTTCTGCTTGTCCAATGCGGTGGCCAGATCCACGATTGTGTCGTACGCCTTGGTGGCGGTGGCGCCGGAAATCGGGTCGAGCTTGCTCTTCGCGCCTGCTGCCATCAGACCGGCCAGGTACTGGTCGGTCAGGTCGCGCAGCTTGTAGGCGGCGTCCCGGGAATATGCGGCGGTCAGGTTGTTCATGGCCTGGCGCTTCTCCACGTCGTCGATTTCGAACGCGAAGTACTTGCTCTGGTTGATGACGAGTTCGCCGGCGTCCTTGTCTGTGGCCGGTTCGATGGTGATGTCGGTGTGGGCCGTGTAGTCGCCGATGCTGATGTGCGCGATGCCGGTGATGTGCACGGTGTCGCCGTAGTTGGCGATGTCGCCCTCGTAGTCGCGGTTCACGGCGGAACCGTAGACGAGGTTCTTCTGGAGTTCCAGCAGGATGTTGGCGCTCCACAGTTCGGGAATGAAATTGGTGATGGCCATTTAAGGCCTCCTTCCGTTAGTTGGCTCCGAGCAGGTCCTTCAGTCGCCCGTCCTGTTGGGCTTTGACGATTTCTGCGGGGCTCATGGTTTTCAGGTCGTCTCGGGTGAGCTGACCCTGATGGCGGTCGCCGTCCCGTGTTCCGCTGGGCGGCGTGATGTTCGCACCCGAGGGCGCTTGCTCGGCTTTCCCGAGATAAGGTTTCTGTTCCAGCAGTTCGCCGATCGAATTGGCGATGGCCTGGCTGTCCACGCCGCCGTCATCCGTGACGGTGAACTTGGACAGGTCGAGGTAGCGCAGGGCGTCGGCCGGGTCGGCGAGCTTGCCGCTGGCTGCGGCGCGGACTTCGGCCTTGAGGATGCGCTGGTTGGCGGCGGCAAGGGCCTCGTCCTTGACGGCCTGTTCCTTCCTGGCGGCCTCGTATTCGGCTTCCTTGCCCTGCAGGGCGGCGATCTGTTTTTCGAGTTCGTCGACCTTGTCGGCCTTGGCGTAGGCTTCGTTCAGTTTCTTTTCGAGGTCGCGGTTGACTTTCCGCTGTCCTTCGAACTTCGACTGCCAATCCTCGCCGCCGGTGTTCTCCGGCTTCTTGGACTCGTTGTCGCCTGTCTGCTGGTTCTGGTTTGCGGGATCCATGTTCTTCCTTTCGATTCGCTGGATCATTGCTGGAAAATCTGTCCGCCGGAGGTGACCCATCGGCGGTATTCGCGTTCGCATTGGGCGGCGATTTCGGGGGTGAGGGGCATGCGGCCATCGTTGGGGTTGCGGCCCTCCAATACGGCCTCGTAGCGGAGCTTCGCGGTCTGAACGCGCTTCTCGGCGGCGGTCAATAGTTCGACGCGCCCCTGCCGGTACGTGTTGTCGTGCAGCCACATGCTTTTGCGGATCTCGGGCACCTTGCCGCGCCAGTCGTTGTCCACGTAGTAGCCGTTGGCCTTCAACGCAGAGATGGTCTTCTCCCGGTCGCCTCCGGTCAGCGAGTAGATGCCGTCGATGGACAGGCGGCGTTTCATCCTCCGGCCGGACTGCTGGGCGTATTGCATGCTGGCCCACCCGTATCGTGTGGTGCCCTCGCTGGTGGTCAGCGCCGTATAGCCTTTGCCCACCCTTTGCATGCCGCGTTTCGAGTTGACGACCTGGTAGATGTCGGCGCCATCGCGGATGGCCTGCGCGTAATTCGCGCCGAAGCGCTTGTCCTGCTCCTCACGGGAGAGGCTTTTGAAACCCTCCATGGGGTCGCTGATCCACCCCTGTTGTTTGGCCATGCCCTGGCTGCAGGGCACGTGGCGGCCGTGGCAGTGGGGGTGGCGCAGGAACCCCTCGTTGAATCGGAACCATTTGCCGGCCAGCAGCATGCATCGGTCGCAGCAGGTGGCGGATTCGACGCGGATGTAGCCGACCTTGGGACGGCTGGTGATGTCCAGTGATTCCGCCTGGCGGGCGGTGTCCATGACCGCCAGAGAGGTAAGCATGACCAGCAGGTTGCGCCCATATTCCAATGCCTCCAACGGGGAGCTGCCGGTGCGTATCGCGTGCAGGGCGGCGAACACGGGGGATTGGAAGTAGGAGGCGATGTCGAGGCCGGACGGAGCCCAGCCTGCGAATGCGTTCGGGTTAGCCAAAGCATGGGGAGTGACGTACACGCCCTGTTCGGCGAGCATCATGCCGCTCGCGTCGATGGCTGTCTCCGCCGACTTGGTTTGGATGGTGGAGAACAGGGTGAGGAAGTCGCGGCTTATCGACTTCCACGACGCCTGGATGTTATTGGCGTCGACCCTGTTCCATGTTCTGCGTGCGGCTCTGTCCGCCGCCAGCTCCAAGGTCGCCAGCCGTTTCTGACTGTAGGCCAGCACCTGAGATTCGACCGCCATCAGCGCCTCCGATCTGCAGGGCACGGTTCAACGATTCGAGTTCGGGGTCGGCCATCTCGTCGGCGCGCATGCGCATGATGCGCTGCACCTCGTCCGAGCTTTGGCCCATCTGCTCCGCGACCCATTGGATCGGGAAGCCGAGCTGCTTGTATTTGAGCATCGCGTCCGCCATCAGGGTTTCGCTGCGATACTGCGGGGTCGCGAACTGCACCTTGGAGTCGGCGATGATGTCCGCCTCAGCCACGTCGTTCTCGTAGCGCATGGCGATGCTGCAGATGTCGCGGATGGGGGATTTCAGGAAGCTGATGCGTTCGATGGTCTTGGATACGAGGCCGGCTTCGGCGACCTCGTAGCCGGTGGCCGGAACCTCCGCGTTCGTCAGCAGGTAATGGCCGGGGGTGCGTGTTTCGGCGGCGATATGCTCCACCGCTTTTTCGATGACCGGGATGAACACGTTCAGGTTCGAGCTTGACCATTCGCCCAGGTTCACGTTGTCGCCGGTGAACTGGTAGATGCGCTCCAGCACCTGCCTGTCGAGTTCGATGGGCTTCTCGCCGACCTGCTGTCCCTCCTCGTTGTAGACGGGCTCGACGAGCGGGTCTCCGCCGAGGATGACTCGTGCCGGCAGTGAGGCGTAGTCCAATGCGTTCAGCAGGTAGGCCCATACGACGTTGACCGTGTCCTGCATCGATTCGACGTGCGCGATGTCGCTGATCGGCGCATTGTCCAATAGCATCTGGTTGCGGAACTCGCGCAGGGGGATCGTGTCCAGACCGGTGGGCTGAGGGTCATTCATCTTCCAGCCGTACACGTCGGGCGGCACGCGCTGGTCGGTCAGATCGAGCATCTTCTTGCGTTCCATGCTGACCGTCCAGCCGGGCAGCATGAGGGTGCCGTACTCCTTGTCGTCGCCCTGCTGGATGAGGAACCCGGCTGACGGCTGGCCGGTGCGCGCATCGTAGATGACTGCGGCGCTGTCCGGGTGCTCGAACGTGATGCGGGCCCTGCCGTCGACCTGCGTGACCAAAGCGAACGCGCGGCCCGTGGTGGTCATCATCAGCGCGGCTTCCTGAAGTCCGCGTTCGAAGTCGTTGCGGTCGAGGCATTTCATGATGCCGGTGCCGAGCTTCACGTCATCATAAGGGACGAAGCCCTTGAACTTGATGCGTTCCACTGGGGCCTGCGCCACGGGGAGGCACCAGTTGTCGGAGAAGTCGGAGAACCGGTCGCTCATGTAGCGCTTGAATTCCTTGGACGCGAACTTGAGCTTGCCGCGTTTGCCCAAGACGTAATCGGTGTGGGTGCCGATGCTGGGTCGACGGAACTGGATCTTATCGGCCAGTCGGTTCGCCAATGAGGACAGTTCCTGCTGGCTGTAGTCCATCAGTACCTCCTTCTGGTCGATGATCCGGTAAGCATGTAATTGTGTTTGCGAGCGCCCCAGCCGGCGGCTCGCGCGTCGCATGCGGCTTCGTGGGCGAGCACGCTGGTCACGGCGGCGTCTATTTTCCTGTTCTGTTGGGGTTTCGCCAGTCCGTAGCGTTCCAGGGTCTTGGCGACCTTTCGCGCGTTCATCATGTGGGTGCGGGTGATGGGGCAGCCGTCCTGTGTGATGCGGTGCGTGGTCAGGTCGGCTTCGAATCGGCGCAATGCCTCGTAGACGGCTCCGATGCGGGAGCTGCCCGACATGCTCCATGGCATGAATTTCTTCGGCCCGTAGGCGCGATCCCATGCTTCTATCTCCGATTCCCATGACAGTTCGTCGCGGAAGCCGGGGTCGCAGTAGGCGCGTTCGATTTTGTAGCGGTCGTTGAGTTCCGCCCATGCTGCGGATACCTCGGCGCGGGGGATGCGCCCGCTCCACTGCTTCGGGTTCCAGATGGTCGCACGCCGGTCGGGCCCGTATCGTGGAGTGAATATCAGCCCGTCGAGGGTCTCCATCTTGATGCATGTCCAGTCGTCGTTCTCCGAACCGTCGAAGCCCGCGCATACGCGCGTGCCTTTTGGCGGGTTCGGCAACCAGAGTTCATGCGCCGGCATAGCAGCTCTCCCACAGTCCGTCTTCGAGCCATGCGCCGCCGCCCTGCACCAGACGGTTCCCGAAGAACCGTTCCGCTTGGGTAGGGTCGGTCTTCATCAGCGCCTTGGCTTCCGATTCGATGGAATTAAGGTCGACCCACGGGGAGCCGCGATACACGTATTCGAGCATCTTCAAGCGTTCGGATTTCAGATTGAAGTCCAACGGCCGGCCGTCGCGGTGACGCAATGATTTCGCGAGATCGGGGTTCCGGTAGAACACGAACACGTCGTCCTCGGCGTTCTCGAACACCTGCTGCGCGTAACTGTCCTCGCCCGGATCCCATGCGTTCGTCCACGCATGTGTGCGGCCGCTCATGCCGGCGGCTCCTCGGCGCTGCGTGGTGGCGACCGCTATCATGCCGTTCGATTTCGTGTACAGGCCGGCCTCGTCCTGTTCGGCGTCCGTGATCGGATTGCCCAGACGGGATTTCGCCGAGGCGGTGACCACGTCGATGCGATCTAAGTCCAAGGCGTCGGCCTCGCCTTCGCGCCCCGGCTGCAATATGCGGATGAAGGTGTCCCTCACGCGCATGAGCTCCTTGAGCGGGCCCAGCAGGATCGTCGCCACGAGAGGACGGTAGATGTTGCGTACCTGTTCCTCGGAGTTGGCGGTCAGCTGGATGAGCGGCGACGGATGTCGACGGCCTTTCGGCTCGCCCGGATTGTACGGCCACTCCCATCCGCACGGACAACCGTTGTCAGCGCAACGGTACATGTCGCCTTCTCGCGCCCAGCCATCGAAGATGGTGGGCCCGCAGCCCTCGGCGGCGGTGAAGAACGCCGTGCATGGCCCCTTGCCCCATTTCTGCGGTCCGACGGTCAGCGTCATGCGGTATTCGAATGCCTGGTTGAGTACCATCGGGTTGTCGACGGTGACTTCCTCGGGCGGCACATATGGGGCGTCCTCGCGGATGCGCCAACGGTTCGCCGCCAGCCAGTACTGCCAGTCGGACAGCACCACCGGACGGCCTCGCAACGGGCCGTCGGGCTGCCGGCAGTGACGTTCGATCCATGCGCACACCAGATGCCCCAACGTGGGGAAGTCGATGAGCCATGAATCCTCGTCAGCCATTGCCGCTCATCCGACGCTGGTACACATGCTTCGTCTCGTCCATGGGAGAGCGTTCGGCGGCCGATTCCTGGTTCAGCTCCTTGGCCCTGCGGCGCGTGAACTCCGAATCGACTGGCTTCCGCTCGGCCTCCGCTTCGATTTTCCAGCCCAACGCCTGCAATCCGGCCACGCTCATGCCGACGCGGTCGGAGATGCGCAGCAGCACGGTCAACGCCGTGGGTGCCGGCGCGATCTCGCATGCGGTGGAAAGCCGCGCGTACAACGCCAGTTCGTGAATCATCCACTTGAACTGGGGCAGATGCCAGGCGCGTGCCTGAGGCAGCTTCCACAGCCACTTCCACTTCTCCGCCTCAAGTTTGCGGACGCGCTCGTCATCGGCGGGCTCCAAGGGCCATTCCGGCGGCTTCATCCGGCACTCGGTGTTCGGCAGGCTCTGCAATGTGTATCCGAGTCTGCGGCTCTTCTCGCTGTTCGGGTCCTTGGCCGGCCCGGAGCGTACTCGTTTGCCTCCACTTGGCATGATGTTCACCTCTCGTCATGGCCTTGCGCCCTAGCGACAGATCGACGGGACCGCCCTCGCGGCGGCCCGCCAGCGATGTTTGAACCCTGCGCACCCGACAGACAGCTCACCGGCGGTCCAAGCGGGGTGGTCGTCACCCCACCCCCCTGGGTGTTGCCGGTCGTTTTTTTACTGTTTGGTATTGAAGCCTGCTGGTCTTGTTCTGCCGGTTTTCACGTCGTGGCATTGTTTGCACAATCCTCGTCCGAACTTCGGGTCGTTCGGATTGAGTCGCATGTCTATGAGTTCGATTCGCTCGTATGGATAATGATCCGCGATTGTGCTTGGTTTTCCGCAGAGCCCCTTGTGTTTGCCGCAGCCTCCGTGCTCGGGGTCGCCGGGGCATGTGCAGTATGGGTCTCGTGCGAGCACCTGCCTGCGAAACGATTGATGTCCCTTGGTGTTGTATGGGTTGCGTCCACGGGTACGGGTGCGGTCCCGTTGGGCTCGGGTGCAGGCGTCGCATTTGCGTGCCGGTGTCTCGATGAGGTTCGGACATCCGGGTGTCGAGCAGACTCGCCAGCTCATGTGTGCCTCGCAGTCATTGTGTCCGTTGGCGTGTCTTGGTGTCCTCGGCTTGCATATCTATAGTTATTGTGTTACTATAGATATGTCAGCCAAGGAAAGGAGGTGAACATGGAACAGATCGCGGAGCTGCTCAAGGCCATCGGGGAGTTCCTCTCCGGATTGGGTGCGGCACTCGCACCCATCGCCGCCGTGGCCGTCGCATTGATTGCGAAGAGCAAGCCGCGAAAGCCGCTGAACAGACGGCGCAAGCGGTAACAAGAGCCGTGGATTCCGGATAATCGTACTATCCAGAGCCACGGCTCCACTCCCAACTATTCCATGGAACATCATGAACGGCAAGATAGGAATCATCGCACTCATGTTCGGAGTCGTCAGCCTCGCGCTGGCCATCGCATCCCAGAGCGTACCGGCAGGTGTGTTCGGAATGTGCTCGGGCGTGCTGGGTTATCTGGCAGGAAGGTCAAGCAATGGCGACTGAATACCTCGGCGTCAAACAGGTCGCAGAACGCCTCGGCATCACCAGCGGCGGCCTGCTCAACCTCAAACTCCCCGAACCCGACGCCACGATAGGGCGCACGCGCGGCTGGATGCCTGAGACCATCGATGAATGGAACGCTCAACGTCCGGGACGTGGTGTCGGAGGGGGGAGACCACGCAAAAACAAAGCATAGATACGCGAAAACCCAGCCACATGAGCTGGGTTTTTCGATACTAATCCACTGACATTATGCGGTCACAGTCAGCTCTTTGTCAAGTCCGCCACTGATGACGAGCCGGTAGACGCTGCTGTATGAAATGCCTTGGGGCGTGACATCAAGCTTGCCTCGGGATTTCCACACGGTGAGCGTATGCCTTTTGACGGTGATTCCCGCGTCCGTGAACACCTTGGCTATCTCAGCCGCAGACCCGCGCCTGGAATCATCCCAACACAACGTCTTGAGCCTACGCAGTTTAACCGTCTGCGCTCGCTGTTCCCTCCCGCAGACCGGGCATGTCACCCACTGGTCTGCTGCCCCAGCGGTGAGCATGGTCTCGCATAGTTCGCAGGTACCTATCTCGCGGCGTTGCTCCGGCGGGTCCAGCGCAGCATCGACTTTGCGGGCGATGCCGTCAACGACGTGCATGTAGAAGCCCGCGTCCGCGAATGTGGCGAGCCTGGGGTGGCCTGCGCATGCGATGAGCGTGGCCTTCAGATCCTCGTTGCGTTTGTCTTTGCGCCAGTCCAAGGCGTCGATGCCGTCGAGGCAACGCCATAGTTCACGGGCCGTGGCGTCGAGCATGTCGATCAGGTCGAGCACGTCGAGCCTGATTGGAGTCGGGGGAGTGGCGGTCTGGATTCGCGTGGGCGAATGCCCGCCCGGATGCAGGGTCGCGTCCAACGAGTCATGCAACGGCGTGACGTCGCGCGCCAGTCGCAGGAGCGTGCCGGCGAAACGCAGTTCGCACGTCTCGCACAGTGAATATCCCCCTTCGGTTATCGTTTTGCAGTTCTGGCAGTTCACGTTGGCCCCTTCCGGCTGGTCGGCTAGAATAATGTTTGCTTCTCATCGCCCTGACCGACCATGGTTGGGGCTTTCTCGTATTTGAGCCGGCTGTATGGCATGTTCCATATGCGTTTGAATTCGGCTATCTCCTGCTTCGACAGTTTCGGCCCGCCCCATGGCTTGCCTGGCGGGCGTTCCCGTTTCGGCGGTTTGAACGGTTTGACGCTTATCCGGGCGAGATGACACATGTGCATGGCCAGATACTGGCCGTCCGGTCTGATGCCTGCATCTCCGCAGGTGCTACGGAGCAGCGGGTGGCCGACGGAGGGAAGCCACGTGACGCGGGTCAACGGCCGGACGAGGATTATCGCCACGGTCAGGTCGTCACCCGCCACACACCCGTAATCCCACGACTCCCACACGGTTTCCCGATCCTCGATGACGTACAGGCCGCACCCCTCGCAGACGGTGACAACGAGGGGACTCGTTTTCGGGATGAACGCGCGAAGCCATGCTGGTTTGCGTTCACGGGCGCGTGGCCTGCTCACTCCCCCATTGCCTTTCTTCTTGCCGCGTCGAACGCGATTCTGATGATGTTCTCCAACCACGCGCCGGGGAGCGTGATGAACTTTCGGGTTTCGGCCATGGCGGCGGCAATCTCCTCTTCGGTGATTCCGCGTGACGCTCCGGCCTTGTATCCTCGTCCCCACGCCCACTGCAGGTCACTGTCGACGTACGACGGGTCACGCTGCTTCTGTGCCTCGATTTCACTGCCGATGATGCTCATTTGTTTCCTCCGTTTCGTTGTTGATTGCAGTTTCGATTCGTATGCACAGGTCGAGCGCTTCCCGCCAGCCGGCCTGGTAGCCGAGCACATACGCCTCTGCCGGCGACTCGCTGCCCAATCCCGCTGAGGCCAGTGCGCTGAGCGCCCGTTGAATCACGTCAATCGGTCCGGCCATGGGTCAGTCCTCCCATTTGATGTCCTGGATTTCATGCAGCACCGCTTCGCAGGCGGTGATGAGTACGCTGAGCATACGGCGGCCGTGATGTCCTCTCCGGTCAAGGTTGAACAGGTCGGGATGGCCTTGACTCCACTGGTCGATGCTGATGAAGGCGATTGGGATGGTTTCGACCAGATTGGTGTCGACATCCTCGCAGAGGTATTGGATGGTGACGGATTCTTTCATGCTTCCTCGCTTTCGGTCGTGTAACAATTCGCGTCGAGCCAGTCGGCGATGGTTCGAAAGTCCTTGGCCCACTGAATCCGCGTCTGGCGTTCCCGCTCGTCCTTGGGGATTGGCTTCGGAATGTCAAAATCGAGTACCGAGTATTCGGATTGTTTTAGGAAATGGCTGCGGGCTGGTCTGCCTCGATGCTGAGGGACTTGCCTGTAGTTGACGATTTGGAGGATGTGCAGCATCTCCAATGCCTTGGCCGGGTCGAAGTTCGGAGTGTCGGGATTGTCGTCGAACCGCTGACGCAGCTCGGGCACTGTGCCTTCGCCGTTGCCGAGTTCCCATGCGGTCTCTTCGATTTGCTCTCTGAATGTGAGTGACATTTTGGGCTCCTTTGGTTTGGGAAAATCTAGTGTCGTTGAGGGGTGTTTTTGGTCTTTCCGGAGGGGCGAGCCGTAGTTTTTCCCACACCCGGACACACACGTAGTGTGTCCGGGGAGTGTGGGGAAAAACTAGACTCGATGGCTCAGTTTTTCCGGGAAAAACTCGGAAAAACTGGGAAAAACGGGAAAAACTAGATTTCGAGGTGGTTTTCGTCATCCAATTCACTCGCCTCCTCCCTGCTCATACGGTCCACATAGGCGTCGGATTTCGGGTCGTCTATCTGCCGGTACGGTCGGACGGATTTGAATATCGAACGATTGTTGCGTCCAGAGCGGTTCGAGACGAAACCCTCCTGCAGGAGCAGGCTCACGGCTTTGCTCATGACGGCGGTACGCGCTCCGGAACCGTCTTCCTTCAGTGCCTTGAACAGTTCGGACTGGTTCGGTTCTTCGAGTGAGTCCTCCAGCATGCGGCTGATGCGTTCCATCAGTCCGGTGGGTCGGAAGTCGTCGCGTTTCGCCTGTCGGTCTTCGCTGGGCATCATGTTGGGGCGTGCGATGGTGACGCGCATGAGTTTCGGATCCGTGCTGTTGATTTCGATGCGTGCGGCTTCGCGCAGGTGTGAGCCGTTGCTCCAGTTGACGGCGCAATGCTCCTCGATCTCCGAGATTCGGTCCTTGCCGCTTTTGATGACGATGGTGCCGCGCACGCCCTTGCCGACTGGTTTGGTCATGTCCACCGAGTAGCTGATGCCGTCGATGAGTGCGAGTTTCTGCATGCTGCCGCCGGCGTAGCGGCCCCGGTTGTCCTTGCTTTTGACGACGTGGTCGATGAGCACGACTGCTGGCCCACAGGCGCTGATGAGTCGTGGCATGGTGTTGTACCAGGCTGCGATGTCGTCGCCGCTGTTGCTGTCGAGGCCGGCGTAGGCGAGGCAGCTGGTGACGCCGTCGATGATGGCCAGCGTGGCCGTGTCCGCGTAGTCGAGGGTTTCCTTCCAGCCGTCGAGGCTGGTGGGGCTGCTCGGCTTGGCGCTGGGCCGCACGTAGTGTAAATGCTGCACGATCTGTTCGCCGGTCACGCCGAGCAGCAGGAGACGCTTGACGACGTTTCTGGCGGAATCCTCATAGTCGATATAGATCACGTCATGTCCCTGTTTGAGTTCCTGGGCGGTGGCGATCTGGGCGAGCATGCTTTTGCCGCAGCCGGGTTCGCCGTGCAGGTCGTTGACCGCGCCCCTATAGAAGAGGCCTTGGCCGTCCTCTCGTTGGAACACGGTGGGCGTGGGCGGCAGTTCAATGCCGGAAGCGAGCTGGGTGAGGTCTTCGAACTGCCAGCTGGAGGAGGCGTTTTTACTTGCCTCGTGACTTTCCATTGAACCGTTTTGAACCGATGCGACGGGTGTTGAACCGGCTTGAACCGGCATTGTTCCAGTGTTTTGAACTGCTTCCGGGTGACTTTCCTCCATTTGACTCGCAGCCGCGTTTTGGGTGAGTTCGTCGAACTCGCCGGGCGTCATGCGTTCGATTTTCGACTGCTCGCACGGATCCACATGCGATTGCACGCCGTTGACCTTCTCCATCGCGCCACTGAGAATGCTGGCCCATTCGCGTGCCGCCTCACGCTCCTTGCCTTGACGGTCGGGGGCCACCTCGGCGATGAACCGTGGCTTCAATTGGTTGATGGCGTCGAGAGCCCCCCGGTGTCCCTCCTGCGCGAAGTTAACCAACGCCCAGACGGCCTGCAGCGTGGTGTCATGCCTTGAGCCTTTGCTTGCCGGGTTGGCGAGCGTCTTGTTGAGGAACGTGTTGACCGCCTTGCACATGCGGTCGTCGTATCCCCTCGGATTAGAGGCGATTGGAGTGGTCGACGGGTTTGAATGTGTCAGGTTCGCCATGCTGTCGGGTTTGCGCAGGTAGTCCACCCACTTCCATGGCAGGGTCGCCAGATCGCTGATGCGGGGGAGCGTGCTGGCAACCCTGCCGCTGGGCGTGTACCAGCAGTACATTTCGCCACTCGGGTGGATCGACGGCCAGACCACGGAATACCGGTGGCCGGGTTGCAGGATGTCGACGCCCTCGATGGCGCCGCCCTTCCACGCGAGGCCTTCGGGCACCTTGTAGAACAGGTGGCGTGCCGGACTGTCGATGCCGTGCGCCGTGCTGCTCCACGTGGCCGGAAGCATGCCCAGTTCCTGAGAGAGTTCGCTGATGCCTTTCGCCCCGTCCGCCTTGACCCGATGGCCCTGCTCCGCGTCGATGTCCAACACGAGCACGCCTTCTGGTATGACGATGCCCGTGTTCGCGTTCGGGTTGGCTTGGCTCCACAACTGTATTTGTTCGTCGGTGACGGGTTTGCGGCTGCGTCCCGTGAAACCAGCGGGTGGCGGGGTCTTGCGTCCCTCGGGCAGGGGGATGACCTGCATCCATCCAGCCGCACGGTACAGGGGTGCGGCTGCCGTGTATCCGTAGATGTCGGTCATCTTCGAAACTCCCTTTGACGTAGTGTGAAAATGTGTGTGGTGCCGTGCCCGTCGTCGCAACAGGGCCGGCCGCTTGGATACGGCGACGGCAATACGGGACTCAGCCTTTATCCGAGTCCTTGGTGTTATGCCAGCCTGCGAGCACGAGCTTCGATGAAAGCAGCTCGATACTGACTGGCGACAGACCTTCGGGACACAGGTCGACCTCGCTGATCTGCGTGGCCAGCTGCTTCTGCTGGTTCTGCATATACTTCAAAAAGCTCGTCCATCAGAATTCACCGGTTTCCAATTGCTGTTCCGAACCTCCGTGGTTCTGCGGCTGCGCCTGGTCGGTGACGGCCGTGACCGCCTCGACAGGCACGCCCAACAGTCTGGCGATCTCCTGCGGGGACTTGCCCGCCGCCTTCAACTGGTTGACCTTCATCGGATCAGCCTGCGGCTGCTGCGGCTGGCCGAGCTGCACCGGCTGAGCGGGTTGCTGCGGCTGCTGTTGCGCGGGAGGGTTCCACGGGTCCACCGGAGCTGTCTGATATCCCTGATTCGGGGTCTGCTGAGGCTGCTGTGGCGCGTACTGCCGCTGCGCGTAACCTTGCTGGGACTGCTGCACGGGAGGCTGCTGGGAGCCCTGCTGGACAGGCTGCTGGGGTTGGCTTCCGTTGACGAGACTGTTGACGCTGGACGCGGGTTCGATGTGGAATTCGAACACCTTCGGCGGTTGGGGCGCGTCGCCCCGCTGGCCGAGACCCACGAACCGTTCCGTGATGGTGTCGCCCGGCTTCGGAATCTTCACGCCCGCCTGACGGCAGGCATCGCGAAACGCCTTGAGTTGGATGCCCCAGCCTTTAATCCATAGCGAGCGGCGGCCGTCATCGTCGTCTACGCTCGGGTCGCGCAGTTGGGTCTGGATGATGACGTGGATCTGCTCCTTCGGACGCCCGTCGTTCCAAAAGGCGGGCTGCTTGGTCTGGAAGTCGTTGACCTGTGTGGTCTCGATTTTCTCGATGACGCCGGTCACCGTGTCCCCTGGCTGGCTGTTCGCGCCGAAGTAGGCTTTGGCGCTGTTGCCGGCGAGCAGGTCGCCGAGCGAGCTCAACTGGGCGGGCTGACGCTGCTGCGGCTGATAGCCGTACCCCTGCTGGGGGTAGCCATACTGTTGCTGTGGTTGCTGTCCGAACATGATTGTTTTCCTTTCGTTATTCGGTGAACTGGTATTCGGATTCGATTAGGGGGATGAGTTGGAGCCATTTGTCGGGCACGTCCGGCCATGGCTTTTCGTCGAATTCGGGGAGCGCGCTCATGTCGGGCCAGACCCGGCCCTTGCAGGAGAAGCACTTGTCGGGTCCGGCCGCCGGCAACTGTTTGATCCAGCTGTCGCGCACGTCGGGGCCCTCCGCCTGCTCCACGCAATCCATGAGGTTGACGAGCAGTTGGGCGCGGCTCAACGCCCATTTGCCGGGCTCCGGGTCGAACCTCGTCTCCCAGGGCAATGCGTCGCCGAGACTGGTCTTGTTGCGGGGCAGGAAGTAGATGCAGTTGCGCTCCACTCGTTCGCCCTCGTTCTGCAGGCCCATGCCGTAGAGCGACGCCTGTATCCGGTACTGTTGCGAGGGGCCGTGGGCCTTGACCTTGGTGACGGTCGTGTTGCCGACTATCTTCCAGTCGATGGTGCTGCGGGTTTTGCGGTCCCATAGGTCGATGCTGCCGGTCACGTCGTAGCCGCCGTGCAAACCCTGCAACCGGCCTACGGTGACCCGGTACTCCGAGCGCCACCGTTCCACGAGCTCGGTCACGTTGTCCTCGCTCGTGTAGGGGAATTGGAACGCCGGCTCCCCGTTCAGGTCATGGAACATGGTTTCGAAATGCGCGTGGACGCACGTGCCGATGAACGGCAGCCAGCCCGGGGAGCGACGCTCCGGCCAGCCCGCCAGTTTCGCGGCGAGGCAGTGCACGCAGTCCGTGCCCAGTTCGGACGGGCCTATCTCACGCTGCAGTTCGCGCGGAGCGTTGGCGATATCCGCTTCGATGAGCTGGCGGATCTCCGGCCACAATCGTGGTTCCTCCATCGTGTCCGTCTTGGTTTTCGGCGTTGCCGGCGGCTTGTCCATATCGGGTGCCGACTGCGTCATGGGCGGCACGTCGACGGGTATCGCGTCACCCTGCTGTTGGGCTTGTGCTACGGCGAGAATGGCGTCATTCATGCTCATGGTTCTTCACCTCCTTGAGAAAGTCGTTGATCTGTTTCCTAATGTCCGCCAACGCGGTTCTGCTGAGCCGTGTAATGGCCACCGCCTCGTCCGAATTGTCGAAGCGCAGCGTGTAGGTGCGGTCGCCGTCCTTCGCGATGGTTACCGGCATGCTGCCGAAGGCCATCGAATGCACGGGAAAACCGGTCTTGCCCTGCGCCTCCAGTTCGCGTATGGCCTTGTGGATGCGTCTGGCGACGGTGAGGCCCAGCTCGTCGAGCTGCTCGGAGCGGATGACGTACAGGTCGTCGGTCAGCTCGTTGCCGTCCTCGTCGTGCAGGTCGTAGTCGGCGATAACGCTTTCCACGATCTGGGCGATGCCCAGGCTGGACAGTTCCGCGCTCATGAGACCACCACCGTGGGCTTGCCGCTCACCGCGTAATCGGCCACCGCGTCCGCCGACAGCAGCCTCTCCAACTGACTGAGCGGCCGCGGCCGCAACTGGTAGGCTCCGGGATACTTGGTGGCCGGGTAGGCTTTTTCGAACGTGCCGGCGTTGATGCGGCGCGCGCCCGGCTTGACCTGCACCTTCAGATTGCCGGCCTGGTAGGTGCCGACCGGATGCGAGTCGAGAATCAGGGATTTGAGATTGTCGATTTCCTCCTGTCGGCTGGCGATCTCGGCCTGCAGTTCGACGATGCGCGCCGCCTGCGCGGCGAACAATCCTTGGCGCAATTCCCCGTCCGGGTTCACGGCCTCCGTGGTTTCAATGGTTGACGTGTCATTCGCAGTCATTTGATGTGCCTTTCACGATGATTTGGGCGTAGGTGGGATACCACGCCGTCTGATGCTTGGTCTGGTTCGTGTGCCGGTTGCAGCAGGTGACCGCCTCGTCCAGTCCGGTGGGCTTGCCGAGCGGCCCGCATGTCCTGCAACGCGGCATCCAAAGACGCCGGTCAGGCATCCTGCCTGTCCTCGGAGGTGAGTCGCAGTCCGACTATGACCTCCGCCGAAGCGTCCGGGTTGCGCAGCAGCTTCGATATGGCCGCGCCTTCCTTGACGGTCAGTTGGGCGATGGCGATGGCCGACGTGACGGCCGTATGCTGCTCGTTGGTGAGTATGATCTTGTCGGACAGCAACAGTTTGGTGGCCTTGTCGATGAACGTGGATGCGGCGTTCGTGATCCCGTTCGCGGTCGGCACCAGGGCCGCCAGTTCGAAGCTCAGGTCCTCGTCGGATACGAGCGCCTGTTGCACCATGCGTGGCTCGTTGATCGGCTTGCTCATGATTGTTCTCCTTGCTTGTTCGGCTCCCATTCCGGGAGCGGCTTGATACGGATAGAGAGGTGCGGCTCGTACTCGTGCCCGCAACACGTGTAGGGGTCGCCGCTCTTGCGCTTCCGGTAGCGGCCCTTCGACCCGTAGACCCATAGGTCGGGCATCCGCTTGCTGGCGTGGGATTCGACGACCTGCGCGTCATCCACGTAGGCGACGCCGTTCAATGAATCCAAAACCAGCTTCAGCAGGTTGTCGAGGTCGGGCCGACCCCTATGGCTCATCCAGAACTCCGCCTCCAAGCGCACGGGGCATTGGAACGGTTTCGCCTGCGGGTATTTCAACCGGAATTCCGCGAACAGGCGTTCCTCCGCCCTGACGGTGCGTTTCGGGGTCATCGCGTGCCCGTTGTAGACGCGGGGCCTGCCCTTCGGCACCGGGTCGCCCGGCAAGCAGAGCGTGAACTCACTTGGCTGTTCCATCGCCGCCCCACTTCAACAGGATTCCCACGAACATGAGCGGCAGGATGACCGCCAATGCGAGCGAGCCGGTTATCATCCACTGCGGCGTACCCACCGGACTTGGGATGCGACTATGCGTGCCGGCGAAACCGACCAGCCAACCCTCGCAGAACGTGAGAGCCAGTAATACGGCCGATTTCTGCCCGTCCGTTAACCTCGGCCGGGGTCGGCGCATACGCTTCTTTTTGCGCAATGCTTCGATGCTCATTCCGCAACCTCCTTGCGCTTGCGTTGGATGGCACGCAGCAGGGTCAGCGACTGGCTGAGGATCATCGACGCCTCGAACGCCAACTGGTTCTCACCCAGCTCGAACAGCGCGTGTTCGAGAGAGCCGGCCGCGTCATGCACGTCACTGGCCACATCGACGGCGTGCTGCCACTGATCGACCGGATGGAACAATCTTTCCTCCACGGTGTCCTTGTCTGGATCGCACGCCGGACAATCGCACTTGCCGGTTTCCGGCTGGCGCGTCTCCTCGTCCAACTCCTTCTCCAACTCAGCCTCTCCTCCCTCAAGCAGCTGCTCCATGAGCTCCTTGAATGACATTCCCTTCGGGATCTCGACGCCGATGGCGTGGATTCCGGTAATCTTGTGTCCTGACATCACTTGTTTTCCTTTCAATGTGATTGGTGATGTTGGTGCCGGCGTGAACCTTGGACAGTGCGACGCCGGCACCTCTTCCTTTTCTCCCGGTTTTGAATCCGGGAAACCCTTATTCGCCGTAGACCAGCTCCTTGCGGCTTATCGCGCACCGCCGGTCCCGGTAGTCGATGACCTCCTGTGGATTCCAAACGAGCCTGCGCCCTACGCGTTTCGGCGCGGGCGGATACCGGCCTCCCCACTTGTCGTGGCACGACCACACGTAGAGACTGCCCTTCGAGACACCAAGGAAGCTCGCCACCTTGGCGATCGGCCAGCCGTCAAGAGACGATTCGATTTGACTACCGGCCATCACGCACCCGCTTCCAAGTCAAGGGGAGTGCAGCCCAGATACTTCTGGATGAGGTACTGCTGGCCCTTGGGCGTGACCTTCGTCGTGAAGTTCAACGACACATGACCATCCGAATGGGCGATCGATGTTTCCTTGACCTCGAACAAACCCAGTTCCATGCTCTTCTGCGTCGGCATGTTCGGATTCCCGTTGCGCTTCATCAGGAAACCGTCCTCACGCAATTGCTTGAACAACCGGTTCTGGCCGGTCTTCACGCCGTTCTGTTTGAGGGTCTTCGCCAATTCGCCGATCAGAATGCTCCTCTTGCTCGTGGCCACCGCGTCCGCGAACAACACCTTCGGCTTCTGCTCGTCCAACTGCTTCCGTTGTTCTTCGATGGTCTTCTGCGCGATGAGCACCGCGCGCGCCATCGTCTCCTCCGGGGTCTCGCCCTGGGGAATGTAACCGCCGGTACGACGGATCTGGGGCACTACCTCGTCGAACAGCCAATGCTCGAACTCGACCGCGCTGGGGAGCTTGCTGCTGGCGATGAGGCGGTACACGTCGCCTTCGGTGATGAATACCATCTGCTGGATTCCACCGGCCGTCTCAAGGGGTCTGCGAATCACCGACCCCTTGCAATGCTGCTTAACGGCATCGGCCGGGCGCTTGTATCCGAGTGCGGTGGCGACGTGCTTCGCGCAGAACAGCACCGTCCCGTTCCCGGTGGTCACCGTGGCGACCGGGTTGCCCCGAAACTCGAAGGGCTGTACATTGGATTCAGTCATTTTGGACCTTCTTTCAATCTGACATTCGCCGCCGCTCCAATCGGCGGCATTTTTTGTGGCTAGAATCTGAGCCATGTGGAAATGGCTGGCGGACAACTGGATGGGATTGACGGCGTTGCTACTGTCCTTCGACGCGGAACGACGCCTGTACCTCTCGACCGATTGGGGAGTGGATAAGACGGATGGGGACGGGTGGATACTGCGCAACAACGGGTGGCTCACCGAACGAGACATTCGGGTGACGCCGACTGGCGGCGCTATCGTCGAATACCGTGGAGCCTCCAAGCTCAAGCGCCATGAGTCCGGCACCGTCATCGTCGCGATGGTCGAGACCTCGAAATCGAGAGACATCCGCGTATCCTCGCGAAGAATCCTGTTCCGGCATTCCCGGATCCTGTCCCTATAGACCCCGGCCCGACATCCACGGGCTCGAGCCCACGGAGACAGAAATCGATGTCTTCCTTGTCGCAGACGACGAGTCCCGTGTATTCGACCCAGCATTTGCCGTCATCAAACACGCGAACCGTCATCGGGTGGCCGTCCAACCATCTGACACGATCCATGTCGATGCTGAGAATACGAATCAGCGCACGGGCCCTCTCACGTTCCGCGCCGCCAAGCCGGTAGGTCCTAACCATCACGCCACCGCCTTTTGATCGTCCAGAATGAACTGGTTGTTGAGGAAGTCGCTGGGCTGATATCCGGTGAGGTTGGCGAAGGCCTCGATGTCCGTGAGGGACAGGTCGACTTTGCCGTTGATGCGGCGCGAGACTACGTCGGCCGATTGGTTTGTTTGTTTGGCATAGTCCGCGACGCTGATTTTTCGTGCGGCCATCACGGCTCTGATTCGAGCCGCCGCTTGTTCGCTGAGCTTTGTCACGGTTGTCCTCCTTTGTGTTCCGTGTTTGAGCGACAGCTACAGTATGCACGTTATAACGTGCAGCATCAAGTGTCGGCGTGTCGTATTTACGCGCATTACTTTTCTTTTACGTTACTGCGACATGCATTCAATTGCGTGTTAGCGTAAATACGCGCTATAGTAGGGCACATGGGACATGGAAAGATTGGTGTCAGCGATTTCGCGCTGACGGTAAGCGCCGCCATCAGAGCGCAAATGGGAATACGCCGCATCTCCAACAGGGAAATCGCGAAACTCATCGACCGAGGCGCGACCTACGTCAACTCCCGAATCAAAGACGAAAACGAATGGGCCCTCGGCGACATCGAAAAACTCTGCGAACTCTGGAACATGACACCATGCGAACTCATCGAATCCGTCAACACCGAGCAGTCTCGTGTGGCTGAAACCCTCAACAAGCTCAAACGCGGCGACCTCGACATCGCCGCCTACGAGGACGAGCACAAATACGACGGGGACGGGGACGAGCCGGCGTGAGCGTTCACGCTTGAAACTCTAAATAGGTTCAAACCGTTGGAAACATTGGCCTCCCATCATTTTGTACACCACTACAAAATGATAGGAACAGAGAGATGAGGACAAATGGATAAAGAAGCCATCAAACGATACGCCAACGACCTCGACGCCATCGCCAACAATGAGGATGACGTGGAATTCTGGTACGCCAGAAGAGTAAGTGGGTGATTCGATGACGCTGCCATTGTCGCCGCGCATGAGCTACGGGCAGATGCGCATGGCATTGTACGACGTTGCACCAGACCTGCATGTGGCCAGCGCGTGGCTTCCCGGCAAACTCGACGGCATATACTGCCTCGCCACCAACACCGTGCTCATCGACCGGCGCATCACCTACACGCGCAAACGCTGCGCCCTCGTCCACGAACTCGTCCACTGGCAACACGGCGACGACACCAGCAACGGCTGCCGCGGCGGCAAACTCGAACAACGATGCAGACACGAGACCGCGATACTGCTTATCAACCCGGCCGAATACGCTTTGGCCGAACGTATGTATGACGGCAACCCGTACCAGATAGCCGCCGAGCTCAATGTCACCATCCAAATCATCCAGGATTATCGACAGTGGCTACATGACAACGTGACTGTATAGGAAGAGGATGAAATGAAGAAAACGATTACACTTCTATGTTGTATGGCTATGGTTGTGTCCTTGGCCTCTTGCGGGGAACCCGCGCCATTGACTGAAGGACATGCCCTTACCGCATGTAAACGTCAAGCGAAAATCGAAGCGCCCAAAGGTTTTTACTACAAGCTCAGCAATGTGGATATAACCGATAATGATGATGGAACTATTCGCGTTATCTTCAACGATGCAACGGTTAATCAGTCTGTAGTCCAGACGGTCGTGTGTGACGTTGGAGGAACAAATGACCGGCCGTCGATACTGACATTTGGAGATATTCGCGGATTGAACAACGAGTCAGACAAGCAGGACACGAGTGAGCAACTAAAACAGCAGTCCGGAGAGAAATCTGGAGAGACGGCTTTTCTTTCCGCAACTGTAAAGATCATCGATGGTGATATTCAGATAAACACGAGCGGCAAAGTTGAATATAGTCCGCTGATTACCGTTTATTCCGTTACTGGCGATGAAGCCTCGTTCCTCCCGCTCGGGAATGATGCTAATACCATCGTGAAAGCAGACGGAAGCAAAACATCGATTTCTTCTTCCGACTACACATGGAAGTATGACCAAAAAGGTGATGCAACATTCAGTATCAGCCTTAACCCTGCCGAATATATGGGGATAAGTGACCCTATCGACAGAGTGGAGTTGGCCGCATATATGAGGTCAGCAAAACGCACAATAGGCAAAAACATCGTATTGAATTTCGATTAGAAAGAATTGCCCTATCGGTCTTGCACACCGATAGGGCGGTTGAAGAATCCAGCTAGTTCAAGAAAGGAGGACGCTTCGCCTACCTATCATAGCCGATAGGCCTGGCGGAGCTATACCCGAAATGTCAGAAGAACGCGAGTGTGCTGCCGAAGTAGTTTCCGCGCTCCTGCGGGGTAAACTCCAGGGACAGCAGATGGTATTCCGGGTCGTCGGGATCCGGCCCCTCGTCCATGAATCCGAATCGTGTGAACAGGTCCATGCTGGGCTTGTTGCGCGGATCCACCTGGGTGAGCACGAGTGGCGTGCGGTTGAAACGCCAGGCATCGTCACGCAGGCGCACGATAACCGAGGAGAGCAGAGTGTCTCCGAGATGTGTGCCACGCACCTTCAAAGCGGTGGCGATATACGAGATCTGGTAGACGCCCTCATGCTCATCGGTCGTTTCCACGGCTACGCCGTATTCGCAGAAGCCGACCACGTCATCATGCAGGGGAATATCTCCGGATACGACAAGAAGCGTGCGCATGATCCCCTTCGGGGTCTTGCGCACGCTGAGGTCACGTATGTAGCGTTGCGGGTCCATCGCCCATTCGGGGCCTCCAGGTTCACAGCACAGGAACTGCCTGAGGGCCGTCTGATGGTCTCTGGAGCATTCGCGCTCAATGACGAGCTTCAGACCCATCGATGGTTTCCTTCCGGGCCTTTGCCCTGCGTTCCATGTAATGGCGGGCGCTGCGGGTCAGCTTCATCCATTTCTCGTCCACGGCGTTGCGTGGCTTGCCGTCCTCGGGCGGCACGTATGCCGGAATCGGCTTCACGCCGGTATCGGTCATGGTCATGGCCGTCTCCTTTCCGATTTTGGCGTAAAGAGAATATTTTATTAATTTCCCTGTTATCCGTCAAATCTCATTAAAACACATTAATACCAGTTAAAACACGTTAAAACCGAAAACAAGTATGAGCGAGTGAAAAAATCATGGCGAACATCACCAGATACAGGACGGCCAAAGGCGAAAACAGGTATCGAGTCCGCTATCGGAAACCCGACGGCACGCAAACCGACAAGAGGGGCTTCCGCCGCAAGATTGACGCGGAGACGTGGGCTGCGGAACACGTCACCATAGCCAAGGCCACCGGCAGCTACATCGACCCGGAAGGCGGCAAACAACGCATAGGCACGCTGCATGACCAGTGGATTGCCGAAAAGAAGCCGTTTTGGAAGGCGACTTCGGGTTCCAACATGGACAGCGCATGGAAATGCCACTGCGAGGCCAAATGGGCAGAACGGCAGATAGGCAGCATCACACACGCCGAAGTCCAGGCATGGGTCGGAAGCATAATCGATAAGTCCGGCGCACCATCCGTCAGCCGCCCATACCAGATCATGCAGGGCATATGCAGCATGGCTGTGCGGGACAAGCTCATCTCCTCCAACCCATGCGACGGCATCGAACTGCCGAGACTCCCCAAACGCAAGGATCGCCGCATCTACCTGACCATTACCAGACTGCTGGCACTCGCCAACGAAGCGTCGAACTGCCGGAAGCTGGGAGAGGAGCGCCGGGCGCTCATACTGCTATTGGGCTTCTGCGGGCTGAGATGGGGCGAAGCGGCCGGATTACAAAGACGCGATCTCGACTTCGACGCCGGCATACTGCACGTGCGCCGCAACCTCGTATACGTCAACGCCAAATGGGCCGAGGGCACCCCGAAGAACCACGAACGCCGTGACGTGCCCATGCCCCGCATAGTCATGGACGCGCTCAAACCGATATGCGAGCAACGCGAACACGAGGAGCGCGTGTTCCGTGACGTGCGTGGAGGCCCTATCCGCAAGCAGAGCCTCGCCCGCGAGACGGGATGGTGGACGCACACGCTCACCCGTCTGGGCTGGAAGCGGGACGATTGGCCGGTGCCGCACGACCTGCGGCACACCGCCGCCTCGCTGGCCGTGCATGCGGGCGCGAACGTCAAGGCCCTGCAGAGGATGCTGGGCCACAAGAACGCGAGCATGACGTTGGACGTGTACGCGGATCTGTTCGACAGCGATTTGATGGATGTTGCCCGTATGCTCGATGCCGCCGTGCAGGTGGAGACGGGCATGGGAGAATGTGGGCAAAATGTGGGCAAAAACGTTTTGAAGCCCGTCTGAAACCCTCAGAAACGTTGGAATCACGCCATTCCTGCGAATGGTGGTTCTTCAGCAAGTTGAAGGACGCACTGAGCTGAGAGCGGATGCGTTCTTGGCTCCCCCTCTGAGGGGAGCCAAGTCTGTTACTTCAGCAGGGAGCGGCACATGGAGCGGTATTCGTTGACGTAGCCGCCGCCGAAGAAGACGCAGTGGCCGGCGATGGGGTAGAGCTGCCAGAGCGTGATGCGCTCCTGCCATCCGGCCTTCAACGGATGTACGGACTGGTAGCCCTCGGTGATTTCGCTCAGATAGCTCATACCGAACAGGTGCAGCATAGCCAGATCCTCCTCGCGATGACCGCCATGTGCCGCCGGGTCGATGAGCACGGCCTCGGACTGCCCGGAATCGGCGGTCCACATCACATTGCCGCTCCACAGATCACCGTGGATGCGCGCCGGCTTGTCGGCCGCGGCGCGGCCCATCAGATCCGGCAGCGCTTCAATCACACGCTCAGTCAACTCGACATCGCGCTTATCCAGCTCGCCACGTTTCACACCAAGGTTGACCATCGGGCGCAGACGTCCATCAGCGAAATAGCTGATCGGGTCGGTCCACTCGCCGGTATCCATTTTCACCGGGTCCTGCAATGGTCCGAAATAGCATGTGCCGTTATATCCGTCAGGCGCAGACCCGAAATACTTGGCACCCGCATCATGCATACGGGCCAGAGCCGCGCCAAAAGCTCGTGCCGCCTGAGGCGTGGGGGACGCGCTACCCACACGTTCGATATCCAGATAATCCTTGCCCCAGCCGTATACCTTCACCACGCGCGGGCCGCCTTGCGCATGAGCCGCCCCCAACCATTCGAGTCCTCGACCCTCGCATTCGAAGAATCCTTCCGGTGCGAATGCCCTGCTTTTGCGATACGTGGCCATAATGCTCCCTTCGTCGCTTACGTACTATATCCACTTTCATTGTAGAAGCCGTGGATGTTACCGATTCTTAGTGTTGTTCTACACCCCCTTGGGTAGGGTGTTCATCGTCATAACACATCAAATACTTAGAAATCACGAGGGGTTATGAATTTTTTCCAAGCGATCATTCTCGGCATCGTTCAGGCGCTGACCGAATATCTCCCGGTATCCTCCAGCGCGCATATCCGTATTTTCGGCGATTTGATGCTGGGCTCTGATCCCGGTGCGGCGTTTACCGCCATCATCCAAATCGGCACCGAACTTGCGGTGATTCTGTATTTCCGTCACGACATCATCAATATCCTTACTCACTGGTTCAGCTGCCTGTTCGGCAAGAACGGCAAGGATTGGAAGGCCCGCATGGGCCGCGGCGACAATTACGCCACACTCGGCTGGAACATTATCGTCGGCTCGATTCCGATTATTATCCTCGGCTTCACTCTGCAGAACGTCATCGAAACCTCGTTGCGCAACCTGTGGATTACGGTAACCGTGCTGTTGGTATTCGGCATTCTGCTGTGGATGGTGGATGCCAAGGCTCGCCAGAACAAAACCATGAATGATATGACGTATCGTGATGCATTCCTCTTCGGTTTGGGCCAGTCCATGGCGCTGATTCCTGGTGTGTCCCGCTCCGGCGGCACCATCACCGTCGGTCGCGCACTGGGCTACACGCGTGAGGCCGCTGTACGTCTGAGCTTCCTGATGGCCATCCCCGCGGTGTTCGGCTCAGGTTTGCTCGAAGCCATCAAGGCCGTGAAGAACTACAAAACCGATGCGATGTTCCCCGGCTGGGGGCCGACCCTCGTAGCCATGGTCATCAGCTTCGTACTCGGCTACATCGTGATCATCGGATTCCTGAAGTTCGTATCGAACTTCTCCTATAAGGCCTTCGCCATCTACCGCATCGGTTTGGCTGTGGTCGTCGCCTTGCTGCTGATTGTGGGCGTGCTGCCGGCCATCGATCCCTCCGTGGCGGCTGCGGCATAAGACGGGTCGATAGACGACTCCAATATAATGGTGCTCCCGCTGGCGGGAGCCGTCAGCGAAGCTGACTGGGGGTGGTCACTGGAATATGCCAGCAGAACCACCCTCAGTCTCGCTACGCGAGCCAGCTCCCGACATTTTGTGCGACGTGCACATGGTGCACTGCTATGAACAGCCCACAGGGCTGTTCATCCAGCGGGAGCACACCATATATGGGCTAATTGCCCATCTGGCGCAGAAACGCTTCTGCTTCTTTGACTAGTTGTTCGGCCTGGGGCGCTCCCAAGGAAGCCTCCGCCTCGGCTTTCTGCTGCAAGTCGTAGTCGTGCTCCAAATGCTCCACGTAATCGTGAAGCTGGTCATTACAACGAACCAGTATCGAGGCTTGCGCCTTCCACTGTTCGGCTTTCTGCTTCAGATCTGCCGTATCGAAGGTGAAGCCGATATGCTTGCCCAACGCATCCAGCAATCGCATAGTGCCGGCAGAACATTCGTCGCTGCCCAAATATTGGGGGATGGACACCCACATCGAGGAATGAGCAAAACCTTGCTGCGCGGCGGCCACATCCAAAACGGTAGGAATGCCTACCGGGCCGTTATACGACCGGTCTCCTTCGCATTGACAGTCTCCGTCGCTGACGGCGATGGGCAACGGACGGGTATGCGGGCAATCGGAGAACATCGAACCTAACGTAATGATCCGATTGACATCCAACTCATCGGCAATGGCCAGACTCTGGCTACAGTATTCCTTCCACCGATAGTTCGGTTCGGGGGCGATCTGCGCATAGATATGCTTGCCTGCGTCCAACGTGATGTCGTAGAACGTGGTCTGCGGCCAGATAAGATTGGTGCGTCCCGAAACATGGCACAGCATAGGACGGGCAACCTGATAGTCATAGAAATCATCACATCTAATATGACGAATCTCGCGGGACTCATATCGCTTGACCAGATGGCGCACCGCGTTCGTCGCCGCCTGACAGGCATCATTCCATCCCTCGAATGCGGCGATCAATACTGCGCCGGTGTCCTTCGCTGCTTCACTCATACCTCTAGAGTAACTGGAGTTCATTGCCCGAAGCGCACGCTTTAGCCATAAGCGAGAGTATGCAATTACAGGCGACACGCCGCAGCTGGACGAACTACACGCATGTGTGTATAGTAAACACTCGTGCTTCGGCAGGGAGACCTCGCCAAGGAAACACACGCGGACATAGCTTAGTTGGTAAAGCGCAACCTTGCCAAGGTTGAGACCGCGGGTTCGAGTCCCGTTGTCCGCTCTAAGGTTCCGATTGATTATCGACCTTTAGGGTGGGTTAGCCAAGCGGTTAGGCAGCGGCCTGCAAAGCCGTATAGACGAGTTCGACTCTCGTACCCACCTCTCAGACCAGCGAAGCAATTCAATGGAATGAAATATGACCCGGGCGGTTGGCGCAGTGGTAGCGCACTTCCCTGACACGGAAGGGGTCACAAGTTCGAATCTTGTATCGCCCACGAAAGTCGAAGCAATTCGACTGGATATAACTAAAGAACCGAATATTCGGGCGATTGGCGCAGCGGCTAGCGCACTTCGTTCACACCGAAGGGGTCGTAGGTTCGATTCCTACATCGCCCACTGGATTCCGCTTCTCACGGCGGATTCCTTTGCGGACATAGCTTAGTTGGTAAAGCGCAACCTTGCCAAGGTTGAGACCGCGGGTTCGAGTCCCGTTGTCCGCTCCACAACGAAACCTCGCTTCGGCGAGGTTTTTTCGTATTGGTTCAGATGCTGGTGGTATTTGTCGCACGCCCAACCTATCGTGTCCTACGTTGATTAACCAGTCCAGGCCTGCACATTAGTACCGCGGGCCCCGATAGCAAAGGACAAATCATGGCGCAAGCTACCATCTCCATAACCGTCAACGGCGAAGCGAAGGAGGTGGAAGCAACCACCACCGGCGTAGAACTGTTCGCGGAAGACAAGAACATCATCGCGGTCAAGATCAACGGCGAGAACCGTGACCTGTACACGCCGCTGAACGATGGCGACACCGTCGACCCCATCGCCCTCGACTCCGAAGACGGCCTCGCAATCATGCGTCACTCGGCCACCCACGTCATGGCCCAGGCCGTGCAGGAAGTCTACCCGAACGCCAAGCTCGGCGTCGGCCCCGTCATCAAGGACGGCTTCTACTACGACTTCCAGGTCGACCAGCCCTTCACCCCGAACGACCTCAAGGACATCGAGAAGCGCATGCAGCGCATCATCAAGTCCTCCCAGTCCTTCCGCCGCCGTTCCGTGACCGAGGAAGAGGCTCTGAAGGAAGAGGCCGACCAGCCCTTTAAGATCGAACTGATCGAAGACAAGGAAGCACACCTCGACCCGGCCGCCGCCACCGAGATCTCCGAAAAGGAGCTCAGCTTCTACGACAACGTAGACCGTGATGGCAATGTGGTTTGGAAGGACCTGTGCCGCGGCCCGCACCTGCCGAACACCCGCTACATCAAGGCCTTCAAGATCGAGCGTTCCGCCGCCGCCTACTGGCGTGGTTCCGAGAAGAACCCGACCATGCAGCGCGTCTACGGCACCGCATGGGCCACCAAGGAAGACCTCAAGGCCTACCAGACCCGCCTGGAAGAAGCCGCCAAGCGCGATCACCGCAAGCTCGGCGCCGAGATGGACCTGTTCTCCTTCCCGGATGAAATTGGCCCCGGCCTGGCCGTGTTCCACCCGAAGGGTGCCGCCGTGATCAACGCTATGGAGGACTACTCCCGTGAGATGCACCGCAA
>OATL01000245.1_pt1 | contig 37726 bp, 28 predicted proteins | sample 1476011 | NCBI WGS metagenome assembly OATL01 (sample SAMEA2579975, study PRJEB22360) | human gut metagenome | biome: human gut; feature: human-associated habitat; material: faeces | place: Denmark | collected 2008/2010
TTGAACGACGGGCGCCATGGGCTTGTGCTTCGGCCGCTCCAGCCGTGAACGTAACGCTCTTGTCCAGCGGAATATCCTTGCCTGTAGCGGCGGAATACTTGGGCATCAGTACGGAATCGCCATCAATGGTCACACCGGACAAATCGGAGCGCACCACCTTGCGCAGCGCGTCGACGCCATCCACGCCCACGACCAGCACACTCAGGCTCTTGCCGTCGGCATCCTTCATGGTCATCATGCGGGTCGGCGCGTAGATACCGCGCTGAACGCCCTTGACTTTGGCTGCCTCGCTGGCCTGTTTACCAGTCATATCGGTGCCAGCGGCAATCATGTCGACGCTGTAGCGCGTGGTCAGCGCCTCGTTCATGGTTTGCTTGGCGCTGGCGGCACCGGTGGCGATGGTGGAGACCAGCGTCACGCCGATAAGCAGTGCGGCACCGGTGGCGGCCACGCGGCGCGGGTTCTTCTGAATGTTCGCATGTGCCACTTTGGCGGACGGACCGGCCAGTGCAACCATCGCGCCCACGCCGCGCATGAGCACCGGTAGCCAGAACGTGGCGGAAAGCACCAGTCCAAGGAAGATCAATGCACATCCGATGATGGCGGCGAGCAGCACCAGCGGATACTGCTTGTCGGCCATTGAATCACGTCCGGCGATGTTCTCGGACATCTGCCATACAGAGAATGCGCACAGTGCCACGCCGGCCACAATCAGCAGCACGGAAATCACGGCGCGGACCACACCGGCCCGTCGCGTGTCGGTCAGTTCGATGGGTCGCAACGCTTCCAGCGGGGTGACGGCGGTAGCGGAACGCGCAGAGCCTAGCGAGGCAATCACCGTCATAATGATGCCGAATGCCATAGGCACCGTGAACACCGGACCGGATAGCACCAGTCGCATGGTCATGCCGGTGGCTTTCATCAGGCCCGACTGGCATAGTGCGGCCATGAGTCCGATGCCCAGGCCCACTCCCAGTGCGGAGGCGATCAGTCCCAGCACACCGGCTTCAAACAGCACGGAGACATACAGCTGGCTTTTGTTCGCGCCGATGGTGCGCAGCAGGGCGAGTGTGCGGCGGCGCTGTGCCACGAGCACTTGGAAGGTGTTGGCGATGACGAGTGCCGCGACCAGCATGGCAAGTATGCCGAAGCTCAGCAGGAAGATGGTGGTGATGCTGGTTTCGCCCGAGCTCATGCTTTTGACGGATTCCTCGACGAGCGCGGCACGGGATTGCACGCTGAAATGCTTAGGGAGCAGTGTGCTGACCTGTTTCACGGTGGATGCCGCAGCCGTGTCACTGGCATCGTCGATATCGAGATAGACGAGGTAGACAGGCAGGTTGCCGAAATCGTTGCTGCCGGCCATCGCGGTAATAACGTTGTCGGAAAGCACGGAAGCGCCACCGTAGTAGGCGTAGGCACCGTTCGGGTCGTCGGTAAGGCCTACCACGCGCACGGTCATGCCGGAGTCGGCAGTGTTGGCGCCATCGGATGAGACGGACGCACCGGACGCGGCATCGGAATCACCGTCGTGCGAGCTCGTGCCATCGGCGTTCTGGGCCGACTCATCACCAGCGTCACCGGTATTACCGGCCGAATCGCCGGTCTTGCCCGCATACTGCGCCGCCTGCGAGTTGACGGTCACACGGTCCCCTACCTTGACGCCAAGCTGGTCGGCTACGGACTTGGTCAGGGCAATCTCGTTGCTGTCCGCCGGCTGGTCTCCTTGCGTGATGGTGACCGGCAGCAGCGTACGTTTTGCGGCGGTGGTGATGACGTAGCTGCTGGCATGCTTGTTGCCACGGGTTACGGTCACGGAACCCGCGTAGCTGGCGCGCGCGTCCTTGACGCCTTCGGTGGCGCGGATGCGGTCAAGCTGGAAGTCGTTAACCGTGCGCGTGTAGATGTAGTCCTGGTCCTTATCGGTCAGGTCCTTGCCGCTATCCGGGCTGATCACGTAGTTCGCGCCGCCGAGCTGGGCGGTGTTCTGAGCGGCAAGCGCATCGTTCATCGCGTTGCCGAACAGGAAGGTAGCGGCGATGAACGCAGTGCCGATCAGGATGGCGATGCCTGCCGGAATCAGCATCCTGGCGCTTTTCTTCATGAGTTTCAGAGTGATGGAAAACATGGGGGTGTCCTGTCTCTCGCTTTCCGGCTCAGCGAGCGTGCTGGGCGGCGGCGCGGGCATGGCGCATGGTGCCGGTTCTCCCAGCTGGGGGCAATGGAGCGTCGGTGATGGGCAGGTTGGGCACATCCTTTACACCGGCAAGACGGGCGAGCGTGTCGGCGCGTGTGCTGGTGACGGCAGTGCGCGTGGCGCGTTCGCGTTCGGCCATAAGCAGCTCGTTCATCGTTTCGGCAGTGGGATTCGCCTCGTCGGCCACGATCTGTCCGTCGGCGAATACGATGGCACGGTCGGCGTAGGAGGCGGCCACCGCATCGTGCGTGACCATGACGATGGTTTGGCCAAGCTCGTTGACCGAACGCTTCAGGAAGCCAAGCACTTCGGCGCTGGAAACGGAGTCGAGGTTGCCGGTCGGCTCGTCAGCGAACACCAGCTTCGGCTTGGTAATCAGCGCGCGGGCGATGGCCACGCGCTGCTGCTGGCCACCGGACAGTTCATTCGGTCGGTGGTTCAGGCGCTGCTTCAGTCCCAGGGTATCGACGAGCAGGTCGAACCAGGCGTGGTCGGGCTTGTCTCCGGCGAGAGTCAGTGGCATGAGGATGTTCTGTTCGGCGGTGAACATGGGCAACAGGTTGAAGCTTTGGAAGATGAAGCCGATCTTGTGGCGACGTAGCAAGGTGAGCTGCTTGTCGTCCATGCGGGTCAGGTCTGCCCCGCCGAAAAGAATATGCCCGGATGTGGCGGAGTCGAGGCCGGCGAGCGTGTGCATAAGCGTGGATTTGCCGGAGCCGGACGGGCCCATGATGGCGGTGAATTTGCCGCGTTCGAAACTCACGTTCACGCCGCGCAGGGCATGGACCATATTGCTGCCAGCGCCGTAGTTCTTGACCAAGTCGACGGCCTGAATAGCGATGCCGCGCGATGCGGCCGGGTTCTGCACGTTCATAATGTCTCTCCATATTTGGCCGGGCCTTATGCCCGGATGATGATTCCAACTTATGAAGAAATAACGGCGCGCCCCATCGTGCGCCAGACTGAATTGGGCGGTCGGCCACGCGCCGGCCCTCATCCTTGAGGATTATGTCGTCTCAGGTCTCACACTATTCATGCCTCTGCGCAAACAGTGTGAGGCATACAGACGCAAGAAAGCCCGCACTGCATGACATCAGTGCGAGCTTTCTATTCCTTGGGTCAAGCGATCAGGCGGAAGGCACCCCATGCGGCTCGATGATTCGTGATGCACCCCATTAGCATCGCGCCCCTTCTCATCGGGCCGTCAACCTTCCTGTCGACCTCACTTGGCCAAGCCGGAAGCGCGAAGGGCTTCGAAGCCGCCCTTCAGGTCATCGAGGATGTCCTCGATGTTCTCGGTGCCGATGGACAGGCGGATGGTGCCTTGGTGGATGCCCTGATCCTCGAGCTCCTCCACTGTCTCCTGGGAGTGCGTGGTGGAGGCCGGGTGAATCACGAGGCTCTTGGCGTCGGCCACGTTGGCCAACAGGCTGAACAGGTGCAGGTTGTCGATGAACACGCGTGCCGCGTCCTTGCCGCCCTTGATGTCGAAGGTGAAGATGGAGCCGCCGCCGTTCGGGAAGTACTTCTTGTACAGCTCGTTGTCCTTGCGGCCTTCGATGGACGGGTGGGAGATGGACTCGACTTCCGGAACGGTCTTCAGGTAATCGATGACCTTCAGCGCGTTCTGGACGTGGCGTTCGACGCGCAGGGACAGGGTTTCGGTGCCCTGCAGCAGCAGGAAGGCCGCGAACGGGGACAGGGTGGCGCCGGTGTCGCGCAGCAGGATGGCGCGCACGCGGGTCACGAAGGCGGCGCCGCCGAGGGCCTCATAGAAGTTCAGGCCATGGTAGGACGGATCCGGCTCGGTCAGGGTCGGGAACTTGCCCGGCACTTCGGCCCAGTTGAACTTGCCGCCTTCCACGATCACGCCGCCGAGGGTGGTGCCGTGGCCGCCGATGAACTTGGTGGCGGATTCCACAACGACGTCGGCGCCGTGCTCCAGCGGGCGGAACAGGTACGGGGAGGCGAAGGTGTTGTCCACGATCACCGGCAGGTGGTGCTTGTGGGCGATGGCGGTGATGGCCTCGAAGTCGGGCAGGTCGGCGTTCGGGTTGCCGAAGGTCTCGAAGTAGACGAGCTTGGTGTTCTCCTGGATGGCGTCCTCGAACTCCTGCGGGTTCTCGGCGGAGACGAAGGTGGTGGTGATGCCGTCGCGCGGCAGGGTGTGGCGCAGCAGGTTGAAGGTGCCGCCGTACACGTTCTTGGCTGCGACGATGTGGTCGCCGGACTGGGTGATGTTGCGCACCGCGTATTCCACGGCGGCCGCGCCGGACGCGACGGCCAGGCCCGCGGTGCCGCCTTCGAGGGCCGCGATGCGGTCTTCGAACACGCCCTGGGTGGAGTTGGTCAGACGGCCGTAGATGTTGCCCGGGTCCGCCAGTCCGAAGCGGGCCTCGGCGTGGTCGAAGTTGTGGAAGACGTAGGAGGTGGTCTGGTAGATCGGCACCGCGCGGGAGTCGGTGGCCGGGTCGGCCTGCTCCTGGCCGACGTGCAGCTGCAGGGTTTCAAAACGGTACTTCTTGTTGTTCTCGGCCATGGTATTCTCCTTGGTTGTGCTAGGTCGCGAGGATTTTTCCTTGCCACCCGCCTGCCGTGTTCGGGCGGTTGGCGAGGTGTTGGTTATGAAGTTACGACGCTTGGGCCGCGCGGCGCAAGCTGAACGTTATCGGACTTGCCTATAAGGGCTTATAAAGCCTTGGAATCATTGACGTGAGCGACTGTCAGAAGTCACGAAAAAGTCGTTGAAATTATCGCGACACGCCGGGCCGCACGCATGCGCTTTCAAGGTCGACTGCGGTCACGGTGATATCGCTACCATGCCTTTCGCGCATGGCTCAAGTGTCCGTGATGATTGCTTGTTCCACCCGTCACCAAGACGGTTTGCCCGCTCGGTGATGACGTCTGTTTCATTTTTCTGCCGCCCGGTTACATGGTTTACATGACGAACGACTACAGTCAAACATCGCCAATGAATTATTCCGCCAACATGGTGAAGGGATTCGAACAGACATGACCGATGTAACTCTGTATGACCGTGATCCGAACTATATTCCGCGCGTGGCCGCCGTGCACGACATGTGCGGCTACGGCAAGTGCTCGCTGACCGCCGCGATTCCGATTCTCTCGGCCGCCGGCTGCGATGTGTGCCCGGTGCCGACCGCCCTGTTCTCGGCGCACACGCGCTATGCAGTGTTCACGTTCCATGACACCACGGATATTCTCTCCGGTTACTTGGATGCCTGGCAGAAGGAAGACGTGGAGCTGGATGGCGTGTATTCAGGCTTCCTCGGCTCCCCCGATCAGGTGGCGATCATTCAGCGTCTCTACCGCGAATATCCGAACGCGCTGCGTCTGGTTGACCCGGTGATGGGAGACGCCGGCGAAATGTACCCCACGTACACACCGGAGCTGTGCGAGGCAATGGGCGCGCTGGCCGATGGTGCCGACGTGTTGATGCCGAACCTCACCGAAGCGAGCATTCTCACCAAGCGTGACTATCCTGGCCAGGATATTGATGAGGCCACGGTTAACGAGCTGCTTGGTGCTCTGCTGGAGTTGGGTGCCAAGAACGTGGTGCTGAAGGGCATTGACCATGGCGATGGCAAAATCGTCAACTATGTGGCCAGCGCTTCCACCGGTGTTGCCGGCAAGATCGAGCTGGCTCATGAGAAGTTGCCATACATGATTCATGGCACGGGTGACGCCTTCGCCTCTGCCCTGTGCGGCGCGGTGATGGCCGGCCGCGGCCTGGCCGAGTCGGCCGAAATCGCCGGTGAGTTCGTGCGTCACGCCATGGTCAGCACCCGTAACCAGCCGCATTTCGAGGATCGTGGCGTCAGTTTCGAACTGAACCTTGGCGAACTCACCGATTTGGTGAAGTGACCGCACCTTGGCTCCCCTCTCCGCTCACTGGGTCTGACGTATTCAGCGAACAATCCGATGGGTTGTTTTTTCGTCACAGGGAAGTCGACTGGTGAGCCTTGGTAAACCTTCTGAACTAATGGTGGATAACCGAGTTTTCATCCACACGTTATCCACAACACGCCAAACCGCGTCATAGTATCCACATTTGCCGGTTGCGCTTGTGCTCTTACATAAGTAACCCGCACAGTGGAATCATGAACGCTTTACCACCTACTCAGCCGACGACGAAGTCCGGCATCGACGCCGGTCTTGCCTTTCACCAGCCCATGCTGGCTTCACCTGATCCGCAGGCAATGCTGCCTTCGGAACGGATTGCGGCCACGATGGGCGACCGCAATCTGACGCCCAAACAGTTCGGCGCGCTCGGCGAGCAGTATGCCGCCGCGTGGCTGGAGGAACACGGTTGGACGACCTTGAGCCGCAATTGGCATACCCGTTACGGCGAATTGGACATCGTGATGCTCAATCCCGAGTACACGGTGGTGTTCGTCGAAGTGAAATCACGCCGGTCCATGCATTACGGATATCCGCAAGAGGCCATTACGCCGGCGAAACAGCACAATCTCAGGAAAGCCGCCTGCGATTGGCTACTTGACCGGCGTAATCGGGTGCCGCATTCGGCGGTCCGTTTCGATGTCGTCACCATCGTGCTTCGGGTGGGCAGGCCGCTCGTGCATCACATTGAAAATGCCTTCTGAAGCCCCCCAAAAAAAACAGCCACGTTGCGAAACACATTGTGAAAGGAGTAGACATGGCTATCGGCAGCACCCTCTCAGTCGGACTGATCGGCCTTAAGGCCTTCATCGTCCAAGTGCAGGCTTTCATCAGCCCTGGCTTGCCATACTTCAGCATCATCGGATTGCCGGATGCATCGTTGTCCGAAGCCCGCGAGCGCGTGAAATCAGCGTGTCAAGCCACTGGATTCGGTTGGCCGCAAACCCGTGTGACCGTGAACATGAGCCCTGCGGCCATGCCCAAACGCGGTTCGTCGCATGATCTGGCCATCGCGGCCAGCGTCCTATGTGCGGCGGGTGCCATAGGGCATGATTGCCTAGAAGATACCATTGTGCTCGGCGAAGTGAATCTTGACGGCTCGGTGCTGCCGATTCATGGGCTGCTCCCGATCATGCTGCATGCCGAGGAACGTGGCGTGCGCAAAATGATTGTTCCCCATCGCAATCTTGACGAGGCTTCGATGGTGGATGGACTGGATGTAGTGGGCGTGAGGCATGTGGGTGAGCTCATCGAACTGATGGGCGGCGATGCCACCTATACGATTCCCGATACACCGGTTACCGACGAGACCACCACGGATCAATCGCCCACAAGTCATCCCAACGATTGTGGCGATATGAACGAGGTTCTGGGTCAGGAGCATGCCAAATGGGCACTGCAAGTGGCGGCGGCAGGCGGGCATAATCTCATCATGACCGGCCCGCCAGGCAGCGGCAAAACCATGTTGGCCTCACGTATGCCCGGCATCATGTGCCCGTTGAACGAGGCGGAACAGCTGGAGGTGGCATCGATTCGATCGCTGTGCGGCATACTGCCTCAGTACGGCATCACCGACATGCCGCCGTTCGAGGCACCGCACCACACCGCCAGCACGGCGGCCTTGGTGGGTGGTGGCAGCGGCATCGCCGTTCCCGGCGCAATCACACGCGCGCATCGAGGCATTCTGTTTCTGGACGAGGCACCGGAATTCAGCGCACGCGCCCTGCAGACGTTGCGCGAACCATTGGAATCCGGGTATGTGGCGCTTTCCCGTTCAAAAGGCAGCACCTACTACCCGGCCTCATTCCAACTCATCATGGCGGCCAACCCCTGTCCGTGCGGATACTATTACGGCACCGGCGAACGTTGCGCTTGCCGGGAAAAAGACCGTATACGTTATTTCTCGCGATTGTCCGGACCGATACTGGATCGTGTGGATATTCAGATGGCGGTGCCACCAGTCTCGCGCATTGCCGCGCAAAGCGAGCCAATCGGCGAGTCCAGTGCCGGGATACAAGCTCGTGTGATTCGTGCCCGTCAAGTGGCCAAAGACCGGTTCAGACAGTATGGATGGGTGTGCAACGCGCAAGCTTCGGGCAAATGGCTGCACGCCAATACATCGCTGAAAGCGATGGAATTGGTCAATCGGGCCCTGTCCAATCATCAACTCACATTGCGCGGGGCTGATCGCGCCATGCGTCTGTCTTGGACGCTCGCCGATCTGGCCGGCCGCGTATCCCCCACTGAACAGGACGTCCATCAGGGCATCGAAATGAGAACGAGGATGACATGAGTAACGCTACTGATATCCGGCAATCTGGCGGCACCGCAGGAAGTGTGGATCACACCGATACGAGTCTCGCCGTTTCGCGCACTATTCCCGTACCTCCCACGGATACGTTGTATCGTGCCGCGCTCACGTTCTGTCTTGATGGCGCGGATGTGATGATGTACGCCACGCTCAAAGGCGCGGAAAACGCCGAATCCCTCTGGCATGCGTTGGCGCAATCCCATCCAAGCCAGCCATCTGAAATCTGCGGCCCGGCGCTGTCACGTATTGACCGCATGTTCGTGGACGGCCTCACTCGATGGGGCCGCAAGGCGTCGGCGAACGCGATGCGCTCCTTCCGCAATGCACTGGCCTGCTGGCATAACCGCATGATGGACCTGCCCTCGCAAGACATCATCCAACTGGCCGACTGGTTCACTATGGATGGCACGCAATGGATTATCGGCCCTGGCCATCCATGTTGGCCCTCGCAGTTGGCCGACCTGTCCATTCGCTCCGATTGGGCGCCACCGCTGTGTTTGTGGATCAAAGGCGATCCACGCGCATTGACCAGTTGCGCCAAACCGGTCGGCATCGTCGGTTCACGGGACGTGACCGAATATGGCCGGTATGTGGCACACACCGTAGCCGAACAGGCAGCCGTTGCCGGGCATCTGGTCGTGTCCGGAGGCGCGATGGGCACGGATGCGGCGGCACATTGGGGAGCGTTGAATGCGCTGCACGGCAGAATGCCCGCCAATGTGGGCAAAACCGTTGCCGTATTCGCCGGCGGGCTCAACCATATCGGACCGATGCGTAACCGCACGCTGTTCGAACGCATCGAGGCGCAGGGTGGTGCACTGATCAGTGAACTGTGCCCCGGGACGATTCCCGAAGCCCGTCGTTTTCTGCTTCGCAACCGCATTATCGCGGCCATGTCTTCCACATTGATTGTGACGCAAGCCCGGTTGCGTTCCGGAGCGCTCAACACCGCGGGATGGGCATGCGAATTGCTGCGCGAAGTGTATGCGGTTCCCGGTGACATCAATCAGCCTTGCAACGCCGGGTGCAATAAGATGATCGGCGACCACCGAGCGATGATTCTGTGTGCCGCCACATCCACCGAGGATATATGCCATGAACGGCATAAGCCCGTTATGGCAGCATGCCCAGGCATATCGAAATCCACAGGTCAGGACTCGTCCGAAAACGAGGAGGCCATGGAAGTGCCGGCAACGACTCCGTTATCGCCAGCATCCTCGGAATCATCGGCGTCACAGGAGTCGTCACAAGATTCAGGTCATTCGAAACGTTCGAAGACCAAGCATACTCAGCCTACGCGCACTCAATCCAAGGATGGGCCGGCGAGCGCAACTGCCGATTCCGGTAACGACAAAAGCAAGGGTGAAGAGCTTCCCTCGTCGCATCAGATGCCGGATCTTCGTGTCAAGCCGAAGCCCGATCCCGAGAAGGAAGCCCAACAACGTATCATTATCGCCAAGCTGCCGGAAATGGAACGCACATTAGTGGCATTGATTCGTGAATGCCGTAAACGACATCTCATCGTCACCCCGGACGCACTATTGCGTGTGGCGCGAGAGACGGTACCCGACGAGATTCCCAATATCGGCACCATACTTGAGCTACTCGGCGCATTGGAGCTGAAGGGAGTGATCGAGCGGGATGCCGGCATACTCAAGCTGAGCAGCCGTGTCGGCTAATCGGCTTCCATGACACGGCTCGAAGGCTGTTCGGCGGGTGTGCGAGAATCGAACCCATGAGTCCGAAACGTTTGGAAGATATGTATGATGCGGTGATCGTCGGCGCCGGAGCGGCCGGCCTGTCGGCGGCGTTGGGACTGCTGCGCTCCCCCGAGATCACCGAGCTCAAGGAACAAGGCGTGGACCCGAAGATCCTCGTGGTCTCCAAACTGCAGCCGCTGCGTTCGCACACCGGTTCAGCCGAGGGCGGCATCGCCGCGAGCCTGGGCAATGTGGAGTCCGATGACTGGCACTGGCATTACTACGACACCATCAAGGGCGGCGACTGGCTGGTGGACCAGGATGCGGCCAAACTGCTCGCCGAATACGCGCCGCAGACCGTGATCAACCTGGAGCGTCAGGGCGTGGCCTTCTCCCGTACCGAGGACGGGCATATCGCCCAGCGCCGGTTCGGCGGCCACACGCGCGAGTTCGGCGGCGCCCCGGTCAAGCGCGCCGCCTATGCGGCCGACCGCATCGGCCACCAGATTCTGCACGCCTTGTGGCAGCAGTGCGTGGCCGCCGGCGTCGAGTTCGCCGAGGAATGGTATGTGACCGACCTGGTGCTCGCCGACGACGGCAAGCAGGCGGCCGGCATCGTGGCCTTTGACACGCATTCGGGCAAGATTCAGGCCATCCACGCGCGCAACGTGCTGCTTGCCACCGGTGGCGCGGGCCGACTGTTCCACACCACGTCAAATTCCTGGGATCTGACCGGCGACGGCATGGCCTTGACCTTGGCCGCCGGTCTGCAGCTGGAGGACATCGAATTTGTGCAGTTCCACCCCACCGGGCTCGCGCACACCGGCATCCTGCTGTCCGAGGCGGCCCGCGCCGAGGGCGGCATTCTAAGGAACGCCGACGGTGAGCCGTTTATGGAACGCTACGCTCCGGAGCATAAGGATCTGGCCGCACGAGACGTGGTCTCCCGCTCCATCATGGCGGAGATCGACGCCGGTCGCGGCGTCGCCGACCCGAAGGACCCGGATGGTCCGAAGGACTGCGTCTGGCTGGATATGACCGGCATCGACCCCGAACGTATGAAGGAAGTGCTGCCGCAGGTGGTCGAAACCATCGAGCAGTACGCGAACCTCGATCCGGCCAAGGACCTAGTACCCATCAAGCCCACTGCACACTACACGATGGGCGGCATCCCCATCACCACCGACGGCGAGGTGTACCGTTGGGCCGACGGTGCCGTGCAGGTAGTCGATGGACTGTTCGCCGCTGGCGAATGCTCTTGTGTCTCCGTACATGGTGCGAATCGTCTGGGCGGCAATTCTCTGCTCGACGCCTGCCTGTTCGGCACACGCGCTGGTCAGACGATGGCCGCACGCATCGCCGAGAACCCGGTTGACTCCCCCATGGCCGATGATTCGGCCGATGACATGCTGACCGATGCCGCCGATCAGGCTGCCGATTCTCGCAAAGCGGAGCTTGACGAACTGCTCGCCGGGCCAATAGATGATTCAGACGATGGAGTGCCCACCGCCAATCCTTATCAGCTCATGGCCCAACTCGGATCAGTGATGGAGCAGGCTCTGGCCGTACGTTGCACCGCTCAGACCATCGATACGGCGTTGACCCAGATCAACGGTGACATCACACCGGTTGCCGATACCTTGCGGGCCCATGACAAGACCGCCGCTTTCAATCAGGAGGTCACCGCCATCTGGGAAGTCCGTCATCTGATCGAACTGGCCGAGGTCATGCTGCACGCTTCCGAATCCCGTCAGGAATCTCGCGGATCCATGCAACGCCTTGATTTCCCCGAACGCGACGATGAGCATTTCCTTGCTCACTCGATGGTCGCCGATGATGGTTCGGTAAGTTTCAAGCCGGTGCACATCACCGACTATCCGCCCAAGAAGCGCGAGTACTGATCCGCTGGTGGTAATACCCAAGCCGCCTAGGGCTTGTGGCACAATAGGTTGGCTAATATTGGACTTGACATCCCACTGTTTCATGGAGGCAGAACATGGCTGAGGCGAGCAACACGACGGTTACCCTGCAAGTGCATCGTTTCACGCCGCGACCCGAGCGTGCCGAACGTGCACGCGGTGGCAGCCCGTTTGCCAAGAAAGGCTCCCCGTTCGGCGGCGGCTCGGATTCGGCGGCGCGCCGTCGTCCGCGCGGCAAGCAGTGGGTGCAGGAGTACACGATTCCCGCGCGCCCTTCGGATACTGTGTTGGATTGTCTGCTGACCATCAAACGCACCGTCGACCCGACGCTGGCCTTCCGTTATTCGTGCGGTCATGGCATGTGCGGTTCGGACGCCGTGGCCATCAACGGCACCCCCACCCTGCTGTGCACAGCCACCATCCGCGATTGGGCCAAGCAACCCGGCGTCATGCCCGAAGTCGATGACGAAGGGTTCCGACACACCGGCACCGAGGCTGAGGAATCCGACGATTCCGCGGAAAACGTCGCAAACGCGGCGGCCGCCCAGAACTCAGCCGCAAACGGTTCGCTGGGAGTCATCGAACTGGCGTCCCTGCCCGGCTTCCCGCCGCAGCGCGACCTCATCGCCGACATCGACCCTATGCTCAACCAGATCAGGAAGCTCACCCCGTATCTTCAGGCGGACGGCGTGCTCGCCACCACCGCCGAAGGCAAGGTGGACGTGTTCGAATACCTGCAGAACCCCGAACAACTCGCCAAATACGAGCTGCTGAGCAACTGCATCGCCTGCGGCGTGTGCGAAGGCGCCTGCCCGGTGTACGCCGGCGGCGACGCCTTCATCGGCCCGGCCGCGCTGATTTGGGCCTCCCGTTTCGTCAACGATTCGCGCGACACCAAGGCCATGGAGCGTATGGATGCCATCGACACCGCCGACGGCGTGGCCGCCGTGTTCCTCGGTGGTGGCGCGCGCCCCCGCCCGGCCCGTGCGCCCCTCCCCCCGCCACTGCCCGCGCGGCATCGATGTGGGCGAGGAGATGTGGCAGATCGTGGCTAAGGTCCGCGAGCGCTAAGCCGCGCTGCGGCTGGCTGCGGCGATCGCCTAAGCACATGCGTCGATGCATCCGCTGGGTGCCCGCACGAGAGAAGACATGAAAGAACGAATTATGGACAGAACGCAGTACACCAACCTCGCCAAGGCATGGGAATTCACCGAGGAACACGCGCGCGAACGTGAATCCGATGCGTTGACCGACACCCGTACGGCCGCCGACGAGTCCGGCCAGTTGCAGGGTTCGGCGGCGCAGGCCTGTCTGCTGGGCATGCTGGTGCGCATCACCGGCGCCGCTTCGGTGATTGCCGTGGGCACCGGCTCGCTGGTGGAGACCTTGCAGCTCGCCCATGCACTGGATAACAAGGGCCTGCTGACTGCGGTCGATTCCACCGCCCAGGGCATCGCGCTGATTCGCAAGGCGTTCGCCGAGCTGCAGGACGAGACCGACACCACGTTGCGTGCGGTGAACGCCCCGGCCAGCGTGTTTCTGCCGCGCCTCAACGCCAATGATTACGATCTGATCGTGGTGGCGGGCGACGCCGAGAACTATGCCGCCACGTTCGCCCAGGCCTCCCGTCTGCTGCGCGTGCACGGCGTGATCGTGTTCACCGATGTGCTGGCGTTGGAGGACGGTCAGGGCGGCGTGATCAATCCGGCCGACCGCAGCGACAAGGCCATCGCCATGCGTGAGCTGCTCACCACCGTCGAAGATGACGAAGGTTTCGAGTCCACGCTCACCCCTGACGGCACCGGCCTGCTCATCGCCTACAAAAAGTAACTCTGTCCTTGGCTCCCCTCGGAGAGGGGAGCCACTCTATCTCGCTTACCTCACAATTGCGCTGACGGCCACGTCCACGGCTTCGTCGGCGTCATCGGTTACGGTGACCAGTTTCGGGTCGATCGTCGAGATCATGCCATGCTCGGCCACCGGACCGTTGAGCCAGTCAAAGAGCCCCTGCCAGTATTCCTTGCCGTAGAGCACCACCGGAATATTCGCCACCTTGTGGGTCTGGACCAAGGTCAATAATTCGAACATCTCATCCAGTGTGCCGAAGCCTCCCGGGCATACGATCACGCCGGAGGAATACTTGATGAACATGGTTTTTCGCACAAAGAAGTACCGGAAGCTCATGCCGAGGTTCACCCACTGGTTCAACCCCTGCTCGTGCGGCAATTCGATGCCAAGTCCCACCGATTTGCCGCCGGCCAGTGCCGCTCCCCTATTCGCGGCTTCCATGATGCCGGGACCACCGCCGGTGATGACGGCGATGTTGCGCTTGGCTATCTGGCTACCCATGCGCCGTGCTGCCTTGTAGATCGATTCGGTGCGCTGGGTGCGTGCGGAGCCGAAAATAGAGACCGCAGGTCCGAGCTCGGCGAGCGCCCCGAAACCGTCCACGAATTCCGATTGGATGCGCAGCACACGCCATGGGTCCATGTGCAGCCAGTCGGTGTCCTGATCGGGTTTCAGCAGGTTGGCGGTGGTGTTGTCCGAGGGAATCATCTGGCCGCGTAGAATCACCGGGCCGCGATGATAGGTATCGCCCAGCGGCGAGGTGTCCTCCAGATCGACCGGGTTCACCGGTGTGGCCGCAGCCTCAGTTGCCGTCTCAGCCTCCAACGCCGCCGCATCATTCGCGGCTGTGGCTTCCAATGGTTCCATATCGTCCACGACTGCGGACTTGGATGCGGCCTCGGCTAGATTCTTTGCTTCAGCGGCCTTTTTGCCGTCGTTCTTCTTGGATTTCTTCTGCTTCTTTGCCATCCAATGTCCTCCTGTACGGCGCTATCGACTCTTCGCATTCTAGCGCCTGAAGCTCTGCGTACGTTTTCCGCGAAATCATCCTTGACTTCGTGAAGAACGTACGGTGAGTGACACTGAGCGTACGTTTTCCGCGAAATAAGGCCTCATCTCGTGAAGAACGTACACTGAGCGCGTCTCAGCGTACGGTTTTCACGAAACAAGGCCAACAATGGAGTAGGGACCATCTAAGCCATCAGTGGCGGAAGTCGATTTCCACACTGGCGGTGCCGTCGGCGAGGGTGCCGGGGTGTTCCGTGGGCGTGGTGGGCTCTGTGGTGTGGCTTGACTGCCCGATGCCATCACCATCAATCGATTCGTCATCCTCCGCATCAGCCGCTGCTGCGGCTGCGGTCTTCTCGAATCGCTTGGACTGACGGCTCAGCAGCACACCGGAAATCGCGGCGGCGATCAGGGAGGCCACCAGCACGCCGAAGCGCGCCTCAGCGGAAAGTTCCGCGTTCTTGTACGCCAGCGAAGCGATGAGGAAGGACACAGTGAAGCCAATGCCGCAGGCGACGGCAGCGGGAATCATGTCGCGCACACGCAGCCCCTTGGCCATCTTGAGCCCGCCCACATGCGTGGACAGCCATGCGGTGGTGATGATACCCAGAGGTTTGCCGACCACCAAAGCCACAATCAGTGCGATGACCAGCGGCGAGGCCAACAATAGCGGGCTCATCGACTCGAAGTGTACGCCGGTGGCGAACAAGGCGAAGATGGGCAGGGCCAGCAGTGCGGAGAATGGCTGGAGCTTGTTGGCATAGCGTTCGGCACGCGGCGAGAGTTCGCCGTGCATTTCACGAGAGGGGGTCAGCAGGCCAACCAGCACGCCGGCCAGTGTGGGGTGCACGCCTGCCTCGAACATCATGATCCAAGCGAGGATACCGACGATGCCAACCGCGATCCACGGCACTTTTTTCAGTCGCACGAGGTATGCCCAGATGGCGGCGCATACGGCGATGCCGATGAACCAATACCAGGCGTTAATCGAGGAGAAGAATACGGCGATCAGAATAATGGCCAGCAGGTCGTCGACGGTGGCAAGCGTCATCAGGAACGCGCGGATCGAACCGGGCAGGGCCTTGGCGAACAGGGCGAGCACGGCCAGCGAGAACGCGATATCCGTGGCGGTGGGCACTGCCCAGCCGTGCGACATCTCCGAGAACGGGATGCTGCTGCCGGTGGTGGTCAGAATCAGCGTGCCGGGTTCACCAGGCCCAAGCTGAGAGAACAATGCCGTGACGGCCAGGAACAGGATGGGCGGGGCGATCATGCCGCCCACCGCGCACAGCATCGGCACGGCGGCCGCTTTCGGATTGGCAAGCGAGCCGGTGGTGAGTTCCTGCTTCAGTTCGAGGCCCACGGTCAGGAAGAAGATGGTAAGCAGACCATCCTGGGCCCAGTGGCCAATAGGCAGGTCGAGATTGGTGTAGGGGATGAACAGATGCGTTTCCGCTACGGTCTCGAACGCATGCGCGGTGGCGGGCAGATTCGCGAGCACCAGGCCGGTGAGCGCGAAGCCAAGCATGATGAGTCCGGAAATACGGTCTGAGGCGGCGATTCGCCTGATGGTGGACCAAAGTCCCTTCTTCGCGCCGGCGGTCGTGGCCATCGCGTCTCCTTGCTGCACTCTCTTGGATGAACCGTATGTAATAGTACGGAATATCTCAGGACGTTCCGCTCCGGGCTGAGTCGCGAAGGGCAACCTTAGCCCAACCCTGTGTGGCCGACTCAACCGACTCAAACGGGCCAATACAATTGGAAAAGCCTCGGAAGCATTTCGCTTTCGAGGCTTACTGTGCGCCAGACAGGATTCGAACCTGCGACCTGCTGATCCGTAGTCAGCTGCTCTAATCCGCTGGGCTACTGGCGCATACCACTGTTGTCCCCGTGGTTCGGGAGTGCGCCAGACAGGATTCGAACCTGCGACCTGCTGATCCGTAGTCAGCTGCTCTAATCCGCTGGGCTACTGGCGCATGTTGTCTTTCAGACAACTCGATATATAATACACGCCGTTCAGCTGAATGCAACTCGGCGTGTTGCGGCGAGTCGCACCATCCCGACCACTACCGCAACGGCGTATTTACTGGCCTCACGCCTCGTGTGTACGGACTCGGTCAAGCAAAACCGACTGCGCAACTTTGAGACGTCCCTGCGGCACATCCACGGCTTCGCGCAGGAGTTTGGGCGTGCTGGAACCCTCTACGGACGCCTTGTCCACAATCACCTGCCTCACATCATCCAAACTCGGCAACTGGAACATCGTGTCCTGCAACGTACGTTCGATAATCGAACGCAAACCGCGTGCGCCGGTCCCCTGCTTGATAGCGATATCAGCAATCGCCCGAATGGCCTGTTCTGTGAATTGCAGATCGACGCCGTCGACGGCGAACAGTTTACGGTACTGCTTGATCAGCGCGTTGGCTGGCTGGGTGAGAATCGCCGTCAGATCGTCTACGGTAAGTTCCTTCAGCACACTGGTGACCGGCAAACGTCCGATGAACTCAGGCAACAGTCCGAACTCGGCCAGATCATCGGCATTGACCTGTTCGAGCAATTCCTCGTCTTTCATGTCGGCGTCGTGCCAATTCGCGCCGAAGCCGGTCTCTCGACGGCCTAATCGCTTGCGAACAATGTCCGTCAGCCCCACGAACGCACCGCCGCAGATGAATAGGATGCCGCGTGTGTCCATCTGCGCAACGTCCTGCTCCTTATGCTTGCGCGTGCCTTCCAACGGCACGGAGGCGATGGTTCCTTCCAAGATCTTCAGCAACGCCTGCTGAACGCCCTCACCGGACACGTCACGGGTGATGGAGGTGTTCTCACCGGATTTGCGGGCGATCTTATCGATTTCGTCAATGTAGATGATGCCGTGCTGGGCTCGGCTTACGTCGCCATCCGCAGCTTGGAGGAGACGTTGGAGCACGGTTTCCACATCGTCGCCTACATAGCCGGCTTCGGTCAGGGTGGTGGCGTCGGTGATGACGAACGGCACGTTCATTACGCGGGCCAACGCCTGCGCAAGATAGGTTTTGCCCACGCCGGTGGGGCCGAGCAACAGAATGTTTGACTTGGCGACCTCGACGTCAGCCAAAGGGTCATTGCTGCGGCGGGCAGCACGCGTCTGGGTGGGAACGGATTGCTTGGCTTGTTTGCCGGTCTGGCCACTGTGCCCGTTATTCCCGTCAAGCTGCTCAGCGGACTCCTGAAGCTCCATGTTGACGCGCTTGTAATGGTTGTATACGGCTACGGACAATGCGCGCTTGGCGTTCTCCTGACCGATGACGTAGCGGTTGAGATAATCGAAGATCTGAGCGGGCTTGGGCAGGCTCAGCGAATTGACCTCGGCATCTTTGACACGCTCCTCGGAGATGATGTCCACGCACAGGGCGATGCATTCATCGCAGATGGAGGCATTGGGACCGGCCACCAGTTTTCGTACCTGATGTTCGGTTTTGCCGCAGAACGTGCAACGGGGTACGTCCTCGTTGTAGCTCACCACACGTCCCATGATTCTCCTTTGCCGACTGCGCCGCACCGTCGAACCGCCACGCTGCGCATTATCATTGTCATCCTTGAAATACAATACCCCCGGTCGTTGCCGACCGAGGGTATTGCAATGTCCGGAAGTTTTACTGGCGGTGTTCCAACACCTCGTCCACGATGCCGTATTCCTTGGCTTCAGGAGCGGTCAGGAAAGTGTCCACTTCGATGTCGCGGCGAATCTTCTCGACGTCCTGGCCGGTGTGCTTGGCGAGGGTCTCCTCCAGCCATTCACGCATACGCAGCATTTCCTTGGCCTGAATCTCGATCTCCGTGGCCTTGCCGAAGCCTTGGTCGATGGCCGGCTGGTGGATGAGCACACGGGCGTTCGGCAGCATCAGGCGCTTGCCCTTGGTGCCGGAGGCCAGCAGAATGGCGGCGGCGGAGGCGGCCTGGCCGAGGCACACGGTCTGCACGTCGGGCTTGATGTACTGCATGGTGTCGTAGATGGCGGTCATGGCCGTCATCGAACCGCCGGGTGAGTTGATGTACATCATCACGTCACGGTTCGGATCTTGGGATTCGAGGACCAGCAGCTGGGCCATCACGTCGTCGGCGGAGGCGTCGTCCACCTGCACGCCGAGGAAGATGATGCGATCCTCGAACAGGCGGGAGTAGGCGTCCTGGGTCTTCATGCCATACGGGGTCTTCTCCACGAACTGCGGCATGATGTAACGGTTGGTCGGCGCGGGCTGGGCTGCGCGGGCGGAGGCCGGCATGAAACCGGCTACGCCCTGACGGCCGGCCAAGCGGTCGGCACGGGCGGCGAACTTTGCTTCTTCACTTGCCATGAGTCTCACTCCCCCTGCTGGTTGTTGCCGATGGTGTCCGGCGTGGTCACGAGCTTGTCCACGAAGCCATAGTCGAGGGCTTCCTGGGCGGTGAACCAGTGGTCGTATTCGTTGTCGCGGTAGATTTCCTCGAGGGTGTGGCCGGTCTGCTCAGCGGTCAGCTCGCTCATGGTCTTCTTCATGTCCATGATGAGCTCGGCGTTGATGCGCACGTCAGTGGCGGTGCCGCCGATGCCGCCGGAAGGCTGGTGCATGAGCACACGGGCGTGCGAGGTCAGGTAACGCTTGCCCTTGGTACCGGAGCTCAGCAGGAACTGGCCCATGGAAGCACACATGCCCAGGCCCACGGTCGCCACGTCAGGCTCGATGAGCTGCATGGTGTCGTAGATGGCCATGCCGGCGGTGATGGAGCCGCCCGGCGAGTTGATGTACAGCCAGATGTCCTTCTTCGGGTCTTCGGCGGCCAGCATCAGCAGCTGAGCGCAGATGCGGTTGGCCATATCGTCCTTGACCTCTTCACCCATCCAGATGATGCGGTCTTTGAGCAGACGGTTGAAAATCGGGTCGACGGGGCCGGCCGGGACGTCATCGCCCGCCATGACCGGCAAGGTCGCAAAGGTATTGCTCACCTTGATTCTCCTTCTAATTACTCGAACATTGTTCAGACTACCGCCTTGAAGCGACTGAAGGCGGCTTTTCGCGTGCTTTTTGGCGGGCAGCGTAGGGATTTCGGTTTATTCGAGGGTGTCGAGGACGTCGTCAATGAGGAGGCGGGTCTGGGAGGCGGCATCGTCGCCCAGACGCGGGAAGCGACGGGCGGCATTGGCGGGGCTGGCACCGGCGGCTCGCGCTACGTTGGACTTGCTGGCACCATGGGCCACGGCTTTTTCCGCGAGCCGATCGACCAGTGAATCGGCGACTTGGCGCATCTGTTCGGCCACCCATAATTGGGCCATATCCGCAGGTAAGTCGTAGTCTTCGGCCACATCGCTGGCTGCCTCCTGAATGGCGGCCCATAACACCATGAATGGCTTTCGATAGTAGTCAATCTGCTCAGTGAGCGGCTCAGCGGCAAGCAATTCAAGTGCCGAGCGAATTTCTGTATTTTCTGACATAGCTTTCTTTACCTCGGCTCCCCTCTCTGAGGGGAGCTGTCGCCATAGGCGGCTGAGGGGAGTTTCGACCGGGGCAGCTCCCCTCAGAGAGGGGAGCCAGAATATATGTATTTACTTACTTACGACTCAGCAACCACTTTGATATCAACGACGACGTGGCCACGGCCATGCCGACCGGTACAAAGAAGGTAATCGGCGCTTCAGAGAGCTCCATCACCAAGCACATGGCCATAAGCGGTGCCTGCTGTGAGGCCGAAAGCAACGAAGCCGCACCGATCAAGGCACACACAGTTACCGAATCAGTCGGAAACATCAGTATCCATACGAGACCGAGCATCGCACCCAGCGTGGAACCTAATGCGATGCCGGGCTGCAGCACACCGCCCGACGCACCGGAGCGAATGGTCATCAGCGTCACCAGCGCTTTGGCAACAAAGGTGAGTGCCAACACACCCAGCAACATCCAGATATTGGACTGGGACAGCGGGAAACCGGCGTTCATCACGGATCCAGAAGGGCCGCTCCCACCCTGAAGCATGGCCCAGAACGATGCCATTCCAGAGCCCGCTCCCCCGCCAGAGGCCGAATCGGATACATTACCGCCGCCCGTCAGCAAGTTCCATGGAGAGGCGGCCGCTGAAGATGCCGACTGCATGGCACCAGCAGTGCCGGCGGTTTCAGGAATGAATGTGCTGAATCCAAGTTGCGCTGCGGCACGGCCGTTGCCCATCACCTGCGGCACAACAGTCGCCACCAAACCGGTGATGAGACCAGCCAGCGGCATCTGCCACAGAATAGCCTTACCGGTTGGCTTGTGCGCTTCCGCCCATTGCGAACCTTTTCGGAACAATGCGCCGCCCACTCCACATGCCGCACCGCAGATCAGAGCGAACAGCATTAACGTTGGCGTGGATTCCGGTTGCATGGCGGTAATGTCGTAGAACAGGCAATGCCCTTTGATCGCAACCGCCACGAATGCGGCAATGGCAGACATGCCCAGTCCAAACGCAACTTTTTCGATTGTCACATCTACCAACAGGATTTCGACGGCGAAGAACATGCCGGCCAGTGGCGCGTCATAGACGCCTCCTAGACCGGCACCGGCAGCCACTGCCACCACCATGCGCCGGTCGATGCCGTCAACGCCCTCGATATGGAACAGGTCGCAGAAACGTTGCGCGAGCATGGCACCGAGTTCGCGTGGGGCGACTTCTCGGCCGATCGAGGCACCGGAGCCGACGATGAAAATCTGCAATACCACATGCGCAATGGTTTGCCAGAAAGGCATTCGCTTTCCCGCCACGGCCTTCTTGACTGAGGGCACCGCAGTCGTTTTGTGTCGCAGCAGATACCAGATAATGCCTGCGATGCTGAGTCCCACGGTCACCGATATCGCACGGCGTGCAGCGGGCACGCCGAATGGACCAGGCAATTCTGGGCCTTCGATGTAGCCGAGCAGCACATGTTCAACGCCGTAGAGCAACAGGGTCAGCAGACCTGCTCCCACACCGATGAGCACGCCGAGCACAATGGTCGCCGCAGCGAGCCAACCAAGGCGTTTGATAGTAACCGTTGGCTGCATGTCAACCTCCGCACCCTATGCAACGAGTATGCCTTGGGAACTCCCCTCAGTCTCGCCACGCTCGACAGCTCCCCTCAAAGAGGGGAGCCAAAGAAATAGTCCTTTTGCCAGAATAGGAAGAGCCCGGAACCATGAAACACGATTCCGGGCTCAAACAATCACGCTAACGCGATGAGGCTATGCTCACTCAGCATCCTTGGCGTCATCCTTGGCGGACAGTTCGTCGGCCACGGCGGCAGCAGCGGAAGCGGCCTCGACGGACTCGGACTCTTCGTCCTCAGCGGCCTCGCCCAGGAAGGCGGAGAGGTCCACAACCTCGCCATCAGCGGTGAACTTGACGGCGCGCATGCCGGCGAGCAGGCCCTTGGAACGGCCGACTTCCTGCACAGCGGAGCCAAGCTGGCCATTCTTGATGATGGCCTGGATGAAGTTGTTCGGATCCATGCCGTACTGCTGGGCGATGGAAGCGAGGAAGTTGAACACGTCGGACTGGGACACCTGAACGTCCAGCTTCTCGGCCAGAGCGTCGAGCACCATCTGATCGCGCAGATCCTTCTCCACGGTCTCCTCGGCCTGAGCCTTCTGCTCCTTGGTGGCCTTCTCCGGATCCGGGGTCATGCCCTTGAGCTGCTCTTCGACCATGTTGGCCTTGACGCCCTTCGGCACCGGGATCTCGAGGCCTTCCTGCAGCTTGGCGATGAAGGCATCGCGAGCCTCGGTGGCCTGACGACCTTCGGCGTCCTGAGCGGCAGCCTTGCGGATGTCAGCCTTGAGCTCGTCCAGAGTGTCGAACTCGGAAGCTTCGGAAGCGAACTCATCGTTCAGCTCCGGCAGTTCCTCAGCCTTGACGGAGTTGACCTTGACCTTCACGGTGGCCTTCTGGCCCTCGTGCTCGCCGGCTTCCAGCGTGCCTTCGAAGGTGGTCTCCTCGCCGGCGGACAGGCCGTCAAGGGCCTCGTCCAGACCGTCGAGCATGGTGTTGGAGCCGAGCTCGTAGCTCACGCCTTCCTGGGAGTCGACGGTCTCGCCGTCAATCTCAGCAGTCAGGTCGATGTTGGCGAAGTCGCCCTTGGCGGCCGGGCGGTCCACGCCGACCAAGGTGCCGAAGCGCTGACGCAGGGTCTCGAGGCGCTTGTCGACGTCCTCATCCTTGACTTCCGGCTTGGAGATGGCGATCTCAAGACCGTCGATTTCCGGCAGTTCGATGTCAGGACGACGCTCGACGGTGGCGGTGAACTTCAGCTTGGTCTCGTCGTTGGCGGACTGCGGAACATCCTGCACGTCGAACTCCGGCTGAGCCATCGGACGAATCTTCTTCTCATCCAGGGCCTTGGAGTACAGCTCCGGGACCGCGTCGTTCACGGCCTCACCGGCGACGACGGCGAAACCGATGCGCTGGTCGATGATCTTGCCGGGAACGTGGCCCTTACGGAAGCCGGGAACGTTCACCTGCTTGGCGATTTCCTTACGGGCCGCATCCAGATACGGGTTGAGCTCTTCCGGTTCAACAGTGACGGTGAGCTTCACCTTGGTGGGCTCGAGGTTACGAACGCTGATCTTCACGCTAATGACTCCTCAAAAGTCGTTATTTCTTACAGTTCTGCCGTAAGGCAACCTCTACATGATAACGCCACTTACGGACGGTGCAATGAGTTTCACTTGCCAGTTCCTTGCGCCCTGCTCGATCAGGAACGTCTCGACGTCCACTTCCACCGGGTCTTCCACCCAGCACAGGTTGCGTAGGATCTGTGGCTTGATGATCATCTCGGCCGGCGTGCGGGTGTCTTCGGCGATGCGGTTGATCACACGCCGCACCCGTTGCAGACGGTCATAACGCTCCGGATGGCGCTGTTGCCACAGCCGCATGGATCGGGGCGCGTTCACCACACCGTTTTCGTCCTGTTCGGGGGCGGGCATGGTAGGCCATTGGGTGGGCTTCAGGGCTATGGCTCGATCGATGGCCTGCTTCCAGACCTTCGGTTTGACCGCACGCTGAATCGGCGCGTACCGCTCGAACATTTTGTCCTGCTCGGTGCCGGTATGGATGCGCACACGCTCGTTCAGGGATCGGAGCGCGCGGAATTGGGCAGCATTGTGCGGCTTGTTGGTCGCCGCCTCGATGATTGATGAATCGGCCAATAACAGGCTGGGCGCAATATCGTATTGCCGGGCGAGTCGGTCGCGCTCCTCCCATAGGGATTTGGCGATGGCCAAGCCCCTTGGATCACGACTCAGCTGGGTGATGCGCGAGATACGCAGCCAAGGAATCGGATGCGGTTTGCGCGGGGCAAGGCCCGCAACCAAAGCGTGAGAAAACTCTTCAGCGGCCCACTCGTCCTTGCCTGCGGCTTTCAGGTCACGACGCATCATGGTTTCAAGTTCGATAAGCACCTCCACGTCGAGCGCCGCATAGTTGCGCCAGTCGCGCGGCAGCGGACGGTAGGACCAATCGGCGGCGGAATGCTCTTTGGCTAGCGTGATGCCGAGGTAGTGTTCGGTGACGGCGGCCAGACCAAAGCGGTGCAGGCCGAGCAATCGCGCCGCTATTTCCGTGTCGAACAGGGCTTTGGGTTTGAGCCCGATTTCGGCGAATCCGGGCAAGTCCATCAGAGAATCATGCAGAATCCACGTGGCGTCGCCCACGGCGTCATTGAATTCATTCCAATCAGCTCCGGCCCGGGTCAGGGCGACGGGATCAAGCAAGGCGATGCCTGCACCCTCACGTTTGAACTGAATCAGCCAATCCTCGTGTCCATAGCGGAAGCCGGACGCCCGTTCGGCGTCGGCGGCCAGCGAGCCCGTCGCCTCGGCCATCGCATCGCAGACACGATGATAGCCGTCCAGCGTCGAAGTGACATCGGGTACTCCCCCGCGAGGCTCTTTCAGCAGTCGGGGTTCGGTGTCACGGACGTCACTCAACTGGCGTCATCCTCCTCAAAACGGATGGTGGATCTGATGAATGCGGCCCACGAGCGGACTTGTGCGCCGGCGTCCATAGTACCGTCCGGCCCGGTCCCGTCAAGCGGGGTCCATGAGACGCGAATCTCACACCCGGCGCTGGTGGAGCCGGCCATCGAGCCAAAAGCCGTGTTTTGGGTCACGGTGACTGTGCCGGATACCGAATCCGGCTCGATGCCGTCGAAATAGTCGCACACGTCATCCCAGTACATGCCGGGGGTCAGAGAATCGTTTTCGGCGGTTTCCAGCGGCAGTCGCGCGAACGCCACGCAACGCCAGTTGGAATCCCAGTCAATGCGCAGCTCATGAGCATAAAGCATCATGATCCAGCCTGTGGCGATTCGTGATTCGGCATCGCTGCCAAGACCGGCGGAAAAGGCATCGCCGAGGGCACGCTCTCCCGCTTCGAATTCCACGCCGATACCATAATCGGCCAAGGTGGAAGGCACGGGAATCTCCCGATAGCGCACGTCATGGATGCGCTTCATGGTGCTGACGGATTCGACGGCTGCCCATACTTCATCCGGCACACCCTGAGGGCGCACGGGGCGTCCGTCGTTGGACTCTCCCGTAGGAAATGCGTAGATGTCGGCCATATCTCTAGGGTATGGGCGAACGGGCCGAATCGTGGTATTTACGCGCGGTTCGGCCCTGCAATTTAATACACGGTGAAGCCGTGGTCCTTGAACTGGTTGGTCACCCGTTCGCGGGTGGCGGCGTTGGGTCCCTTCTGGTTCTCCAGCGGGTATGGGATGCGCAGTTCGTGCCACTTCGGGCGGCCAAGCTGGTGGAATCCCAGCACGTCGATGTGTTCGACGGCATCACCGAAGGACTCGCAGATCTTCGCCACGTTTTCGACGTTCTCTTCGGAGTCGGTCAGGCCCGGCACGAGCACAAATCGCACCCAGATCTTCTTGCCGGCCTTGGCCAGTCGCTGGCCAAAATCGATGGTAGGCTGCAAGGTGCCGCCGGTGACCTTGTGATAGGTCTCCTCGTCGCCGGATTTGACGTCGAGCAGACACAGGTCGATGTCCTCGAGCATCTCGTCGGTGTAATTCGTGTTGAGGAAGCCGGACGTATCGAGGCAGGTGTGCACGCCCATCTCCTTGGCGGCATGGAACACACGCGAGACGAAGGCGGGCTGCATCATGGATTCGCCGCCGGAGAAGGTGATACCGCCATGCGTGGCCTTGAACAGGTCCTTGTAACGATCGACCTTCTTGATCATGGCGTCAAGGTAGACGGGCTTGCCGTCGCGCATCTTCCAAGTGTCCGGGTTCTGGCAGTACTGGCAGCGCAGCGGGCAGCCGGACATGAACACGGTCATGCGGGTGCCCGGTCCATCCACGGAGGTGTTGATGTCCCAAGAGTGGACGAAGCCGATATCACCGGATTTCAGGGCGGAAAGGCGGTCACGTCGGTCGAGTCCGATTGGGGATTCAAAGCCGGAAAGGCCACCCATCAAAGTCTGCGAGGCATAGGTCTTCGATTCCTTGAGCATATGCCTGGTCGTGGTGCGGAACGTGGGTGTTGCGGGCATCGTTGTCCTCCTGTTCCAAATGATGCGAAAGTCTGTGGGAAATAAGGAAGGGGTGGAGCCGTGCCCCACCCCTTCAGTTAGTCATTGCCGCGGTTCGCGGGGTTGGTCATCAGTCGACGACGGCACCCTGGTGGAAGGTACGGGAGATGACGTCGAGCTGCTGCTCCTTGGTGAGCTTGACGAAGTTCACCGCGTAGCCGGAGACACGCACGGTCAGGTGCGGGTACTTTTCGGGGTGCTCGACGGCGTCCTCCATGGTCTCCTTGCGCAGAACGTTGATGTTCGCGTGGTAGAGGCCGTGGCCGTTGCCGGCGTCCAGGATGCCGACCAGGTTGCCGATGCGCTCGTCCTCGTCGCGGCCCAGGCCATCAGGGGTGATGGTGTTGGTCAGCGAGATGCCGTCAAGAGCGTCGTTGTAGTCGATCTTGCCGACGGAGAACATGGACGGCAGCATGCCGTGGGAGTCCATGCCGTTCTCCGGGTTGGCGCCCGGAGCGTACGGGGTGCCCTTGGCGTGGCCGGACGGGAAGGAACCGGTGTTCTTGCCGTACTCGACGTTGGAGGTGATCGTCAGGATGGACTGGGTCGGGACGGCGCCGCGGTAGACCGGGAGCCTCTTGACCTGGCCCATGACCGTGGAGACGACCCACTTGGCGATGTCGTCGGCGCGGTCGTCGTCGTTGCCGTAGACCGGGAACTCGCCCTCGGTGCGGTAGCCGACGATCAGGTCGTCGTCGGCGCCCTCAACGTACTCGTACTCGTGGCCTTCCAGGGTCTTCGCGTCCTTGTTGTAGATCGGGTAGACCTTGGCGTACTTGACGGCGGCGAGGGAGTCGGCGGCGATGGACAGACCGGACATGCCGCAGCCGAGGGTGCGGTACACTTCCTTGTCGTGCAGGGCCATCTCGATGGACTCGTACGCGTACTTATCGTGCATGTAGTGGATGATGTTCAGGGCCATGACGTAGGTCTCGGACAGCCATTCGAGGGCCTTCTCGTAGTTGTTCTTGACCTTCTCGTAATCGAGGGTGCCGTCGGCCTCCGGGGTAATCGGCTCGATCACGCCCTTGTCGATGACCTGCATGCCGGTCATCTCGTCGCGGCCGCCGTTGATGGCGTACAGCAGGGCCTTGGCGGAGTTCACGCGGGCGGCGAAGAACTGCATCTGCTTGCCCACGCGCATCGGGGAGACGCAGCATGCGATGGCAGCGTCGTCGCCCCAGTGGCTACGAATTTCCTTGTCGGACTCGTACTGGATGGCCGAGGTGTCGATGGAGATCTTGGCGCAGAAGCGCTTGTAGGCCTCAGGCAGCTTCGGATCCCAGAAGATGGTGATGTTCGGCTCGGGGCCAGGTCCGAGGTGCTCGAGGGTCAGGGTGTTGAGCAGACGGAACGAGGTCTTGGTGACCATCGAACGGCCGTCATCGCCGAAGCCGGCGTCGGACCAGGTCGCCCAGTACGGGTCGCCGGAGAAGATCGAATCGTAGTCCTTGGTACGCAGGAAGCGCACGATGCGCAGCTTCATGACGATGTTGTCGATGAGCTCCTGGGCGTCGGTCTCGGTGATCTTGCCGGCCTGGAGGTCGCGCTCGATGTAGCAGTCGAGGAAGGCGGAGTTGCGGCCGAAGGACATGGCGGCGCCGTCCTGGGACTTGATGGAGGCCAGGTAGCCCATGTAGGTCCACTGCACGGCTTCCTGCGCGGTCTGGGCCGGACGGGACAGGTCGAGGCCGTACTCGTTGCCGAGGTTGATGAGCTTCTTCAGAGCCTTGATCTGCTCGTCGTGCTCCTCACGGAAGCGGATCCAGTGCTCGATCTCCGGCTCGGTGAAGTCGTTGCGGTACGGCACGGAGTCCTTGTCGCGCTTCTTGAAGGCGATGAGCTTGTTCACGCCGTACAGGGCGACGCGGCGGTAGTCGCCGATGATGCGGCCACGGCCGTAGGCGTCCGGCAGACCGGTGAGGATCTTGTTGTGGCGGGCGACCTTGATCTGCTTGGTGTACACGCCGAAGACGCCGTCGTTGTGGGTCTTGCGGTACTTGGTGAAGATCTTCTTGATCTCCGGATCCGGTTCCTTGCCGGCTTCCTTGATGGCCTGCTCGACCATGCGCCAGCCACCGTTCGGCATCATCGCGCGCTTGCAGGGAACGTCGGTCTGGAGGCCAACGACCACGTTATCGACTTCCGGGGAGTCGATGTAGCCGGCCGGGAAGGCGTCGACGTCGGCCGGGGTATGGGTGTCCACGTCGTAGACGCGCTGCTTGCGCTCCACGGCCAGGTAGTTGTCGTCGAGGTACTTCCACAGGTGCTTGGTCTTCTCGGTGGCAGGAGCCAGGAATGTCTCGTCGCCCTCGTACGGGGTGTAGTTCTTCTGGATGAAGTCGCGGACGTCAATATCCTTCTGCCAGTTGCCCTCGGTGAAGCCGGCCCACGCCTTGGCGTCGAGCTCCTCCTGGGAGACAGCTGCATTTTCCACTGCGGTCATGTCACTCCTTAAATGGGGTTGTAGGTTTCGCATCTTCACGGAACCCTTGGTTCAACAGTGTAGTTGGCACTTGCTTGAGAAAAGCTGAAATTGGGAGTGAGCTATCTCACATTGTTTCTGTGAACGCTACCATTCCAATGGCTTCTAGATATTGATGGGACTATTGCACGTCTCCAGATATGGGAAACCGCTCATACTGTGATGTTCGTATGAGCGGTTCGGTCTTGAGATTGACAGCAGAACCGTATCCGTCAGTTTTCGACCGTCAATCCTCGGGGCGAGCCTGTGCGGGTTTCACGCCGTAGTTCTTCCAGCGCCGGTTCTCCTCCTCCCATCTGGCATTGCGGTCCACCACGATGTCCCACGCATGTTCGGCGTCTTCCTTGGTCTTGTACGGACCCATGCGCTGTTCGATCGGTGAGACCATGCCCAACTCGGCCTGCTTCTTGACGGTGTTGAAATACCACTGCTTCTTGTTATCGTCTGTCATTGGTACCTCCTCAACGGTATTACTTGCTCCCGCTGGCGGGAGCAATATATGTTTATTCCCTGAATGCGTTGGTGACGGGCAGTCGGCGGTCGCGGCCGAACGCGAGGGCCGTGACCTTCGGTCCCAGCGGGTATTGGCGGCGCTTCCATTCGGCGCGGTCCACCAATCGCATCACGGTGTCTACGGTGACCTGGTCGAAGCCGTCGGCTAACAGGTCGGCGCGGCCGTGCGCGTGTTCGATGTATGCGGCGAGCACCTTGTCGAGCAGCGCGTATTCGGGCAGGGAGTCGGAGTCCTTCTGCCCGGGGCGCAACTCGGCCGAGGGTGCCTTCTCGATGGAGGAGACCGGAATCATCACGCCGTCCTTCAACGGGATGCCGGTGTTGCCGTCCTCGTTGCCCACGATCTTGAGACCGCCGATGCCGACGCCTGCGGCCGCGGCCTTGTTACGCCAACGGCTGATCTCCCAGACACGGGTCTTGAGCAGGTCCTTGATGGGTGCGTAGCCGCCTACCGCATCGCCGTAGATGGTCGAGTAGCCGCAGGCGAGCTCTGACTTGTTGCCGGTGGCCACGGCGAGCAGACCGCGCGAATTGGAGCTGGCCATCACGATCACACCGCGGATGCGGGCCTGCAGGTTCTCGGCGGAGACGCCATCAAGGTCAAGTTGCTGTTGGTAGGCGTTGAACAATGGCTCAATGGGCTGGACCTCGTAATGGGCGCCAATGTTGGAGGCCAAATCGGCGGCGTCGTCTTTGGAACCGTCGGAGGAGTACATGGAGGGCATGGAGATGCCCCAGACGTTCTCGCCGCCGCATGCGTCGGCCGCCATGGCGGCTACCCGTGCGGGAGTCGATGCCTCCTGAGAGGCCCAGCGTCACGCCGGTGAAGTGGTTCTTGGCCATGTAGTCCTTGAGGCCGAGCACGCAGGCGGTGTATACCTCTTCGTCCGGGTCGAGTTCCGGAACGATCTCGGCCTTGGCCTGATGTTCGGCGGCGGAATCGAAGTCCCAGAACGTCAGGTTTTCCATGAACATCGGGCTGCGTTCGATAAGCGTGCCGTCGGCGTCGACCACGAAGCTGCCGCCGTCGAAGACGAGGTCGTCTTGACCGCCGACCTGATTCAGGTAGATGACCGGGGCGTTAACCTCGGCGGCACGACGCTGGGCGAGCTCGAAACGGGTGTTGGTCTTGCCTTCCTCATACGGCGAGCCGTTGATGGTGAGCAGCAGGTCGATGTTCTTGGTGGCCAGGTCGGCCACCGGGCCGCCGTCCTGCCAGATGTCCTCGCAGATGGCCACGCCAATGGTGGCGCCGTCCACGTCGAGGGTCACGGAGCGGTCGCCGGCGGAGAAGATGCGGAATTCGTCGAACACGCCGTAGTTGGGCAGGAAGTGCTTGTCGTAGCCAGCCCAGACCACGCCTTGGTGCAAGACCACCAGTCGGTTGCGCGGCTTGGAGGTCTTGCGGTCGGTGCCCACGGTGCCGACCACCACGAACAGATCGCCGAGGCCGTCGTCGTTGAGCTGGGTGGCGAGTTCGTTGGCCTTGTCCCATGCGGCTTGGCGGAAGGTGCGGCGCAGGGCCAGATCCTCGATGGGGTATCCGGTGAGGGTCATTTCCGGGAAAACAACCACTTGGGCGTTTCCTGCGGCGGCTTTACGGGAGTAGTCGAGCACCTTGGCGGCGTTGGCGTCAAGCGCGCCGACGCAGGTGTCGATCTGGGCGAGTGCGAAGCGAAGCTGTGTCATAGATTCTTAGTGTAGCCGCGTATGACGTCGGATTGCCTGTTCTTCCGGCTTGGCGTCATTCATTAGGTCGTTTTTGCGTTCATTAGGTCACTGCAATGCGATATCAGTCGTTGCAATGGCGCGATTCCAACAACCAGTATCGCCGTTCACCGACCTAATGGACGATGAATCGACCTAATGAACGAATGCCACTCCCCTCAGTCAGCTTCGCTGATAGCTCGTCCTGCACTTATGGACGGGCGAGGCCCGCGCATATCTGGTTCGGCTGTCGCCTCACCTTCGGCTACAGACAGCCCACTGGGCTGTCTGCCTAACGCCTCAGCCTCCGGAGGTGAGCCAGAAAAGGATTTACTTCAGCTCGTTGAGCACGCGCAGAGCGGTGTTGACGTAGAAGTTGACGAAGGTGGGAATGGATTCGTCGAGACCCACGAAATGCGGGCTATGCCAGTCGGCGCAACCTTCCTGGCCGTTTGACCCGACGAACGCGAACACCGGCAACGTCACCTTGGCGAATTCGCAGAAGTCCTCCCCCGCCATCGACTGACGTATCGGTTCGAGCTGCGCGTAGTCGTTGACATCCGCCGCCACGGCCTTGGCGAGACCTGGATCGGAGACCAGCGGGTCTTGAAAGTCATCCCAGACCACGTCGGCGCTGATGCCGTATGCCTCGGCGGTGTGTTCCACCACTTCCTTGAATCGGCGGCCGACCAGATTGCCATCCGACTTGTGGAAATAGCGCACAGTCCCTTGGAATCCGGCTTCGGCGGGCACCACGTTCCACACATGGCCGCCGTGCACTTCGGTAACGGACAGCACCAGCGGGTGGAAGGGCGTGACGTTGCGGCTCACGATGGTCTGCAGGCTCAGAATAATACTGGCGAGCGCTTCGATGGGCCCGGTGCCCTTGTACGGGTAACCGGCGTGGGTGCCTTGGGCGTGGAGGGTCACGCGGAATTTCACGCAGCCGGCCATCATCGGCTCAACGCCGATGGCCAGCTGGCCGGGCGCATAGTTGGGGTTGTTGTGCGTGCCGATAATGGCTTCGACGTCATCCACGAGTCCGGCGTCGATCATGGCGCGAGCGCCTTGGCCGGTCTCCTCACTCGGCTGGAACAGAATCTTGATCGAGCCGGCGAACTTGTCACGGTGCTCGGCGAGCCAGAAGGCGGCACCGAGCAGACCGGTCATGTGCAGGTCGTGGCCGCAGCCGTGCATCACGCCTTCATTGACGGAGCTGAACTCCAGTCCGGAGTCTTCCACGATGGGCAGGCCGTCGATGTCAGCGCGCAGCCCGATACGCGGCCCGGGACCGGCCTCGCCCTGAATGAGCCCCACAACACCAGTCTCCAGCGGGTTGTGCAGGATCTCGATGCCGTGCGCCTTGAGCTGGTCGGTCAGATAGATGCTGGTGCCGAATTCACGGAAACTACGCTCCGGATGGGCGTGCAGGTAGTGGCGGATAGTGATGAGTTCGTGGTCGATGTCGATATGTTCACTCATGGTTCCCGATTCTAGTAGCGCGAAGAATATATTGCGGCCCTCGCTCCATATTGGCGAGGGCCGCGATCTATGGGGTCAGTATGCCTTGTTATTGCTGGCGTTTGAGCAGTCGTTTGGCGATGGCGTTGGCGATGCCCTGCACCACCTGGACCAGTACGATCATGATGATCACGGCCGTCCAGGTGACGGTCTGGTCGAACTTCTGGTAGCCGTAGGCGATGGCGAAGTTACCGAGACCGCCACCGCCGATGTAGCCGGCCATGGCAGACATGTCGAGCACGCCAATGAACAGGAAGGCGTAGGCCAGGATCAGCGGTGCCAGGGCTTCGGGGATGAGCACGGTGCGGATGATGGTGAGCTTGCCGGCACCCATCGAACGCGCGGCCTCGATTACTCCCGGGTCGACCGGCACGAGATTCTGTTCGACCAGACGCGAGGTGGCGAAGGTGCACATCACCACCATAGGGAAGATGGCGGCCACGGTGCCGATGGACGTGCCGACCACGACGATGGTGAGCGGCTGCATGGCTGCCAGGAAGATGATGAACGGAATCGGGCGCACGATGTTGACGATGATGTCAAGGATGCGGTAGACGACCGCGTTCTCGAACAGGTTGCCGGGGCGGGTGCCATAGAGCACCACGCCGAGGATCAGGCCGAGGAATCCGCCGATGACGAGGGTGACGAGCACCATGGTCAGGGTCTGGCCAATGGATTCGAACAGTAGTGGACGCAGCACGTTCCAGTCGCTATGCGGGTTGGCGAGGATGATCATGCGTTGGCTCCTTCATGTGCGGCGGCGGACGCGGCGGGCGCGGTGGCAGTATCGGCCGCCAGTGGGTCATGGGCGCGGTCTTCGGTGTAGGAGGCATGTCCGGCGACTGCGTCGGCGTAGGCCACAGGCTTTGCGGCGGTGCCGAAGTCGATGACGTCGCTATTGGCGGCGAGCTCGCGCAGGAATTCGTCCACATGCCAGCCGGGCCCGTTGAATTCGTAGGTGATGGCACCGATGGCGGTCCCCTTGACCGTGTCGATGCCGCCGTAGAGCAGGCTGGATTCGACGCCGTATTTGGCGATGAGTTCGGAGATATTCTGTCCGGATGCCTTGAGTTCATGGCCTTGGGTGCCGGAAACGTCCTTTTGGCGGATAAGCACGGTGACAATGCGGCCCGACCATTCGTGATGCAATCGCTCGACCCGGTCTTCCTCGGGCAGGCCAGACAATGCGGTGGCAATGAATCGCTTGGTCACCGGCTGCTGGGGTGCAGCGAACACATCGTATACGTCGCCGGATTCGACCACGCGTCCGGCGCTCATTACGGCCACGCGGCCGGCAATCTGCTGGACCACGTTCATCTGATGGGTGATAAGCACAATGGTGATGCCGAATTCCTCGTTCACACGCTTGAGCAAGGCCAGCACTTCGGTGGTGGTTTCCGGGTCGAGCGCGCTGGTGGCTTCGTCGGCGAGCAGAATCTCCGGATTAGTGGCCAGTGCGCGGGCGATGCCGACGCGCTGCTTCTGGCCGCCGGACAGCTGCGAAGGGTATTTGTTTGCGTGCTCACTGAGGCCCACGAATTCAAGGAGTTCGTTGACACGACGATCCTGATAGTCCTTGCGCCAGTGATCGAGTTGCAGTGGGTAGGCGATGTTCTGGGCCACGGTTTTGGTGGAGAACAGGTTGAACTGCTGGAAAATCATGCCGATTTTCTGGCGGATGGGCCGCAGCTTGGTCTCACTCAGAGAGGTGATATCAGTACCAAGCACGGTCACAGTGCCGGAGGTGGGTCGTTCGAGCGCGTTGATAAGCCGGACCAGTGTGGATTTGCCTGCACCGGAATAGCCGATGATGCCGAAGATGTCACCGCGATCGATGGTCAGGCTGACGTCATCCACGGCTCGTGCGATGTTCGCGCCGCGTCCGCGTGTTTTGAATTCCTTCACGACATGGTCGAAGGTGATGATGGGGTCGCTCATAGTGCTCCCTGATGCTGGTTGTTGGTGTCCGGTCACGGAAGCGGAGCGAATCCCGATTGTTGGCTCGGGTACTCGCTCCGCTTGGTGGTAATGGCTATGGACAGGCTAGTCGTGCGCTCGTATCAGCCGCGGCTCACTGCTGGGCCTTGGCATCCTTCTCAATGTCGGACAGGAAGCCTTGCAGCTCGCTGGCGCTGAACTTGTCGGCGAACACCGCGGTACCGCCGGAGTTCTCCTGCAGGGCGTCGAGCACATCCTTCTGCTGGTAGATGGAAACGAGCTTCTTGTAGGTCTCGTTGTTCACGTCCGCCTTGCGGGCCACCCACACGTTGATGTAGGGGCGAGCCTCTTCGGATTCGGCGTCATCCTGGTAGATGGCGTCCTTCGGGTCGAGACCGGCATCGGCCACGTAGTCGTTGTTGATCACACCAGCGGCGATGGTCGGGTCCTTCAGGGTGGTGGCCACCTGTTCGGCCTTGAGCGGGGTGACCTTGACCTTGCTCTTGGCTTCGTCGATGTAGGCCGGGGTGGAGAAGGCGGTCCAGTCGCCCTTGAGCGTCACGAGACCGGCGGCCTTGAGCACGCCGATAGCGCGGGCCTGGTTGGTTTCGTCGTTCGGAATGGTGACGGTGTCGCCCTGCTTCAGGTCCTTGATGTCCTTGACCTTGGTGGAGTACACGCCGAGCGGGTAGATGGCGGTGCCGCCGATGGGCTGCAGGTCCTTCTTGTTGCTCACGTTGTAGTTGGCCAAGTAGAGCAGGTGCTGGAATTCGTTGAGGTCCAGCTCGCCGGAGTCAAGGGCCGGGTTTTCGGAGGTGTAGTCCTGGAAGTCGACGATGTCGACGTAGATGCCGGCCTTCTCGGCGTCCTGCTTGAACTTGACCCATTCGGGGTTGGTAGCGCCGACCACGCCGATCTTGACCGGGTTGCCCTTGCTGCCCTTGGCGGACGACTCGTTGGCACCGGCAAACGCGCGGTAGCCGAAGAACGCGGCCACGGCGATAATCGCCACGACCACGATGGTGATGATGACGTTGCGGGCGGTGTGGTTCACACGCACCGGCTCGTTATTGTTAGGAGCGGCCGGGGTTGCCGGCTGGGTTGCTGCTGTCATTGGATTTCCTCTCTCCAAAATTGATGTCGGGTAACACCATAACGCGCTTGAACCGCGAAAGTGACGGAAAATGGCCGATTGCCATATAGGTGTCTTTTATGGCGCGCATGCAATGTCCGGGATTCGTGCGTTTGATAACCCGCTATAGGCGTGCCGAACACGCCGGAAAGCACGTCGAGAGGGGCTTTGACAATGGAAGCTATGACTACCGATACTGCCAATGCCGATATCCGAGCCGTATTCTTCGATATCGATGGCACGCTCACCAGTTTCACGACCCATACGGTGCCGGATTCCACAATCGAGGCGATTCACCGGCTGCAGGCCGCAGGCGTCAAGGTGCTGATTTGCACGGGCCGCGCGCCTTCACAGATGCACGTGGTGCTGGATACCATGCCGGTGACGTTCGATGGCGTGGTGGCGTTCAATGGGCAGTATTGTTTTGATGACACCGGCTTCTTTGCCTCGCAGGCCTTGGATACTGCTGATATTGAGGTGATTCTCGACTGGCTGGACCGTCACCCCGATGTGGTGTGCAATTTCGGCGAGAAGGATTACGTGTACTTCAACCAGTCCAATGATCTGCTTCGCGCCACGTGGAGCAAACTGGGCAAAACCGCACCGACCCGGTATTTCGAGGACCCGCGCACCCGCGCGCTGGATCATGAGACTTTCCAGATCAGTCCCTTTGTCGGGCCCGAGCTGGAGGCCGAACTGGTGGGACTGTGCAGCAATGTGCGCGGGGTGCGTTGGCATCCGGATTTCACGGATCTGATTCCGGCCGATGGCGGCAAGCCGCGCGGCATCCAGCGGTTCATGGCGCATTACGGCATCACGCGCGAGCAGACCATGGCCTTCGGCGATGGCGGCAATGACACGGATATGCTCGCCTACGCCGGCATCGGGGTCGCGATGGGCAATGCGACCGCCGAGCCCAAGGCCGCCGCCGACTACATCACTGACGATGTGGACCACGACGGTGTGCGCAATGCCCTGCTGCATTTCAGGGTGCTACGCGATTAAAACATCACAACAGTTCGCTTTGTTCTGCCCCGCCGTGACAGGGCTTATGAATAAGCAAAGGGCTCGGGACGAATCCCGAGCCCTTTGGTGTTAGCGAACTAACAACACCGTGGAGGTGTTATCACTCGTTGTCGCCAGCGGTAGCGGCGGTAGCGGTGACGGCACCCTTCTTGTCGGTGTTCACGCCGGAGTACACCCAGTCGGTGTAGTCCGGGTGGTCGTAGCCGTTGTCGACGGCGAACTGGAAGGCCTCATCACGGAACTTCTCGAGCTCGTCGATCTTGTCGGCGTACTTGTCGGCGTCGATCATGCGCAGAGCCTCAGCGGTCAGCTCGTAGCGGTCGATGCGGTTGACACGAACCATGTCGTACGGGGTGGTGGTGGAGCCCTCCTCCTCGTAGCCGTGGACGTTGAAGTTGTCGTGGTTCGGACGGTCGTAGATCAGGCCACGCACGTCGTGAGCGTAGGAGTGGTACGCGAACAGCACCGGCTTGTCGGCGGTGAAGATGTCGGCGAACTCCTCGTCGGTCAGAGCCTCGTCGTTCTCCTTGGCGGACTGCAGGGAGAGCAGGTCGGCAACGTTCACAACCTTGAACTTGACGCCCAGTTCCTTCAGCTTGTCGGAAGCAGCCATGATCTCCTGAGTCGGGACATCGCCGGCGGCGGCAAGCACGACCTCGGCCTCATCGTTGTTCTTGGCGGTGGAAGCCCAATCCCAAGCGGCGGCACCCTTCTCGAGCTCGGCACGAGCCTCGTCCAGGGTCAGCCAGGTGGCAGCAGGCTGCTTACCAGCGATGATGGCGTTGATCTTGTTGGTGGACTTGTAGCACTTCTCGGCGATGGCCAGCAGCATGTTCGCATCGGTGGCGAAGTAGATGCCGATGACGTGGTCGTTGTGGAAGCACTTGTTCAGCAGGACGGAGGTGACACCCGGATCCTGGTGGGAGAAGCCG